>Ga0070683_100004489_pt1 | contig 11509 bp, 16 predicted proteins | sample KBSC713LmetaG_FD_64662 | JGI IMG/M metagenome (GOLD analysis project Ga0070683, IMG submission 64662) | Corn rhizosphere microbial communities from Kellogg Biological Station, Michigan, USA - KBS C7.1-3L metaG | ecosystem: Host-associated > Plants > Roots > Rhizosphere ...
CGAGGTGATCGAGCTCCTCGCTTCTGCCCGGCGCCTCGTCGAGGTTCACAGTGACGCCTGCCGGGCCGAGCGCCTGGGGCTCGCTTCGGCCTGACCACCAGGCCGCGGGCGACATGTCCAGCAGGCATGAGCGAGCTCCGGCTCACTCGCCGGATCTCGCCTGGATCGAGTCGAGGTCGCGGACGGCATAGCGGTGGTGCTCCCACTCCTCCTCGAGGATCGTGTGCAGGCAGGAGAGGACGGTCTCGGGTGAGGCGGGGTCGTGCGGGTTCCGACGCTCCGCAGCCAGCTCCTCGGCGGTGACGGTGGCGAGGAAGCCGCGCACCCTCGCGACCCGGTCGGCACGGGCCTCGAGGACCTCGCCGTACGACGGGGTGCCCGCCGCGGGCTTCGGGGCGTCCGTGCCGTCGGTCTCGGTGGCCGCATCGCGCAGGCCGAGGGGGTGGAACGGTTGCTCGATCCCCAGCACGGCCCGGCCCAGCCACATGTCCGTGGCCAGCACCAGGTGCCGCAGCGTCTGCGCGAACGACCACTCTCCGTCGACGGACACGTCGACCGTGCCGTCCGGCATCGCCGCGACGCGCTCGAGCGTGGTCGCCCAGGCCTGTTCGAGCGCCGCCCAGGCCGCGCGCAGGGCGTCCGGGTCCCCGGCCCTCTGCTGGGCGCGGCCGGGGAATCGCCGGTTGAGCTCGGCCTCGACGAAGGGCGCCACGTCGACGCCGTTGACCAGCAGGGGCTCCCCACTGCCGAGAAGCCATGGTGCGTCGATGTCCGCCCGCTCCACCTGCACGCCGCGCATCACGACGCCGGTCAGGTCGGCCCCGACGAACCGAGCACCGTGCAGGTCGGCGTCGACGAACTCCGCTCCCCGCAGGTCGTCCGATCGGGTGAAGGTTGCCATGCGGTCTCCTCAGAACGACCCCGCGCGCGACGATTCGGCGCGACCGTGGACGATCACATCACACCGTCAAGAGGGCCGGTTCTCGGTCGCGTCGACGACGTACGGGTGCCACCATCTCGAGATGAACGCCGAGGAACGACCGATCACCGACGCCGACCTGGCCGAGCTGGTCCAGCGGATGGACGAGGCGGCCGGTGCCTTCATCAAGGGCGACATCGACCACTACCTGTCGCTCTTCGACCACGCCGACGACTACTCGCTGATGGGGCCGACGGGCGGGGAGACCGTCCACGGCTTCGACTCCAGCGGGGAACGCCTGGCGGAGTTCCGCAGCTTCTTCACCAGCGGGGAGGCACGGCTCGAGGTCGACCAGACGTATGTCTCCGGCGACCTGGCCGTCCTCGTCGCGGTCGAGCGGCAGCACGGCGAGGTGGGCGGCAGCCCGGACCAGGACTGGTCGCTGCGGGTCACCCTCGTGCTCCGGCGCGTCGGCGACCGGTGGCACCTCGTCCATCGGCACGCCGACGCCCTGGTGCACCCGATCCCATGGAGCCACCTGGCCGAGCTCGCCCGCGGCCTCGAGGCCTGAGGTACGCCGCGAGCCGCCGGACCGCCGCCTCGTCGGCGGTCCGGCGGGCGGCCGTGTCAGCGCAGGTCGACCGCGATCGGGAAGGACGCGCCGTTGGTCGGGGTGACGGCGATCTGGCCGGCGGCGGCCCGGTACCTGCCGGTGCCGCCCAGGATCGCCAGGGCGAACGTGCCCGGGCCGCCCTGGCCGGCACGCACCGTGCCGGAAGCCGTGATCTGGCCGTGCGCGAGATGCAGGACGAACTCGCACAGCTGGTCGGCGGACTTGTGCCCGACGCGAGCCATGGTGCAGGTGCCGACGAAGCGGCCCGCGGCGTGCCCCTTTCTGGTGAGCGGTCCGGCGAACAGGTCCTGGTCACCGGCGCTGAAGCCCTTCGCGCCCAGGTCGAGGCTCGCGTCGCTCCCGTGATGTGCACGCAGCGTGAACGACCCGGCGGAGGGCGCCGTCGCCGTGCCTGGTGCCGTGCCTGTTGCGGTGCCCGTTGCGGTGCCCGTTGCGGTGCCGGCCGCGGCCGACCCCGTCACCGCGAGGGCGGCCGCGGCTCCAGCCCCCGCCGCGACGACGGTGGCACCGGTGATGAGAGAACGGATGGAGTTCATGATCCATACCCCTTCGTGTACGCCGCGACCGTCGCGGCTGCCGGAAACGTAGGAGCGCCGGCACGTCGTACGCCTCGGCCCACGGGCGGTTTGCCGCCGGCACGAGGCGGAATCGGCCGCGCCGCAGGTCCCACTGGAGGAGGAGCGACGACCCCACGTCAGGGGGACGCGCAACGGCCTGACCTGGGGATACCGTCGCGCTCATGACCCGACGCGACGTCCTCCTCCGACTGCGCCGGTTGGCGCTGGACTGGGCGGCGCCCGCGGCGATCCTGGTGATCGGCATCGTCAACGTGGGCCAGCATCCGCACTCGGTCGAGTACCCGGGCCCCCCGGCGCGACACCTGGCGTTCCTGGCCGTGGCGGTCGCCGGTCTCGGCGTGCGGCGCCGCGCGCCGCTCCTCGCGCCGTGCCTCACGATCGTGGTGGTGACCTGGTGGACCACCTTCTGGCCGGTCGGGACACAGGGGCCGTTCGAGGGATTCCTGCTGATGGTCGGCGCCGCGTACAGCCTCGGCACGATCCACGAGCGTCGCAAGCTGGCCATCGGCGCGGGGGTCCTCGGTGCGTGGTTCGTCCTCGGGTTGGCGGTCGGCCTGGTCGGCGGCCGGGCAGGCGACGTGGTGCCGATGGCGGTGTGGCTCGCGGTCGGGTTCGGCGTCGGCTACTTCGTCAGTCGCCGGGCCGAGCAGGCGAGACAGGCGTGGGAGGTGACGCGAGTCCTGGCCGCGGAGCAGGAACGGCAGACGGCGCGAGCGATCGAGGACGAACGCGCCCGGATCGCACGCGAGCTCCACGACGTCGTGGCACACGGCCTCTCGGTGATCGTCGTGCAGGCGGGCGCCGAACGTCGCTCGCTGCACGGCGCGAAGGTCGACGAAGCGTCCATCGACGCGGCTCTGGGTTCCATCGAGAGGGCCGGACGTGAGGCGCTGGTCGATCTCCGGCGCCTGCTCGGACTGCTGCGTCGTACCGATGAGCCGGTGGCGCTGTCCCCCCAGCCGGGCCTGGCCCAGCTGGACGACCTGCTCTCCTCGGTCCGCGAGGCCGGGTTGCAGGTCGAGGTCGAGGTCTCGGGCGACCGTTCGGCGTTGCCGCCCGGTCTCGACCTGACGGCGTACCGGATCGTGCAGGAGGCGCTGACCAACGTGCTCAAGCACGCCAACGCCCGCTGCGTGCGCGTCTGCGTCGCCTTCGAGCGCAACCACCTCGACCTCGTGGTCAGCGACGACGGAAGCGCGGGCCCGCGCGACGGGCTTGCCGGGACCGGGTCCGGGCACGGGCTGATCGGCATGCGCGAACGGGTCAACGTCTTCGGCGGGACGATCAGTGCCGGCGCCGACGGCGGCGGGTGGACGGTCCATGCGCGGCTGCCGGCCACCGCGGCGGGTGTCGGATGAACGGGGATCGCGCTGCGCTCACCCTCGTGATCGCCGATGACCAGCTCCTGCTGCGCGCCGGCTTCCGCAAGCTGCTGGACGGCGAGGACGGCATGGAGGTGGTGGGCGATGCCGCCGACGGGCAGGAGGCGGTCCAGCTGGTCGAGCGGCTGCGGCCCAGCGTCGTGCTGATGGACATCCGGATGCCGATCCTCGACGGGATCGAGGCGACCCGGCGGATCAGTCAGCGATTCCCGGGGACCGCCGTGCTCGTGCTCACGACGTACGACCTCGACGAGTACGTGTTCGCCGCGTTGGACGCCGGTGCCAGCGGATTCCTGCTCAAGGACTGCCCACCCGACGAGCTGACGTCGGCGATCCGCGTGGTCGCGCGCGGCGACGCCCTGATCGCACCCTCCATCACCCGTCGGCTGATCGCCGAGTTCGCCTCGCGCGCCGACCGGGGCAGGCCCCGCGAGCTGCCGCCGATCTCCGACCGCGAGCGCGAGGTTCTGGTCGGTGTCGCGCGAGGCCTGAGCAACAGCGAGCTCGCCGCAGAGCTGTTCATCGGCGAGGCCACGATCAAGTCGCACGTCAGCAGCCTGCTCAACAAGCTGGGCTGCCGGGACCGGGTGCAGCTGGTCGTGGCGGCGTACGAAGCCGGGCTCGTGACTCCAGGCTCCCCGTAGGGCTGAGACGCGGCAGCGTCTGTCGGCGAGGCGGCAGGGGACCTGAGCGGTCAGCCGGCGAAGGCCGTGGGCAGCTCGGGCACCGCTGCGTCGAGCAACGACAGCTGCTCCCTGAGGTGGTCACGCAGCTGCGTGCGGTGGTCGGTCTGCAGCTGACGGAGCGTGGCGATCTGCGCCTCGAGGGCGGCCTTCTGGTCGGCCAGCTCGGCCAACGCCGTCGTGCGCTCCTCCTCGAGCTCGGCGGCCTGCTGCTGCTTGTTCCGGGTCAGCTCGGCCGCGGCCTTCTCCGCCTCGGTGCGGGTGGCCTCGGCGATCGCGTCGGCCTCCGCCTGCGCGGTGGCGACCAACGACTCGGCCTCGGTCTGCGCGTCCGAGACCAGCCGGTCGGCGGTGATGGCAGCGAGCTCGAGGGTCCGCGCCGCGGCGCTCGTCGGGCTCTCCTGGACCGGCTCGGTCGGCTCGGTCCCCACCTCGTCGATCGGCGCGTCCACGGCCGGACTGGGCGTGACGGTCTCGTCCGGTGCGTCTTCGAAGGTCATCATGGTTCCCCCAGGGGATTGACGTTCACTGCTCACCAGTGTGCGCGCCGCATGCCCGACCTGTTGCCGAAACGCACAATCCCGCGATCTCGCGGGGCGGCCGCAACGCCCGCACCTCCGTGCGCCATCACTGGCCGAGCATGACCCGCCCGCCGCTGGTCGTGGGGTGGAAGTGGTGCACCCGCGGGGCGTCCTGCTGGACCGAGGTGTGCGACTGCTGTGCGGGCGCACCGGGTGCGTCGGCGTCGTGGGAGACGGCCAGGGCCACGGAGCCGGCCGCGATGGCCGCCACGGCGGCAGCCGCGGCGATGAAGGGAGCCGGACGCTGGTGGATGGACAAGGTAGTCATGGTGACCTCCGTAGTTGTGTTGGTCGTTCGACTGTGATCGGCCCGCGGGCGGAACGGAATGCGACGTTCTGCGGTGGACGATCGACGTACGCGTTAGCGCGTATGTCGCGAGACGCACGGTCGCCGTAGCCTGGCGGTACCGACAGAACGGAGCAGGGCCGTGACGGATCACTGGGTCATGACCGATGCCGACGTCCACGCGCTGCTCGGCGTGCTCGATCGGTGCCAACCCGCGGCCGAGGACGACATCTTCTATGCCGACGTGCTCAGTGGCCTGCGCGAGCTGATCCCCTGCGCCGACATCTCCTTCCAGCTCATGGACGTGGCCGAACAACGGATCAAGCAGTTGATCGTGACCGACACCGGCGTGCTCCGCGAGGAGTCCGTCGGCGCGAACGACGAGTTCACGCAGCTGTTCTGGCAGGAGTTCTGGGAGGAGGACGGCTGCGCCGGTCCGCTGACGACCGGCGACTACGCGACGCTGCTCCACCATGCGGAGCGGACGCGTACCCGCGCGTACGCCAACAGCCCGCTGGGTACGGCGTTCCGCGCACTCGGGGTCTCGGACGAGATCCTGGTGCCGATGACGCCGCTGGGTGGCATCGACCGGCGCCTCCTCCTCTTCCGCAACGAGGGCGAGCCCGACTTCTCCGAACGGGAGAAGGCGATGCTCGCGCTGGCACGGCCGCACGTGGCCGAGCTGCACACCCGCCGCCACCGCGAGCTGCGGGGCGAGCCGAACCTCACGCCGCGACAGTGGGAGGTGCTGCGTCAGGTGGCGACGGGAGCCAGCAACACCCAGATCGCTCGCACTCTCGGCCTCTCCGAGGCGACCGTGCGCAAGCATCTCGAGAACGTCTTCCTGCGCCTCGACGTGCAGAGCCGTACCGAGGCCCTGGCTCGCGTCCACGCCTTCCTCGACGCTGCCTGAGCGGCCGTGCTCCTCCTGGCGCTCGCCTGGGTCGTGGTCCCCGTGGCGCTGACCCTCGCCCTCAACCCCGTCCGAGGTCGGCCGCACCCGCCACGAGCGCCCGCTCGGCAGGGACGAAGCTCTCGGTGGACCACCAGTCCCGATAGCGTGCCGGGCCGACCAGGTCCTCCAGGGCCCGGGTCTGGGTGGCGTGGGCGCGCAGCGCTCGGTGCTTGCGCGCCAGCATCGAGCCGGTGAGCCGGACCGTCACCGACAGGTCGGACGGGCGGGTGACGGGAGGCTCGGCGTCGTCCATCCACACACCCAGCTGCTCGCTGAGCTCGCCCCACTCGCGGTGGAACTCCTGGGTCAGGGTGGCGTACCAGAGGTCTCCGCGCCGGCCCGTACGGCGCCACGCCTCCGTGACCCAGGCCGAGATCGCCCGATGATCGGCGTGCCCGGTCATGCCTTCCGGACCGAACGTGACGATGACGTCCGGGGCCACGTCCTCGAACAGGGGCACCAGCTCGGCCGCACCCTCGGACACGGGGACCCCGGCGAGCTCGCCGTCGCCGTGGTGGAGCCAGTGGTGCTCGTGCACACCGACCTCCGCCAGGCTCGCCCGGAGCTCGCGCTCACGCACCGCACCGAGCCGTTCGGGTGGCCAGCGCGCCGGGTCGTCGGTGCCGCGCTCCCCCCGGGTCGCGGTCACGACGACGACGCGACCGCCGTGGTTGCGGACCCGTGACATCAACCCGCTGGACAGGTACGCCTCGTCGTCCGGATGCGCCCAGACCCCGAGCAGGGCGCCGATGCGCGGCAGGTGCCCGACGTCGGAGGCGTCCGCAGGCATGGTCATCGCAGCGGTCCCGCCAGGAGACGCTGCAGCCACGGGGCCGGTGCCGGATCCAGCGCGAGCGCGAACTCCGCGGTCTCGTCGTCGAGGGCGAGTCGCTCGATCTCACCGGGGGCCCGGTGCAACAGGCGGACAGCGGCCTCGTTGTCGGGGGCCATCGCCATCGTGAAGCGGCGTACGCCGACCTCGCGCGCTCGTCGTACGAGTGCGGTCGTCAGCATCGTGCCGACACCTCGGTCCTGCCAGTCGTCGACGACCGCGACCGCCACGTCGGCGGTGTCCGGGTCCTCCGGCTCGCGGACGAAACGGGCGACCCCGATCGGGCGGCCGTGCCGTGCGTCGACCGCGAGGATCGCCACGTGGTCGTACTGGTCCACGTCTGTCAGCTGCCGGAGGTCCGCCGAGGTGAGCCGGGGCTTCGCGGCCAGGAAGCGCAGCTGGCGCGAGCGGGGGCCGAGGCCCTCGAAGATCTCCAGCACCGCTCCCCGGTCGCCGGGCTCGAGCGGTCGGAGCTCCAGTCCGGAGACGTCGATCGACGGGTCGGGCTCGCACGGCCGCGCCAGACAGCCCACGCTCATGACGTCCCCCGCGGTCCCGTTGATCGGTCCGACGTACGGCGGGTCGAGGTCAGCTCCGAACGGATCGCCCTCCGGGGGCGCGCGCGGGTCTGGGCGTCGCGGCGGTCCGCGCCGAACAGGGCGTAGACCAGGGCGGCGGCGGGCATCATGGGGAATCTCTCCTCGGTGTGTGCTGGTAGGGGTTGTCAGGAACGGAGCTGCCCGAGGCCCGCCCGATCAGTGCAGTTCCGGCGGCGCTGTCCAGCGCCGCCACTGGCCATACGACGTGGAGGCGCGTGAGGTTCGGCGCGCGGTACGACGCGTGGTCGCCGCCGGTACCCCCTCGGGCCGCGCGCGGCGAGCCCGCGCTGCCATCTGCTCCTCACGTTGGGACGCGAGCTCCGTCAGGACGGAGTAGGTCATCACTGGTCTTCCTCTCAGACGATCCCGGCGGTGCGCCGGCGAGAGAAACGCTGCCGTCCGGCAGGGATCGCCACATCGGTGTCCACTACCCAGTTCGCGGGTCGGCACTGCCCACGTGGCGGTCAGGGATGCGTAGCCACCGTCGCCGCGCGGCCGGATCATGGCCGACGACGCGAGATGTGTGGGATGAACCGGGGCGTGACAGCCGCGTAGGCGTCGTACTCCGGGAGGTCGGCCGACAGGTCGCGCTCCTCGAGACGCACGCCGACCAGCACGTAGCCGACCCCGAGGCCCGCGAACAGCAGGTGACCGAGGGTCATCGTCGGCGTCGCGAGGAACGCGGGGAAGAAGCCGAGCATCATCGGATGCCGGACCAGCCGGTGCGGTAGCGGAACCGCGAACGACGGCGCCCGGTCGGCGAGCCCGCGCAGGTGGCGCGACACCTGGCGGAGGCCGAACATGTCGAAGTGGTCGATCGCGAACGACATGGCGAGCACCCATCCCCAGCCGAGGCCGAAGAGCGTCCAGAGCAGCACGGCGGCGGTCGGCGACGACACGTCCCAGACCCCCCTCGGGATCGGGCGCCACTGCCAGAACGCCAGCGCCAGGGCCGCCGACGCGACCAGCACGTACGTCGAGCGCTCGACGTGCGCGGGGACGAGGGCCGTCCAGCGCCGCTTGAACGCGGGCCGCGCCATCACGCTGTGCTGGACCGCGAAGACCCCCAGCAGCAGCGCGTCGATGATCGCCGCCGCCGTCATTCCCGAGCGCGGACCACCGTGGTCGACCGTGCGCGGGACCACGGTGTCGGCGAGGAAGGCGACGCCGTACAGGAAGGCCCCGACGAAGGCGAGATAGCTGACGACGCCGTACCCGACGGACACGACGGCGGCCGTCGTGGGGCGCGTCCGGACGTCGATCTGCTGCGTGGTGATCATGCCTCCAGCCTCGATCGCGATCGGGGCCGCCGTCAGGCGTGGAACTACCCCACTTGCCGCCCGGGGACCGGATGCGGTGGAGTCGCGGGGTGGAGCAGCGCCTGGGCTCGATCCGCACGTCCGAGGGGGTCGATGTCGCCTACGCGACGGCCGGCGGCGGCCGGTCGCTGCTGTTCGTGGGCGGCTGGCTGAGCCATCTGGAGCTCAGCTGGGCCCTCCCCGCCGAGCGGCAGCTGCTGGAGAGCCTGGCGCACGGGCGCACGCTGCTGCGCTACGACCGGCCGGGCTGCGGCCTGTCCGACCGGTCCGTGTCCGAGCCATCGGTCGAGACCGAGCTCAAGGTCGTCTCCGCCGTGCTCGCCGCCGCCGGCGTGGAGCGCACGGACGTCGTGGCCAGCTCGCTCGGCGTGCCGCTGATGATCGAGTGGTCGGCGCGGCACCCGGAGGCGGTCGACCGGCTGGTGCTGTACGGCGGATGGGCGCGGGGGGGCGACATCGGGACGCCGGACGTCCGGGACCACGTGGTCGGCCTCGTGGCCGGGCACTGGGGCCTCGGCGCCGACGTGCTGACCGACATCTTCGCGCCCGACGCCTCGGCCGGGACCCGCGCCGCTCTCAGCACATACCAGCAGGAGGCCTCCTCTCCACGGATCGCGGCCGCCCTGCTGAGACTCTGCTACGAGGTCGACGTGACGTCGTCCTTGGGCCGGGTCCGCGCGCCGACGCTCGTCGTACACCGCGACCAGGACCGGGCCGCCCCGCTGGAGCAGGCCCGCCTGATCGCCGCGGAGATCCCCGGCGCCCGGCTCGAGGTGCTGCCCGGGCGCTCGCACATCCCGTACGTCGGCGACACCGCGCCGCTGATCGGGGTGATCAGGGAGTTCCTCGGTCTCCCGCCCCTGCGTGGTCCGAGGCCACCGACCCTGACCGCTCGGCAGCGCGAGGTCGCCGCGCTGGTGGCCGAAGGGCTCACCAACCGCGAGATCGGCGAGCGGCTCGGGATCGACGAGCGCTCGGCCGAGGGGCACCTCGAACGCATCCGCCTCCGCCTGGGCGTACGCTCCCGCGCCCAGGTCGCGGCGTGGTGGGTGGCGACCAGCTCCTGAATCGGTCCCCGTTGACAGCACCACGGCACCGGAGGAGCGTCGGAGGGCAGATCAATCCCTGTCCGGGCAGGAGTCGCGGGCACAGGAGGAGTCGATGAGCGCCTGGAACTTCATGGACTACGCGAGCAAGGACAACCTGCTCGAGGGGATCCGCCGGGAGTCGGCCGAGATGTTCGCCCTGGCCGCGGACGCGGACACCTGGACCGCCCCGACGGGGGCCGGCCACTGGCAGGTGCGCGACGTCTTCGGGCACCTCCTCGACACCACCGAGACCTACTTCGTGGGCTTCGACTCGGTGCAGGGTGAGGGCTCGGGACCGCCGGCGGTCGCGCTCACCGACATGGCCACCCACGCGGACCAGGGAGCGCAGGGGTTCCGCACGCTCAGCCGGGAGCAGGCGCTGGAGCGGCTGCGCGGCGACCTGGACCGGATGCTGACCATCGAGGAGGGCCTCACCGAGCAGGACTGGGGCGGCCTGCAGGTGCCGCACAAGTACATGGGCCCGCTCCCCGCGTTCTTCTACCCGGTCTTCCAGCTCGTGGACTACTCGGTGCACAGCTGGGACATCCGCGAGGGCAGCGGTCGTCCGCACGCACTGGAGGCACGGTCGGCCGACCTGCTCGTGCCGCTCTGCTTCGTGCTCTGGACCGCCACCGCGACCGTCGGACCGGACACGACGCCGATGCAGGTCGGCGTACGCATCACGTCGGGCGAGAACGCCGGCGACACCCGCATCGACGTGGGGCCGGACGGGCTCAGCACGTCACCCGGGGACGTGGACGACCTGCCCGCCTGGATCGAGTTCGACCCGGCGAGCTTCGTGCTCACGGCGTACGGCCGCATCAACGCCGGGACGATCCACGGCGACCGCGACCTCGCCCAGCGGTTCCTGGCCGGCTTCTTCCGGATCTGAGCTCGAGCTCGGGCGAGCCCCACCGTCGGCCGGACCGGGCGAGACCCCGGGCAGCCGCCCTGTGGTAGCCCTGAGACCCGGAGCCCCGGATCCGGGGGCGGCCTCAGGGCGGCGCCCGATGTGGCGGAGGCGACGACGAGGCAGGGTGGAGTCAACGGGGAAACGCCCCGTCAGACAACCTCAGAAGGACGTGCAACAACCATGGACGACATCCGAAACAGCTTCGCCCGACACGGACTGGTCCGGTCGCGCGAGGGGCGCGTGCTCGGAGGCGTGCTCGCCGGCCTCGGCCAGCGGTTCGGCCTCGGGCCGTGGACCACCCGACTCCTCTTCGTGCTCCTGCTCCTGGTGCTGCCCGGCAGCCAGTTCCTGATCTACCCGATCCTGTGGATCCTGATGCCGCTGGACGAGACGGTCGCGCACGTCTCGACCGAGCCCTCGCCCGCGTCCTGAGCGAACAGGCACTCGCGGGATCGAACGTCACTCTTGCAGCCGCGTGACCGCGAGGTACTCCGCGGCCGCAGTGACTCCAGATCGAGCTCACGCGCGAGCCGGAAGTCCGTCGCGCGCGACACCCGGTCGCCGAGCAGCCGCATCCTCACCTCGGTGATCCGGGTGTGCGTTGCCAGGGCCGACCTCCGTCCGCGCGCCGCGCCGTACCTCGTCCAGCAGCAGCTGGAGGGCGTCGCTCCGGATCGCGTGGGGGGCCACCAGCCGGTGGTCGGCGTCGACGGCCGGCTGCTCGTCCACGAGGTGCAGCA
>Ga0070683_100004493_pt1 | contig 11507 bp, 11 predicted proteins | sample KBSC713LmetaG_FD_64662 | JGI IMG/M metagenome (GOLD analysis project Ga0070683, IMG submission 64662) | Corn rhizosphere microbial communities from Kellogg Biological Station, Michigan, USA - KBS C7.1-3L metaG | ecosystem: Host-associated > Plants > Roots > Rhizosphere ...
AGCGAGCGGCCCTCGAGGATATGGTCGGGCGGCGTGCCGCCGAAATATTCGATGAAGGTCGGCGCGAGGTCGATGCCCTCGATCAGCGCATCGCAGACCGTGCCGCGCGTGGCATCGGCTGACGGGGAGGGATCGATCACGATCAGCGGGATCTTTGCCGACTGCTCGTGGAACAGATCCTTCTCGCCCATCCAGTGATCGCCGAGATAGTCGCCATGGTCCGACGTGAACACGATCATGGTGGTGTCGCTAAGGCCGCGCTCCTCCAGGAAGCGCATCAGCACGCCCATCTGGTCGTCGATCTGCTTGATCAGGCCCATATAGGTCGGGATCACCTTTTCGCGGGCTTCGTCGCGCGACATGTTGCGGGAGTAGCGCATGTCCATGTAGGCGGCGAAGACCGGATGCGCTTCCTGCCGTTCCTTCTCCGAACGGATGACAGGCAGCACGTCCTTTGGACCGTACATGCTGGCGTAGGGCTCGGGCGCGATATAGGGCCAGTGCGGCTTGATGTAGGAAAGGTGGAGGCACCACGGCCGTCCATCGGCCTCCGATTCCGTAATGAAGTCCATCGCCCGCCGCGTCATGTAGGGCGTTTCGGAAAGCTCTTCGGGAATGCGCGCGGCCTTGTCGGCATGCGTCAGGAGCCAGCCGTTCTGCAGTTCGCCATCGTCGGCGGCAGCAGAGTTGGCCCAATGCTCCCACGGATTGGGTGCGTCATAGCCCTGCTCGCGCAGATATGAATCGTAGCGCGGGCGCGGCCGGCCCGTCGGATGCAGGCCATCGTCGCGCTCGTAGGGTTCGAAGCCGCATTCACTGACATGCACGCCGATGATGGAGTCCGGCGCGATCCCGAGTGCCTTCAGGCCTTCGAGATCGGGCGTCATGTGGGTCTTGCCGACTAGCACGTTGCGGACGCCGATTTCCTTCAGGTGATCGCCGAGCGTCGGCTCGCCGACGCGCAGCGGCCAGCCGTTCCAGTGCGAGCCGTGCGAGCGCATGTAGCGGCCGGTATAGAACGACATGCGCGACGGTCCGCAGATCGGCGACTGCACATAGGCTTTGGAGAACAGCACGCCGCGCTTCGCCATCGCATCGATGTTCGGGGTTTTCAGCGTGGGGTGGCCGGTGCAGCCGAGGTAATCGTAGCGAAGCTGGTCGCACATGATCCAGATGACGTTCTTCGCGCGCGCCATCCCGCCAACCAGCCCTTATGCTTCCCAGGGCGCCATCTGCGCCGCGCTCTTGGCCTTGTCCGTGACCGGCTTCTCGCCGATCACCTGCACCAGCGCCCGTAGCGCTTCCTTCACGCCCGCCCCTGTCGCGGCGGAGATCAACAGCGGCGTCTTCTTCGCCGCGCGCTTCAGCCTATCCTTCTGCTTCTTCAATTCATCCGGCTCGACCGCGTCGATCTTGTTCAGCGCGACGATCTCGATCTTGTCCGTGAGCTGCCCGCCATAGGCGTCCAGCTCGCCGCGCACGGTCTTGTAGGCCTTGCCCGCGTGCTCGCAGGTCGCATCCACCAGATGCAGCAGCACGCGGCAGCGCTCGACATGGCCGAGGAAGCGGTCGCCGAGGCCAGCGCCTTCATGCGCGCCCTCGATCAGGCCGGGGATGTCGGCCAGCACGAACTCGCGTCCGTCGGAATTGACGACCCCGAGCTGCGGATGCAGCGTGGTGAAGGGATAGTCGGCGATCTTCGGCCGCGCGGCGCTGACCTTGGAAAGGAAGGTCGACTTGCCGGCATTGGGCAGCCCGACAAGCCCGGCATCCGCGATCAGTTTCAGGCGCAGCCAGATCCAGCGCTCTTCGCCGGTCTGGCCGGGATTGGCGTTGCGCGGCGCGCGATTGGTCGATGACTTGAAATGCGCGTTGCCGAACCCGCCATTGCCGCCTTCAGCGAGCACAAATTTCTCGCCAAGCCTGGTGAAATCGTGGATCAGCGTCTCGCGATCCTCGTCGAAGATCTGCGTACCGACGGGCACCTTCAGCACGATCGGCTTGCCGTTGGCGCCATGGCGGTCCTTGCCCATGCCGTTCTCGCCCTTCGGCGCCTTGAAGTGCTGCTGGTAGCGGTAGTCGATCAGCGTGTTTAGCCCGTCGGCGACCTCGATGACCACGTCGCCGCCGCGGCCGCCATTGCCGCCGGAGGGGCCGCCGAACTCGATGAATTTTTCGCGCCGGAACGCCACGCAGCCGTTGCCGCCGTCGCCGGAGCGGACATAGACCTTGGCTTCGTCGAGGAATTTCATGGGACCTAGGTAAGGCAGGCCCGCTCGCACAGCAACCCTTGGTGGCTCCAAATTGCGCGAAAAGCCTTAATCTTCGGACCTTTCGCGAGCCGGTCGCGATATTCCGCGGGCTCGATCTGCTATAGCTTCAGTATTGAAGCGGAAGGGCAGGGGCAAATGAGGCGGCGTGAATTCATTGGGCTGGCCGGTGCGGCGGCCGTCCGGCCGCTTGTCGCGCACGCGCAGCAGAAGCCGCGCCGGCTGGCCTTCGTTCATTCCGGAATCCCGGCCGACAAGCTGACCGAGAGCGCTGGACCTTTCTGGGTGCGGCGGTTCTACCGAACCCTGCGCGGACTTGGCGACGTCGAGGGGAGCAATCTCGTCGTTGAACGATATTCGGCCGAGGGACACTCCGACCGCTTTGTATCGCTGGCCGCCGAGGTTGTCGGTCGGAAGCCGGATGTCATCGTTACCAACTTCAACGATCTCGCGAGGGTCTTCATGACGGCAACGGCGACGATCCCGATCGTCGCCATCGTGGGCGATCCCATCGCGACGGGCCTCGTGACGAACCTGGCGCGGCCGGGCGGCAACCTGACGGGCGTCAGCATCAATGCGGGGATCGAGATCAATGCCAAGCGGCTGCAGGTCCTGAAGGAGGTGGTGCGTTCGGCGGCGGAGATCGGCTATCTGGTCTCGGGCAACTGGGACAACGGCAAGCTCACGCCGCTTGACGATGCGGCGGCGCGGCTTGGCGTCACGATCACGCGCATCGAGATGCCGGTGGTCGACGATGCGGAGCTTGCGCGTATCTTCGCCGACATGGCGCAGCGGAAGATCGATGGCATTATTATCGACGAGGGCGGCACCTTCCTCGCCCGGCGCGCGGCGATCGCGGCCCTGGCGGCGAAACACCGGCTTCCCGTCATCTATCCCTATCGCGACTATGTGGAGGAAGGCGGGCTGATGGCGCTGGCGCCCGATCTCGGCGAATTGGCCGAGCGCATGGCGAACGACGTGCACCAGATTTTCAATGGCACCAGGCCAGGCGACATCCCGTTCTTTCAGCCGAGCAAATTCCAGACGATCTTCAACCTCAAGGCAGCCAAGGCGATCGGTCTCGACATTCCGGCCGCGCTGGTGCTGCGCGCCGACGAGGTGATCGAATGAATCGGCGCTCGTTGTTGCAGCTTGCCGGAGGCGCGGCGATCGCATGGCCGCTGCCGGCTTTGGCGCAGAAGGGCGCCGACCTGCCTCTCGTCGCGATGCTGGTCCCGGGCAATGCGGAGTTGGCCCGACAGCGGGTAGAGGTGGTGCGCGCGGGCATCAAGGAAGCGGGATTGGTCGAGGGCACGCACTACAGTTTCGCGATGCGATTCGCCGGCGGGGATTTTTCACGCCTGCGAGGGCTTGCGAAGGAACTGGGTTCGTCGCCTCCGGCGCGGCCGTGCGCACGATCCATGAAGAGCTGCCGAACGCGCCGCTGGTGTTCACGTCGTTTGCGGCCGACCCGATCGCGTCCGGGCTTGCTCGGAGCTATACGCATCCGGGCGGCAACGCGACCGGCAATGTGATGAACGCGGTCGGTGGCGAGGAAAGTCTCACTGAAAAGCGTTTCGGCTTCTTCAAGGAGCTGGTCCCGAACCTGACCCGGCTCGGCATGATTGGTACCGCGACGGGCCTGTTGTCGGCGGCGGAGCAGAACGCCTTGCGGAAAGTGGCCCCAAAGCTTGGCTTCGAGCTCGCACCCTATCTGATCAAGACACTTGACGACCTCGGCGAGGCCTTCTCCTCCGGGCTGCGGGACGGCGTTGGCGCCCTCTATATTTCTGGCGATTCGGTGCTGTACAACAACATGGCACGCGTCATGCAACTGGCCGCCACCGCAGGCAAGCCGACGGTCGGCACCTACCCGGAATGGGCGCGCGCCGGGCTGCTGATGGCTTATTCTGCCGATCTCATGGATGATTTTCGCCGAGCGGGAATTTATGCCGCCAAGATCATCCAGGGCGCCAGTCCCGGCGATCTTCCGATCGAGCAGGCGAGCAAGTTCACCTTGGCCGTGAACGTGAAGACCGCGAAGCAGCTTGGCATCAGCGTGCCGCCCACCTTGCTGACGCTGGCCGACGAGGTGATCGAATGAAGCGGCGCGAGTTTTTGCGCGCCCTTGCTGGTGTCGTGGCGGCACCGCCATTTGCGGCGCGGGCGCAAGGATCGCCGGTGATCGGTTTTCTCCATGCCGGCTCACCGGAAGAGAACGAGAAGCGTCTCGCCGCCTTTCGCAAGGGCCTTGCCGCCGGCGGCTTTGTCGAGGGACAGAACGTCTCGATCGAATATCGCTGGGCGCGCGGCAAGAACGACGCGCTCGCCGACCTCGCCGCCGATCTCGTCCGCCGCAATGTCGCGATGATCGCAACACCGGGGAGCACCGCCGCGGCGGTCGCCGCGAGGAAGGCGACGGCGAAGATTCCGGTCGTGTTCTCGTCCGGCACCGACCCGGTCGGGCTTGGTCTCGTGCAGAGCCTCAATCGTCCCGGCGGCAATGCGACCGGGATCACGTCGCTGAACGCGGAAGTCGCCGCGAAACGGCTCGGGCTGTTTCGCGAGCTGGCGCCGAGAACATCGCACTTCTTCACGCTGGTGAAGCCGACGTCGGAACTCGCCGCGCCCTTCGTCAAGGACCTGGAAGGTGCGGCTGCCGGTCTCGGCATCCATGTCGAGGTGCTGAACGCCAATACCGCGCACGAGATCGACGCCGCGTTCGAGCGTATTCCGCACGAGAGCGGCTGCGGCATGGTGTTCGGCCCCGAGGGATTTTTCTACGTCCACCGCAAGCACATCGCGGCGCTAGCGCTCGCAAAGGGCCTGCCGACGATCTTCGACGTGCGGGACTATGTCGAGGCCGGCGGGCTCGCGAGCTACGGCTCGGACTATTACGCCGTGATGGAGCTGACCGGCAGCTACGCCGCGCGCGTGCTGAAGGGCGAAAATCCCGCCGACCTGCCGGTGCAGCAGGCGACCAAGTTCGAGATGGTGCTCAACCGCGCCACGGCGAGGGCGCTCGGGCTCGAGATTTCGCCGACGCTGCTGGCGACGGCGGATGATGTGATCGATTAGGGTGAGGGAACAGAGCGGGCGCGTGGTACGTGCTGCAATGCGTGCCGCCTGTTAACGGCACCCGATGTTGGTTATCATGAATTTCCCTCGCACTGGCATCTACTGCGGCCGTCGTCTGATCAGAAACTTCTGCATCCCCTCCAGCACCAGCTCTTTGCGCTGGTTGTGCACGGTGCTTCGCAACGTCACGACCCCGGTGGTGCGGCCCGGCACGAGCTCGGTGACCTCGAGCGCGGGATAGATCGTGTCGTCGGCATAGACCGGCTTCAGGAAACGGCTCGACTGTTCGAGGAAGCCGACCAGCGAGTCCTCGACCAGAAACGGAAACAGGCCGGCCCCCGGCGCGGTGTGGATCAGCGCCTGGAAGCCGTGCGCGAGCAGATGCGGCATGCCGCGGGCGCGGCAATATTCGACGTCGTAATGAATCGGATGGGTGTCGCCGCTGGCGGTCTGGAACGCCGCGAAGATCGCCGGGGTCTGCGTGCGGCTCGGCAGCACGAAGCGCTCATGAAGCACAAAATCCTCGAACCAGCGCTGCTGGGCAATCATGCGGTGCGTGGCGGGATCGAACTCGGTCATGGAGCTTCCTTTGGCGTTTCCCGCTGATTGCGGCCGATTGGCCCATCGGTATCGCAGAGCAGCCGTCGCGGCAATCGGGCTTGCCTGCGAGACCGGCACCTTTAAAACAGCATCATCATGAGCCTGCTGACACGAATCTCCGATCACACCGACGAACGCTCCGCGCGGCTGGCCGGCATCGGCCTGATGCTGCTCGGCGTCTTCATGTTCTCGTTTGGCGATGCGCTCGGGAAATACCTGGTCGCAAGCTACGCGGTCGGGCAATTGCTGTGGCTGCGCGCCTGCGCCGCGCTGCTCGTGCTGTCGCCGCTGATCTGGCGCCACCGCGAACAATTCCGCCAGCTCGAGCGGCCGAAATTGCAGGCGATCCGCATCCTGTTGTCGACGCTGGAGGTCGCGGCGTTCTTCCTCGCCACCGTCTATCTGCCGCTCGCCGATGTCACGACCTATTATCTCGCCTGTCCGATCTTCGTCACCGCGCTGTCGGCGCTGGTGCTGCGCGAGCAGGTCGGCTGGCGGCGCTGGACCGCGATCCTGATCGGCTTTGGCGGCGTATTGATCGCGCTGCGCCCCTCGGCGCAGACCATCAGTTGGCCCGCCATGATCGCGCTCGGCGGCAGCCTTTCATTCTCGCTGCTGATGCTGATCACGCGAAGCCTGCGCGCCACGCCCGACATCGTGATGGCGACGACGCAATTCGTCGGCACGTTCGTGCTGGGCGCGCTGATGTCGCCGTTCGGCTGGGTGACGCCGAGTGCCGGCAGTCTGGCGCTGTTCGCCGCCGCTGGCTGCATCTCGGTCACCGCGCTCGTCTGCGTCAACCGCTCGCTGAAGCTCGCGCCCGCGAGCATTGTCGTACCCTATCAATATTCGATGATCATCTGGGCCGTGATGTTCGGCATCGCCGTGTTCGGCGACGTGCCGCAGCCCGCCACCGTTATCGGCGCCGCGATCATCATCGCCGCCGGCCTCTATATCTTCCTGCGCGAACGCAAGCTCGGTCACGAGGAGATGGCGGTGAACCCGCCGGCGTGATGGCGTAGAGTGGGCAAAGCGAAGCGTGCCCACCGTCTCGGAGTGCCGATCTCAGTGGTGGGCACGGGGCTATGCGCCTTTGCCCACCCTACGGCATCTCGCTCACCGCGCCCTCTTCGTCGATCTCGCCCAGTTCTTCAGCGACGACCAGACGCTGCGCGAAAGGCGGAAGCAGTCGACCGGGGTTGACGAGCCGAGCGCGTCGAAGCGGTGCAGCTCGACGCCGGTCCACTGGAAGCCGCATTTCTCCAGGATGTTGCGTGACCTCGGATTGGCGACACGGGCGCCCGCGATCAGCGCCTCCTGGTCGAACTCCTCGAAGAAATAGTCGATCGCGGCGCGCGCGGCCTCGGTGCCAAAACCCTGGCCCCAATGATCGCAGCCGAGCCAATAGCCGAGTTCCGGCGCGTCCGGGTCACGCCAGTTGATGCCGACCACGCCGAGGGGCACGAAATTCTGTTCGATCAGGAACACCAGTTCGCTGCCGGTTGCGGCAAGCGCACGCACGAACTCGATCGCATGCTCCTGCGAATAGGGATGCGGCAGGCGGCGGGTGTTTTCTGCAATGCGGCGGTCGTTGGCGAGACGCGCGATTGCCTTTACGTCCGCGAGCGTCGGGCTGCGCAACGTCAGCCGCTCGGTCTCGAGGACGCAAGGACTGGCCTCGCGCAGACCAGGGGGCGGAATATCCTGCAACATGTCGGGCTCCGTCGAAATCAATGCATCAAAACGAAAGGGGGAGGCCGGTTTCCCGCCTCCCCCTTGGAGCCCTTCTCGACTCCGCCGGTTCGTCAGGATCCGGCGGACTCAATTTGATCCACCGTTTATTCGGCCGCAGCCTCCGTCATCGGGCGAACCGATACGAACGTGCGGCCGTTGGCTTTGGCTTGAAACTCGACATGGCCTTCGACCTTGGCGAAGAGAGTGTGGTCGGTGCCCATGCCGACATTAAGGCCGGGATGCCAGGTCGTGCCGCGCTGACGCGCAATGATGTTGCCGGGAATCACATGCTCGCCCCCGAAGGCCTTGATGCCAAGGCGCTTACCCTTGGAATCGCGCCCGTTTCGCGATGAACCGCCTGCTTTTTTGTGAGCCATGGCCCGTCTCCAAACTTAACCGTGTCTTAGGTCAATTCCTTGAAGGAATCATTTCACTTTTTGTCACGCTTTCCTGGTCGCCGCGTCAAATCCGTTGCGCCAGCCCTTATTTGTCGGCCTTCCTGGCCGCGTCTTCTTCGCCGGCGCCGTGGCGCGCGGTTTAGCCGCAGCCTTGGCAGCGGGCTTCGGTGCCTCCTAGCCGTCCTCGGCAGGCTCCGCCACCTTTTCCCTCTTCGGCCGCGGGCCGATCGAAGGCTTGGCGTTATCGGCGAGGATCTCGGTGATGCGAAGCACCGTGATCTCGTCACGATAGCCGCGCTTGCGGCGCGAATTCTTGCGGCGGCGCTTCTTGAACGCGATCACCTTCGGACCGCGCTTGTGCTGCAGCACTTCGGCCGCAACCGAGGCGCCTGACACGACAGGCGTTCCCAGCACCGGCGAATCGCCGCCGAGCATCAGAACCTCGCCAAGCTGCACGATCGTGCCGACGTCGCCGGCGATCTTGCCAATCTCGAGCACATCATCCGGAACGACGCGGTATTGCCGGCCGCCGGTTTTGATGACTGCGAACATCGTTTAATTCCTTCGTGTTCGATCCCGGCCTCGAAACTGGTCCGGGCCGGCTTTTTGTTCAGTCGTTATGGGTACGTTTCGCGCGACCCATTGCGAATTCAGCAGTGGATTCTGCGCAAAAACAAGCGGCGCGAGAAATCCCGCGCCGGAATGGGCGGACTTATAGCCGCTCGAAGCCGCGAGTCAAGGCAAACCAGCCCAAAAACCGGCCAAAAATGAGGGATTTGGCCGATAAAGGGCGAGTGGCGAGTGGCGAATAGCGAGTAGGAGGAACAGAAAGTGACCTCCATTCGCCGTTCGCCACTCGCCCACTGAAACCAACGGGTTCCCCCGCCGTTGTCCAGTCAGGAACCGAGCGGGCAGGGCAGCATGGCTGAGGACGTTATTACCACCACGGGCATCGCCCATCATGGCGCGGGCCGGCTGCCCTCCGTGGATGTCGACAGTTTCAACATCGAGCTGAAGGACGAGGAGGGGTTTCTCGGCGACCGCGCCTCCAAGGGCGCGTTCCGCGAAATCTTCGACCGCTGGCGCAAGCCCCTGCGCAAGACCGGCAAGGACCCGTTCGGCGACGTGCCGTCGGAGGAGATCGGCAAGAAGGCGCTCGACGAGATGCTGGTCGGCGACGACACCGAGGCCGCTGCCATCATGCACAGCGCGATCGAGGAGTTCGCACAGGAACTGGCTTATGTGACGCGGCGCTTCCTGAAGACCAAAGCCTGGGCCAGGACCGAGCGCATTGTGGTCGGGGGCGGCTTTCGCGACAGCCGGCTCGGCGAGCTCGCCATCGCGCGGACCGAGATCATCCTGAAATCCGAGGACTTCAAGATCGAGATGGTGCCGATCCGCTTCCATCCCGACGAAGCCGCGCTGATCGGCGCGCTGCATCTCGCGCCATCCTGGATCTTCGAAGCCTATGACAGCATCCTGGCGGTCGATATCGGCGGCACCAACATCCGCTGCGGCCTGGTCGAGACGCGCTGGAAGAAGGCGGACGACCTGTCGAAGGCCGAAGTGTGGAAGTCCGAGCTCTGGCGCCACGCCGACGACGAGCCGACCCGCGAGAGCGCCGTGAAGCGGCTGGTGAAGATGCTCAAGCTTTTGATCGCCGCCGCCGACGAGGAAGGATACAAGCTCGCGCCCTTCATCGGCATCGCCTGTCCCGGCGTCATCAAGGAGGACGGCGGAATCGAGAAGGGCGCGCAAAACCTGCCGGGCAATTGGGAGAGCAGCAAGTTCAACCTGCCGGCGAGCCTGGTGGAGGCCATTCCTGTCATCGGCGATCACGACACCGCCGTGCTGATGCACAATGACGGCGTGGTGCAGGGCCTCGCCGAAGTTCCCTTCATGCAGGACGTCGATCGCTGGGGCGTGCTCACCATCGGCACCGGCCTCGGCAATGCGCGCTTCACCAACCGCAAGAAAGACAACGGCAAGAGCGACAGGAAGAACGGCGACAAGAAGGACGCCGACAAGAAGGACAAGAAGTAACCTTGACAGGTTAGGTTAAAAACAGCTTCGCGTTGCCGCTTTTTGCGCAATTGGTAGCGTGCTTTCGTCGCGCTCACGCCGGCCGGCGAAGCCCCAACTTCCCGATCGGTATTTCAATGAGTCGGCACGGGACCGCCAACTTTTATCGCGTATGGCGGTCCCACATTTTCAGCATCATCCTGGTTTTCCGAAGAAAGCCCCGATCTCGCTCGCCGCGCGGTCGGGGTCTTCTCGATGCGGGAAATGTCCGACGTCTGCAAACATCGCGAGATCGAGCCTGGAAAATGTTTCGCCCATGCGATCGGTCCACACATAGGGAAACAGTGGATCGTGCTCGGCCCAGCGCACGCAGGTGGGCACATCGATCGGCGCGAGCTTTGGTGCTTCGCCCTGCATCATCTTCACGCGGCCGGCGTGGGCCGCGCGGTAATGCGCAAAGCCGCCGGCGAGATTGCCCTGCTTCAAGAAGTTGTCGGTGAAGGCCTCCAGCACGCCGTCGAACGCGTCCTTGCGATACGACCAGTCCTTGAGGAAATGCCCGATATAGGTCCGGCAACTCTCGCGTGTCGCGCCGACCAGCGCAGGCGCCATCTCCATCTGGTGGAACGACTGGTACCAGATGTGATTGAGCCGGTCGGGCGCGCCCATGCGCGCGCCGATGCCGGGATAGACGAAATCGAAGAAGAACAGCCCCGTGAGGCGCTCGGGTGCGCTCCGCGCCAGCGGCTGCATCGCGGCGCCGCCGACATCGTGGCCGACCACGCCGAATCGCTTCACACCGAGCGCGTCCATCAGCGCCAGCATGTCCACTGCATGCTGGTCGGGGCCGTAAGGCCCATTCGGCTTGTCGCTGTCGCCGAACCCGCGCAGATCCGGCGCGATCAGGGTGTAGCGGCCGGCGAGCCGCGTCATCACCGGCTCCCAGGTGAGCCAGAATTCCGGCCAGCCATGCAGCAAAAGCAGCGGTTGGCCGGTCCCCGTCCGCGCCACGTGGAACGCAGCGCCATTGGCTTCGAGTTGGAGGTGCTCGATCATCGGCGTTCCCTTCGAGGCGGTTAAAAGCCTCAAGGATTTATCATTCCGCGCCTTGTCTGGTCAGCCATCCTCGCCTAGAACACGGCCCCGACCACGGGGGCTCCGCCCCCGATTTGGCGCCTTTGGAGAGGTGGCAGAGTGGTTGAATGCACCGCACTCGAAATGCGGCATAGGTGCAAGCCTATCGGGGGTTCGAATCCCTCCCTCTCCGCCATAATAAAACGGCTTCGAGAAAGCCCCGGAAAATAAGGTCTTACTGCACGCCAGAGGGTTCTGGTGTAGCCCCTGGGTGTAGCCCCAAGGACAGCACTTATTTGGCATACGCGGTTCTCACTGGCAACATCCCGTG
>Ga0070683_100004496_pt1 | contig 11505 bp, 10 predicted proteins | sample KBSC713LmetaG_FD_64662 | JGI IMG/M metagenome (GOLD analysis project Ga0070683, IMG submission 64662) | Corn rhizosphere microbial communities from Kellogg Biological Station, Michigan, USA - KBS C7.1-3L metaG | ecosystem: Host-associated > Plants > Roots > Rhizosphere ...
ACCAGTACGGAGAGGTGGCGGTCGAGCTACGCATCGAGGTGTCCTCCGCCGCCCTGGAAGCCGCGGATCGCCGCGAGTGGCGCTCCGAGGCGCACTCGTTGCGCCCGCTTCTGTACCCGGAGAGCGTCGCTGTGGTGGGCGCCGGACTGGGCACCGGGGTACTCGAGGCAGTCCGTGCGGGGGGCTTCTCCGGCCGACTCCATGTCGTGCAACCGGAGGCCGGTTCCGTGGCCGGTCTGCCGGCACACCGCAGCCTGGCCGCGATCGGGGAACCCGTCGACCTCGCGGTGGTCGTGGTCCCAGCCAATGAGGTCATCTCAGTCATGGCCGACGCCACCGCGGCGGGCGTGCGGGCGGCCATCATCGTCTCGTCCGGCCTCAGCGGCCCTGACGGGCTGGGTGTGGCCGCTCAACGGGAGCTGCTGCGGACGGCCCGGGCCCACAGCGTGCGTGTGGTCGGTCCCGACTCGCAAGGGGTGCTGTCGCAGGGGCCGGAGATGCGCCTCAACGCCACGTTCGCTCGGGCCCTGCCAGAGCCGGGCGGGTTGGCGATCGCCTCGCAGTCGGGCGGGGTCGGGCTCACCCTGCTCGACCTGGCCCGCGACCTGGGCGTCGGCGTGCACTCGTTCGTCTCGCTCGGTGCCAAGCTCGACGTCTCCAGCAACGACTTGTTGGCCGCGTGGATGGACGACGACCAGGTTGCGGCCGCAGCACTCCATCTGGAGTCTTTCGGAAACGCGCTGAAGTTCGCTCGGACCGCCCGCCGCTTCGCGGAGCGCAAGCCCCTACTGGGCGTCCTCGGTGGTCGTTCGACGGGGTCGGCGATCGGCGTCGACGCCCTCTTCGCCCAGGCGGGCGTGATCCCGTGCAGGAGCGCCACCGAAGTGGCCGAGACCGCGGCTCTGCTGCTCGGGCAGCCGATGCCGGCCGGATACCGGGTCGGCGTGGTCACGAACGCGGGCGGGATGGGCACGTTGGTGGCGGATCTTGCTGACGCCGAAGGGCTCTCGGTGCCGAAGCTGTCGGACGAGGGAGGTGCGGCCGTGCGGCGGGCCGTGCCCAGTGCAGTCCGCACCCACAACCCGGTCGACCTCGGGGCCGACCTGTCCCCCGCCGCACTCGAGGCCGGGGTGCGGGCGTTGCTCTCCTTGCCCGAGCTCGATGCACTCGTGGTCGTGCTCGTCCCCACCAGCCTGACCGACCCCGGCGGGCTCTTCGACGCGCTGTCCCAAACCCGGACGCAGGCAGAGCGCCCGGTCCTGCTCGTCGCCTCCAATGCTGCCGAGCATGGGCGCCCGGACGGCGTGACCGTCTACCGGACCGCGGAGGCAGCGGTGGGGGCGCTGGCGCGCACGATGAGGTACGCCGCATGGCGACGGGTCCCGGCCGAGGACCCGCCCGCGGCCCTGGGCGTGCGTGCCGCCTTCGCCCGCGAGTGGGCCAGCGAGCGTCTCGCCGCGTGCGGCGGGACGGCCGAGTGGCTGCCGGCGTCGGCGAGCGCCGAGCTGCTGGGGTCATACGGCATCGACCACGTCGGTGTCGAGGCCCGGGATGCCGACGAGGCCTGCCGGGCCGCGGCGGCGATTGGCTTTCCGGTCGTGGTGAAGGTGGCCGACCCGACCGTAAGGCACAAGACCGACCGCGGGCTGGTGCGGGTTGGACTGCTGGCACCGGCGGACGTGGTTGCCGCCGTCGACGCCTTCCGTGCGGAGCTGGGCCACGACTCGGTCGACGTCCGCGTGCAGCCGGTGCTCGCCGGCGTCGAGGTGGCCTGCAGCGTGGTTCGCGACTCGGTGTTCGGGCCCCTGGTCCGGATCGCCGCGGGCGGCGTCGCGACCGAGGTCTTGAAGGACGAGGTCTACCTCGTGCCTCCGGTGACCAGCGCCGACGTGGGCAGGGCCATGCGTGGGCTGCGTCTGTGGCCGCTGCTCGAGGGCTACCGGGGCACCGAGGGGGTCGACGTGGAGACGTTGCAGTCGATCCTGGTGGGCGTGGGTCAACTCGTGGTCGACGTACCCGAGGTGTCGGACCTCGACCTCAACCCGCTGCTCGTCGCCCCAGACGGCGTGCACTGTGTCGACGTGAAGGTGCGGCTGCAGGTTCGCGACGCGCTCGACGCCGGCATCCCACGGCGCCTTCGCTCCCCCTGGTAGTCAAGGGCGGCCTCGGACCACCGCGAGCGCCTGCCTCGCGATCTCCCACTCCTCGTTGGTCGGCACCACGAGGACCTGCACGGGGCTGACGCCGGTGGAGATCGCCCTCGGGCCGTGGAGCGGTTCGGTGTTGCGTGCCTGGTCGATCTCGATCCCGAACCGCTCGAGGCCGGCGAGACTGCTCGCCCGGAGCTCCGGGGTGTGCTGGCCGACTCCGGCGGTGAAGACGACCGCGTCGACGGAGCCGAGCACGGCAAGGTAGGCCCCGACGTACTTGCGAATGCGGTAGGCGTAGACCTCGAAGGCCAGCCCGGCAGCCTCGTCGCCCTGCGCGCGTAGCGCCAGGACCTCGCGAATGTCGGTGTGGCCGGTGAGTCCCTTCAGGCCCGAATCGCGGTTGAGGGCGTTGTCCACGGCGTCGACGGACCAGCCGAGCTCGCGGCACAGATGTGCGTGGATGGCGGGGTCGAGGTCGCCGGACCGGGTTCCCATGACCAGCCCCTCGAGCGGGGTGAACCCCATCGACGTGTCGACGGACTGACCGCCGCGGATGGCCGCAGCCGAGGCTCCGTTGCCCAGGTGGAGGACGATCAGGTTGGTCTCGTCGACGGGTCGGCCGAGGAGGCGCGCTGCCTCCCGGCTGACGAAGGCATATGAGGTCCCGTGGAAGCCATAGCGGCGGATCCGGTGCTCCTCGCGCCACGCCTGGGGCACGGCGTAGGTGTACGCCACGGGTGGCATGGTCTGGTGGAACGCGGTGTCGAAGACCGCCGCTTGGGGCACGTCGGGGAACAGCCTGCGGGCCACTCGCAGCCCCTCGAGGTTGGCCGCGTTGTGCAGCGGCGCGAGGGGCACCAGCTTTCGCACCTCCTCGATCAGCGCGTCGTCGACGAGAGCCGGATCGGCGAAACGGGAGCCGCCGTGGACGACACGATGGCCCACCGCAACCACGTTCGAGTCCGGCAGCGACGGGCCGTAGGTGGCGAACGCATCGAGCGCGGCCGCCAACGCTTCCTCGATCGTCGGGAACGCGCCCTCGGATGTGTGCCTGCGGTCGCCGGTCGAGTGCCGCAGCAGTCCCCGCGCCTCGCCTATCCGCTCCACCGACCCGGTCGCGGGCGCCCTCCCGGTCTCGGCATCGACGAGGCTGTACTTCAAGGACGACGACCCCGCGTTGAGCACCAGCACGTGGGAGCTCACGAGCGTCCCCGGGCCTGGATCGCCGTGATCGCGATGGTGTTGACGATGTCACGCACGGTGGCGCCTCGAGACAGGTCGTTGACCGGCTTGCGCAGTCCCTGGAGGATCGGGCCGACCGCGAGCGCCCCTGCCGAGCGCTGCACCGCCTTGTAGGTGTTGTTGCCCGTGTTCAGGTCGGGGAACACGAAGACCGTCGCATGTCCCGCCACCTTTGAGTCGGGGAGCTTCGTGCGCGCCACGGTTGCGTCGATCGCGGCGTCGTACTGGATCGGACCCTCGACCGGGAGATCCGGTGCCCGCTCGCGCACCATGGCCGTGGCCTCGACGACCTTCTGCACGTCACTCCCGGAGCCGGAGCTTCCGGTCGAGTAGGACAGCATTGCCACGCGCGGGTCAACGCCGAACGCCGAGGCCGTGCGGGCCGAGGCGAGCGCAATGTCCGCGAGCTGGGATGCGCTCGGGTCGGGGTTGACCGCGCAGTCGCCGTAGACCAGTACCTGGTGGCGCAGGCACATGAAGAACACCGAGGAGACCACCGAGACGTCGGGAACGGTCCGCACGAACTCGAGCGCCGGCCGGATCGTGTGGGCGGTCGTGTGGGCCGCGCCCGAGACCATGCCGTCGGCCAAGCCGAGCTCGACCATCATGGTCCCGAAGTACGACACGTCCAGCATGAGGTCTCGGGCGCGCTCGAGGTCGACTCCCTTGTGCTGGCGCCGGGCGTGGTACTCGGCGCCGAACCGCTCACGCAGCTCGCCGTCGCTCGGACTGACCACGCGAGCCCCTGCGAGGTCGACGCCGAGCATCGCCGCCCGCGCCTGGATGGCGCGGGGGTCACCCAGGATGGTGAGGTCCGCGATCTTTCGGCGCAGCACGATGTCCGCGGCCTGGAGGACACGGTCGTCGTCGCCCTCGGGCAGCACGATGTGGCGCCGTTCGGCCACGGCAAGGTCCAGCAGCTGGTGCTCGAACATCAGCGGCGTGACCGCGTCGCTGCGCGCGACCTCGAGGCGGTCGAGCAGGGCGTCACCGTCGACGTACTCGTCGAACAGCGCGAGCGCCGTCGCGACCTTGCGCGGCGAGTCCTTGTCCAGGCGCCCGCGAAGGGTGGAGAGCGCGGTCGCGGTGTCCTTGGTGCCGAAGTCGGTCTCGATGATCGGCATCGTGGTCTGGACGCCCTCGATGAGCCTGCCGACCTGGGGAGCCAGCGGGATGCCGCCGTTGAGGACGATCCCGGACATCTGCGGGAAGTTCGCGGACACATGGGCGGTGAGGACGCCGAGGACCACCTCCGGGCGGTCTCCCGCGGCCACGACGACGGCACCGTCGAACAGCCGGTCCAGCACGTTGGGCAGCGTCATGGCGGCGATGACCAGGCCGGTTGCCTCCCGCGCCAGCAGGCGCTCCTCGCCGCTGACGAGCCTGCCCTCGCAGGCCAGCATCATGTCGCCCACCGAGGGTGCGTTCAGCAGGGGTTCGTCGGGCAGCGCGAACGCTGGTGCGTCGAGCCCGGCGAGCGCGACGAGCACCTCGTCGCGGGTGGCCGGGTCCGCGCGGTTGGCCACGATCGCGCACAACGAGCCGAGGTTGGCCTCAAGCTCCGTCGCGGCCACCTCGGCCGTGGTCTGGAGCTCCTCCGCGGTCTTGCCGTGCGCGTTGACGACAAGCACCACCGGGGTCCCCAGATTGGCCGCGACGCGGGCGTTGAACGAGAACTCCGTCGGGGCCCCGACGTCGGTGTAGTCACTCCCCACCACGACCACGGCGTCCGCCTTCTCGGCCACCAGGTGGTAGCGCTCCACGATCCTGCCGAGCGCGGCGTCAGGGTCTCGGTGCAGCTCGGAGTAGGTCACACCGGCGCACTCGTCGTAGGACAGGGCAACGGCATCGTGAGCGACCAGCAGGTCGAGCACGTAGTCGACGGAGTCCTGCTCGCGTACGACGGGGCGAAAGACCGCGACCCGCTCGACCCGCTTGGACAGCTCCTCGAGGATCCCGAGAGCCACCGTGGACTTGCCGGTGAAGCCTTCGACGGCTGCGACGTACACGCTCCTGGCCACGGTCGGAGCCTATCGGGGCCGGCGCCGCACAGGATCGAGCGTCGAGTAACGGGCCGGGGTCGGCCGCCCTGACGGCTCACTCGATCTCCCGCCCTCTCGGCGGTCTCGTAGCCTGATCGCGTGGCCACCTTCATCTTCACGGTCGTCGGCGACGACCGACCGGGACTCGTCTCAGCACTCGCCGTCCCGATCAAGGCCCACGGCGCGAGCTGGGAGCACGGTCAGATGTCACGACTGGCGGGCAAGTTCGCCGGCATCGTGTTGGTGACGGTCGCGGACAACAGGTTCGACGCGGTGGCAGCTGACCTCAGGACGCTCAGCACCCAAGGTCTGCAGATCACGCTCGAGCGCACGGACGAGCCCGTCGTGCGTGAGTCGCAGCGACTCCACCTCGAGCTCCTTGGGGACGACCATCCCGGCATCGTGGCAGAGATCTCGGCTTTGCTCGCCAGCCACTTGGTCAGCATCGAAGAGCTGACCACCAACGTGCGGGAAGCACCGATGGCCGGGGGAATGCTCTTCGAGGCTCGCGCCGTGCTCAACGCTCCGTCCACAACGAGCGCCGACTCGCTTCGATCAATGCTCGAGGGACTCGCCCACGAGCTGATGGTCGAGATCCGACTGTCGGAAGACTGAGGCGCACAGGACCGAGGAATCACCGACGATCTCGTGAGGCGCCAGTTGGACCTGGTCCGGCTGGGACGTGTGCTCAGACGACGCTGAAGCCCGGGGGTAGGCCGCGCCGGCCCGTCATCGCCAGCAGCAGGTCGAGGCCGAGGCCGCGCTGAGCCGCGGAGACTGCCCCGAGCGCGGCGGCCTCCTCGACCGCTTGGGGAGGCAGGTCGACGGGGATCCCCGTCGCGGCCGCGATGTCGAGCCCGTGCACGCACAGCTCGAAGGTGCGCGTCGGCAGGTAGGCCGCGACTCGCATGCCACCCACAATCGTGTGCACGACAAGGTCCGGGGCGGTCGCTTCGGCCATCCGGACAGCCTCGACGACGAGGGCGTGGAACCGGGAGGCCGGGTCGTCACCGAGGTCGCGCCCCGCCTGACGGCCACGCTCGGTGACCGCGTCCGCGTCGATGGTGCCCGCCGAGATGGCGGTGAAGTACGCCGACGCCGAGAGGACGACCTCCTCGCCGACCGGACGAGCGAGGTAGTCGATGACCGTGACCAGCGAGCGGCTGGTGTGACCGACGAGGTCGCGAACAGTCCACTCACCGAGCCCCGGGCCGTCCCATGCGTCGTCAGGGACCTGGTCGATGGCTTCACTCACCGAACGGGCCGTGGCCGCGAAGGTGGGCACGACAGTATTCACGCGAGTCAGTCTGGCAGTGCCCCGGCGAGGTCCCGTGCCGCCGGCACCGCCTCGAGCGCACGCGTCGCGGGTCGACCCGCGACCGTCCTGCATCGGTCGCCCGGAGTGTTGGCAGGCGAACAGAAGATTCCTCGGCGTGCACACAGGATCGACTCATCGCACCAATCCACTCGATCCCACGTCAGGAGCCCGACATGTACATGGAAACCAACCTCGCCCGGCTGGCCATCGAGGACCGCCTCCGCGACGCCGACCAGCAGCGCCTGGCCCGCCAGTTCCGGCGTGAGCGGCCCTCCACCGCCTCCACCCCTTCCACCGCCGTTCGCGAGCCCCGGCGCCACTCGCGACTCTGGAGCCTCGTCCACCCCGGCCAGGCCTACAGCTGAGGCCGGATGGGCTCGATGGCCAGGCCGACCGAGCCGGCACCACGTCATCACGCATGACCGGTGCCGGGCTTCGGCTCATCAGATCTAACACTTGGAGACACCCATGTCCGCATCCACCGCACCTCTGCCCGAGCATCTGCACCAGGCGCTGCGCAAGGAACTGTCGCGGCTGGCCCAGCACGAGGAGGACGTCGCCGCGAGCGAGGCAGCGCACGTGCACTACTGGGAGACGATGCCCGTCACCGTCTCCATCCACCGCCAGTGTGCGGCTGCTCTGCGTGCCGCAGCCGAGGACCTCCGGGCCCATCCGGAGCGCCCGTCAGATGTGTTTCACTGACAGCGTGTGGGGCCTGCTGGAAACGCTGCGAGCCGACGATCGCGAGGCGTTCCTCGCACTGGCCCGCCGTCGGACGTTCGCACGCAACGAGGTGCTCTGTCACGAGGGTGACCCTGCTGACTCACTGCACCTGGTGGAGCACGGCCATCTGGCTGTCCACGGCGGTCTCGCGTCCGGGGCCACCGCAACCTTCACGATCCTGTCCGCCGGCGACTACTTCGGGGAGCTTGCGCTCCTGCGTGCGGACCACCGGCGCACGGCGACCGTGACCGCGCTCGAGCCGAGCCGTACCCTGGCCGTCGCGGCCACGGCCTTCGACGCGCTGTGCCGCCGCAACCCGGGGATCGAGCGGATCGTCTCGGCCCTGCTGGCGGACCGGATCGACATCCTGAGCCGTCGTCTTCTGGAGACCATGTACGAAAGCCTCGATCGTCGCGTGTACCGGCGTCTCCTCGACCTGGCCTACTCCTACCGAGGCACGGGGGGCACCGCCACGATCCCGTTGAGCCAGACCCAGCTCGCGAACCTCGTGGGGGCGACCAGGCCGTCGGTCAACCAGGTCCTGCAGCGACTCGCTGAGCTCCGTGTGGTCAGGCTGAGCCGGTCGCGGATCGAGATCCTGGACCTGGCGGCCCTGGAACGGCGCTGCCCGGGATGACCTGGTCGCCAGCACGGTGACGTCCTGCATCGGTCGCCCGGAGTGTTGGCGGCCGAACAGAAGGTTCCTCGGCGCCGACGCAGGATCGACTCATCGCACTGATCCGACTCGATCCCACACCCGGAGCCGTCATGAACACCTTCGAATCCGACGTAGCCCAGTTGAACACCGGGGACCGCATCCGCGAAGCCAACCGGCAGCGGCTGGGGCCGACGGAAGGCGGCGGGGACCAGCAGGTCAGTGACCTCAAGCGCCTGTGCTTCAGGCACTGGCTGTACCTGATGCTGGCCTCCCTGCTGGACGCCCCCGACCCTGAAACAGGCATCGATCAGCTGGGGAGCACCCGCATGGACGTGATGCGGGCTGCCCTGTCGTGCCCTCGGTGCGTGGCACGCAACGGGCTTTACCCGCCTCCGGCCGCCCCTGGGGGCATGGAATACCCCACGTCAGACGGCTGGTCGGACCCACCGACGCCGTACGAGCTCCTCGACCAACGGGCAGACCGCGGCCGGTTCGTGCCCATTCGCCGGATCATCGCCGGAGTCGTCACCGTCGCTGTCGGTGTCGCAGCCATCGCCACGCTCGGGCACCGTCCCTCCGAGCTGCCCACACCCGGTGGCGTCGATATCACCACCCTTGCGGTTGGGGACTGTGTGCGAGACATGGCTTCGTCCGGGGAGTTTGCTCGTGAGGTCGTCGATGTCGTCGATTGCGCACGGCCGCACACGGACGAGGTCTACGCAACCTTCCCGCTGCGCGATGGGAGCTATCCCGGGGATCACCAGGTGGAAACGCTCGCCGGGCGCGGTTGCGACAAGCGATTCGCCGCATACGTGGGAACCTCGCCCGCCCGAACGACCCTCGACATGTACCTCATCACTCCCACCCAGGAGGCCTGGTCTCTCGACCATGACCAGGTCGTGCTGTGCACGGTCAGCTCGCCGGGTCACCCCACCAAAGGATCGGTGAGGCACTCGGGTCGCTGATCTGCTGGCCACCACATCCGCTGGTCAGAGAGCGGCGAGATCGTGGACGCTCATGTCGTCGAGGCCGAGGGTGGCGAGGGTCCGCTTCCCTTCGCCGCGGAAGTCCCGAGCCAGCACGGTCGACGCGAGGGTGATGAGCGCCTCCATCGTCGGAGTCTTGACGCCGACGCGGCCGGCGAGGTCGGTCAAGAACACAAGGGAGTAGCCGACGTCCTCGGTCAGGTAGCGGTTGTCGAGCTGCGTCTGCGCGCCGATGCCCAGGAAGCCGGGGGCGGTGGAATAGCCGGTGGAGTAGTTGGCCTCCCGCATGTATCCCTGCAGCACCCCCAGGTCGGGTTCGGACAGCACTCGCACCCCGAGCGCGTCGGCGATCGCCAGCCGCTCGCGGTCGGCCGCCTCGATCACCCTGCCCGAAGCCTCGGTGACCCCCTCCTCGTAGAACAGGAACGCGCCGCCGGTCCGCTCGATGAGCGCGGCGTTGAGCAGCGTCACGGCCGGGTGGATCACCGGATTGCCGTTCTGCAGAGTCGTCTGGAAGACGCTGTCGGCGGCCTCGGCCCCGGGATAGACGTCCTGGATCATCGACAGCAACCGGTCGGTGCCCGAACGCGGGAGGCCGGCGACGTACACACCCCCGCGCAGCTTGTGAAAGACGTTGATACGTCCCGGTGCGGCGATGCGAACCGCGTACGGAAGCGTGCTGGTCTCCCCCACCGTGATCGTTTCGTCATCCAGCGCCAGGCCGGCAGCGCGCTTGAACGTGATCGCCCCCGCGCACGAGGCCGGGCAGACCAGCACCGCCTGCCCGGACACGAGGTGCGGCGCGACGACGCGGGCCTGGTGGTCCGTCCCGTATGCCGGACCGACCAGCACGACGAGCTCGGCAGCGTCGAGAGCAGTCTCGATCTCGTGACCGGAGTAGGCGATCTCCGCGAAGCCCTCGATCTCACCCTTGGCGTGGATTCCGCCGGCGGCCGCGACCTCTGCCACCTGGTCGGGAAAATCAGGAATGTCGAACAGTCGCACGGTGTGCCCGTGGAGCGCGAAGTCGAAGGCGGTCGCGAGACCACCGTTGCCCGAACCGACGACGGTGACGATCATGTGCGACACCGTATCCCTGCTCGCTGTGCGGTGGCGGACTCACGCGAGCGAGCCCCCGCCGCGTCGTTGGTGGAGCTGGCGGGAATCGAACCCGCGTCCTAAAGCGCCGTACCAGGTCTTCTCCGGGTGCAGTTCGTGATCACGTGTTCTCAACCCCGGCGCTCCCACGAACAGGTCGCCGACGGGCTCAGTCAGGAAAAAGTCCCGATCAACCCTCCTGACAGGAGTCGATCAGCAAGCCTCCTAGATGAGGCCAGGGTCCGGGACGGAGGCAGATGCCCGGTCTGACCCTTCGATCACTGCTCAGGCAGCGAGAGCGAAGTCAGTGCGCTTAGAGTTGGCACTTGTGGTTTCCAGCGAACGTTTACGAGATGACGCTGGCTTCTCGACCCGCTTCTCCTGGGACTAGCGTCCCCAGTCGAAACCAATCAGCCCCTCTTGAGTTGTGATTCCACTCTACAGAGGAACACCGACAGAGGCGCCCCGGATTCCCCCCCGGGCCCGGTTCAGCGGCGTACCCACTCCGCAAGCAGGGGTAGGCCGGGGCCGCTGAGCTCGCCGAGCCGGGCGTCGCGGCCGGCGAGCGACAGCCCGAGCGCACGGATGGGACCGTCGACCTCCGGCCCGGAGCCGTGGGTCCACTCGGTCTCGGTCGCCACCAGCCGGACGGCGGGAAGCCGGCCGCGCACGTATCCCCGGCGTGCGGCGGTGCTGGTGAGGAACCCGAGCGCGACCTCCCAGCGCTCGGCCGGGCGCCGGGAGTCGATCCCGAGCGGAACCAGGATGTCCTGTCCGTGCACCAGCACCTCGGTGAGCGGCGCGGACGACGGCATCGTCGGTGGTCGGAACCGGTTCTCCGCCTGCGCCCGCAGCCCGGCGACCACCTGGGCGGTGGTCATCTGCGCGAGCGCCCGGGCCACGCCGAGCTCGCTGGCGCGGTCGAAGCTGCCCCGGGCGCGCACCAGGTCGGGGACGAACCCCCACGCCCCGCTCACCAGCGGCAGCAGGAGGTGCGTGGCCACGGCCCGGGCGGTCCAGCCTCCGCAGAGGCTCGGCGTCTCCCACTGCTCCGGGGTCAGCCCATCCAGCACCTCGGCGAGCACGAGCCGCTCCTCGGCCACCGCCGGCCACGTGTCCATGGGCCTCAGTCTGCGCCCCCGGGTGAAGCCCGCTCCGTCAGGGCGGAGCGGCGCCGAACAGGGCTTCGCCGTTGCGCCAGCACACGCCGCGCAGCCAGTCGTCGTCGAGCCGCGGCTCCCGGTCGCGCAGACGCTGGAGCGCATCGAGCGCGTGCCGGTAGGGGTAC
>Ga0070683_100004500_pt1 | contig 11502 bp, 10 predicted proteins | sample KBSC713LmetaG_FD_64662 | JGI IMG/M metagenome (GOLD analysis project Ga0070683, IMG submission 64662) | Corn rhizosphere microbial communities from Kellogg Biological Station, Michigan, USA - KBS C7.1-3L metaG | ecosystem: Host-associated > Plants > Roots > Rhizosphere ...
GACATCGACACCGACATGCGGGCCAACCCACTGCTGCGCGGGTTTCGGTCGGATCCGCGGTTCGCGACCATCATGGCCAGGCGAGTCGAAGGGCAGCGCGTGAAGTGATCCGTGCGCGGAGAGTGCATTCAACTGCTGTAGCAGCGGGGTTCAGGCCCGCCCGGTTGGCCTACTAGCTCTTCGCTAGTCCTACACGTACCTTGTGTGAGAGACTTCCAACCTGAGCTCCACGTCTGTCAAGACGCATCGTGTCCTTCGGCAATCATTGAAGTTCCCCAGAGCAGTAATCAGAGACCACCCCAAGGAGGAAAGATGAGGCGGCGACTACTTGCAGTTGGGGCTTCTGTTGCGATGCTCGCATCAGGACCAGGCGGTGCGTTCGCGGGCGAGGTGAAGGGCCCCCCAGGTACCCTGAACAATACGAATGAGACCGGCGCTCTGAATCACGCAAACTCGGCCTGCGCCGCCAGCGGACTGAATGACTACGACCTCTCTGATCCGGAAGGACAGACCGCGAGCCAGGTCCAGACGGCGGCGGACTCCTGGAAATTCTACGGGCTACCGAAGGGTTCCCCGGGCAAACTCGGGCTCTGCAGGGGTGGAACGGGGCAGCGCTAGTAATATCGATTGATAAGAGGAAGGACCTGTGGTTGGCCCCGCGTTTCCGTGGGGCCAACTTGCATCTCACCCTGCGACCGGGAGCCGCGGCAGTCTCATTGCGACCGCAGCGCTTCCATTGGATCGAGTCTCGTACTCCGCCAGGCTGGCAGGAAACACGCAAGCCCCGCCACCCCGGTGAGGACGGCGGCCACACCAGCGATCGTCAGCGGATCCCGGACTCCGACGCCGTAGAGCATTGACGAGAGGATGGGAGTGGTTGCAAACGTCGCGGCAAATCCGATCGCGAGCCCCGTCAACGTCAGCCGCATCCCACCCAGGAATACCAACATGCGCAGGTTGCCGGTGGTGGCACCTAACGCGGCCCGAATGCCCATCTCGAGCGTTCGCTGCGCCGTCGTGTAAGCAATCACGCCATAAATTCCGAGGGTCGCCAGAAGCAGCGCGATGGCTGCAAACACCGCGAAGAGCATGCTCATGACGCGGTTGCCCCGCATGGACTGATCGACGATCTGTTGGAGCGTGCTGACATCGCTCAGCGCCTGGTCTTTGTTGACGCGATCGACGGCCACACGAAGCGCCTTCTGCAATAATTGCGGAGGCATGGCGGCTCGAACGATGAGATCGATGTTGTGGGTCGGGCTCTGCTCGTTCGAGACGTACATGCCGGCGCTGATCTCATCGCCGAGCCCCGTGATCTTCTCACTGGCGATGACCCCAACGATTTCCCAGGCGATCTCCTCGCCGAACCCTGTCTTGCCGGGTACGAGTTCGCGTACGAGGATGCGCTGACCGATCGGATCTGCATTGGCAAATTCCCGCTTGGCCAGCATGTCATTGATGAGCGCGACGCGCGGTGTGCCCGCCCTGTCGTTGTCGCTCAATACGCGTCCCGCAAGCTGCTTGATGCCCAGTGCGTGGAAGTAGGACGGACTGACGATCTTGAAGAATGCCGGCGGACGATAGTCTCGATCCACCTGCTCGCGACCGGCGATCGAATAGGGCAGGCCGTAGCCCCAGCCCCGCAGCGGCAACACCGAGGTAATGGCCGTTTCGCGAACACCCGGTATGGCATCCACCGCGGCACGGATCGAGGCCAGATAGGTGTTCAATTCGACGGGATCGGGGTGCTGTTTTTGAGTAATCGGCAAGCCGGCGGTCAGAACATTCGCCGCAATGAAACCGAGGTCGACCTCGAGCAGCTTGAAGAAACTGCGCATCAGTTGTCCCGATCCGACCAGCAGCACGAAGGCGAGCGCGATTTCAGCGACGACGAGAACGTTTCGTATCCGTCGAGCCGGGGTGCCTGCCGTCGTGGCGTGGCCGCGCACCAGCGCGCCCACCAGCCTCGGGTTCGTGGATCGCACGGCTGGCACAATGCCGAACAACAGCCCCGTCCCGATCGCCACGATCAATGTGAAGAGCAGAGCGGACGTATCCATCCCGATGTCCACCGCGGGAGGTAGCGCGGAAGGAGGAATCAACGACCGGATCCACTTTATCAAGGAGTAAGCGACGCCGGCGCCCGCGATGCCACCGCACACAGAGAGCACGACGTGTTCTGTCAGGCACTGTCGTGCCAGACGCCAACGACCCGCACCGAGCGCTGCGCGCAGCGCCGCCTCGCGTTCGCGCGCAATGCTGCGTGCAAGCGCAAGGTTCGCCAGGTTGGCGCAGCCGATCAACAACACCAGACCGGTTCCGGCGAACAGGACCGTGACGGCGGTACGCAAATCCGGGCTTATGAGTACGTCCGCGAGGCGGTCGACGGCGACACCCCGGCCCTTGTTCGAGTCCGTATGAGCGTCGGCGAGGCGCCGGCCAATGACGTCCATCTCGGCCCGTGCCTGCTCGAGTGTCACGCCTGGCTTGAGCTTGGCGCTCGCGCCGAGCCAGCGAAAATCACGCCTCAAGTTTGAGGGCTGAAAGGCAAGGGGCGTCCAAAGCTGGGCCGCGGCGCGATCGAAAGGCCCGCCCTTCGGAAGGACGCCGACCACGGTGTACGGCTCGCCGTCCAACCGAATGTGCCGTTGCAGAACCGAGGGATCGGCGCCGAACCGGCTCTCCCAGAGCGCATGGCTCAATAGCACCACGCGATCCTTGCCTGGCTGGTCCTCGTCGGGCAGAAACGTGCGGCCCAGCGCCGCCTTCACTCCGAAGATGTCGAAGTATTGCGCCGACGCACGCGCAGCCTGGATCAAGACCGGTTCGGCGCCACCGGTCAACGTTGCACGCCACCCAGCTTCGGCAGCCATATACTCGAAGACCGTGTTCTGCTTCGTCCAGTCGAGATAGTTCAGGGTGGAGACGCCGTTGAGTCCGCCGCTCGGCAGCCTTTCAAGCACCCGTACGATGCGATCCGGGTCGGGATATGGCAGGGGGCGCAGCAGCATGCCATTCACCAGGCTGAACATTGCCGTATTCGCGCCAACCGTGACCGCGATGGTGGCAATCGCGACAGCGGAGAAGCCCCGGCTGTTGCGAAGCTGCCGAATCGCATGACGAAAGTCGTGAAGGAACGTAGGAACGCTCACCGGGACACGACGCGGCAATGTGGCGAGAAGAGTTGCCGTTGATGGTGCCGTGGGCGTTTGGCGGGTGAGTTCATGATTTCGTACTGGAGTGTGCCGGTGTCCTGTGTCCGCACGATCTCCATGGCCTCTTCCGTCAGACGCTTCCATTCCTCGACTTTACCGGGATGAAATTTCACCCGCGCGATTCCTTTGATCTCGTCCATTGTTGCTCCCACGAGAAGTCCCGGCTCAACAATGTGAAGCTGCCTGGCGTTCGCCAGGGCAGCAATACTGATGCCTAACGCTGCGAGTCGTGTTCACCTTCGAACGACAGCGCCTATGAGGATCCACATAGCCGGCGTCGCGCTGGCTGCCGCGCTCCCGCGCGCGGCGATCGCGCAATCGCCCGCCCCGTCGCCGACGTCCACAACGCCCGTGGGAACCTGGCGTGGTACATCGGTGTGCCTGGTGCGCCCGTCGGCATGCAACGACGAGATGGTCGTGTATCGAATCACACCGATGAAGGCGGCAGATAGCCTGGCGGTCGACGCACGCAAGATCGTCCGTGGCCGGGAACAGGACATGGGGGTCCTCGGCTGTCGCCTCATAGCGCAAAGTGGTCAACTCACCTGCACGATTCCGCAGGGGGTCTGGCACTTCCGTGTAAGCAACGATAGCCTCACTGGCGAATTGCGGCTCCCCGATAGCACCCGGTTTCGAGAGGTCCGAACCATGCGCGCGCCGTAGCGATCCTGCGATCGCTCGTTCCGGTACGGATCTACTCATCGTCATCCCATCAGCTCAACTCGAGGCGTTAGGCTCTCCTCAGCTCGACTCATCGCGCCAGCCCGCATCAGGAGCACGTCATGCGACCGCTTCGGTACTCCATCAACGTCACATTGGACGGCTGCTGCGATCATCGGGCAATCGTCCCGGACGAAGATATGCATCTGCATGCGGCCGTGAGCATCGAGCGGGCCGATGCCCTCCTCTTTGGCCGGGTGACCTACGAATTGATGGAGACAGGGTGGCGGCCGGTGGCGCGGGGGGAGAGGCCGGATTGGATGCCGGATTGGATGGAACCCTTTGCCCAAACGATCGACGCGGCAAAGAAGTACGTCGTGTCGAGCACCCTGGACCACGTCGATTGGAACGCAGAGCTCGTGCGCGGGGATCTGGAGACGGCCGTTCGGCAGCTCAAGCAGGAGTCGGGTAACGGACTGTTCGTGGGCGGCGTGAAGCTTCCGCAGGCGTTGACGGAGTTGGGATTGATCGATGAGTACGAGTTCGTCGTGCAGCCGCGGCTCGCGGGACACGGGCCGACGTTGTTCGCCGGGCTATCGAAGCGTGTCGACTTGAAGCTCGTGGACCGGCTCGAGTTCCGCTCGGGGGCCGTCGCGATGCGGTACGAGCCGAGAAGGTAGCTCTACGACGGGGAACCAACGGATGGACAAACCACGCATCTTCCTGGGCTCGTCGGGAAAGCAGGCGAAGCTGCTGCAGGCGCTCACGCGCGGTCTCGAGGACGTCGTGCACGTCGAACCCTGGACCACGTCATTCAATCCCGGCACCACGACGCTCGAGCGGCTCCTCGAGCTCACACGCGAAGTCGATTTCGCGGCGTTCGTCTTCGCGCAGGATGACTGGACGAGCAACACGCCACCCGCATCCGAATCCTCGGCGACGGGCCAGGCGTCTCCGCGCGACAACGTCGTCTTCGAAGCCGGCCTGTTCGGCGGAGTCCTCGGCATGCGCCGAACTTTCATCCTCCATGCGAACGGCGCGAAGCTGCCGAGTGACCTGCTGGGGCTTACGTGCGTGCGTTATGCGGATGCCAAGGGCGCCAGCGAGATCAAAGCCATCAACCAAAAGATCCGGACGGCGATCGAGAGCGAAGGCCGTCTGAACCGCATCGAAGGGTGCTGGTGGCAAATGTCGCTGACGGAGCGGAGCGCCGTGGAGCCTTCGGCTGTCAGCCTCCTGCGCATCTCGCGGGACCGGGACGGAGCGCTGGACGTTCGCGGCCGCGGGTGGCAAGAAGACGGTCGCTTGTCGGTCCGATATTGGAGCGAAGCGTCAAAGGAGAGAAAAGATCCTTCCGGTGTTTTCTACTACTGGAAGGGAGAACGGCCGCTAGACGTCAATGCGCCGCAGTTGGAAGGAACCGGCGAGATCACCATAGAGTCCACCGATCGCGCTGCCGGTTACTGGACGACGCGATCGGAGAAAGACGAGCACGTCAGGGCCCGGACGTCCGGCGTTTACTTGCGCGCGGACCCTAACGATTTGACCGTCATGGACGGACGTGACGATCGGCCGCGGATCGAGCTGATCGCGGAGCGCCTCAAGGATTGGAAGTCGCTCGCAGCAACCTGACCGAACCGTCCCTGGCTCTTTCAGGACGGGTGAGGCAACCCTTGCTTCGCTGATCAGGAGGGTCATCTACCCGCCGGGATCGCCTTGCGACGGCGTTCGGGCCGCATTGATCCTCGTCAATGGAGCGCCGGGGGAGCTCATCTGGTTCCGCAAGGATCCGCGCACCCTCGCGTAACGGCGTGGTATTCGCTCGTCGATTCGACGAGTTGGCGCTGTAATCGACGTTAGGCGGCCACACAGATCATTTCGAGGCTTTTGAAAGAATGGAACTTCTCCCGCCCGATATCACACCGGAATCCTGGCTCGTCTCCGCGGGTCGATCTCCCGCGCCCGGCACCCCCCTGAACGTACCGCTGATCCCCGCCTCGAACTTCATCATCGGCGCTGGACGCGAATACTCCCGCGATGATGGCACGCCGACCTGGGAAGCACTCGAAGAAATCGTTGGTGGGCTCGAGTCCGGCAAAGCCGTGGCGTTCGCCTCCGGCATGGCCGCCATCGCCGCCGTGTTCGATCAGCTTGCGGCGGGTAGCATCGTGGTCCTGCCAGATGATCTCTATCAAGGTGTTGCAGGGCTCGCGGCAGCGGGCGCTGAACGTCGGCGTTGGTCAGTGCAACGTGTACCAGTGGACGATACAGCCGGTTGGGTCCGCGCGTGCGGCGTCGCTGACCTGATCTGGATTGAATCGCCATCGAACCCACTGCTTACCGTCGCGGACCTGGAGGCCATCTGCACAGCGCCACGGAAGCCCGGAGCGATACTGGCAGTCGACAACACCTTCGCCACGCCGTTGAACCAGCAGCCGCTCGACTTCGGTGCCACCGTCTCTCTGCAATCGGCCACCAAGTTCATTGGCGGTCACTCCGACCTGCTCGCGGGTGTCGCCACGACGAGGGACGACGACCTGTGGCGCGGCCTCAAGAGATCTCGCGGGTTGACTGGCGCGACACCGGGAACGTTCGAGGCCTTCCTTGCGGTCCGCGGCGCGAGAACACTCGCGCTTCGACTAGAGCGGTCCCAGCAGACGGCCACGATGCTTGCGGAGCGGCTCGAGAAGCACCCGTTGGTCAGCCGCGTCCGCTATCCAGGGTTGCAATCCCATCCGACGCATGCGACCGCCAAGCGCGTGCTCAGGGGCTTCGGCAGCATCATCTCGTTCGATCTGCGTGGAGGCGCCGAGCTCGCGGATGGCGTCTGTCGAAACGTTAGGCTCATTCGCCATGCGACGAGTCTGGGTGCCGTGGAATCGACGATGGAACGACGAGCCGGGATCCCGGGACAGGAGCACCTGCCGGCTTCGCTGCTCCGACTCAGCGTCGGCATCGAGGACGTCGACGATCTCTGGGCGGACCTCGATTCGGCAATCCGCTCGGCTGCGTCGTGACGCCGTTCGGCTGACCCGCGTGATCCGCCGTGCCAGCGCAACGAGCCAGGATCCGGGTTCGACTGCCTCGGCTTGACATGCAAGGAATCCCTTGCCTATTATTCAGGCAAGGGATTCCTTGCCTTTTCATCACCATGGCCGAGCGCATCCAGGACACCGATCTGCTGTTCAAGGCGCTGGCCGATCCCAGCCGGCGCAAGCTGCTGGATCTGCTGCACGCGCACGACGGCCGCACCCTGAACGACCTGTGCGAGCACCTCGACATGACCCGCCAGGGAGTCACACAGCACCTGGCCCTGCTCGAGGCCGCGAACCTGGTGGTCACCGTCCGACGTGGCCGCGAAAAGCTGCATTTCCTCAACCCGGTGCCACTTCAGGCGATCTACGAGCGCTGGATCGCCAAGTTCGAGAAACCGCGCGTCAAGGCGCTGCACGATCTCAAACGTCGACTGGAGAAGACCAATGGCTAGATCGACATTCGTCTACGTGACCTACATCCGCACGACGCCGGACGAGCTCTGGGCAGCACTGACCGACGGGGAGTTCATGAAACAGTACTGGTTCGGCAATCACTGCGAGAGCGAGTGGACAACGGGATCCGCGTGGAAGATGATGTATCCCGATGGCCGCGTCGTGGACACCGGCGAGATCATCGAGGCCGTGCGCCCGCGGCGGTTGGTGATCCGCTGGCAGCATCAGTACAAGCCTGAGCTCAAAGCCGAAGGCGACTCGTACTGCACGATGGAATTGGAGCGCAGCGGATCGGCGGTCAAACTGTCCATCACTCATGTCATCGAACGCGACCCCTCGAAATTCATCGAGGCGGTGTCCGGTGGCTGGCCGAAGGTCCTCTCCAACCTGAAATCCTTGCTGGAGACCGGCGCTGTCGCTCTGAACGAGCCCTACCCCGTTGACAGCGCTCATGCCGGAGCAGCCTAACGAATTGGCCTCACCGTCTAACGAGCACCGAGTCCACGAACGACAGCACGTCGGCCGCCCAGATCGAGTTGCCCTGGCCACCGCCAAAGCAGTGCGACTGCATCTCGGCAGGAATCGTGTCCGGGTACACTTTCCCCCGATAGTCCTTGCCAAGCCGCTGGAACTCGGCGCCGAGATCGCGGCTGGGGCCGAGGCTCACATCCTTCGGCGGCTGGATGAGGAAGACCGGCACGTCGACGCGCGCCACGCCGCGCATGAGGCGTTCCCTGGCTGCCACGTTGTGGTCCCAGTTCATCGCGAACGGCGAGATCGTCACCGCTCCCCGTATCCCTCGTGCCTTCCCACCCTCGGCCGCCAGCAGTGCCTGGACACCGCCAAACGAGCACCCAGCTACGACCATCCGCGTCGCGTCGACGAATGGCACGTGCTCGAGCCACGCGATCGCCGCAAGCTGGTCATCCAATTGCTCGGCGGGCAAGCGGCGCGCAACGAGACTGTCACCGGCGCGCTGCCCGCCTGCGCCGACCGCTCGCGCGCGCTCGTACGTGATGTACGCGCCGTCGGACTCGTCGTGCCCGCGGCGCGTGGGCGCGAAGACCACGAAGCCGTGTGGCACGAACACGCGGGCGATGCCGTCGAACTGCCCGCCGGCGCCGGGACGAGGTTCGCTGCCGTGACTCCAGACCACCACCGGGAAGGGACCGCGCCCCGCAGGCTTGAAGAGGTAGCCCTCGAGCCAGAGCGGACCGCTCTTGTAGGCAACGCGTTTCTTGACGAGCGGCGCGCTGTCGGAGGTCAGTACGGTCTCCGTTGTTATGGCGGCGCCGCGTCGAACTTCGGCGAGCGCCGGGAGGTCCGAGTCCGCCGCGTGCCAGTTGGCGGCAAGCCGGCGGTACACGAAGGCAGCGCCAACGGTGTCACCTAACGCGAGACGCGCACGGGCGAGGCCGAGCAGCGCGAGCGAGCGATTCGGCGTGAGCCGGAGCGCCTGCGCGTACTGGCGCTCGGCGTCGGCTGCCCGATGCAACGCGAGGAGCAGCGCGCCCGCACGTTCGTGCGCGCGCATCCATCGCGGCGGACCAATCGGCGGTAGCGAGTCCTCCACCGCCGCGGCGCGGCGCCAGAGGTCGAGCGCCGTAGCGGTGTCGCCACGACCCTCGGCGCGGAGCGCTTGCAGCGCGATCGCTGCGCTGGAGTCGACGTTGGCACCACGCGGAGCGACGGAGTCGATCCACGTGGGCGGGGTCTCTCGGCGCATCAGCACCCCCGTCGCGCGCCCGACGTCGACCATGCGAATGAAGCTGCGTTCACGCTGGACCATCGCAGTCGGCCCGATCGGCGCCGCGTAAGGAGGGCCCGTCGGCGCGTCGCGCCACCGGTCCGTCTCCATCGCGTAGTGGACCTGGAGCATGGGCACGACGTAGTGCGCGTCGACGACGACCGGATGGACCGTGTCCGCGCCGGCGACGAGCGAACGTGCGCTGTCAATGAGGGCACGGGCCGCGCGCCAGCGCCCCTGCTGCAGGTAGCCGTATTGCAGCCACAGGAAATCATGAAAGTCCAGCTGCGTCTTCGGGACACGCTCGCGCGTGACCTCGGCCACGGACGCGCGCCAGGCGTGCTCGTTCGACGCAACCTGCTCATCCCAGAGACCGAGCTTGAGAAACACGTGCGACGGCATGTGCTGCGCGTGCTCGGCGTCCGGTGCGATGTCCGCGTATGCGTAGGCGGCAGGGAGAACGGTCTGTGCGAGCGTCGGCTGGAGCGCGAGGTCCGGCTGGAGCGCAAAGCTCGCTGGTAACGGGCCCGGATGGACATCCGACAGGTGGATCAGGTAGTGCGCGGCGCCGGGATGCTGCGGGTTCGCGTTGAACACGCGAGTCGCGAAGCGGATCGCGTCTGCCAGGCGCGTGTCGTACTCGAGCTGCGGAACGGGCCTGTGGGAGAGGTACATCTGCTGCGCCAGCGAAGCGAAGACCGAGGCCTCGCGGTCTGACACATCCCGCCGCGCGAGCACCGTCATTGAATCGGCGAAGCCACGGAGCCGCGTGGCGAGGTCGGTGTCGGCGAAGAACGCCTCGACGGCGGCGCCGTACGCCCGTTCACGGGGCGTGGCCGCCTTGGCGAGCCGCGCTTCGGCGTTAGGCGCGAGCCGGGCGAGCACTCCGCGCCCCGCCGGGGCGTCGTCGATTCCCCAGAGGACCGGCGAATGCGTGAGTGCCTCGAACCAGTACGGCAGCGCAAACCTGGTGTCGGCGCGCTCGGCCTCGAGGAAAGCGCGCGCTGCAGCTTCGTACGTGAAGCTGTGGAGGAGGGCGATACCGGTGAGAAACGCCCGTTGCGCCGCGGGAGCGCCGGAGGTCGGAAAGTCAACGGTGCCGAGGCGGACAGCCGCCGGAGGGCTCGCGGGCCGCGGGGCGTGCACATGATCCTGCGCCGCGAGCGCAGTCGAGGTGAGGAGCGTGCCGAGCGATGCGGTGAGGGCGGCAACTCTCATCGTTCCTTGGCGATCGAGAATACTATCCGGCTTCGGCGTTCGTCCATCCGGCGCTCACCTTTGCGCCGGAGCCTAACAAGTCCATCGCCGCACGATACAACCGCGCGCGGATCGCCGATCGCTCCGCGAGCCGCGTCACGTAGCGCACGGCGATCTCCGTACCGCCGGGGATCGGCCTCAGGTTCACCGTCGGTGTCGCCGTCAGCGACGCAAACTGCGGCGTGCGGCGCGCGCCCTTCCAGTCGGCCTCGGCCTGCTCCACGCTCTCCTTCGTCGCCTCCTCGACCTCACGCCGGAGCGACTCGCTGATCGGATATGGATCGCGTCCCTCCGGCACGACGATCTGCAGCTCGTCCCACAGCCACTGGCCCGTCGTGGAGAAGTTGAAGTAGTGACCCTCGATCGCAAAGCTGTTGTTGAAGGTCACGCGGCGACCGGTGGGATGGCTCGAGCCGCCCCAGTCGCCGGTCTCCAGCAGCACCGTCTGAAAGATTCCGACCTCGGTGACCTCGCCAGTGACACCGTTGATCTCGACGAGATCGCCGGGCCGAATCCCGTCGGGTCCGAGGAGTACGAACCACCCGATGAAACCGACGATGAAATCCTTGAGCGCCACGGTGAGCCCCGCGCCGGCGAGGCCGAGGAACGTGCCGAGATTGCTCGGCGGCCCGAAGATCACGAGCAGCAGGGCAAGGATCGTCAGCACCTGCAGTGTGACGCGACTGACCATCCGCAGCGTGTGCATGCGGCGGCGGTCCACCGACAACCGCGATGTCGTGCGCTCGGTCCACTGCAGCAACAAGACGCCGACGAAGGTCACGAGGAGCAGCGTGACGACGCTCCGCAGCGCGCGATTGACGGCGGCGCGCTCCTGCGCGCGGACGATCGTCGTCCATGCTCCGAGCGCGCCGGCCAGTTGCTCCTGATTGTCGACGCGACGGTCGAGCGTGGCGCGCGATTTCTGGCGCATGGTCTGGCGGCGCGCTTCGGCAAGCAAGGCGGCGGTCGAGTCGGACGAGAGCGCGGTGTCGTGCGACGCTTGCAGCCGTCGCGCGGCGCGGGCTTGAATGGAATCGTGTCGTTGGCGCAGCACCGTCGCCGTCGAGTCGGCCGACGTCTCCGCCCGCACGAGCGCGAGCCGCTTGTCGCTCACCGCTCGCCACTCGAGGACGTG
>Ga0070683_100004503_pt1 | contig 11499 bp, 9 predicted proteins | sample KBSC713LmetaG_FD_64662 | JGI IMG/M metagenome (GOLD analysis project Ga0070683, IMG submission 64662) | Corn rhizosphere microbial communities from Kellogg Biological Station, Michigan, USA - KBS C7.1-3L metaG | ecosystem: Host-associated > Plants > Roots > Rhizosphere ...
CATGCGAGATCTCCTCGCCCTCGAGGTAGCGCTCCATCAGCTCGTCGGAGTTCTCGGCCACCTCGTCGAGCAGCTTCTCGCGGTACTCCTCGGCCTGCGCCTGGAGCTCGTCCGGGATCGGGATCTCCTTGCAGTTGTCCTTGTCGTCCCCGCCGTACTCGTACGCCTTCATGTCCACGAGGTCGATCACGCCGCGCACCTCGTGCTCGGTGCCGATCGGTATCTCGGTGGCCACCGCGTGTGGGCCGAATGACGACTTGAGCGACTCGAGCGTGCGGAAGAAGTCGGCACGCTCGCGGTCGAGCATGTTCACGAAGATCAGGCGCGCGAGGCCGAGCTCCTCGGCACGCTCCCACAGGCGCATCGTCCCCACCTCGACGCCCATCACCGCGTTCACGACGAAGACCGCGCCCTCGCAGACGGTGAGCGCGCCCAGCGCGTCGGCCACGAAGCTGGGCTCCCCAGGCGTGTCGATCAGGTTGATCTTGCGGTCGTCCCAATGGAACGACGTGAGGCTCGCGGCGATCGACATCTCGCGCGCCTTCTCGTCGGGTGCCGAGTCGGACACCGTGGTGCCATCTGCCACCGAGCCAAGGCGGTTGATCGTCCCTGCCTGGAACAGGAGCGCCTCGTTGAGCGAGGTCTTGCCACTGCCTCGGTGGCCCACCAAGGCCACGTTGCGGATCCGTTTTGCAGCTTCGTGGGGCATACCGGCTCCTCTCCTCGTTGAGGGCTCCAGCGTATCGCGAGGGGAAGCTCTCAGCTCCTAGCTGCCAGCTGCCAGCAAGGCGACGACCCGCCGGACCGCCCGGTGACCCGGGCGCTTCAGCGTGAGCGTGTAGCGGCCTGCGCGCAGGCGGCGGGTGGGCATGAGCTCGAGCTTCCGGCCGTCCGCGCTCGCGCTGCCGCGCGCGTAGACCCTGTGGCCGCGTGACAGCGTGGCGGTTGCCTTGCCGGCGGTGAACTTCACGGGTCCGCTCACGAGCTTGCCGGTGCACTTCTGGCGCTTCACCTTCTTGTGCTTCACGCGCCTCGTCACCGTCTTGCAGGTCACGAGCTCGACCTTGCCAGAGGGGCCGGCCGGTCCCTGCACGCCGGGAGCGCCCGCCGGTCCCGCCAGGCCCTGCGGCCCCTGCGGAAGCGAGCCGCCGGTGCCGGACAGCGAGACCTTCTGCCAGAGGTTGTGGCTGATCGTGAGGGCGGCCGACCGCGCGCCGCCTGCTCCAGGGGCAAAGAACACCCGCAGGGTGCAGCTCTGCCCGTGGAGCAGGATGCCGGCGCAGCCGCTCGAGTCCACGATGAAGTCCTCGGGATCGGCGCCGCCGAGGGCGACCGATCCCACCCTCTCCGGCACCACATCCGTGTTGGTGACGGTGAGCGACCGCGGGGTGCTCAGCGTGCTGAGTGCCTGCGCCGGGAAGCTCTCGCCGGTCGCGCCGAACGAAAGCTCCGGCGAGCTCGTGTTGAGCACGACGGACACGCTCGACGGACCGAGGTTCCAGTCCACCGAGGCGAGGTCGTCGTGCCCATCGCCGTTCCAGTCGGCGGCGATCAGGGTTCGCTCGATGTCAGCCGTGGAAAAGGAGCCGCCGGAGACGAACTGGCCGTCCCCCTTGCCGAGCTCCACGTCCACCATGGAGCTGTCCCCGCCGATGGCGAGGTCCGGAATCCCGTCGCCGTTGAAGTCCCCTAGGCCAACCGAATCGACCCCGCAGCAGTTCGGGAAGGGCTTGAAGCTGTTGGTCTGATAGCCGCCGTGTCCGTCGCCGAGCATGATGGACACGCTGCCGTCCGATACGTCGAGCACGGCGATGTCCATGATGCCGTCCTGGTTCAAGTCGGCCGGGAGCGTGGCGTACGGCGCGGGGCCTGCGGTGAACGGCGACCCAGCCGGGTTGTCGAAGGCCCAGGCGTAGCCGCTGGTCGGGTTGTAGGCGCTTGGAACGTTGAGCCAGGTCTCCACGTTTCCGTCGCCCGTGTTCCCGACCGCGATGTCGTCGTAGCCGTCGCCATCGAGGTCGGCCACGCTCAATCCGGTGGGAGCGCCTCCGGTCGTGAGGTCGGCGCCCGACCAGGGCGGGTTGTCGCCGGGGCCGGGCGGGTTCCAGTCGACCAGGCCGCCGCTGCCGTCGCCCTGGAAGACCAGGATCTCCGAAGCGCCGGCGCTGAGGAAGGCCACATCCGGGTTCCCGTCGTGATCGAAGTCTCCGGTGGCCACCTCGTTCGCGCCGCCGTCTCCCGTCGTCAAAGTGCTGACGGCGAACGTTCCGTCACCGTGACCCAGCAGCAGCTTCGCCGTGCTGCTGTTGTGCGGGAGGACGACGATGTCCTGGTGGTGGTCGTTGTTCAGGTCGCCCACGGCCAACCGCTCGGCGCCGCTCAGCGAGATCGGCGATCCAGTCGCTTGCGAGAAGGTCCCGTCGCCGTTGCTCAGCAGGATCACCACGGTTCCACTCGTCTCCTCGCTCACCGCGAGGTCCTTCTTGCCGTCCTCGTTGAAGTCGGCGCTGACGAGTGTCGGGTCGAACTGGCTGCCGAGCGAGATCGGCGAGCCTGCCGCCTGCGAGAACGTGACTGCCTCCGCACGGGTGCTCGATAGCGCGAGCGCAGCGGTGGCGAGCAAGAGGAGCAGGAGCCTCGGCGGCCGCATGCCCCTTCCTACAACGGCGGTACGCCGTTCGCTACCCGGCGCCCTCGAGGATGTCAGTTTGCAGACGTGACTTGAGCCGCAGCACTGCCTTGGTGTGCAGCTGCGACACGCGCGACTCGGTAACGCCCAGCACCTCGCCGATCTCGCGCAGCGTCAGGTTCTCGTAGTAATAGAGGGCGATCACGAGCTTCTCACGCTCCGGCAGGCGGGCGATCGCATCGGCCAGGCGGTCCTTCGTCTCCGTCTGGTCCATCGCCTGCGCGGGGTCGGTGGCCTGCGGGTCCTGGATCGTGTCGAGCAGCGACACCTGGTCGCCACTCGCGTCGCTCAAGGTCCACAGCTCGTCGAGCGCTATCACCGACGAGTTCGAGATCCGCGTGAGCGACGCCTGGAAGTCCTCGACGGTCATCTCGAGCGCCGTGGCCATCTCCTGGTCGGTGGGCGCGCGGTGCAGCTCGTGCTCGAGCTTCGCGTTCATGCGCTCGATCTCGCGTGCTTTCGCGCGCACGGAGCGCGGCACCCAGTCGAGCGAGCGCAGCTCGTCGATGATCGACCCCTTGATGCGGGTGATCGCGAAGGTCTCGAACTTGATCTCGCGGCTCGGGTCGAAGCGCTCGATCGCCGAGATCAGTCCGAGCAGCCCATAGGAGATGAGGTCGGACTCCTCGACATGTGCCGGGAGGCCGCTCCCCATGCGCCCTGCGACGTACTTGACGAGCGGTGAGTAGGCGAGCACGAGCCGTTCTCTCGCCCTCTGGTCCGCCTCCTCCTTGTAGCGGCGCCAGAGTTCCTTGAGCTCGATCGCCTTGACGTTGGTCTCCAGTGAAGCCTCCTGCCCGTTCAGGCTCGCGGATGCGCGTGCGCGTACGCCTTCCTGAGGCGTTTCGACTCTATCCGAGTGTAGGTCTGCGTCGTCGAAATGCTGGCATGCCCGAGCAGCTCCTGTATGGCGCGCAGGTCCGCGCCGCCCTCCAAAAGGTGCGTGGCGAACGAGTGACGAAGGGTGTGCGGGGTCACGCCGCCGGCCATAGCGGCCTTGCGCGTCCAGGTGGTCAGGCGCCTGCGAACGTCGCTTGTCGAGAGGCGTTTGCCGGTCTTCGAGATGAACAGCGCGGGCTCGATTGGGTGGCCCTCGCTCGCCAGCAGCGTGCGCCCGCGGTCGAGATACGACTCGATCGCGCGCCAGGCCAGCTCGCCTGCCGGCACGATGCGCGTCTTGCCGCCCTTGCCGTTCACGCGCAGCTCCTCGCCGTCGGCATCGAGGTCGGTGAGGTCGATGTTCACGATCTCCTCCGCGCGCAGGCCGGCCGCGTAGGCCAGCTCGAACATCGCACGGTCGCGCAGCTCCAGCGGTGTGCTTGCGGGGATGCGCTGGAGTAGGTCCGCCACCTCGCCGGGCTTGAGCACCCGCGGCAGGTACTGGTCGCGCTTGGGGCTCGCCACGAGATCGGCGGGGTTGGCCTCCATCTCCCGGCGCTCCACCAGTGTGCGGTAGAAGCTGCGGATCGCGGCGAGCTTGCGCGCCACGGTGGTCTTCGAGCAGCCGCCCTCGCTCAGCACCGCGGCGTAGCGGCGTAGGTCGCGGGCGTCGAGCTCGAGCGGCTTCAGGCCCCTTTTTTCCGCCCATTCGGCGAGCTGGCCCAGGTCAACGCCGTAGGCGCGCCGTGTCTTCTCCGCCATGCCGTGCGCGCGCAGGCTCGCGTCGAATTGCGCGAGCGCGCGCGACCAGGCGGGGTCGAGCGTGGTCTCCTCCATGCCGGATACCTCGTTCGACATAGGGCGCGAACGCCCTTTCTCGGCGGTCAGGCGACGAAGACGGGCGTGCCGACCGAAACCTGGTCGTAGAGCTGCTCCACGTCCGGGATCGCCATGCGCACGCAGCCGTGGGACGCGCTCTGGCCGAGAGAGCCGATCTCGTCGGTGCCGTGGATGCCGGCGCCGTTGTAGAAGCCCATCCAGCGCGCCTTGATCGGGTCCTGCGGGCCCGGCGGGATCACCTTGCCGGCCAGGCTTCCGGCCCAGGCGCTGTTGGGAACGTGCCAGGACGGGTTCACCTGCTTGTCCTGGATGTGGTAGAGCCCGGCCGGGGTCTCGAGCCCCTGCATGCCCACGGCGATCGGGTAGTTCTTGGCGAGCTTGAGGTGCTTGAAGAACCTGAGCGTGTGGTCGTTGCGGTCCACGACGATGAAGGTGGGGTTCTTCTGAGCGAGGTCCGCGGTGGTCACCTTGGGCTTGGTGATCTTGCTTTCGGCCCTGACCACGCGCGCGCCGTCGGGGCGCACGAGCGCGGCCTCGACGTCCTTGGTCAGCTGGCGCCAGCGGATCGAGATGCCGAACTTGCCTGGCACAAGGTTCACGCCCGACGCGTCGGGCTGCACGGTGGCGTCCTGCGGCTCGCGGTTGACCTTCGTGCGCACGCGCTGCACCAGCGCGTGGACGGAGCTGCGGGAGAAGCTCACGCGCGGCGGGACGTTCGCGTCCACGCTCCCGCCGGTGATGCCCCGCACGGAGCGGCCGATGAAGTTGCCTCCGCGGCTCTTGTCGATGGCCTCCTGAACCATGCCGTCGACGTCTGTGGTGAGGTGTGCGCGCGCCGCGGACAAGTGGAACTGGCGGTGGCCGTACTTGACCACGAGCGGCTGGGAGAGCGGCGCCGACAGCTTCTGCTGGAGCACCTTCTCGGCCTCGCTCTTGCTCATTCCGCCGACGTCGATCCCCGCCACCGAGACGCCCTTCGCGATCTGGTCCTTCCGGGTGGAGTCGTAGGCAAACGCCGCCACGGCAGCGGCAATGAGCAGGCCGACCACAACGGCCGCGATGGCGAGGGAGCGTTGTCTCATCTGTGGCGGGTTACCCGGGTCGGTCCGAGGAGCACAGGCATTGTGGCCTAAGGGATGGCGCGTTCGCAACCCATCGCGGTTTTGCAACCTGGCTTGCGGGGACGGCTGTGACCCCGTTCAGGGGCGTGGGCTCGCGGCCCGCCTCGCGAGCGCGGCCTGGATCGCGCTCGTGACGCTGGCCCGCCGAAGGGCGCCGGTCTCGTAGTCGAGAAGCGCCTCGAGATCGCCCGCCTCGAGCGACCCGAGCAGCGAGATGATCTCCTCGGGTTCGAGGTCGTCGTAGTGCTCGACTGGAGGGGCGGCGGGTGGCGGGCTGGCGGGTGGCGGGGCCTCCGCACTCCTCCGCACAACGTGCGGACTCCAGCGCAGGAAGTCCTCGACCTCGCGCTCGTACTGGTACGGCTCGCGCACGCCGCGCAGGATCGGGTCGAGGCGCATGTGCTCGCGCAGCTTGATGACGGTCTCGCGCGTGGTGTAGTGGTAGTCGAAGCCGGTGGCCTTGAGCTTGCGGTTGTCGAGCCCGCGACCGAAGCGCAGCTGGCTCAGCATCTCCGGCGGCACGTTGAAACCCAGGCGCCGCGCGATGCCGGCGGCGAGGCCCGTGCCCCACGGCGGGAGCGCCGGCACGTACGGCTTGCCGAGCAGCCCGGCGATCTCACTGAGGGCGAGTACGCCGTCGGCCGCGACGTTGTAGATGCCGGGGATCTCGTTGCGCAGCGCGTGCGCGAGCGCCGCCACCACGTCGTCCTCGTGCACGAACTGGTAACGCGGGTCGAAGCCCAGGATCATTGGGACTACGGGCAACGAGAACAGCGCCCGGTGCGAGGTGCGCACGTCGGGGCCGAGCACGTTGGTGCAGCGCAGCACGGTGACGGTGGTGTCCGGGTTCTGCTCGGCGAACTCGGCCACGGCGGCCTCGGCGTCGAGGATGTCGCGCTCGATCGAGGTTGTGGGCGGGTGCGGGCGCCCCATCTGCTCGGTGAAGAAGGCCGGGTCGTCCTGCTCGGTGCCGTAGAAGTGCGCGGACGACTTGAACACCAGCTTGCGCACGCTCGACTCCGGGCCGCCGCAAGCGGCAAGGATGTTCATCGTGCCGATCACGTTGTTCTCATGGGCCTGCCGCGAGCTCGTGATCGACGAGTCCACGACCAGGCGCGAGTCGATCACGGTGTCGATCTCCGCTGCCTCAACGATGCGCCTGAGCAGCGCGTGCTGCGTGCCCACGCGGACGAACTCGGTGCGCTCGAGCTCGCGGGTGGGGTCTTCGGAGTCGACCCCGATGATCACCTCCACCTCGGGATCGGCCTCGAGCGCCTGAGCCAGGCGACCGCCCCAGTACGTCGACAGACCAGTGACGAGGACGCGCTTGCAGATCATCCGAACCACACCGAGTTCCGCTGCTCGAGCATGTCGAACACGCTCTCCTGGATTCGCGCGCGGATGTCGTGGGCCACGGTCTGAACGAGGTTCTTGTCCTCGTCGAGGCCGGGCTCGTCGAACTCGATCGGCTCGAGGAAGCGGATCCGGAACTTGGCCGGCAGGTAGCCGAGCATTCCCAGGAGGCCGAAGTGCGGGAAGGTGGGCGTGAGCGGCGCATATATCAGGCCCGTGAGCTTCTGAAGCGGACTGAGGTGCGCGAAGATCGGAGCCGCCTCCTCGGCGCCGATCACGCAGACGGGCACGATCGGCACCCGCGCGCGCATCGCGGCCTCCACGAACCCGCCGCGGCCGAAGCGCCTGAGCCGGTAGCGGTTCTTGTAGAGCTTCTCGGTGCCCTTGCGACCCTCGGGGAAGACGAGCACGAGCTGACCCTCGTCGTAGAGCAGGCGGTGCACGTTGGCCGGGTGCGCAGCCACGCAGCCGATCTTCTGGACCAGCATCGAAAAGCCCGGATAGCCCTTGAAGAAGTGCTCCACGGTGATGTTCACCGGCCGCGGGTGAGCGTGCTCCTCCTTGATCGCCTTGGCAATCATCGGAGCGTCCGGGGGCAAGGCGCCCGAGTGGTTCGACACGAGCATCGCGCCGCCGCTCGACGGCACGTTCTCGATCCCCTCGACCTCCACGCGGAACCAGTAGCGGTACATGAAGTCGTAGAGCAGCGTGTCCATCGCGCCTTCCACGCGCTCGGAGCGGCCCCAGTCGTCCAGCTGGCGGTCGGGCTCCACGCCGGGCAGGTAGCGGCGCAGGTCCTTGCCCGTGGGCACGGGCAGGTGGCGGCCGTCGCCGCCCCCCGGCCGAAGGCTCGTACGTTCCCGCTCCGCCATGGGGCGCGATTGTGGCAGAGGCCCCGTCCTGCCCGTGCCGCCGGGGCCGCCGGATACGATCCGCGCCAGATGCGGAGCAAGGACGAGGTGCGGCAGGAAATCTGGCGCGCGATGGATCGCGAGGGCGTGTCGCGCTTTCCGGGTGCCGAGGGCAGGATTCCGAATTTCGCGGGCGCCAAGCAGGCGGCCGACCGGCTGTCCCGTCATCCGCACTGGGTGAGCGCCGAGACGATCAAGGCCAACCCGGATTCGCCCCAGACCCACGCTCGCCGGCTGGCTCTGGCGCAGGGCAAGTGCGTGGTGATGGCGGTGCCGCGGCTGCGGGACGAGCACCCGTTCCGCCTCCTCGATCCGCGCAAGCTCTCAGAGGACGCGATCCGCGAGGCGGCGACGATCAAGGGCGCGTTGCGGCACGGCCGCGTCATCGATTTGGAGCAGGTGCCCCAGCTCGACTTCATCCTTACCGGCTCGGTGGCGGTCAATCTCAAGGGAGCGCGAATTGGCAAGGGCGGCGGCTTCTCCGACCTCGAGTACGGACTCCTGTCGGAGGCCGGAAAGGTCGACCGCCGGACAATCGTCGCCACCACCATCCACCCCATCCAGATCGTGCGCGAGAACCTGATGGTCACCGGGCACGACATCCCGGTCGACCTCGTGGCCACGCCACGCGCGGTGATCGAGGTGGAGCGTGCCTATGACCGGCCGCTCGGGATCATGTGGGACCACCTCCAGCCGCCGCAGATCCACGAGATCCCGGTGTTGGAGCGGATGGGGTACGCCGGCTAGCGCCGGCGAGTCCACAGTCCACAGTCCACAGTCCGCAGGGCGTTACTTCAGGCGTCTCAGGACTGGGTCCAGACGTTCCCTCAGCTCGCTCCAGTCTTGTGCGCCGATGATGCCGTCCTTTTCGATCATGTGCTTGTTCCAAGGGTGGATGATGGTCGCGGCGGTGATGCCCTCGGCGCGGGCGCGGGTGAGGTTCACCGGGCTGTCGTCCACCAGCACGTCGATGCCGAGCTCGACGCAGCGGGCGATCTTGTCGTAGGAGCAGTGGAGGTCGTCGTAGGGCATTCGGATGTCTCTGAGCCACTGCTCGGTGGCTGCGTAGGCGCGACCGGAGCGATGGCTCGTCACGTGGATCCAGTGGCCCTGCTCGCTCCAGGCGGCAACGGTCTCCACCGCGCCGGGGTACGGCTCGGCTGAGAGCACGTTCTCGTCAGAGTGCGTCTCCTCGACGCAGGCGATCAGCTCGTCGCGTTCGAGGAGCGTGATGCCCCAGTCGGTCTGCTCCTCGTACGGCAACTCGACGCCGTAGCGCTGCCGGGAGATGCGGTCGATGAGGTCCCAGTAGTGATGGAGGGTCGAGTCGATGTCCAGCGCGATGCGTGCCATCTGATCTGTACGGTACGGCGTCCATGGCACCGACGATCCTGCCCTCGCGAGCCGCGCCCGCCAGCATCGCGGCCGCCCGGCGCGCCGACCGTGACTACGGCGGAACCGCCCAGCCCGACTGGCGCGACATCGATTGGCGCGAGCATCTCCGCAGCGTGGAGATCGGCGGCCGGGCGGTGAACTACGTGGACATCGGCTCGGGCGCCGCGGGCCCGCCCATCGTCTTCGTCCATGGGCTCGGCGGCGCCTGGCAGAACTGGCTTGAGAACATCCCGCGCGCCGCGGAGGAGCGACGCGTCCTGGCGCTCGACCTGCCCGGCTTCGGTCGCTCCGAGATGCCGCGCGGCGAGATCACCGTCCCCGGCTACGGGCGCTCCGTCGAGGAGTTCTGCGAGCAGCTTGGACTCGACCAAGTGGTGCTCGTGGGCAACTCGATGGGTGGATTCGTGGCAGCCGAGACCACGATCCAGTTCCCGTCGCGCGTGGAGCGGCTGGTGCTCGTGTCGGCGGCCGGGCTCTCCATCACCAATCTCATGCGCCGGCCGGTGCAGACGTGGGGCCGGGTCGCCGCTGCGCTCGGCAGCTACGGCGCCGCGAATACGCGCGCCGCGATCACGCGGCCCGTGATTCGGCAACTGTCCCTTGGCTTCGTGATGCGCCATCCCACGCGGCTGCGCGCCGACCTCTGCTGGGAGCAGGTGCACGCCGCGGGCACGCCGGGCTTCCGCCCCGCCCTCGACGCGCTCCTCGACTACGACTTCCACCACCGGCTCGAGGAGATCTCGTGCCCCACGCTGATCGTCTGGGGCACCGAAGACATGCTCGTGCCGGTGGCCGACGCGGACGAGTTCGAACGCATGATCCGGGGCGCCCGCAAGATCCTGATGAAGGACACGGGCCACGTGCCGATGCTCGAGCGGCCGGCGAAGTTCAACGAGTGCCTGATCGAGTTCCTGGCCGAGCCGCGCGATGCGCCGCGCAGCGAGGCGGAGGCGACGGTTTAGGGCGACCGCCGACCGCCGACCGCCGACCTCAGGCCGTGATGGCGCCCTCGCTCGCCGAGCCGACCAGGCGGGCGTACTTGGCGAGCGCACCTGTCTTGTACTGCGGCGGCGGTGGCGTGTAGGCGGCCACGCGCTCGCGGATCTCGTCGTCCGAGAGCTTGAGGCGCAGCTCGCGGGCGTGGACGTCGAACTCGATGATGTCGCCGTCGCGAACCGCAGCAATCGGGCCGCCGTGGAGCGCCTCGGGTGCCACGTGCCCGGCCATGAGACCGTGCGTCGCACCGGAAAAGCGGCCGTCCGTGAGGAGAGCCACCTCCTCGCCGAGCCCCTCACCCACGAGTGCGGCGGTGACGTGCAGCATCTCGCGCATCCCGGGGCCCCCGGACGGCCCTTCGTTGCGGATGACCACCACGTCGCCGGGCTTGATCTCGGACGCCGCCACCGCCTTGAACGCGTCCTCCTCCGACTCGAACACACGCGCGGGGCCGCTGTGGCTGCGACGCTCGTGACCGGCGATCTTGACCACGCAGCCGTCGGGCGCAAGGTTGCCACGCAGGATCACCAGCCCGCCGGTCGGCTGAATCGGGCTGTCCATCGCGCGAATGACCTGCTGGCCGTCTCCCTCCTCGGCGCTCGCAGCCTCCTCACCGATCGTCTTGCCGGTCACCGTTGCGGCCTCGCCGTGGATCAACCCGGCCTCGAGCAGGCGCTTGATCACAAGCCGCATGCCGCCCGCGCGGTACAGATCGAGCGCCACGAAGCGCCCGCCCGGCTTGAGGTCGGCGATCAGCGGCGTGCGAGCGCTGATCTCGTCGAAGTCGTCGATTGAGAGCTCCACCCCGGCCTCGTTGGCGACGGCCATCAGGTGGAGCACCGCGTTGGTGGAGCCACCGGTGGCGGCGACCCCCGCGATGGCGTTCTCGAGAGCCTCGCGCGTGATCACCGTGCTCGGGCGCAGGTCTTTCCGCACGAGCTCCACCACGAGCCGCCCGCAGTCCTCCGCCACCTGCCCCTTCTTGCCGTCCTCGGCGGGCACAATGCCGCTCCCCATCGGGGAGATGCCGAGCACCTCGAACGCCGTGGCCATCGTGTTGGCCGTGTACTGCCCGCCGCAGGCGCCCGCGCCGGGCGACGCCACGCCCTCGAGCTCGTGCAGGTCGGCGTCGCTGATGTCGCCGGCCGCGTGCGCCCCGACCGCCTCGAACACGTCCTGGATCGTCACGTCCTTGCCGCGGTACCGGCCGGGCATGATCGTGCCGCCGTAAAGCATCAGACCTGGAATATCGAGCCGCGCGAGGGCCATCACGCAGCCGGGGATCGTCTTGTCGCAGCCCGACATCGCGATCACC
>Ga0070683_100004504_pt1 | contig 11497 bp, 10 predicted proteins | sample KBSC713LmetaG_FD_64662 | JGI IMG/M metagenome (GOLD analysis project Ga0070683, IMG submission 64662) | Corn rhizosphere microbial communities from Kellogg Biological Station, Michigan, USA - KBS C7.1-3L metaG | ecosystem: Host-associated > Plants > Roots > Rhizosphere ...
TTCGCCTCCTCGCGGCCGAGCAGGATCACGGGCACGTCGCGATCCCACGACCGCCCGGGAACGCCGTCGCGCAGGCGCGTACAGAGCTCCAGCTCGGCGACGAGGACTAGGTCGGGGCGCACGCGCTCGGCCAGGTCGAAGACCTCGCCCGGGTGGCTCGCCCCGAGCACGTCGAACCCGTCGTCCGAGAGCTGCCGCTCGAGGAACCCGCGGGTCTCGGTCTCCGGCTCGGCGACGATCAACGCGGCTGACATTCGCCCGACGGTAGCGCCGCGCAGGCGGCCCGGCTAGATGTCCATTCGCGCGAGAGTGCGCCGAGCTGTCTACAGTCGACCGCAGTGGACATCGACGCTTATCTCCGACGGATCGGCCTCTCGACCCGGCCCGAACGGACGCTCGACGGGCTGGCCGAGCTCGGCCTCGCACACCTGTGCGCGGTGCCGTTCGAGAACCTCGACATCGCCGCCGGCCGGCCGTTGTCGCTCGAGCTCGAGGCGATCTACGACAAGCTCGTCGTCCGGCGGCGCGGCGGGTTCTGTTACGAGCTGAACGGACTCTTCGCGTGGTTGTTACGTGAGCTCGGCTTCGACGTCACCCTGCTCGCCGGTCAGCTGGTCGATCCCACCACGGGCGAGCCGGGCCCGGAGCGGGCGCACCTCGCGCTGCTCGTGGAGCTGGACGGGTCACGGCTGGTCGACATCGGCTGGGGCGAGGCCTACCGGCGACCGTTCTCGCTTCACGCCGGGAACGAGCACGTCGACGAGGGGATCGCCTCGTACCGGCTCGAGGAGGAGGGCGGCCGCTGGCAGGTGGTCGAGCGCCACGACGACAGCCTCGAGACCAACCTGAAGCCGACGCCCGGCTGGCGGATCGCCTACCGCTTCGACCTCACGTCCCGAGAGCTGGCCGACTTCGCCGAAATGTGCCGGTGGCAGGAGACCGAGTCGCCGTTCTTCACGGGCCACCGCTTCTGCACGCTGGCGACGCCCGACGGCCGGCGGACGCTGATGGACGACCGCCTGATCGTGCGGGCGTCGGGTCGCCGGACGGAGCACCGGGTGACCGACGAGGAGTGGCCTGCGCTGCTCGCCGAGCTGTTCGGGGTCAGAGACGCCCTGACCTGATCACGCCGATCAGGAGCCAGACGCCGAGCACCGTCGAGAGGGCGAAGCCGATCAGCGAGATCACGTGCAGGCCGAGGACGTGCGGGCCGCCCGTCGCGAAGATCCCGATCAGGCTCGAGCCGATCAGCCCGCCGGCGACGACGAGCGCGATCACGAGCCGGTTGAAGGCGACGTCGAGCTTGTGCATGAACTCGTCGAGCCCCTTGTGCACGAAGCCGACCTCGATCTGCCCGTCGCGCAGCGACTCGAGGATGTCGTGCACCTGGTAGGGCGTCTCGCGCATGATCCCGACGAGCGCGCGCGCCTCCTTCCGCGCCCGGGTCATCACGCGCCGCGGCGTGTAGCGGTGCAGCATCAAATCGCGCGCGTATGGCTTCGCGACCTCGAACACGTTGAAGTCCGGGTACAGCTCGACGCCGACCGAGCCGACCGTCGCGATCGCCTTGTCGAGCAGGACGAAGCGCGTCGGCAGGCGCAGGTTCTGCGAGTAGATCAGCGCGAACCCTTCCCGGATCACCTGCAGCGGGTCGATCTCGGAGAGCCGCGCGCCGTAGTACTTGTAGTACAGCTCGCGCAGCTCCCGGGTGAGCTCGGCCTCGCGGGAGCGGTCGTAGCGGACGCCGAGATCGCCGAGCCGCTTCGCAAGCGCGTCGACGTTCTCCTCCGCGGCGTCGATGAACAGCGCCGTCAGCTTCGACATGTCGTCGTCGGAGAGATTCCCGGCCAGCCCGAAGTCGACGAGGCCGATCTGCTCGCCCCCGATCAGGAGAATGTTCGCCGGGTGCGGATCGGCGTGGAAGAAGCCGTGACGGAAGATCATGGTCATCCACGCCTCGGTGATCAGGTAGGCGAGGTGCCGGCGCTCGTCCATGGTGAACATCTGGAGCTCGAGATCGGCGACCTGCTCGCCCTCCAGGAGCTCGAGCGTGAGCACGCGCTGGCGCGAGTAGCTCCAGTAGACGTGCGGGATGCGGACGTGCGGGTGGCCGGCGAAGTTCCGGTGGAACGTCTGGGCGTTCCTCGCCTCCAGCCGGTAGTCGAGCTCGTGCCGGATCGAGCGGGAGAACTCGTCGACCAGCTCGCGGGCGTCGATGAAGTCGAGCGAACGGACGCGCTCCTTGGCGATCTTCGCCGCCTGGTAGAGAAGCTGCAGGTCGGCCTCGATCTGGCGCGGCGCGTCCGGGCGTTGCACCTTGACGGCGACGCGCTTGCCGTTCGGGAGCACGGCGCGGTGCACCTGGCCGATCGACGCCGCTGCCATCGGCGTCTCCTCGAACGACGTGAACAGCTTCTCGATCGGCAGCTCGAGCTCCTCGCGGACGACCCGCTCGACCTCCGCGAATGCGAAGGGGGTGACGTCGTCCTGGAGGGCGCGAAGCTCGGTGATGATGTCCGGCGGGACGATGTCCGGCCGCGTCGAGAGCAGCTGGCCGAACTTCACGAACGTCGGCCCGAGCTCGTCGAGCATCTCGCGCAGGTGACGCCCCCGCTGGGTCGGCGACGGCTCGGCGTCGAGTGTCGCCTGCGGCCGCGGCCAGGGCAGCAGGTCGGTCAGCTTGTGGGTCTCGAGCCAATAGCCGAATCCGTGCCGGACCGCCACCTGCGCGATCTCGGACATGCGGCCGAGGCTCCGCTGCGCGGGCTGCGCCATGCGGTCAGTGTGACACCTTGCCGGGTCGGAAGGTCTCGACTCTTAGGGTCTGACCCCGAAGGGGTCTGACCCTAGAGGCTCGCGCGCTTCCCCTCTTCAGGGACACCCCCTTCGGGGACAGTCCCTACGCGGAAGCGGGCGGAACCTCGCGCGGCCGTTCGAGCAGCCGCAGCCGGTGCTCGAGTTGGGCGACGCGGAGCTCGAGCTCGTCCATCTCGTCGCGCGTGACGAGGCCGAGCTGGCGCGCGACGGCTGCCAGGCTCTCCCCCGCCCGCTCGCCGAACCTGGCCGCGTCGCCGCGCCAGCGGGTGACCGCCTCCTCGAGCAGCTGTCGCGCGTCGTCGCGGCGCATGCCGCCGCGCTCGCTCAGGTCGCCGGCCAGCTCCTCGATGCGCTCGGCCGTGAGCGAGACGACGCCCACCGCCGCGAGCGCGAGCCGCTCGGTCAGGTCCCGATCGGACTTACCGGGCTCTGCCATGCGGCCGGGTCCGTCGGCGCTGGCGCCTGCGCTCGCGCTTCGCCTGCGACTTGGAGACAGCGCCGTCACCCGCCGGCGCCGGAGCCGCAGTGGGCGGCGGCTCGGTCGAGGACGGCGCAGCCGCGACGAGCACCTCCTCGGCCTCCTCCTCCGGCTCGGCGACGGGCCGGGCCGTCCCGCGCAGGACGACGTCCTCCTCGGTTCCCGTCCGGCGCTTGAACTCGTCGCTCCGTTCCATCAGGACGGTGAGGAACGGCGTCGCGACGAAGAACGTCGAGATCGCGCCCAGGCCGATGCCGACGAAGAGAGCGAAGGCGAAGTCCTTCAGCGTCGCCCCGCCGAAGAGCAGCAGGCTCGCGATCGGCAGGAGCGTGATGAACGTCGTCGCCAGCGAGCGGCGCATCGTCTCCCAGAGCGAGATGTTCGCGATCGTCGCGAACTTCGCGCGCGGCATCAGCGGCATGTTCTCCCGGACGCGGTCGAAGACGATGATCGTGTCGTAGATCGAGTAGCCGAGCACCGTGAGGACCGCGGCGACCGTCGCAGTCGTCACCTCCCGGCCGCTCAGCGAGTAGACGCCGAGGGTGATCAGGATGTCGTTGAAGAGGGTCCGCAGGATCGGAACGGCGAACCTCCACTGGAAGCGCAGCGAGATGAAGATCGAGATCAAGAGGAACGAGACGAGGACGGCGTAGATCGCTCCTCGAGCGATCTGGCGGCTGAAGCTGGAGGAGACGTTCTTGACGCCGGACGAAGTGGCGCCGAGCTCGTTCTCGAGCAGCGACTGGACCTTGCCCTGCTGCGCCGCCGTGAGCGAGCGCGTCCTGACCTGGAAGCTCCGGTAGTTGTCGCCGGACGACGCGCCGACCCCCTGGACGATCGCGTCCGCTCGGCCGATCGAGCTCATCTGGTCGCGGACTTTGGTGAGCGAGACCGGATTCGGCGTCTTGAACGTGAGCTGGGTGCCGCCCTTGAAGTCGATCCCGAGGTTCAGACCCTTGAAGACCAGGAGGACGACGCTGGCGACGATCGCGACCGTCGCGATGGTCAGGAAGAGCCGCCGCCGCTTCGGGCTGTTGACGTCGATCTTCTGCCAGCTCGAGATCGCCTGCCCCTTCGCGCCCATGAACGTCGGGTTGTTGAACCAGCGTGTGTCGGCGAGCATCCCCAGCATCGCGCGTGTCGCGGCAACCGCTGTCAGGAGCGAGAGCGCGGTACCGATCAGCAGCATCAGGGCAAAGCCCTTCACGCCGGCGGTCGCGACCGCGAACAGGACGAGCGCCGTGATCGCCGTGACGACGTTCGCGTCGATGATCGTGTGGAAGCCCTTCGCGTAGCCGGCGCCGATCGCCGCCCGAACGGACTTCCCGGACCGCACCTCTTCCTTGATTCGTTCGAATATCACCACGTTCGCGTCCGCGGCGACTCCGATGGTGAGGATCATGCCGGCGAAGCCCGGCAGGGTCAGCGTCACGTGGAGGAGCAGGATGACGCCGTACAGGAGCGCGGCGTAGATCGCGAGCCCGACCACTGCGATCACGCCGAGGAAGCGGTAGAAGAGCAGCAGGAAGAGGGCGACGACCAGGAGGCCGATCGCAGCGGCGATCTTGGCCTGCCGCAGCGAGTCCTTCCCCAGCGTCGCCGAGATCTGCGACTGCTCCTGCTGCTTGAAGACGTACGGCAGCGCACCCGTCTGGAGCACGATCGCCAGGTCCTTGGCCTCGCCGTACTTGCCGATGTTGGTGATCTGGCCACCGCCGGAGATGCCGTTCGAGAGGCTCGGATCGGTCGGGTCGATCTGCGGCCAGGACTTGATGTCGCGATCGAGGACGATCGCGAACATCTGCGGCGTGTTCCACAGACGGCCGCGCTGGTAGAGGTTCTTCGTGATCCGCTGGAAGATCCGGTTGCCCTTGCCCGTAAACGCGAGCCGTACGACCGGCTGCCCGGTCTGGGGATCGAAGTCGGCCTGGGTGCCGGACGACTTCAGCTCGGCGCCGGTCATCTCCGGGATCCGCTTCTCCTCGTTCGGGTTCGTCGGGTCGTACTTGAACAGGTAGTAGTAGGTCGTTCCGACCGTGCCTCCGCTGCCGTCGCTCGTCGGGCACGGGTTGTCCGCGGTCGGCGTGCACGTGATCACGACGGTGCCCGCCGGGACGGCGAAGACCTTGCCGCCCCTCGGCACCGTCCGGTGGCGCGAGTTGAACAGGCCCTGCCTCGTGTTCGCAGGCCCTGCGAGCAGCCGCTTGTTCCTGTCGAAGAGGTAGTAGGCGGTCGGCGTGCCCTGTTTCGCCTTCGCCTGCTGGCCCGAAAGCAGGTTGTAGAGGCTCGCGGTCGCCACCGGGATGCGGGCGAACCCGGAGCTCGTCACGGACGGCCCGGTCAGATCGGCCTGCAGGTCGTAGAACTCGAGCTGCGCCGTCTTGCCGATCAGCTGCGCCGCCTGGGCGGCGTCCTTCACGCCCGGCAGCTGGACGACGATCTGGTTGCCGCCCTGCTTGCGGATCTCGGGCTCGGCCACGCCGAGCTTGTCGACGCGGCTCCGCATGATCGAGACGGCGTTGTCGAGCCCCTGCTGGGTCACCTTCTGGCCCTTGGGCGGCACCGCCTGGAGGACGACCTCGAGGCCGCCCTGCAAGTCGAGGCCGAGGCGCGTCTTCTTGTGGAGCGGAGACGACGGGACCCCGATCAGGGCCACCCCGACGAGGGTGGCCAGGATGATGCCGACGAGGATCAGATGGTTACGGCGTGTGTGCACGGCGGATCAGCTTAGCGCCGGTTTTCGCCGACCGGCTCGGAGGCCTCCGCCTCCGGTTCGACGGGCTCGGCCTCGTCCTCGTCCGGCATGACGACGGCGATCGCGCGCTTGGAGAGGCGCGCCTCGGAGCCGGGAGAGAGCTCGACCGTGACCTCGTCGTCGTCGATCCGGACCACAATCGCGAAGAAGCCGCCGGCGGTCAGCACCTCGTCGCCGACGCGCAGGTGGTCGATCATCAGTTCCTGGTTGCGCTGCCGCCGCCGCTGCGGGCGGACGAGCATCAGCCAGACCAGGAAGAGGACGAGGAGGACGAGGATGAAGATCCCGCCGCTGCTCATGCTTCGCTCGCCATTCGTTGCCGCATTTCCAGGGTGAAGTCTGCCAGCCGTCCGTCCTCGATCGCGGACCGCGCTCCTAGTGTGACGTCGAGCAGGAAGCGAAGATTGTGGAGACTGAGCAGACGAAGGGCGAGCAGCTCCTGCTGGTTCACCAGGTGGCGGATGTACGCGCGCGAGAACCGCGTACACGCCGGGCAGGAGCAGCGCTCGTCGAGCGGCCGCGCGTCGCGGGCGAACCGGGCGTTGCGGAGGTTGAGGCGCCCGTGCGAGGTCAGCGCGGTGCCGGTGCGGCCCAGCCGCGTCGGCAGCACGCAGTCGAACATGTCGATCCCGCGGGCGATCACGTCGAGGATCCCGTCGGGGTCGCCGATGCCCATGAAGTAGCGCGGCCGGTCGGCCGGAAGCAGCGGCGCCGCCCACTCGACGGTGTCGATCATCTCGGGGCGCGGCTCGCCGACGGAGAGGCCCCCGAGCGCGTAGCCGTCGAACTCGAGCGCCGTGATCTCCTCGACCGAGCGAGAGCGGAGCTCGCGGTCGGACCCGCCCTGGGTGATCCCGAAGACGAGCTGGCCCGTCGCCCTGGGGGCCTCGCGCTGCCGGGCCGCCCACGTCGCCGTCAGGCGCACCGCCCGGTCGAGCTCCGAGCGCGTTACGCCGGCAGGCGGGCAGACGTCGAGGCACATCGCGACGTCGGATCCGAGCTTCGTCTGGATCGCCGCGGCCAGCTCGGGCGTGAAGCGGGCCTGGTCGCCGTCGTAGACCGAGCGAAACGTGACCCCCTCGTCGTCCACTGCGAGCAGGGTGTCACGCAGTGAAAAGACCTGGAAACCGCCCGAATCGGTGAGGATCGGACCGTCCCAGCCCATGAAGGCGTGCAGCCCGCCGAGCCCAGCGATCAGGTCCTCGCCCGGTCGGAAGTGGAGATGGTAGGTGTTCCCGAGCAGGATCGCCGCGCCCGCCTCGCGGACCTCGTCGGGGTGCAGGCTCTTGACGCTGGCCTTCGTCCCGACCGGCATGAACGCCGGCGTCGGCACGTCGCCGTGCGCGGTGCGAAGAACGCCGGCTCGGGCGGCCCCGTCGGTCGCGGTCACCTCGAAGACCGTCACGACCGCCGCCCCCTTCCGGGGCACCCCTGCCCACCACCCACTGCGAGCCTAGCGAGGAAATCCGCAGGGGTGTGTGACCGGACCGTGCCGAAATCGTGGATCTGGTGGGCGCTCACAGGACGAGCATCGCATCGCCGAAGGAGTAGAAGCGGTAGCGCTCGGCGATCGCCAGCCGGTAGAGCTCCCTCGTCTCCTCGACGCCGGCGAAGGCCATCACGAGCGCGAGCAGCGTGGAGCGCGGCAGGTGGAAGTTCGTCAGGAGCGCGTCGACGCGGCGGAAGTCGAAGCCCGGCGTCACGAACAGCTCGGTGCGGCCGTCGAGGGGACCGGCTCGGGCGAGTGTCTCGACGACGCGCACGGTCGTCGTCCCGACCGCGACGACACGCGCCGCGGCGCGAATCCGCTCCCACGCAGCGGGACTCACCGAGTAGCGCTCGCCGTGCAGCCGGTGCTCGGCGAGATCGTCGACGGCGAGGGGTCGAAAGGTGTCGAGCCCGACGTGGAGCGTCACGAGCTCCACGTCCAGCCGACCCAGGAGCGCCGGCGTGAAATGCAGCCCGGCGGTCGGCGCGGCGGCCGACCCCGCCTCGCGGGCGTAGACGGTCTGGTACCGATCCGGGTCGTCGAGCGGCTCGGTGATGTACGGCGGCAGCGGTGTCTCACCGGCCGGCTCGCCGTCGAGCCGGACCCTCCAGCGGCCCTCTCCGAGGTGTTCGAGCAGCTCGACCGGCCCGTATCTCCGCCCCGCCCGCAGGCGCCGGGTCGGGCGCGCCAGCGCCTCCCACTCGCCGTCGCCGAGCGCCTCCAGCAGCAGCACCTCGCCCTTCGGTCGTTCGATCGGGATCCGGGCGGGGACGACGCGCGTGTCGTTGACGACCACGAGCGCGTCGCCGATCTCCGCCGGGAGCTCGCCGAACCGCCGGTGCCGAACGCTCCCCTCACGCCGCTCGTAGACCAGCAGCCGGGACTCGTCGCGGCGCCCGGCCGGGCGCTGCGCGATCAACTCGGGCGGCAGGTCGTAGTCGAGCTCGGATGACTTCATCCGGTGAACACGCTATCGTCGCTCAGGTGGAGAACGAGGCTCTAGAGCGGGCTCGCGAACGGCTCTCGGAAGCGGTCGAGGGGAAGGCGCAGCCGGGCGACGTCGAAGCGGCGCTCGACCGGGCGCGGGCACAGGTCGAGGCGCTCGCCACGACCGCCGCCGCGCTCGAATCGACGCTCCCCGTCCGGGTCGGCGAGGCGGTCCGGGACGGGATCCGGCTGGAGGCCCGCCCCGTCTCTCGCCAGCTCGCGGAGGTGCGCGGCCTCCAGAACCAGACGATCCGCCGCCTGGAGCGAATCGAGACCGAGCTCCTCGCCGAGCGCAACTCGCGCGTCGACGACCTCGGCCTGCTGGTCGACCTGATCGAGTCGAGCTGGCGGGCGGTCGACGAGCGGCTGCGCCGGATCGAGGAGACCGTGCAGAACCGCCAGGCCGCGACCGTCTACCGGCTCGGCGAAGCCGGCTGACGCTCGTTCCGCTCGCTTCACGGGGGAAACTGCCACGGCACGCGAAGCGTGCCCAGCAAACAGAGCCCCCCGCGCACAGGCGGCGAAACCCGCTGCGACGTTAGGTCAGCGCAAGGATCACGGCGCTCGTCGCCGCCCAGGCGACCAGGGTCACGATCAGCGGCGCGTCCGTGAGCAGGACGTTCTCCGGCTCCTCGCCGAGATCGTGGCGGTGGAGCAGGAGCAGGTAGCGGAAGACGCCGTAGACGACGAACGGGACGGTCGCCATCATCGCCTTCGTGTCCCGGGCGCCGAACGTGTACAGCGAATAGGCGATCACAGTGGACGCGGCGACCACGGAGACGAGCTGGTCGACCAGCGCCAGCGAGTAACCCTCCAGCACCGGCCGCCCGGGCGTCTCGTCGGCGCCGACGAGGACGAGCTCCGCGCGCCGCTTCGCGAGCGCGAGGAACAGCGCCAGCAGCCCCGTGCAGATCAGGAGCCACGGCGAGATGTGGACGTCCACCGCCTCGGCGCCCGCGCTCGCGCGCACCACGAACAGCGCAGCGATCACCAGCACGTCGATCAGCACGACGTGCTTGAGGCCGGCCGAGTACGCGACCTGGAGGGCGAGGAAGCCGGCCATGAACGCGATCGACCACGGGCCGAGGTACGCAGCGAGGCCGAAGGCTGCACAGGCGAGGACGACCGCGAACGCGATCGCGAGGCGCACCGGCAGCTCGCCGCTCGCGATCGGCCGCAGCCGCTTCACGGGATGGGCGCGGTCGTGAGGAGCGTCGCGAACGTCGTTCGCCAGGTACGACGCGCTCGACGCAGCGCAGTACGCGACGAAGGCGACGCAGGCGTCGAGCCAAAGGCTCGTCTCGCCGATCTTCCCGGCGAACAGCAGGCCCGCGAACAGGAGGAGGTTCTTCGTCCACTGGCGGGGGCGCAGCGCGACGAGCGCGGCGCGTCCGGCCGAGCGCGGTGCGGCGACGGCGGTCACGGCCATCGGCGTGATGGTAGTCGCCCTGCCCGCCGGCCCGCCGGCCGGCTCAGAGCGTCTAACTCAACGGTGAGGGCGGCATCACCGGCAGGCGCAGATCGAACCGGCTGCCTGCGCCGAGCTCGCTCTCGAGCTCGATCCGGCCGCCGAGCGCGACCGCCAGCTCCCGGGCGATCGCCAGGCCCAGCCCGGTGCCGCCGCCGTCCCGCGACCAGAACGGCCGGAAGATCCGGTCGCGGTCGGACGGCTTGATCCCCGGTCCGGTGTCGGCGACCGAGACGGAGACGGTGCCGTTCGCAGCCGCGAGCGCCAGCTCGACCCGGCCGCCGTCGGGCGTCCAGCGGAAGGCGTTCGAGAGCAGGTTGGAGACGATCTGCAGCACCCGGTCGCCGTCGGAGACGATCACCGGGGCGCCGTCGCTGTCGCAGCGGTAGTCGATCTCCCGGCGCCGCGCTTCCTCGCCGAAGGTGGCGTAGGCCTGCTCGACGAGACGGCTCATGTCCACCTCCTCGTGCAGCACCGTGAAGCGGTGCGCGTCGAGCTTGGCCAGGTCGAGGACGTCGCCGACGAGGCGTTCCAGCCGCTCCGCCTCCGCCGCGACCACGCCGAGCGACTCGGCCTCCATCACCGGGTCGATGATCAGCCCCTCGCGGAGCGCCTCGACGTGGCCCCGGATCGCGGTCAGCGGCGTCCGCAGCTCGTGGGAGACCGACATCAGGAAGTTCCGCTCGCGCTCGTCCGCCTCCTTGAGCCGGGCGGCCATGTCGCGGAACCGTTCGGACAGGTGGCTGATCTCGTCCGTCCCTCGCACGTTCGGGATGTCGACGTCGTACCGGCCCTTGGCGATGCCGTCCGCCGCCTTCGAGAGCGCCAGCACGGGCGTCGCGATCCGGCGCGACAGGTACCAGGCGAGGCCGGCGGCCACGAACAGCCCGACGCCGAGCGCGACCAGGAGCAGCTCGAAGAGCGAGAACCAGCCCTGGGTCAGATCCGTCTTCTTCCGCGCGACCACGAGCGCGCCGAAGTTCTGGCCGTCGAGCACGAGCGGCTGGCCGACCGCGAGGAAGGTCTTGTGCTCGCCCGGCGGCGTGAACTCGAAGGTGGTCACCTGCTTCCCGTCGATCAGCGTCTGCCATTCGTCCTCGACCTCGGAGCGGGACAGCTCGCGCAGGCCGGAGCCGTGCCGGAAGAAGACGGGCGCGCCGACGTAGTAGAGGCGGGCCCCGGTCGCCTGCTCGAGCTGCGGCCGGTCGAAGACCGGTGCGGACCGGCCCTCGTCGATCGAGCGGAGCGCCTGCTGCGCGTACAGCTGCGAGAGCCCGCGCGCCTCGCGCTTCAGCTCGGCGAGCGACTGCGAGCGGACGTGATCCTGGAACAGCTGGACCGCGATCACGGTCGTGACGACGCCCGCCAACGCGACGCCCGCCAGGTAGAACGCCGGCAGGCGGAAGCGCAGCGACCGGAACATGGTGTCTCCTAGGCGGCCGCGTCCTTCGCGGGCGCGACCTTGTACCCGACGCCCCAGACGGTCACGATCGGCGAGGCGTC
>Ga0070683_100004508_pt1 | contig 11494 bp, 4 predicted proteins | sample KBSC713LmetaG_FD_64662 | JGI IMG/M metagenome (GOLD analysis project Ga0070683, IMG submission 64662) | Corn rhizosphere microbial communities from Kellogg Biological Station, Michigan, USA - KBS C7.1-3L metaG | ecosystem: Host-associated > Plants > Roots > Rhizosphere ...
CGCCCGTCGTCCCGCCGCGTCCGGCCGCGCCGCCCGTGCTGCCTCCCGCGCCGCCGCGTCCCCCGGTCCCCGTCGCGCCACCGCCGCCCGAACCGCCGAAGCCGCCGCTGCCGGTCGCGCCACCCGCACCGCCCGCGCCGCCCGTTCCCGTGGTCGCGCCACAGTCGATCGGTCCCGATCCCACCAGCGCGCTGCCATCGATGCAGGTCGGTCCGGCGCCCGTACCGTTCGTGTACGTCACCTGGATCGTCGCGTGCGTCGAGTCGATCGACATCACCGAGAACGTCAGCCCGCCGGCCGGATCGGAGAACGACGCCCCGGCGCTGGTCAGCCCGTCGTAGCTGTTCGTGCTCGGGTTCATGTCGAGCAGGAACGTGTGCGTGCTCTCCCGGTTCGTCGCGCCGAGGTTGTCGCCCACGACCACCAGCACCGTCGGCGCCTTGATCAGCGTCGTCTCGCCCGGCGTCCCGTTCACGCGCAGCTCGAGGTAGTAGTACTTCAGCGCAGTGGGACGGTCGTCCTGCTCGGCCGTGTACGTCCGCGTCGTCTTCGGCATCGCGATCTGGATCCCCTGGATGCCGTTGCACGGGATCTCGATCGGCATCAGGTTGAACGTCCCCGAGGACGCCGTCTTCACCAGGTTGCAGCCGCCGAAGTAGCCGCCGTACCACTTGTCCATCGCGACGAAATGGCCGCAGTCGCCGAAGCCCATCGGCGAATACAGGTTTCCGTACTCGTCCGTGGTGCACGCGCTCACCGGATTGTCGGCGAACGGCGCACTCCCACACTTCAGCGTCGACGAGTGCATCCAGCCGTTGTTGTGTCCGACCTCCTGCACCAGCGTTCCGCAGTCGGTCGCCCGGTTGAACCACGCATCGCTCTCGGGCGCGTCGGCGCTGCCTTCGGCGCCAATGCCTGACCAGTCGCAGGCATTGACCATCGAGCCCATGAACCACATGTAGTGGTCGTACCCGGTCGGCACCTTCTTGCGCATCGCCGTCGCCAAGCCGTCCCAGTCGCAGGTGCTCATCGGGTAGCTGAAGGGACCGAGGACGTCGCCGGTGTACACGTCACCGCCGAACGACATGAGGCCGTACTGGGCCGCGAAGTTTTTCCCGGGACTGAAGATCGTCGAGTTCGCCGACGCCGTGGTCAGGTTGACGCCGCCGCCGACATCCACCAGCACGAAGGCGTTCCGTATCGTCTTCGGGGTGACAGTGGTCAACGGCCGGACGATCGCAGCGTCCGCTGGCGCCACCTTCTCGAACCGACTGACGATCAGCTCGTCGCCGCGGTCGTCTCCCCAGACCCGCACGCGGTCACCCGTGACGAGCTCGGCGTCACCGCTGAACGTCAGCTTCACCCGACGGGCGACCGGATCCCCGAGCTCCAGCATCTTCAGCCGCCGGCTCTTTCCGCCGCGGACGTCGATGACGTAGCGCCGAACCGTCCCGGTGAGCGCGCCGGTGGCGTCCGGGGCGCCGTTCGACGCGACCGTCTGCTCGTCGGCGCAACCCGCTGCGAGCTGTCCGAGAAACCACAGGGCCACGAACAGACGGCGAGCTTTCACGTGCGGTCCATGTCCAGCGGCACGGCCGTATGTGATGTGAGATCGATGCCGCATATCGCAAATGTCGCATGAGATCGCGCGCTTCAGGTAGTCGGGCCTGGCAGGCCCGGTTACTCTTGCCGGGCCCTGATGCGCGTTCTCCTCGTCACGCCGCCGATGACCCAGCTGAACACGCCCTACCCGGCGACGGCGTACCTGATGGGCTGCCTGCGCCAGCACGCGGGAAATGCGGTCCAGGTGACGCAGGCGGACCTGTCGATCCAGCTGTTCTTGAAGCTGTTCTCGCGCGACGGGCTGACGGCGGTGCAGGCCGAGTTGGCCGCCGCGCGGCGGCGCAAGCGCAGCCTCGACTGGTTCTCGACGCGCTGGGAGACGTACGCGGCGCTGGTCGAGCCGGTGATCCGGTTCCTCCAGGGTCGCGATCCCAGCCTGGCGATGCGCATCGCCGGGCGGGCGTTCCTCCCCGAGGGACCGCGCTTCGCGGCCCTCGATAGCGAGGCGAACGACGACCTTCTCGGCTGGGCGTTCGGCGAGCTCGGCGTCACCGACCGGGCGCGCCACCTCGCCAGCCTGTTCGTCGACGATCTCGCCGACGTCATCCGCGACGGGATCGATCCGCGCTTCGAGCTGTCGCGCTACGGCGAGAAGCTCGCGTCCAGCGCGGCGCGCTTCGACCCGCTCGCCGACGCGCTGGACAGCGCGCCGACGGTGGTCGATCGCATGCTGGACGATCTCGCGCGCGACCTGGTGCGCGCGCACGCGCCCGACGTCGTCGGCCTGACGGTGCCGTTCCCGGGCAACCTTTACGGCGCGCTGCGGATCGCGCGCGTCGCGAAGGCGGAGCGGCCGGCGGCGAAGGTCGTGCTGGGCGGCGGCTACGTCAACACCGAGCTGCGGGAGCTGGGCGACGCGCGCGTGTTCGACGTGTGCGACTTCATCACGCTGGACGACGGCGAGCGGCCGTTCCTCGCGCTGATCGATCACCTGCGCGATCCGGCGCGGCCGCTGTTCCGGACGTACGTGCGCGAGGCGGGCGCCGTGGTCCTGAAGTCGACGCCGGCGCTGGCGGACCTGCACCACCGCGACACGGGCACGCCGACCTACGACGGGCTGCCGCTGGATCGTTACGTCTCGCTGTTCGAGATGCTGAACCCGATGCACCGGCTGTGGGCCGACGGGCGGTGGAACAAGCTGACCGTCGCGCGTGGCTGCTACTGGAAGCAGTGCACGTTCTGCGACGTGTCGCTGGACTACATCGCGCGCTACGAGCCGGCGTCGGCGGACGTCACCGTCGACCGGATCGAGGCGCTGGTGCGCGAGACGGGCGAGACCGGCTTCCACTTCGTCGACGAGGCGGCGCCGCCGGCGATGCTGCGCGCCCTCGCCCAGCGTCTGATCGACCGCCGCGTGTCGATCACCTGGTGGGGCAACATCCGCTTCGAGAAGAGCTTCTCGCCGGAGCTGGTGCGACTGCTCGCGCGCTCGGGTTGCGTGGCGGTGAGCGGCGGGCTGGAGGTGGCGTCCGATCGCCTGCTGGCGCTCATGAAGAAGGGCGTCACGGTCGACCAGGTGGCGCGGGTGACGCGCGCCTTCACCGACGCCGGCGTGATGGTGCACGCCTACCTGATGTACGGCTTTCCGACCGAGACCGCGCAGGAGACGGTCGACGCGCTGGAGCGGGTGCGGCAGCTGTTCGCCGAGGGCTGCATCCAGTCGGCGTTCTGGCACCGCTTTGCCGCCACCGCGCACAGCCCGATCGGCCGCGAGCCCGACGTGTATGGCATCCGCCTCACGCGCGGGCCCGCCGTTCCCGCGCGGCGCCTCTTCGCCCGCAACGAGCTGCCCTTCGTCGATCCGACCGGCTGCGACCACGAGCGGTTCGGCCCCGGGCTGCGCCGCGCGCTCTACAACTTCATGCACGGCATGGGCCTGGACGAGGACGTCCGAACCTGGTTCGCGCCCGAGGCTGCACCGCCGAAAGGACAGCGCCGGGGACAAGCACGCGCGACGATCCCGAAGGCCCGCGTCGCCGCGGATCTGATTCGCCGCGCGCTCGCGAGCGCCTGAGCGGAGCGCGGACCCCTCACCCTAACCCTCTGTCCACTCTGCCGTTCCGCGGGGAGAGGGGACAAGACAAGAGGGACCAGAGCAGAGGGGCCCCCTCTCCCTAACCCTCTCCCCGCTTCGCGGGGCGAGGGGACAAGACAAGAGGGGACCAGATCAGATCTTTCTCCCTCTCCCGCTTGCGGGAGAGGGTCGGGGTGAGGGCAGGCCTTGCGAGAGGCAACGATCGTCAGGCGATGCGCACGTAGCCGGCGGCGTACCAGGTGTGCAGCGTCGCGAGGGCCACGTCGTCGGTGAGCGCGCGCGGAAGCGGCAGCGGCAGCGCGCGGTCGGCGAGCAGCGTGCGCAGCGACGGCAGCGCGCCGCGGGCGGGCGTGTACGCCTCGCCGTTCAGGAAGAGGCGGCCGCGGCGGATGAGGCCGCGGGTCGGCAGCGCCAGCGCGAGCCGGCGCGCCTGACCGCGACGGGTCACCCGCCGATCGAATGCCGCCCGATCGATCACCCGCGCCGGCGGCGCGAAGCGCACCTGCGGCTTCGGGAGCGTCAGGAAGCGGCCCAGAAAATCGCCCACGTCGGCCGCGCTCCAGCGAGCGGCGCCGACGACGGCCGCGACCCGCGCCACCATCGCGTCACCGATCTCGTGTGGCGCCGCCGCGGCCGACGTCAGATCCGCGTCCTCATACATCGCATCCGGATCGACGTTCGCGCCCATCAGCTCGCCCAGATAGCTGAAGAACTGGCGATGCAGGTCGGCGTGCGACGCCGCGAGGAAGCCGATCGAATACGTGAAGCACGGCCCCTCGGCGACGCCATGATGCGCGACGCCCGGCGGCAGGTACAGCATGTCGCCGGGATCCAGCACCCACTCGTCCTCGGGCACGAACGATCGCAGCACCTTGATCGACGCGTCGGGATCGACCGCGCGATCGCCCTCGCGGCTGACCTGCCAGCGCCGCTGCCCCGGCCCCTGCAGCAGGAACACGTCGTAGCGATCGTCGTGCGGCCCGACCGACCCGCCGTCCGCCGCGTAGCTGACCATCAGATCGTCGATCCGCGCCGCGGGCAGAAACGAGAACCGGCGCAGGAGGTCCCAGCCGCCCGGGATCAGGCTCTCGACGCTGTTGACCAGCAGCGTCCAGCCGCGCGCCGGCAGCATGTCCGCCTCGAGCGCGCCGAACGGGCCGTCGTGCCTCTCCCAGCGACGCGCCGGCGCGCGCCGCGGGTGGTGCAGGATCAAACGCGACCGCGCGTCGGTGCGCGTCGCCAGCGCGAGAAACGCGTCGCGCGAGACGATGCCGCGAAACCCCGGGATCGCCTGCCGGACCAGCAGCGGCCGCTTCTGCCAGCGTTCGCGCAGGAACGCCGCCGGCGACAGCCCGCCCAGCAACGCACCGACGGTGTCCGCGGATTTCCTGGCAGCGACCATGACGCGGCATCATCCCACACCCGCCGCAGCCCGCCTCAGCTGTGCTCGCGTCCGGGCGGCGCCACCCGCTTCAGCGTCAGCACGAAGCGCGTCGGGGGCGCGGTCGGATCCAGCTCGAGGCTGCCCCCGTGGGCCGCCGCGATCCCCTCGGACAGGGACAACCCCAGCCCGGTCCCGCGGCCGATCTCCTTCGTCGTGTAGAACGGCTCCATGATGCGCGCCGCGATCTCCTTCGGCACCCCGGGACCGCTGTCGACGACCGCGATGTGCACCACGACGTCGTGGGCATCCACGGTGATGCGGACCCAGCGCTCGTCCTGGTGCTCGACGGCGTCGTACGCGTTGCTCAGCAGGTTCAGCAGCACCTGGGCGATCTGCGTCCCGCGGCACAGGACCGCCAGGTCGTCCGCGATCGGATCCACCGTCAGGTCGATGGCGCGCAGGCGAAAGCGGTGGGCGCACAGCTCGACGGTGTCCGCGACGATCGGGCCCAGCAGCTCGGGCCGCAGCGGGTCCTCGTCGCCCTGGCGCGCGAACGCCCGCAGCGCGTCGACGATGCGTCGGATCCGATCCACCGTCCGGTCGATGTCGTGCGCCGTCTTGCGCACCGCCGCCACGTCCATCGTGTCGGTGCGCGCCAGCATGTCGAGGCGCTGCGAGCGCAGCAGGATCGCCGACAGCGGGTTGTTGACCTCGTGCGCGACGCTGGCGCTCATCTCGCCCAGGGCGGCCATCTTCGCGGCGGTGATCGCGGCCTGACGCGACTCGGCCAGCTCGCGCTCGGCGCGCTCGCGGGCGGCGATGTCCAGCCGTAACGCCCGCTCGACCCGCGCGTTCTCGCGGCTGACCTCGAACAGCGCGAACAGAATGATGAAGACGGCGAGGACGAGCGAATACGTCTCGTAGACGCGCAGCGCGCCCGCCGACGGGGACGGGCCCAGTGGCCTCAGCAGGCCCAGCGTGCACGCGGTGAGACCGACCAGCGTCAGCACGACGCCCGCGACGAGCGGGCGGAATTCCCCCAGGTCGAACAGCGCGAAGGGGACCGCCAGCAGTCCGAGGAACAGCAGCTCCGCCCCCGATCCGCGCCCCAGCCCGACCGCGTTGGTGAACGCCAGCAGGTTCCCCCCGACCAGCAAGGTGATGCGCGACGCCGTCACGTGCCGGCGACGGTTGGCCAGGATCACCCCGACGAACAGCAGCGTCCCGACCAGGTCGACCACGACCATCCAGGGACGAGCCACCGTCGCGTCGAACGGCGTGGTCGCCGCCATGACGACCGCGCCGAACAGGGCCCCGGCGTTCGTGATGCGGACGCGCTTCCTTAGGGAATCGGAAAGGCCGGCAGTCCCCTGATCGATCAGGGACGCCCCCCGCCGGAATCGTCGCCGCCACCGCAAGACGCCGTATTCATAACCGTTCGGGGCGGTCGAGTTAAGTCCTCAACGCCCCGATACGGGGGAAAACGGCGGGTGCCGCCTTACGAACAGCTCGCCTGGACCCAGAGCCGCTTGAACGTGCCCACGCAGGGATCGCCGAACACGCCGTTCGTGGCGGCGACGGAGCACGAGTTCTGCCCGATGCAGGCGGCCCCGACGATCGTGCTGCTGTTCGTCGCGTGGCAGGTCCCGAGGGTGTACCCGCCGCACATGCCCGCCGGCGTGCCGTAGCTGGCGAACGCGATCGACAGGATCTTGCGGCCCGCCGGGCACGACAGCGTGAGCGTCCCGTTCTCGTCCACCGCGCCGCACGTCGCGACGTTCGCGCAGGTGACGACCACGCCGCTGGCCGGGCCGGCGCCGATCGTTCCCATGCCGCTGCTGACGACGCAGCTCTGCGCCGGCGACGACGGCTGGGTCGCGACCGTCACGTTGTAGGCCGCGCCGCTCGCGACCGGCGTCGCGAACGTGAAGCTGCCGTCCGCGCTGACGCTGCGGTCGTCGCCGCCGTTGTCGCGCAGCACCAGGCCCGTGCCGGTCAGGCCGGTCACGGTGCCGCCCACGCTGTACGTGTTCGTGGTGCAGTTGACCGCGAGCGTGACGGGACCGCTCCCGACGGTGCCCGCCGGCGCCGTCACCGAGCAGGTCTGCCACGGGTTGGACGGCTGCGACAGCACCGTCACCGCGTAGGTCAGGCCGCTCCTGACCGGCGTGGCGAACATGTAGCTGCCGGTGGCCGGGATGCTGAGGTTGTCGCCCGCGTTGTTCTGCAGCACCAAGCCGCCGCCGCTGAGGCCGCTGACCATCACCGCGATCGGGTACGGGTTCGACGCGCAGGTGATCGCGACCGAGACGTTCGCGTTCGTCACCGTGCCGGCGCCGCCCGCCGCCGCCGTGCAGGTCTGCCACGGGTTCGTCGGCTGCGTCTTGACGGTGACGTTGTACATGTCACCGCTCAGGACCGGTGCCGAGAACGAGAACGTCCCCGAGCCGGCCAGCGGGATGTCACCGCCGCCGTTGTTCTGCAGCACCAGGCCGCTCCCGAACAGCCCCGTCACCGTGCCGCCGACGACGTAAGAGTTCGTGCTGCAGTTGATCGTCACCGTGGTGACGTTGGCGTTGACGACGTTGCCGGTGCCGCCGATGACGCTGCAGGTCTGGGTCGGCGCCGACGGCTGGGTCTTGATCGTGACGGCGTAGTTCGTGCCGCTCTCGATCGCGGTCGCGAACGTGAAGCTGTTCGTGGCGCCCAGGACCAGATTGTCGCCGCCGTTGTTCTGCAGCACGAAGTTGCCGCCCGTGAGGCCGATGATCGAGCCGCCCACCGTGTACCGGTTGGTGATGCACGTGACCGTGACGTCGGTGATCGCGGCGTTCGTGATCGTGCCGGAGTCCATCGTGACCGCGCAGGTCTGGTACGGCACGGTCGGCTGGGTGAGGACCGTGACCTGGTACCCGCCGCCGCTGGCGATCTGGGTCGGGAAGGCGAAGGTGCCGTTCGCGGCCAGCACCACGTTGTCGCCGCCGTTGTTCTGCAGCACGACGGTGCCCGCGAGGCCGCTGACCGTGCCGCCGACGACGTAGTTGTTGGTCGTGCAGGTGACAGCCACGCCGGTGACGTCGCCGCCCGTGACACCGCCCGAGCCGCTGTCGACGGTGCAGGTCTGCCACGCCATCGTCGGCTGGGCGGCCACGGTCACCGCGTAGCCGGCGCCGCTCGCCACCGACGTCGCGAACACGAACGATCCGTCGGCGAGGACGGGAAGGTCGTCGCCGCCGTTGTTCCGCAGCACCAGCCCGTTGCCCGCGAGGCCGCTGACGGTGCCGCGAATCTTGTATTTGTTGGTCGCGCAGACGATCGCGACGCTGGCGATGTCGACGTCGGCGATCGTACCGGTGCCCGTCCCGCTGTTGATCATGCAGGTCTGCGAGGGGTTCGTCGGCTGATCGGTGATGGTCACCGTGTAGGTCGCGCCGCTGGGCAGGACCGTCGGGAACGCGAAGCCGCCGCTCGAGCCGACCGCGAAGGGCGTCCCGCCGTTGAGGGCCAACTTCAGGCCCGCTCCGGTGAGGCCACTGACGGTGCCGCCGACGACGTGCTGGTTGGTGCTGCAGTTGACGGTCACCGACGTGACGTCGGCGCCGCCCACGCTGCCGGTCGCCCCCGACAGCGTGCAGGTCTGCGCCGGGTTGCTCGGCTGCGCGGCGATCGTCACCGCGAACGCAGCGCCGCTCAGCGCGGACGTCGCGAACTGGAACGCGCCGCTCGTCGTGATCGACAGATCGTCGCCGCCGTTGTTTCGCAGCGTGAGACCGCTGCCCATCAAACCGATGACGGTGCCGCCGACCTTGTAGTGGTTGGTGGTGCAGGTGATCGCGACGCTGGTGACGGCCGCGTCGGGGATCAGGCCGCTGCCGGCCGCGACCGTGCAGGTCTGGGCGGGCGACGACGGCTGCGTCAGCACGCTGACGCTGTACATGGCGGCGCTGGCGACGGGCGTCGCGAACGTGAACGCGCCGTCCGCGGTGACCGACAGGTTGTCGCCCAGGTTGTTCTGCAGCACGAGGCCGCTGCCGGCGAGGCCGGTCACGCTGCCGCCGACGGCGAAGGTCTGCGTGGTACACGCCACCGCGACGGTCGTGACGTTCGCGTTCGCGACGTTGCCCGAGCCCTGGCTGACGACGCAGGTCTGCATCGGGCCCGTCGGCTGCGTCTTCACGGTGACCGCGAACGCCGCGCCGCTGAGCAGCGGGGTCGAGAAGGAGACCGAGCCGTTCGCGCTGACCGTCAGATCGTTGCCCGCGTTGTTCTGCAGCACGAGGCCGGCGCCGGCGAGGCCGCTCACCGTGCCGCCGACGGTGTACGAGTTCGTCGCGCAGTTGACGACGACGCCGGTCACGTCGCTGGTCCCGACGGTGCCCGACGCGCTGGAGAGCTGGCACGTCTGCGCCGGATTGGTCGGCTGCGTCTTGATCGACACGGTGAAGCTGGCGCCGCTCGCGACCGTAGTCGCGAAGGTGAACGCGCCGTCCGCGGTGATCGACAGATCGTCGCCGGCGTTGTCCTGCAACACCAGGCCGGTGCCGGCGAGGCCGCTCACCGTGCCGCCGACGTGGTAGCGGTTCGTCACGCAGGTGACGGCGACGGCGGTCGCGTCCTGGGCGATGGCGGTGATCGTGCCGCCGGTGACGGTGCAGACCTGCGCCGGCGCCGTCGGCTGCTGGGCGACGGTCACCGCGACGTTGGAACCGATCGCGACCGGCATCGCGAACGTGTACGCCCCGTCGGCGGAGATGTTCAGCTGGTGCCCGAGTCCGTCGGCGAGCGTGAGGCCGGTGCCGAGCAGGCCGGTGACGGTGCCACCGATCGTCGCCGTCTGGGCGCCGCCGGTGCCGCCCGTGCCGGTCCCGGCCGTACCGCCGCCGCCCGAGCCGCCGACAATCGAACCACCGGTGCCGCTGCCCGCGGACCCGCCCGTCCCGGTGCTCACCGAGCCGCCCGTGCCGGTGCCTGCCGACCCGCCCGTCCCGGTCCCCGCGGAACCGCCCGTGCCGACCGAACCGCCCGTCCCGGTCCCCGCGGAACCGCCCGTGCCGACCGAACCGCCCGTCCCGGTCCCCGCCGTGCCGCCCGTGCCGACCGACCCGCCGGTCCCGGTCCCCGCCGTGCCGCCCGTGCCGACCGAACCGCCGGTGCCACTGACCGAACCGCCGGTGCCGCTGCCGCCGCTTCCACCCTTTGCGCTGCCGCCGCCGGTCCCGCCCTTGGCGCTGCCGCCGCCGTGGCCGCCGCTACCCGCGGTGCCAGTGGAAGAGCCACCTCCGTCGCCGCCACAGGCCGCCAGAGTCGTCGTCGTCGAGATCAAGAGGATGAGGGCAGAGCGCAAACGCATGTGTTCCTTTTCGTACCAATGCGCTCAAAGCTTGAGCAGGCCCACACCGACGCGCGGATTTTCCGCGATCCGGTGGAAGGATCGCATCGTGCACACCGCAATCTGAAAGCAGCACCGCCGTCGCCGCTGCACTAGGATTGCGGCCGTGAAGCTGGCCCTCAAGCTGGCGCTGGCCATCCTGCCCGGATCGCTGGCGGTCATCGCGACCGCCGCCGTGCTGGACCTGAGGCGGGACAGCGCCGACTTCGAGGCCGATCAGCGGTCCGACGACCTGGCCATCGCCCGCATGCTGGCCGACACCGTCGGTCGCACCTGGGAGGACGGCGGCCGGGCCCGCGCGCTCGCCCTGCTGGAGCCGAGCCGAGGCCTCGCGCCACGCTTCCGCATCCACTGGGTGGACCTGCCGGACGCCGACACCGGCCGCACGTCGACGCTGTCGCCGCGCGAGCGGGCCGCGATCGCACGCGGCGAGGAGGTGCTGTGGCACCGCGACGGCGACACGCGCGGCTGGTTTCACGCGCTGAGCCCGGTGCGCGCCCACGGCGCCGTCGTCGGCGCCATCGATCTCTCGGAGGCGCCGACCGACCTGCGCGCGCACGTCCGCGGGACGATCCGCGCGACGTTGCTGACGACGGTCGCGCTCAGCGCGACGATGGTCCTCGTGACGCTGCTGGTGGGCGCCTGGGTCGTCGGCCGCCCGGTGACCGCGCTGATCGCGCAGGCGCGGCGGGTCGCATCCGGCGATCTGCACGCGCGGTCCGTCCCGCACCAGCGCGACGAGCTGGGCGAGCTCACGCTCGAGCTGAACGGCATGCTCGATCGGCTGGAGACCGCCGCGGCCGACGTGCGCGCGTCGACGCAGCAACGGTTCGCCGCGCTGGACCAGCTTCGCCACGCCGAGCGCCTGACCACCGTCGGCCGGCTGGCGACCAGCGTCGCGCACGAGCTGGGCACGCCGCTGAACGTCGTCGCCGGCCGCGCGCGCCTGATCGTCGAGGACGAGCGCGAGGCGACCAAGCACGCCGAGATCATCATCGACCAGTCGACGCGCATGACGAAGATCATCCGCCAGCTCCTCGACTACGCGCGCCGGCAGCCGCCC
>Ga0070683_100004509_pt1 | contig 11491 bp, 3 predicted proteins | sample KBSC713LmetaG_FD_64662 | JGI IMG/M metagenome (GOLD analysis project Ga0070683, IMG submission 64662) | Corn rhizosphere microbial communities from Kellogg Biological Station, Michigan, USA - KBS C7.1-3L metaG | ecosystem: Host-associated > Plants > Roots > Rhizosphere ...
CCGCGAGCTTCGGGGTTCCTGCCGTGACCCGTACGTTTCGCTGGTCGTACAGTTCCAAGTACGCTTCGGTGTCTTTGCCGAATTCGTGACCGGCCACGATCCCCTGAATCCACGAGTTGGGAACATCCTTGCTCGTGAGCCAATATCCGGCTTCCCCGCTAAGGCGGATCCATCCGTAGTTGGCATTGGCTTCGACAGGAAGAAGCATCTGCGGCCCCGGCTCCACGATGTCGCGCGCCACCGAGCGCGTTGGGTTATTCAAAAGAAGTTGAGGATAGGTTGACAGGCTGAACTTCATCTCGCGCTCTCCGTCTTTCACGCGAGTTTTCGAATGGTGCTGGTAAAAACGGTATTTCACCCCCAACAGCGAGTTGCCGGGACCGGCGACCACGTGGCTTGAATCGCCCCGCATTTCCTGGATACTTAAGGGCAGTTCGTATTTGAGCTGGATCCGGCTCCCGAGTCCGTAGTTAATATCGATATCCGGAGTACTGTAGGAGCCTCCAAAAGAACTGCGCTCGCCGATGAACCCCATGTTGATCTCCCAGTGGCCGTTTCCGGGAGTGTCGGGATCGTCGGATCGAAACGGGGGGCCGCCTTGCGGGAAGGCTAGTACTGGAAAAAGCATCACCACCGCGGCCTTCCATATGTTTTCAGTAAACGGTGCCATCGAGATCACCTCTCGCTTGGAACCGTTTACAGCGGTGGTCCCGATCGCTATCGAGCACGCTTGCGACCCATTGGGAAGCGCTTGATCCTCAATACATTAGAGCTCGAAGCCCAACCGCAATAGATCAGGGGCTGTAAGTTTTTCCGGCGAAAGACAAGCTGTTAAGCCCCGCTTCGCTCCCCACTAGCTCCTTCGGAGGCATCAGGCGAATCGTGACACGATGCCGGGCGCCGTCATCCAGCAATCGGATGTCGGAGCCTTCCACCGCGCGTCCGTCCAGCTCTATTTCAGGAGCAAACCCCTTCTCACGCTTCACCGTGATTTCGTAAGTTGCCGAGTGATACCTGTACGTCATTTCGAATCCGGGCCAGTCCTCAGGAATCGCAGGACGGATCCGCAATACATCACCGTGCAGCCGGAACCCTAAAACATCTTCGATCCAGATACGGTACATCCACGAAGCGGAGCCGGTGTACCATGTCCATCCCGCGCGACCCGCTCTTCCCGGCGCGGAGGAAACATCCGCCGCGACCACGTAAGGTTCGCCGCGGTAGCGGGCCACACTCTCAGGATCGCGGCTGTGCTCGATCGGATTCATCATCTGCAGCAGATTCACCGCGCGCTCGCCTTCACCCAGGCGGGCCCAGGCCATCGCGAGCCACAACGAACCGTGCGTATACTGGCCTCCGTTTTCACGCACGCCCGGCGGGTACCCCATGATGTATCCAGGATGCGGCTGAGAATGATCGAACGGCGGCTTAAACAACAGCACCAGTTCCTCGTCTTGTCGAACAAGTTCACTGGTCGCCGACTTCATCCCCTGCAAAGCGCGCGCCGGATCGGCGGATCCGGAGAGCACCGCCCAGGATTGCGGAAGCGAATCGATGCGCGCCTCCTGGTTGGCGTGCGACCCAAGCGGGGATCCGTCGTCGAAGAACGCGCGCAAATACCAGTCGCCATCCCAACAAGTTTTTTCGATCGCACTGGCCAAGTCCGTGGCTCGCTTGCGCCAGATCGAAGCGCGTTCGGGATCGCGTTTGTCGGCCAAGTCCGCCATCGAACGCAAAACCGTTAGAAGAAACCAGCCCAGCCAGACGCTTTCTCCCCTGCCCTCCGGGCCTACCTCGTTCAAACCGTCGTTCCAGTCGCCATTGCCGATCAGAGGAATGCCGTGCGACCCAAGCTTCCAGGCGTGCTCCATGGCGCGAACGCAATGTTCCCAGATTGGAGCGGTGTTCGCGGAAACCGGCGAGATCCCGATACGCTCGTGTTCGTGAGGCTCGAGCGTGGCGCCTTCCAGAAAGGGCGCGTCCAGATCCAGAATGGATTCGTTTCCGGTGGCCTCTATGTACCGAGCAACGGTATAGGGCAGCCACAAGAGATCATCCGAACAGCGCGTCCGAACGCCGAGACCGGATTCAGGATGCCACCAGTGCTGCACATCTCCCTGGACAAATTGATGGGACGCCGCCGTGAGAATGTGCGCACGGGTCAAGTCCGGCGCCGAATACAAATAGGCCACGGAATCCTGCAACTGGTCGCGGAATCCAAACGCTCCGCCGGACTGATAAAGCGCGGACCGTGCCCAGAAGCGGCAACTCAAGCTTTGGTAAAGCAGCCAGCGGTTCAGCAGGAAGTTGGTTGACTGATAGGGCGTGCGGACCTGAATCGATCCGAGCCTATCATCCCACCATTTTCGAGTGGCGCCCAGGGCGCGTTCCACGGTTTCGCCGTTAGAATAGCGCTGCACCAAATCGCGAACGGCTTCGAGGCTTGCTACCTCGCCCAGCAGGAACACGATTTCGACCGTCTGCCCCGGGTCAATAGCAACGGGGACCTGCAGGGCTCCCGCCGGATCCATCCCGGCGCCGCAGCGGTTATCGAGAGTTACGAAATCCATGGCTGCAGGATTCGAGCGAGACCGGTTTCTTCCCAGGAACTGGGTGCGATCGCCCGAATAAGAAGAGGCCCGAGGACTTGCCGCGGCAAACGCAACGGCGTTTGCGAAACCCTCATGCCAGCTCTGGCGAGCGACCAATGCTCCGGATTCCTGGTCGAATGCGGTTTGTACGTGAAGCTGCTGGTTTTCCCGGATCGGGCCTAGAGTCCATTCGGCGAAATAAGTAACGCTGAGTTGCCGGCGCCGCGAGGACTGGTTGCGCAGGCGCAAGCGGCAAATCTTGACCGGATCGCCGTGCCCGTTCTCCCGAACTGGGACAAAGACGGTCAGTTCCTGCTCTATGGCGTGGCTATTATGCTCGAACACCGTGTAGCCCTGGCCGTGGCGCGCTCGAAACGCGTCGCGTTCGCGAATGGGCGAAGCAGTGGGTGTCCAGCGGGCTCCAGACTGGTCGTCGCGGATATAAATGATCTCGGGCGGCGGGTTGCTCACCGGATCGTTCGTCCAGGGCGTGAGACGATTCTGCTGGCTATTGCCGCTCCAAGTGAATCCCAAACCGCTCTCACTCACGACCGTACCAAAATCCGGGTTCGCCATGACGTTAATCCATGGCGTCGGGGTGACCGTGTCCGGCGCGAGATAGACCGCATACTCACGTCCGTCGCCCGTGAATCCTCCCAGGCCGTTGAAGTATGGAAGTTCCAGGAACGGCAACGGAGCTGAAGGCTCCTCCACATGGGGAGCCAGGGGAACAAAGGGTCGCGCGGGCGCGAGGGTCTCGATGCCTGCAAGCTGCCGCTGCAACGAGCCGCGACTTCCGCTCAGCACGACGTGCGAGGCCGCGAAAAGGAGGTTGCGATGCTCTTCGGGAACCAGGTGCCAATCCAGCAGGAAAATTCCACCGGCGTGACCCGGGCCCGCCTCGCGAGCAAAAGCGTCGATCTGGCGCTGCAGCTGCAGATGCAAGGGACGCTCATAAGTGGGGAGTTCCTGATTCAGAATGATCAGGTCCGCGTGGAATCCTCGCACACGCCAATAGGTGTGCGCGACGAGCAGCTCACGAATCAAGCTCAGGTTCAGAGACTCGGCGATTGTCACCGTTAGCATGGGAAGATCGCCCGATATTCCGTAAGTCCAAAGCGCGGACTGTCCCAGCCGGTTCAATCCCAGGCGGCTGGGGGACGGCCGCATCCGGGGGTTCGGATAGAGCAGACATCCAGCCAATTCCTGATAGCTGAGGGCGGCTCCCGGTCCGATTTGCAGGAATCGGAATTGAAGCTCCGCGTGGGTCCAGGCCAGTTCAAACGCCCGCGCAGCCAACTCCTTCCGGCGGTACTTCGATACCAGTGCCATCAGGGCTTCCCGCGAATCCGCGGCGATGGTCAGGAAAACCAGTTCCCGCCGCTCTCGCGCGTCCAATGTCTCGCGGCACCGGATACTGAATACCGGATCGAGCACCGCTCCTTCGGATCCGGTCAACTCGCGCCGCATTGCCGCCGGATCATGCTGCGTATTTCCGCGCCCCAGAAACACGCCGCGGTCGGTTTCGACTTTGACCATCCCGGTCCCGCCCACGAGCATGTGCGCCATCCACACAGGAGGATCGTTCGGCGAGCGCGGCCTCCGGTGAGCCACCAGGACGTCGTCTTCGCGCGCTGTTTCCACGAACATCTTGCTGAACGCGGGGTGAGCGGCATCGGCCGCGTCCGGCGCCAGAACCAGTTCCATGAAACTGGTGATCTCAATCAGGCGCGACCGCACGGTGCGATTGACAATCGTGAGGCGCCGCAGTTCAACGTCGTCTTCCGGAGACACCGTGACGCTCATGACCGTTTCCAGTCCGAGCACGGAGCGATAAAAATCGGCACGGTCCTCAGAGAAGGTTGCCGAACTCTTGCCAAGTGTTCCATTCAAAGGCTGGGGCGTCGCCGCCCAGACCGTATTCGTTCGAACATCGCGAAGGTAAAGGAAGCTTCCCCATTCGTCGAGCGTCGAATCGGAGCGCCAGCGGGTGAGGGCGAATTGATTCCACCGGCTGTACCCTGCCCCGGAGTTGGAAATCATCAGCGCGTACCGGCCGTTGCCGTAGAGGTGCACTTTGGGAACGGGCGTTTCCTTACTAAAGGTCACATCCCGGACTTCTTCGGCCGCGGTCACGTGCACCGCGGCAAGCCGGGTTTGCGTCTCGCCTCGAATCGTCTTGGTGATGGGGATCCGCTCGAAGAGCAGCGATTCCACGGCCCGAATGCGGGGATCGCTGTGGAAGCGCTGCTGCATGGCATTCTGGTTCAGCACGTTGTCCATAGCCACCAGGCTCATTCCCTGGTGATGGGCCATGTACGCGTAGATGACCACGCCTGGAGATCCGTCTCTCTTAGCCTCGCGTGAGAAATCGATGGATTCGTACAGGCCCATCGGCCCGTCCAGTCCCAGGCTTTCGAGCTGCCGGAGATTCGGGATCGCGCTATGCGGATCGATCATCAGCGCGAGCATCGAGGCGTACGGAGCAACTACCGGCTCTTCATCCAGCTCCGGTTGAATGGCAAGATCGGGAACGCCAAAAGCACGGTATTGATAGGTCTGACGGGCATCCAGGGCGCTGTACGCCGCTTCAGAGATACCCCACGGAACATCCTTCTCCCGCCCGTATTCGATCTGCCTAGCCACAGCGCTGCGGCACGCCTGATCGAGCAGCGAACTTTGATACGTTCGCATGAACAGGAGGGGCATCATGTACTCGAACATGGTTCCGCTCCACGATAGAAGCGTCTCCCAGTGTGCTCCCGCTCCTCGAGGTCTTCGAAGAGTGAACCAGTGCTCCACGGGCACGTCGTTCTTGGCAATCGCCACCAGGCTGGCGAGCCGGCTCTCACTGGCCAACAGATCGTAGTGACTCGTGAATTCCAGCGGGCCGCCGACCAGATATCCGACTGCGAACAGGCGGCGCGGTTCGTCGTACAGGAAACGCATGTTGATGGCGTCGCCAAAACGGCGCACTGCCGCGGCGAGCGTCCGGAAGGCTTGCAGTGTTTCCGCGGCGCGGGCACGGGCGTCTCTGTACTCCGTGTTTACCTGATCCAGCCACGCAGCCGCGTCCGGCCGAAGCCCGGGAACGCCTCGCCGGAGAAGGATCGTTTCGGTTGCGGCCGAGCCGTCTTCCGCGAGCTCCTGCAAGGATGGAATGACGTCCAACGCCTCGCGCCTGAGATCCACGAGATCCTCGCCCAAGGATTGAAGAAAGGAGTTTGGCGGGCGCGAAAGAGTCTCCATCCATCGCAGGTATCGGTCAACCGTCGCGATCCAGGAGGCGGCTTCCCGCGCCAGGGCTAACGCCCAGTAAGCCGGTTCATCCGTGGGTGTGGTTTGCCAACTCCGGACCTGCTGCAGCTGCGCCGCAGCCTGAGAAGCCATCCGCAAACGCGCGATGAATTCGTGCCGGGCCAAATCTCCGCGCAGCAGGCGACGCACGGCGCGCAAGGGGACTGTGAGAGACGGATCCTCGCCGCTCACTTCCGAAAGAATGGCGGCGGTATCGGCCAATCCGCGCAAGCTTTCCGTTCCTACCAGCGGGACCTGAACAGCCTCTTTGCATCCTTGTTCCAAGACCCACAGGCTGGCGACTAAGTTGCCGCTATCGACGGAGGAAACATATTTTGGCAACAGTGGTTCGCGCGTCGTGGTGTCGTACCAGTTCAGAAGGTGACCTTCGTAGCGCTCGAGGTCCTCGATGGTCGCAAGCGTGGCGGAACACCGGTGGCAAAGCTCGTCTGACGTGAGGTAGCCGAAGTCGCGGGCAGCCAGGGCCGAGGCCAGCCACATACCGATATTCGTCGGGGAAGTGCGCTGCGCCACCTCCACTCGCAGGGCGAGCTGTGAATTGTCGGGCGGCAGCCAGTTCGAATCCGGACCAACCAGATCGTCAAAGTAGCGCCAGGTGCGGCGTGCCTGGCGACGCAGATACGCAGTCTGCCTGGCTGAGATTTGCTGCGAAGCGGGCGGGGGTGCGGTATTGCTGAGCCACCTCAGTAGCAGCGGAGACAGCGCCCACAGCGCCAGAAATCCGGACGAAGGAGCAACCGTTCCTTTGGCCAGAAGCACCGCTGCAAGAAACAGGGAAGCCGCGGATACCAGCAGCATTTGTTTCTGGGTTGTGTTGCCCAGATGATGCACGCGATCCTCGGCAGCCTGCGCCGTTTGCCATTCGAGCATCTGGCGCCGGCTGACGTTGCTGCGGTACCACGCGCGTACGATGGCATCCGCGGAAGTCCATGCCTGATGCGGCAGGAAAGCGATCATCACCGCCGCGCGCAACAGCTCGTCGCCCGCGCCGCGCCATCCGCTGACCGAACCATGGACGTGACGCGCCCAGCGGTCCACTAAAGGCGCGAGTGCCGGTATCGCCACACCAACGGCGACCACCAGGCTCGTGATCCCGGGCGCTGCGGATATCAACCATCCGAAGAGCAACAGCAACATCGAGGCGACGGGCACCAGACTGCGCCTGAGATTATCCAGAATTCTCCAGCGATGGATGATCGCGAGAGGGTTGGGCGCCGCGCCGCCCGGGGCCGGGACCTTGGGAAATATCCACGGTGCAATCTGCCAGTCGCCACGAATCCAGCGATTCTGCCGCTGCACGAAGCTCGAATAATCCAGCGGCACTTGTTCCAGGAGCTCGATGTCCGTGGCCATGGCCACTCCGGCATGGGCTCCTTCGATCAGATCGTGGCTGAGCAGGGTTTCGGCCGGGAAGCGATCCGCGAAGACCATTCGGAACGCGTGCACGTCGTAGATCGCCTTGCCGTGAAAGATACCTTGCCCGAACAGATCCTGCTGCACGTCCGACACGGTGCGGCAATAGGGATCCGTGCCCGACGTATCGGACATGATACGAGTGAAGCGCGTGGCCGTGGCGCCCGGCAGCGACACGCTCACCCGAGGCTGAATAATCGAATACCCCCTGCGCGCTACCTTCGTGACGGGGTCCAGAGTTACTTCATTTAGAGGATGCGAGATGGTTTCCACCATCCGGCGCGCGGTTTCGGGCGGCAATCGCGTATCGGCGTCCAGAGTGATCACATAGCGGATCCTTTCGGGAAGACTCCCGAGCTGAAGGATTTCCGTACCCTGGCGTCCGTCTAAGAACTCATTCAGTTCTTCGATTTTTCCGCGCTTGCGCTCTCTGCCGATCCAGGCCTGCTGGCTTTCAGACCACATGCGCGGCCGGTGAAACAGAAGAAACCGATCGCCCGAATAATGGCTGTTCAGGCTGGCGATCCCGTCGCGAGCCACTTTAAGCAGCGCGGCGTCGCCCGGAGCGGATACTTCCGGAGCATCCGTAAAATCCGAGAACAGCGCATAGAACAGATTCGCCTCGGGATTGGCGAGGTAGCGAACCTCGAGCTTCTGGATTTCCTCCGTCACCACGGCTTCGCTGGAAAGCATCATCGGGACCACGACCAAAGTGGCGCGGTCAGACGGAATGCCCTCCTTGAAGTTCATCTTGGGAAGGACGGCCGGCGGAAACAAAGAGATGACCAGAGCGTTGACGATCTGGATCGCCAGTTCGCCGAGCGGGAACAGAGCCAGTCCCCCCAGCATCGCCAGAACCCACGGCTGGGGGATTCCAGCCTCGGCCGCGAAAGCGACCACGATGCCGGCAAAAGCGCCGGCCAGCACAGTAACCGCGCCCAGGTAGACACCCGTCGCGTGTTTGCGAATTGTGCGATGGAACCGGATCAGCAGGCGCCGGCGCGCGCTTGTCATGCGCTCCAACTGGACGACGCCCTCGGCTAACAGATAGTAGGTGACATTCCGCTCGGATGAATCTTCGGCCGACCTGGCCGAGGCGATGGCCAGATGCGCCACCTCGACTTCTTCCTTGCCGCTCGAACGCGCGATCTGTTCGACAGTCCGGCGGCAGCGATCCCGCGTGTCAAAATCGCTGTGGGGATAGGTGCCGGCTGGATCCAGCCGCAATTCGGCCTCCACCAGACTCACTTCCTCGAAGGTCTTCGTAAAATCGAGCTGAGACAGTAGACGAAGATTTCCAAATGCTTGCGCCGTGGCGACGCTTTCCGCCGCTTCTCGCGTATGCTCCGTCCGCACCACTTCCGTGAGCGGTTGTTTCAGCAGTTCTTCGATCCAATGCTGAATGCCGGCAAAGGTGTTCTCTTCACCTTGGAGCTGCTCCGCAAGCACGGTCAGGAAGTGCGGGGCGTGCGCGTAGTCTTCGGATTCCATCCGGGCCAACATCCGGCTGAACTCATCGCTTCCACGACGAGCGGCGGCCGTAAGACGATCGGCCCAAAGCTGAGCCCCTTCACGGAACCGCTGTGCACAGGCCACACTCGTGGCCAGGACCGCCAGGCGCTCAAGAATCGCCATGCGGAGAAACAACGGATAGGACCAGAGCTCGGCAATCCGCAATGGCTCATGTAGCTGAGCGTCGTGAAGGTGCGCAACGATCGCGGGCTCATCCAGTACGCCCTGGGTACTTTGAATCAGATCCTGCGCCAGACTATATGGTCGCGGCCGGCTGGAGGCGGGTCCTGACCCCGCGAGCATTCTCCGGTATTCGCGGGGAAGATCGGTGCGGATCTCAAGGAGATGAGACCGGATCAGATAAGCATTATCAAGGAACCAGGCTGCGGCCGGAGCCGGAGTGTGCCCCAGGCCTACCGCCTCGCTGAGATCGGTATGCGCGGCTTCGAGCAGCCACTGGCTTTCTTTTAAGCTGAGCCAGGCTTTGCCTTCAGCCGCCCCCAACACCATGTCTTCAGGACACGGTTGACCGAGTTGCGCGGGAAAGAGGAATACCGCGGTGTGGCCCACCTGCCGCAAGGCTTGCACCAGCGGCGGCGCTTGCCCGGCTGATACCTCCGCGAGCAACAACCGCTCGCCCTCAAGGACGAGGCCCGCATAACGGTCGACGCCTTTCCGCGAATCCGCAGCTCCATCCACCAGACGGATGCGCTGCCCGCCCGCGCTAACCGCCGCGGCACGAACTTGCGCTGTTTGGTCCTCTTCTGCGGGGAAGAAGGCCAAAACGGTGCGGTGGGATGATGTATTGCCTAAGAATAGATGGCGTGGCCAACTCACTCAGCCCGGCCTCGCACGGCTTGGGCAGCTAAGCTGAGCAGGAAGAGCGTACTGAACAAAATCGCGACTCCCTTTGCTGAAGCTGCTAGGGCAGGAGGCTCGGTCAGGGTCATCCCGCCAGCCGCTACTGCCATCAGTGCAAAAAGAATCATCCACCCGCGCATTGTCCGCTCCTTCGCAAAAGGTTACATTCGCTAGTCAAACCTCGTGTATGCACGTAGGGTACCACCCCTCTATATACCAGGGTAAAATTCCACTAATCCGGCATTATATATGTACCGGCAGAACTTACGGATATGGCCTCAAGAGAAACAAGAAAGCCGGCTACAAGCCTCTGGGTTAAACCGCGCAGATTCTGCGCAGTGGCACTCGAAGTTGCCCCGCCTTTGTTACTCGAGGTTTGCTCCGGCGTTTCCTAATGGGTCGAGGTAGCCTTTTGATTCTTAACCTCCAGCTTGTTGACGACCTGGGCCACGTTAGGAACCCCGGCGGCAATCTGCTGAGCGTCCATACGCCTGGTTTGAGAAGTGACGTCGCCGGTAAGGGTGACTACGCCATTCTTGACCGAATAGCTCACGTCGTCATGAAGGCGGTTCTGGAGGAGCGCAGCGTCAAGATTCTTCTTTATGCCTTCATCCAGGTCCTTGTCGATCGTTTTGGCCGTGCCTTCTTCCCCGGGAGGTCGAACCGCGATCTCATTCGCCACCACTTGCGTGCCGGCAATAGACTTCGCGATGGATTCCGCGCGCATTTTGTCGGAATCTGCCGCGACAGTTCCCTTGAGCGTCACCACGCCTTTGTCGCGATCCTGATCGACCGAGACGTCCTTCAGGCCTGCCTCCGAAAGCGACTGCCGCAAGGCACTGGTCACATCGGGAGATTTCGGGGTGGATGAGCATCCCCCCAGAAACGCTATTCCCATTAAGCCTGCAGCTGCTAAACGTAACGAAACCATATTCATTTCCTCCGGTTTGGTTCACCCCAGACGTAGGCACGCTCGGGCCGTTCGATCCCAGTGTACTCGCCCCGTGTCAGAAGTGATGGGTGAAAAGCGCGAGCAAAATGATCAATGGAATCGGTACGCCTATTAGGTAAAGCAAAATCGAGCGCATAATAAGCCTCCTATATAGCCTTCACGTGATCGCGCTGTCGGCCGCCGATGGTCGCGGCATAACATGCGCTAAAGGCGCCCATCATTAGAGCCAGGAAGAACCACAGCAGCAGGTGAGCGGTGACTTTCCGGGCGGTGTCTTCCGCTTGGCGGGCATCCGCAATGACGGTCGCGACACGCTCTTCTGCCCGGGACTGACTGATTCCGGTCTGGGCAGCGACCATCCCGATTAAGTAATTCCGGTCCGCGGCCGGCATTTGATCCAGAAGAATCGCGCGGTCCACAATCCGGGAGGCCTCCGCCCGCGTTGCAGCATCACTGACAGAACCCGGGCGATCGGAACGAAATAGTGTGTCCACAAAGTACGCGTTGGGAGACAGGGGGCTCGCCGCAGTGCTGTTTTGCGACGTAGAGCGAACTTCGGCGGATTTGCCGACCATCAGCGCGCCCGCGGATGTCAACAACGTAACGCTGATCACCAGCGCAACTGCCCACGCCAGGAATCCATTCGCCGTATCCCGGAAATACACCTCATCGGTGTGCACCAGCGCCCATTTTGTACGAAGCCGGCCGGTGAGATATCCGCCCAGTGCGGAAGCAACCACCTCGATGAAGATCAGCCAGACAATCGCCGCTGCGCCAACGGCGGACGCAGTCACGCCCACGTTCGACCATGGCGATAGCGCCGACAATCCCAGTCCCGCACCAA
>Ga0070683_100004511_pt1 | contig 11488 bp, 8 predicted proteins | sample KBSC713LmetaG_FD_64662 | JGI IMG/M metagenome (GOLD analysis project Ga0070683, IMG submission 64662) | Corn rhizosphere microbial communities from Kellogg Biological Station, Michigan, USA - KBS C7.1-3L metaG | ecosystem: Host-associated > Plants > Roots > Rhizosphere ...
GGCAGCGTCGCCTGTTATCAGCGACGTGTTCGGGGTCCGATTCGCGTTACATGCATACGCCGCGACAACGACCGCGGCCGTCGTGACGACGGCGAGCAGCGCGCGGGATTTCGGAGATTTTTGCATAGGGATTTCCGTTGCGGAGGCAAACGATCACATCGAGATGCGAGTTGCGCTCTACAGTGCGTCCTCACGATGCGCGCATCCGTCCGTCGTTTACCGGAACTTTTCTCGGGGGAACCCTGACCGCGGCTCGGGGAAACGCGCGACATCGGTTCGCGGGTCGGGACGCAAGCTTGGACGTGCACCGCAATTGCCCGGACCCCGGGAACGCGCGGAGCCGCTCCCCACTGACCGATCGAAACGGCTCGTGCTCTCCACTACCGCCGATCACGCACTTCGCGCCGTGCTGTACCTCGCGCAGCAGGCGGACGATCGAGCGATCTCCGCCGACCAGATAGCCGAGGCGCTCGGCGCACCGCGCAACTATTTGTCAAAGACGCTCTACGTGCTCGCCAAAGAGGGCATTCTCGAGGCAACGCCGGGACGATACGGCGGCTATCGGCTCTCGATCTCAGCCGATCGTCTAACAATCGCGCACATCGTTCACGTCTTCGACGCGCCGAACCACCGCTCCCGCTGCCTGCTCGGCAACCGACCGTGCGAGCCAACGCGGCCCTGTTCAGCGCACAATCAGTGGACGCGAATCACTCAGGCGAGTGCTCGAGCCCTCGAAGCAACGACGATCTCCGATTTGCTTAGCGACGATAGCCGGCGGTGAGGAGGCTCCTAAACCTTGCTAGGTCTCGGCCTCTCGCCGGGCCGCGGCGCAATGGTCGCGAGGAGCTTGAACGTCCGATCGGACGCGCGCATCGCGTGCGTCTCGCCGGGCTCATACGCGATGACGTCGCCGGCGCGGCAGTGTTGGTCGCCTTCCTTTCCCGACACGACGCCTTCGCCCTCGAGGACCGTCAACACAACCGTCGACGGATTGTGATGGGGCGCAACTGCCTGCCCAGGCTCGATTCGGAAGACGATGAGCCGCACGTCGGGCGTGTCGAGCACCACCGCGGTTGCAGGACGAGACGGAGACGACGCGACGGCATGATGTGCCGCGCCGCTCGGATCAAACACTCGCACGAGTTGCCTCCACGATAGCCGCGACAACGGCGAGATCCATCGCGCGTACGGCAGTGGGTGAGGTAGACATCGTTAGTGCGCCATCGTGGCGAACTGTTTCGGCGTCCCCACCTGAATGAGGCCAACCGCTCCCTTCTCCGCATCGGCGAAGCTGTGCGTCACGAAGGCATACAGGCCTTCGCCGCTTGCGTTTTTGTCGAACTTCGTCTCGAACACCGCACCGCCGCCGGACGGAATCAGATAAGTCTGAACGCCGGTGAGGACGTGTTCCGGGTCGGCGTCCGGATAGACGCGGTCGAAGATCGCGCCCACGATGTGGAAGTCGCTGTCGAACGTCGGTCCTGCGTTGACGACAAAGAAGCGAACGCGATCGCCGACGTCGACCTTGAGCGGGTGCTCCTTGTACTGGAACGCTCGGCCGTTGAACACGACATGCGATGCACTCTTCGCCATCGCTGCTTTCCAATCCGGCTGCATCGGAACGGCAACGGCACTGGCGACGCTCGTCGAGTCGCCGGGCTTTGCGTAGAACTCACTCTGTACGAGGACGAATTCTTTGTCCGCCTTCGTCCCCCAGCCGTTCTTTGGATCGACGACGATCGGGAAGTACATCCCCTGCATCAGGTGCATCGTGACCGGCGGCGTGCCGCAGTGGACCATGAACGCGCCCGGATCACTCGCCGTGAACTCGAACGACACCGAGTCGCGCGAGTTGATCATCCGATACGCGACGTTCGCCGGAATGCGAGCCGCGTGGAAGTCGATCGAGTGCGGCATTTCTGATTCGTTGACGACGGTCACTCGAACGCGATCGCCCTGTCGAACTCGGAGGACGGGACCCGGCACCGTGCCACCGAAGGTCCAGCCTCTGTACGTCACGCCGTTCGCGATCTCGATCGTCGCGTCCTTGATCGGAATTCGGAAATCCTTGACGTCGGCATCAACCGCCGGCGCGAGGCGGGCGTCGTAGGTCGGGGTCGTCGCACGAACGACGTGATCAAAGTCCACACGGGCGATGGTCGGAGTCCGGCGCGCACCGGTCATCGCAATGAAGCCCACAGCGGCGCCGGCTAGCGCGATGGTCGAGGTAACGATCGTTCGAGTACGCATGTTCAAATCTCCAGCACGGAGCGAAGAGTCAGTGGTGATCGCCTTGTGCCCTGAAGATCGTTCGGCACCGACTTGAACTCCGTCGGCGAACCCCGGAATCGACGCCGAAGCAGCCCGACATCGATGTCGGGGAATCTCCTACACTCCAGGAATTCACATTCGCGTTCGCTATAGCTACGAGGCCGGCCTCGGCGTCACGCGAGCTCGGCTCGCCGGAATCGTGTCGCTCGTCAACCAACCGGGCACCCCGCACACCGCCGAGTCCGCGTTACAGCGATTCCTCGGCGAGGCGATATGGCTGCCGACGACGCTTCGGCCGAGCGCCGGCGTCACCTGGAGTCAGTTCAGCGCCGATCGCGCGACGGCAACTCTCACCGACCGCGACAACCGCGCCTCCATTGACTTTTGTTTCGGCAACAACGGCGAGATCACCGGCTGCTCGGCGTTGCGTTATCGAGACGTCGGCGATCACAGCGTCCTCACGCCGTGGCGGACGCGAACGTGAGACTACGAATCAGTCGACGGATTCATGGTCCCGCGTTCTGGCGAAGCGTCATGGCTCTTGCCGGACGGCGTATTGACTTATTGGCGCGGTACGGTCGAACGGATCAGCTATGAGTTCGAGAGCCTTCCGATCAACGCGCCGGCTCTGCTTTCCGTCCCGTAAGCGAGTCGACGTGCAGACCATAGACGGTCCGACGAAACGGCGTCGGATCGTCGCCGCCGAGCGCCGCGGGCTGCGCCGAGCGCAGCGCATCGACCGCGCGGTCGAATAACGCCTGATCGACGTGCGTGCCGCCATCCGTCATCATGTAAATCGTCCCTCGGGCAACCACGCTTCGCCACTCGAACGCGCTCTCGATCTCGTCCACTTCGAACGCAACGTACGGCGAGTGCGCCAACGCTTCGAGCTTCGCTCCATCGGCGCTTCGCATGAAGAGCCACGCCTCCGCCGCGACATAGCCGATCGGTTGTATGTCGACGCGATTCTCGCGCATGAACGCGAGTCGCCCAACGTAATTTCTCGATAGCACGGCGCGGCACTCGTCGTCGGTGAGCGTCGCAAAGATCGGTTTGTTCATCTCGTGCTTGGACATTTCTTCCTCCGGCCACGCGGTGTGCTTGCACTGCGAAGCCCCGGCGTCTCCGCCGGGGCTTCGGTGTTCGAGGTGACAGTGAGACTTAGAACCCGACGACCCCCGTGATCATGAATCCCTTGAACATTCCGCCGTATCGAATGTCGGTGGCCGGGAAGTCGGTGTACTTTTGGTTCACATACTCGACTTTGCCAAGGACGTTCGGGGTGACGAACCAGCCGCCGCCGATCTGATACCGTTTGACCGTCTCGTCGGCGTAGCTCTTCGAGATCAGCTGACCCTTCAGCGTGTTGTAGCGGCCACCGAAGTAGAACTGATCGCTCGGGCCCAGGCGATAGAGCGCCTCGTACACGTTCTGGTGCAGTGTGCGCATCCTCGGCTCCGTGAAGGCACCGCCCGTCGCTGTCTCGAAGTTACCGAAGAGCTCCGCACCGCCGATCTTGATGAACGGATTGATGACCTCCGCGTTGACCTTGTTGGAGAATCCAGGGCGGACCTGACCGGACCAGGCGTTGGCCGTCTCGGTCGACGCGGTATTCTCGAGCACGTCGTAGTACGCGCCGCCACCACGATCGCCCGTGAACAGCGTGTTGCTCGCCGCCTTGTTGTTCGCGTAGAACGAACCGGTGAGACGGAAGCGGAGATCGTCACCGAACTTCTTGTCGAAGCCGAGCTTTCCAAGAACACTCATCGTGCGCTTTTCCGGGGTCGTGACCTGTCCGTGCACTTCGCCACCCGTTGCGCCGACCATGGCGATGAGGCCGTTCGATCGCGCGTAGATTTCCGCGCCGATTTCTGTCGTGAAGTCGTCGAGGATGTAGTTGCCGACGAACGGGTTGTACATGCTGTTGCCGTTGTCGGAGCGACGGAAATGGCTGTCGCCGTAGTTGATCTCGAAGTGGCCGACGCGAAGGGTCGTGTACTTCATGAGGCCCTTGAGCAGCGGGTTGTCGATCGGCGAGTCGTCGATGAGGAGATAGCCGTCCTTCACCCACGATTCCTGGTGATGCCGCGCCGAGAGGTACGATGTCATCGCGACGCGGATCCCGGGCGCGAGCTGCGCGTTCACGTTGAGGTTCGCGACCGCGTTGTTGAAGCCGTGCCCGATGCCGATGAGCTGATTCGCGTTGACGCCGTTGGTGACGACTGCCGTCGCAGAGTTCTCGTGCTGCAGCCCTTGGAACTCTTGTGTGAATGCACCACCAAACGAGAGCGCGAAGCCGCTGAACGGAACCTGATCTTCCTTCGGCGCTTCGAAGACGTTGAGGCCGCGCTGATCCGCCGGACGCAGATGGTTGATGTCGAACGGACGATAGAGCATCGCGCGCGTGTCGGTCTTCGCCGCCTTGTCCGAGCTGTCCTTTGCCGTGCTCGAGGCCGATGTCGACGCGGCGGCAGTGCCTGTTCCGACAGACGGCCGATTCGCGCCATCCTGCTTTTGTGCTGCCGCAGCACCTGCGATGAGAGTCGCCAGGATGCCGGCGAAGCCGATTCGTGTGACGTTTTTCATAAGAACCTTCCTGTGGTCGGGTGGTGCGTTGGTCCAGCAGAGTGCTCGTTCAGCACTCGGTCGTGCATCTGCCCCGAAGCTACGGCTCGCCGACGTATCCGACCGTCCGGCCAATACCCGCGATTGCGTGCGGTATTGCTTGTTTTTCCGTGGGGGAATTCCTGACAAACGGCATGTTGGTCAGGTCGTCGACACCGCGTTGCGGCTCGCCGCTCGCGCGGCTTCCGCGGCTTTTCGTAACGTCTCGAATTGGCGCTGGAGGCGGCGGAGCTCTTCATCCGACAGGTCTTCCATGTCGACGAGCTCATTCCGCGCTTGCTCAACCGCTCGAATCAACTCATCGAGCTTGAGATGGATTACCTGCGCGTCGCGATTTTGCGTGTTCTGAATCAGGAAGACCATCAAGAACGTCACGATGGTCGTTCCGGTGTTGATCGTCAGCTGCCATGTATCGGAGTAGTGAAAGCTTGGCCCGACGATCGCCCAAACCACAACGATCGCGACGGCAAGCGAAAACGCTTCGGGCCGGCCGACGGCAAGTGCCGTCTGTTGAGAGAAATGCCGGAAGCGATCGGAAAGTCGCCGCAAGGACGTGCGGTCGGTCGTGCCGACCGTCACGAGCCGCCGCACGCCTTGTCGCCGAAACACACGCGTCACTCAGAGAGTGTCAGCAGCGTCTGCCCGGCTCCATGCGACATTCGGAGCGCGATCTCCTGCCCTGTTTCGTTGCGCATGACTTCGATGTTGTCGACATCGCCCATGCTGCGGGTCAACTGTCTGCCGACGCCGCCGATCTCACCGAAGACGAGGTCGACGCGGCCTGAATCGTCGTCATAACTCGCGCTGATCAACGGATAATCGTTCTCCTGCGACTGCGCGCCGATGTCGGGATCGTCTGCCTCGAGTGTCGTACGACGCCCAGCGTTGCGCTGCGTGAATCGCTCGAGTGTCGCCGTCCAATCCGCGCGAGACGGCGCCGTCGTCGTGGAGGGCTCCGCCGTCACGCGAGCTCTGGTCATTGCCGCGGCGTGCGGAACGCAGAGCACACTGCACGTCGCGCAGCGAAGAACTCGCGTCGTAACGCTTCCGACGAGCATCCGCGCGATAAACCCATGTCCGTGGCTTCCCGTCGCGATGAGATCCGCATTCACGCTCGCCGCGAAGGCAAGCAGTTCGGTCGCCGGATCGCCCTGCAGAAGGATTCGCTGGACCGCGACTCCATCGGGAACCCGCAGTTGGTCGCGCATCTTGTGCAGCGCATCGCCGGCGTCCGATTTGTACGCGGCGCCGAACGCGCTCCATTCGTTCAACATCGCGTCGCGCGGAGCGACGTGCGCGAGATACACCGTGGCGTGAGGAGCCGCGACCTCGAGCGCGAGGCGCGCGGCGCGAAGACTCGTCTCGCTGAAGTCCGCCGCGACGACGATGCGCGTCGGCGCGCGCGCCGGCCCGTTCGAGACGGCATAGACGGGCGTTCCGGCGACGCGAACCAATCGGAGCGCTGTTTCATCGCCGAAGAGACGGTCCACGACGCGGTGTCGACCGAGTCCAGCGACGATCAACGAGGCGTTGGTTTGGCGGGCGTGCTGTGCGATGCGCGTCGCCGGATCGCCGTCGAAGAGATCGACGCCGATCATGTTGTCGTTCCACACGCGCCCCGCCTGTTGCCGAACGATGCATGTCTGATCACGCCGGCGCGCGCTTTCCAGATCCGGTGTGGTCGTCACCGGAACCTCGGGTGTGATCATCGGCAGCGTTCGGAGTACGCTCGCGACGCGCACAGAGTCTTTCTCGCCGCCGAGAACCCGCGCCATCAGCATGGCGTTGTTCGACTGATCGTGGCCGTCGGTCGCGACGATGATCGGTGAGGTCCGACTCGCGCGAATGCCCTGCTGCGGCTTCGTTACCAGCTCATGCATCGTTGTCATCGTTCCTCCTGTTTCGTCGCGGGTGGTCCGCGCTGAGGAAGGATGGACCTGAGACGCGATGAGAACTGTCGTCGATGCGCTGATTCCTTGTAGGGGATCTGCCGGAACGACGGAAAACCAGCGAACAGAACGAGCTACTCGCTCCACCTCCACTCGCGTATCTCCGGAGCATCCTCGAAGTGCTCGCGCGCATATCGGACTGCGTCTTCTATTCGCGCATTCAAGTCCGCGATGAGCGATTCCGTCGTCGCCGCGGGAAGACGCGCGTGTTTCAGCGCCAGCGCCGCGAGGTGAAAGCGGCTCATTCCGTTGAGAATGACCATGTCAAATGGCGTCGTTGTCGTTCCCTGCTCGTTGAAGCCGCGAACGTGAAATCGCTCCGGATGCGGACGTCCATGGACGAGCTGATGCACCGCGCGCTGATATCCATGAAACGCGAACACCACCGGCCGGTCTCTCGTGAACAAGTCGACGAACCTCGCGTCGGACATTCCGTGCGGATGTTCCCCCTCCGGAAACAGCGTGAGCAAATCGATGATGTTCACCACGCGCACGCGAAGATCGGGAACGAGCTGACGCAACTGCCACGCGGCGGCGACCGTTTCGAGCGTCGGGGTGTCTCCCGCGCAGGCGAGAACGACGTCCGGCTCGCTGATCGTCTCAGTCCCGGCCCATTCCCAAATCGACGCGCCGCGCGCCGCCTGTTCGACCGCTTCGTCCATCGTCAGCCATTGAAGCTGCGGCTGCTTGTCGATGACGATGAGGTTCACGTAGTTCCGCGATCGGTAGCAGTGATCCGCGACGGATAGCAGCGCATTCCCGTCGGGCGGCAGATAGATCCGCGTCACTGCCCCGCGCTTCGACAGCATCACGTCGATCAGCCCAGGGCCTTGATGGCTGAATCCATTGTGATCGTTTCGCCAACAGGTCGACGTGAGGAGGATGTTCAACGACGCGACCTGCTTTCTCCACGGAAGCGCCAGCGCCTCCGCGAGCCACTTCGAGTGCTGTACGATCATCGACGCCGCGACCATCGCGAATGATTCGTACGTCACGAACAGCCCGTGGCGGCCAGTGAGGAGGTAGCCCTCGAGCCAGCCTTCGCAGAGGTGCTCGCTCAGCACCTCCATCACTCGCCCGTCCGGGGAGATATGGTCGTCGATCGCAAGGCGCCGGCGCACGAGACACCGATTCTCGATGTCGAATACCGCGGTCATGCGATTCGAATTCGTCTCATCCGGACAAAAAAGACGGAAGTTCGACGCGTCGTGGTTGAGGGCGTAGACATCGCGGGTCAATTCGCCGAGCCGGCGTACAGATTCGACCTGTTCGACGCCAGGACCGCTTAGCGCGACGGCGTATTTCTCGAACGGCGGTATCTCGAGATCGCGAAGGAGGCGCCCGCCGTTCGCATGCGGATTTGCCCCCATGCGGCGATCTCCGCGCGGCGCGAGCGCGGCCAAGTCACTCACGAACGATCCGTTGTCATCGAACAGTGTCTCCGGCTCGTAGCTCTTGAGCCATGTCTCGAGTGCGGCAAGCGAATCGGGATCCTTCTTCGCGTCAGGAAGCGGAACCTGGTGGGCGCGAAACGTCCCTTCGACCGGGTGCCCATCGACGACCTGCGGTCCTGTCCATCCTTTCGGCGTGCGCAACACGATCGCCGGCCAACGCGGAACGTTCTCGATGTGCCGCGCCCCGATGGCCCTCGCTTCACGCTGAATCGATCGGATCGAGTCGTAACAACGATCGAGTACCGCCGCGAGCTCTTGATGAACGCGTTCCGGCTCGCTGCCGGCGACGACGTAGACCTCGTACCCATGCGACTCGAGCAGCGTTCGCACTTCATCGTCCGGAGATCGCGCGAGAACGGTCGGCCCCGAGATCTTGTAGCCGTTGAGGTGTAGGATCGGCAGAACGGCGCCGTCGCGCGCTGGATTCAAGAAGCTGATGCTCTTCCACGAGCCCTCGAGCGGACCAGTCTCCGCTTCCCCGTCGCCAACTACTGCCGCGACGATCAAATCCGGATTGTCGAACGCAGCTCCGAAGGCGTGCGTCAATACGTAGCCGAGCTCACCACCCTCGTGAATCGAGCCGGGCGTCGGTACGCTGACGTGGCTTGGAATCCCGCCAGGTGTTGAGAATTGTCTAAACAGGCGCCGCAATCCGGCGAGATCTGGCGTCACTTCGGGGTACGTCTCGGAATATGTGCCCTCGAGATAGACATTCGCGACGAGCGCGGGTCCGCCGTGCCCGGGCCCGGCGAGATAGATGACGTTCGCGTCGCGCTCGACAATCAATCGATTGAGATGCACGTACAGCAAACTGAGCCCGGGCGACGTGCCCCAATGCCCCAGCAGACGAGGCTTGATGTGCTCCGGACGAAGCGCGTCGCGAAGGAGTGGATTCTCCTGCAAGAAGATCTGGCCGACCGTCAGATAATTGGCTGCATCCCAGTAGCGCTGCATGAGCTTCAGTTGGTCACTCGACAGCGGCCCGCTCACTCTCGGCGCCTCTTCCCGTCCATTGCCCGTGTCGAGCACGGCACTCGAGACTGTCGGATCGAACACGAATGCTTGATCGTTCACTGTGGACCCATTCGCACTCGCGCTCACATCGGTCATCGCATCCTCCCGTGAACATTCTCGTTCTCAACGTCGGCTCGTCGTCGCTGAAATTCCAACTGATCGATACCGATGGCGCCGCGATCGCTGAATCGCGCGACCGCCGGATTGCACGCGGTCAAATCGAGCGAATCGGCGGCGAAGCAATCATCACGCTCTCCGCCGCAAACGACCGGCCGCGAACGACCACCGAAGCGATCCGTGACCATGCCTCGGCCGTCGAGTACATCGTCAGATGGCTGACCAGCGCCGAGTCCGGCGTTCCGATCACGACGATTGGCGAGATCCAGGCCGTTGGCCATCGCGTCGTGCACGGCGGCGAGCGATTCAACCAATCGACCCTCGTCGACGACGATGTGTGGAATGCACTCGAGGGGCTCATCGAGCTCGCTCCGCTGCACAACCCGCACAACCTTCGCGGAATCACAGCCGCGCGCGCCGTTCTTGGCCCCGGCGTCCCGCAGGTCGCCGTGTTCGATACCGCCTTTCACCACACCCTGCCGGAAAGCTCGTACATCTACGCGATTCCCTATCAGTTCTATCGACGCTACAAGGTTCGACGTTATGGCTTCCACGGCACGTCGCATCGGTACATCGCCTATCGATATCGCCAGCTGACGCAACGAACGTACGATCAGACGAAGATCGTCACGCTTCATCTCGGCAACGGCGCATCGGCGTGCGCGATCGACGGTGGAAAGTCGGTCGACACGTCGATGGGATTCACGCCCCTCGAAGGTTTGATGATGGGCACGCGGTCGGGCGACCTCGACCCGGCGATTCTCGATTTCATTTCCGCGAAGGAAGGCCTCGCGCTTCGCGACGTCGAGGCGCTGCTCAACAAACAGTCCGGCCTGCTCGGCGTCTCTGGACTGACTGGCGACATGCGCGAGCTTCTCGACGAAGCCGCCGAGAATGAAGATCGCCGAGCGAAGCTCGCGATCGACCTGTTCTGTTATCGCGTCAAGAAGTACTTGGGTTCGTATCTGGCAGCCATGAACGGCGCGGATGCAATTGTCTTCGCCGGCGGAATCGGGGAAAACTCGCCCTCGATTCGTGAGCGGATCTGCGCTGGGCTGGATTGGCTCGGCATTCGTGCCGACCAGACGAAAAACAGCGGTTTGCGCGGCGGCGCGGAAGGACGCTTCGACGGCGACGGATCGCGCCTCCAGCTCTGGGTCATTCCGACAGATGAGGAATTGCTCATCGCGCGCGACACGTGGCGCGTCGTGAACGGCGCGGAACTGCCCTAGCAGTGGCTCACGCGTGACTTGCAACAGGCAGGGTGAATGCAAACGTACTTCCCTCCCCGACGACGCTGTCGACCCAGATGCGTCCGCCATGCGCCTCGACGATTCCCTTAGCGATCGATAGCCCGAGACCGGTGCCGCGAGCTCGCGCGCCGTCCGACGAATGCCAGAAGCGATCGAAGACCCGCGACTGGTTGTCACCGGAAATTCCCGGCCCGGTGTCACGTACCGAACACATGAGACGGCCGTCGGTCGACGACGCTCCCACCGTTATGTGTCCGCCTCGCGGCGTGAATTTGATCGCGTTGCGAAGCAAGTTGCCGAGTACCTGAACGATTCGCGCGCCGTCTGCCTCGACGAGTGGGAGGTTCGTCGCGAGTTGCGCGTCGAGCTTGATGCCATGCTGTTCCGCTTCGACCTCGAACATGTGCAGCGCCTGCAACACGATCTGCGCGGGATCCTCGGCGCGGGTTTGCAGAGACAGCTGTCCGCGTTCGATGTTCGCGACGTCGAGCAGATCTTGGATCAAGCGATTCGCCCAGGTCGCGGACTCGCGAATCGTACCGAGCAGCGCCGCACGTTCGGAGGGATTCTCCGGCGCATTCTCCTCGAGCACGCGCGCGCACATCCCGATCGCGCTGATCGGATTCCGCAGATCGTGCGACACGATGCCGAGCACTTCGTCGCGGGCCTGATTTGCCGACTGCGCCAGCCCGTAGAGACGCGCATTTTCGAGCGTCGTCGACGCGACCGTCGCGTACTTGTCGGCGAGGGCACGGTGGTCCGCCGTGAATGAGCGGTTCGGGTCGACGAGAATCAACGTCATCGC
>Ga0070683_100004512_pt1 | contig 11488 bp, 8 predicted proteins | sample KBSC713LmetaG_FD_64662 | JGI IMG/M metagenome (GOLD analysis project Ga0070683, IMG submission 64662) | Corn rhizosphere microbial communities from Kellogg Biological Station, Michigan, USA - KBS C7.1-3L metaG | ecosystem: Host-associated > Plants > Roots > Rhizosphere ...
CGGGAGAGGCAGGCGGCCGAGCGCCGAGGAGCGCAGGGCTGCCAGCCGGCGCGGGGCGTCGCGGTCGAGACGCCGCTCGGCCAGCCGGTCCCGCAGCCGCCGCCAGCGCTTGCCGAACCAGGAGGCGAGCAGCCAGACCAAAGGTGCGGCGAGACCGACTACGACGGCGGCCAGCAGAAAGCGCGCCGGCCAGCCGGCCCGCCACAGGCCGATGGCGAGCCCGGCGACCCGGTCGGTGTAGATCCGGTATGCGAGGTTGGCGGCGATCGCCAGCCAGATGACGGCCAGCATCCCGTACAGGGCGACCAGCCGACCCTCGCGGTCCAGGTCGCCGAAGCGCGGCGGCCGGCGGCGCAGCCGGGCGACGACCCAGGCCAGCCCGCGGGCTCGGAGGTTGGGCACCTCGAGCCAGTCCATCAGCAGGTAGTAGCCGTCGAGCGCGATGAACGGGTTGAGGTTGAACAGCGCGTTGAGGTACCAGGCGAACGCGAGCTTGAACGTCCACGGCGCAGCCTCGGGGACGAACAGCCCGACCAGCTGGGCGGTACCGGCGAGGATGAGCCCGGTGGCCGGGCCGGCCGCGGTCGTCACGATGCGGGCCCGCCGGCCGGCCATCCACACGTCGGTGGTGTCGACGAAGATCGACGGGATGCCGAAGTAGATGAGGAAGCCGGCGGCCGGTACCCGCCGTTTTGCGTGTTTCGTGGCGAGCGCGTGGCCTAACTCGTGGCAGCCGAGCGCGAGGACGTTCAGGCCGAGCAGGACGAGTGCGCCCCTCACGTACGAGTCGCCGGTGAGGAACACCGACTGGTCGCCGCGCAGCCAGTTCCAGACGAAGACGCTCAGCCCGGCGATCGCGATGAGCGCGCCGAGCACCGCGAAGACCCGGGTGAAGAAGATCCGGCCGCCGGCCTTGTAGAGGAACCCGACCAGCGGGTCGATGCTCGCCAGGACGACCCGGCGGCCCCGGACGACGGCCCACAAGCCCCGGAAGAACCGCACCGGCCACGGCCGGCGGGGCACGAGCCGGTGGAAGGCGTCGACCGGCAACTCCTCTAGCATCCGGTTGCCGGCGAGGTCGGCGACGACGCGGGTGACCTGGTCGGGGGCGAGCCGGCCGGCGATCCGGGCAAACTCGGCCATCAGCCGGGCGACCGTGCGGCTGCCGTCCATCAGCTGGGCGAGCCGCCACTCCTCCGGGGTGAGACGCAGGTAGCAGGCCTTGGCGCCGTCCGGTGAGCGGAGCATCACGTATTCGACGCCGCGGACGGACGTGAGCGTGACCGCCTCGATGTCGCCGCGCAGCTGCGGTTTCGCTTTTGCCGGATTCAGCCGCTCGGCGACCGCAGACCACAAACCCGGATCAGCCGGACCGACCGGACGGCCAGGAGCCCGTCCCGCCAGTGCCTCCCACACGCTGATCCGTGTCTCGACGACCGTCACTGTCCCTGCCTCAGCCAGTCCGACTCCGGCCCAGGACAGTAATCGGGGAACGGCTTGGAACGGCCGTCCGGTCCGCTAGGTGACACCTAGGCGGGCCGGACAGTAGTGAATCGGACGTTCAGCTATTGAGCAGTTGCTGTGCGACCTGCTTGGCCGTGTTGCTGGAGATCGCGAAGCCGACCCCGATGCTGCCGGACTCGCCGGTCGAACTCGCGCTGGCGATCGCGGTGTTGATGCCGACGAGCTGGCCGGCCGAGTTGACCAGGGCGCCGCCCGAGTTGCCCGGGTTGATGGCCGCGTCGGTCTGGATGGCGCCGGTGAGGGAGGTGGTGTTGCGGGCGTTCTCGCCGACGTCGATGGTCCGGTCGAGCGCGCTCACGATGCCGGAGGTGACCGACCCGTCGAGCCCGAGCGGGCTGCCGACGGCGAGGACCGTGTCGCCGACCTTGACCGTGCCGCTGTCGGCGAACGTGATCGGGGTCAGGCCGGAGACGCCGGAGACCTTGATAACGGCGAGGTCATGCGTGGGGTCGGTGCCGACGATCGTGGCCGTGGCCGTTTTGCCGGAGTTGAAGGTGACTTGCACGGTGCTGCCCTGCGCGGTCGCCACGACGTGGTTGTTGGTCAGGATCGAGCCGTCGGCCGCGATGATCACCCCGGAGCCGACGGCCGACTCGGTCTGGATCGAGACCACGCTGGGCAGGACGGTGGCCGCCACGCTCGCCAGGGATGTCGTTTCCGCCGTGGTACTCGACGAGCCCGTCGCCGTCGCGGTCGCGATCGTCTGGGCCGCGGCCGGTTGGAGGTCGAGGGCGACGAATCCGCCGGCGACGGCCGAGCCCCCGGCGATCGCGAGCGCGGCGACGGCGGCGCCGATCGTGAGGCCGATCCGGCGGGGCTTTCGCGCGACCGGTGCGGGAGGAACGTGCAGCGGTGGTTGCGGAGCAAACTGTTCGGTCATATTTCGACGATGCTCACCGCGGCTTCCGGCGCACTGTCATCGGACTGGGAACCCGCTGTGAGGGGAAGCCGGACCTGGAAGGTCGCTCCGCCACCCAGCGTGCTGAAGACGGAGACCGTCCCGCGGTGGATCGCGACCAGCCCGGCGACGATCGCGAGGCCGAGCCCGGCGCCGCTGTGCGGGGTCACCGCCTGGGTCGTGCCGGCCGCCCGCCGGGTGCGTGCCTTGTCGACGCGGTAGAAGCGCTCGAACACCCGCTGCGCCTGCTCCTCCGACAGCCCCGGGCCGGAGTCGGCGACCTCGATGAGGGCGGAGCCGCCGTCGATCCGCAGCCGCAGCGCGACCGGCGTGCCGGCCGGCGTGTGCGTCAGCGCATTGGTGACGAGGTTGCCGACGACCTGGCGCAGCCGCGGCTCGTCGCCGTCGACGACGATCGGCTCGTCGCGCTCCATCTCGAGCGTGATCGGGCGGTCGGGCGCGACCGCGCGGGCCGCCTCGACCGCGTCGTTGGCGATCACCCGGAGGTCGAGGGGAGCCAGGGTCAGCGGCCGCTCCTCGTCGAGCCGGGCCAGCAGCAGCAGGTCCTCAACGAGCAGGCCCATGCGGGCGGCCTCGTCCTCGATGCGCTTGAGCAGCGCGGCCGTCTCCTCCGGGTCGCGGGCGGCGCCCTGCCGGTAGAGCTCGGCGAAGCCGCGGATCGTGGTCAGCGGCGTGCGCAGCTCGTGCGAGGCGTCCGCGACGAACTGGCGCATGCGATGCTCGGAGGCCGCGCGGGCACGAAACGCCCACTCGATCTGGGCGAGCATGGCGTTCAAGGCCCGGGCCAGGCGGCCCGCCTCCGTCTCCGGCGGCGACTCCGGCACGCGGCGACTCAGGTCGCCGGCCGCGATCGCCGCCGCGGTTCGTTCGATGTCCCGCAGCGGTTGCAGGCTGGACTGGACGATGGCGACCCCGATGCCGGCCAGCACGATCAGTACCCCGGCCCCGATGACCAGCTCGGCCGCGACCAGGTCGTCGACCGTGCTGTCCACGTCGGCCAGGCTCTCGCCGACGACCAGGTAGTAGCCATCGGAGGTCTGCGTGACGAGGATCCGCCAGCGCGCCATCGTCCCGCGCGACTTGGCGTTGTATGGCTTACCCAGCTGCGCGGCGACCTGGCTCGTGGTCGGCATGGTCGGTAACTCGTTCACCGACTTGTTCTGTGACGAGTAGGGCGGGTCGAGGATCGTCGTCGAATCGGGCTCGGGGCTCTGCGACACGACGAAGTTGACGTAGCGCGGCAGCAACAACCGGATGTTGTGCTGCGCGGTGTCGTCGATTGCCTGGGCGAAATTGCGCAGCTGGTCGTCGATGCGGTTCAGCAGCGAGTTGCGCATGACGACGGCGCTGGCCACCCCGATGACCACGAGGGCCATGGTGACCAGCGCCAGCATCGCGGCGATCAGCTTGACCCGGAGCGGAACGTCGGCGACGAATCGCACCATGGGCGGCCGCCTCAAACGGGCAGTCGCAGCACGTATCCCACCCCACGCAGGGTGTGGATCAGCCGCGGCTCGGCAATGTCGACCTTGCGGCGCAGGTACGAGATGTAGGACTCGACGATGCTGTCGTCGCCCCGGAAGTCGTAGTTCCACACGTGGTCGAGTATCTGCGCCTTGGACAGCACGCGCCCGGCGTTGAGCATCAGGTAGCGCAGCAGCTTGAACTCGGTCGGCGACAGGGAGACGGTCTGCCCGGCCCGGACGACCTCGTGCGTCTCCTCGTCGAGCTCCAGGTCGGCGAAGATCAGCCGGTTGGGACCCGGGTCACCGGCCGTGCGGCGCAGCACCGCGCGGATGCGGGCGGTGAGCTCCTCGAGGCTGAACGGCTTGGTGACGTAGTCGTCGCCGCCGGCGGTCAACCCGCGCACCTTGTCCTCGGTGCCGTCACGGGCGGTGAGGAAAACGACCGGCACGCGGATCCCGGTCTCGCGCAGCCGCTTGATGACCTCGAAGCCGTCGTAGTCCGGCAGCATCACGTCGAGGACGATGAGATCGGGCTTGGCTTCGCGGCCCGCGGTGACCGCCTCGGCGCCGGTGGTCACCGCGTCAACCGCAAACCCGGCGAAACGCAGGCTGGCCGAGAGAAGCTCGCGAATGTTGGGATCATCCTCAACAACGAGCAGTCTCGCCTCAGCCTGCGTCGCGCCTGGCGACGAGGCACCCCCGGATTGTGCGACGCCGCCACGTACCCCCATGTGCATATCTTTCCGCCCCCTGCTGAGGTCGGGCTGGAGTTTGCCTGGGAAGTTCCTGACAACCTTCTACCCGGTTTATCCCAGCAGCCTGCGAACCTGGTCAAGGGCCCCGTCGAGGACGACGAGCGTGGCTCGCAGGGTTTCCGCGCTGGCTTTATTCGTACGGACCAGCCGCCGCACCTCGTCGAGAAGCTGGGACGCCTTCTGCTCCAGCTCGCCGGCGGCACCGTTGGCGCGGGGCGGGGCGGGCGGCACCGGCGGGGCCGCTTGCGACCACCAGTCCCGCTGGTGCGGGCGTACCGACCGGGCCTCCCGGGTCGCCTCGCGCAGCTCCCGCTTGATGTCCCGGACCGAGCCGCGAACGCCCTGCTCGACCTCGTTGGCCAGCGTCGACAGGTCGGCAACCGAGGCGTTGATCTCCGACTCGAGCGCGGCCAGCTCGCCGGCCCGCGCGGTGAGCTCGGCGCGGCCGGAGTCGGTGATCTCGTAGACCTTGCGGCCGCCCGCCTGCGTGTGGCTGACCAGCCCGTCGGCCTCCATTCGCTGCAGCCGCGGGTAGATGGTGCCGGCCGACGGCGCGTAGAGCCCGAGAAACTGGTTCTCCAGCAGGCGGATCAGCTCGTACCCGTGGCGCGGCCCCTCGGCGAGGAGCTTCAGCAGGTACAACCGGAGCCTGCCGTGGCTGAAGACGGCACTCATGAATCGTTGTCCTCGTCTACTTCAAGGTCGTCGTAGTCGACCGGCCGGCGCAGGAGCGCGATGTTGCCGGAGGTGGCGCTCGCGTGCAGCTGTCCGGTACCCCGGCCGAGCCGCCCGCTCACCGACTTCGCGCCCTCGTGCGCCAACTCGCCGAACGCCGTCGTGACCCGCCCGCTCACGCAGTGCAGGAAGACCTGCAGGTCACTGTCCTCGCGAACCCGGGCGGTGATCTCCCCGGAGGTCGTCTCGAGGCGGATGTCGCTGTGCTCGGGCGGGTTGTCCAGGTCGCAGGTCAGCGAGCCGGAGATGGTCCGCGCCCGGACCCGGCTGACCGTCGAGTCGGCCAGCGTGATCTCCCCGGAGACCGTCTCGAGCTCGAGCTCGCCGCCGATGTTGAGCGCCTCGATCGGCCCGGACACGATCTTCGCGCTGATCTTGCCGTCGAGGCCGAGCAGGGTGATCCGGCCGCTGGTCATGTCGACCCGCGCGCCGGAGCGCAGCGAGGAGGCGACGATCGAGCCGGAGACGACGTTGAGCGAGGCCGGCACGTGCTGCGGGATCGCGATCGAGACGTCGGCCCGGTACCGGCGGCCGAAGAGCAGCCAGAAGATGCCGGGCCACTTGGGGACGTCCTCGTGGACGATCGTCAGCGTGCCGCTGTCGTCGAGGGTGACGGTGAGCGGTTTGGTGCCCAGCGCAGTGACCTCGACCCGGGCCGGCCCGTCGGTGCCGACGACGTTGAGCCGGCCGTGCATGAGGTTGACCGCGAGCCGCTTGACCTCACCCTCGAGCGCCAGCCGGTCGGGCTGGTCAATCGTCCATGAACCTGTCGCGGTCCCCATCGCGCCCTCCACCGTGATCCGGTCGATCGAGCCTACGCTCGACTCGCGATGTATCGTAACTCGAAACGCGATACATCGCGATACCCAGGCCACCACCTTGGGAAGTCGGGCCTTCCCGGCGCCGGCGGCGCGCGAGCGCACGGCACGCCGCCCAGCGGGTGCCGTCGTGCGTCGGGTGCAGCAACCGCCTGACAGCGCAGAGCCCGTTGCGTAGCGGCGTGGTGAATTGTGGCTACGCTGCCGAACCATGGCTGGGTACTCGGGCACGCCCCTGCCCAAGAAGCTGGGCATCGCGCCCGGGCACCGAGTCCTCCTGGACGGCGCCCCGGCGACGTTCACGCTGGCCGACGTCCCGCCCGATGTCGAGGTACACCGGAGGACCGGCTCTGGCCCGTACGATGTGATCTTGTGCTTCTGCTCGGATCGCGCGCGCCTCGGCAAGCGGTGGCCCGTGCTGCACACCCGGACCACGGTGGCCGGGTCGCTCTGGATCGCCTGGCCGAAGCGGTCCTCGGGGCTGGCCACCGACCTCGACGAGAACGTGGTACGCGACTTCGCCCTGGCCAACGGCCGGGTCGACGTCAAGGTCTGCGCAATCGACGACACCTGGTCCGGCCTGAAACACGTCGTACGCGTGGCGGACCGGGGCCGCGCATCCTAGCGACGGTGTGCGACCCTAGCCGGGCTACGGGAGGAGAGAGACGTTGTCCGACGGACAAATCGTGGTCTCCGGTCTGACAAAGCAGTACAAAAAACTCAGAGCGGTAGACAACTTGTCGTTCGTGGTCCAGCCCGGTCGGGTTACCGGGTTCCTCGGGCCGAACGGCGCGGGCAAGACGACCACGCTGCGTATGGTGCTCAACCTCGTCACCCCGACGGCCGGGACGGCGACGATCGGGGGTCGGCGCTACGTCGACATCCCCGAGCCGCTCAAGGCGGTCGGCGCCATCCTTGAGGCATCCGGGGCCCACCGCGGCCGGACCGGCCGCAACCACCTGCGCATCATCTGCCGGGCGGCGGGGCTGCCACTGAATCGAGCCGATGAGGTGCTCGAGGTGGTCGGGCTGACCCCGGCCGCCAAGCGCAAGTTCAAGGGCTACTCGCTGGGCATGCGCCAGCGCCTCGGCATCGCCCAGGCCCTGCTCGGCGACCCCAACGTGCTGATCCTCGACGAACCGGCCAACGGCCTCGACCCCGAGGGCATCCGCTGGATGCGCCAGCTGCTGCAAGGGTTGGCCAAGCGCGGACGGACCATCCTCGTCTCCAGCCACCTGCTCTCGGAGATGGAGCTCCTCGCCGACGACCTGGTGATCATCGCGGCCGGCAAGCTGATCGCGCAGGGCCCGGTCAGCGAGATCGTCGGCGGGATGGCGACCGGCGCGGTTGTGCGGGTGCGCACGCCCAGCGCGGACGCCCTCGCCAAGGCGGTCCAGGACGCCGGCGGCCAGGTGACCGTCAACGGCGACGGCGCACTGCGGGTCACCGGCGTCGAGGCGCCGGCGGTCGGCGCGGCCGCGCTGCGGGCCGGCGTCGAGCTGCACGAGCTCATCACCGAGCGGCCCGACCTCGAGCAGGTCTTCTTCCAGCTGACCGAGGGCCAAGGGGGCATCCGGTGATCAACGTCGTCCGCGCCGAGATCCTCAAGCTGCGCACGACCAACGTCTGGTGGCTCTTCGGCATCGGCATCATCGTGATGACCGCGATCTCGTTCTTCTTCAACGCGATCAGCGCGCACTTCGAGTTGCACCCGCAGCAGCCCGACTTCGGCACGGCCAACGTGTCGGCCGAGGACCGCCAGCAGGCCGAGGCGCAATACCAGCAGGATCTCGCCGTCGCCAACAACACCGCGACGCTGCTGAAGGCGGCCGCCAACCTCTACACCTCGGGCCAGTTCTTCGGCGCGCTGTTCGTGATGATCCTCGGCGCGCTGATCGTAACGAACGAGTTCGCCCACCAGACCGCGACCGCGACGTTCCTGACCAAGCCGCACCGGACCACGGTCATCGTCGGCAAGCTGATCGGCGGCGTCGTGATGGCCGCGTTCTTCTGGCTGATCACGACCATCCTCGACGTGATCGCCGGGGCAATCTTCCTGTCCACCCAGGACAGGGGCAACGTCCTCGGCGACTGGAGCGTCCAGCGCACCGTCCTGCTCAACCTCGCCGCATACGCCTGCTGGGCGGTCCTCGGCGTCGGGCTGGGCGTGCTGATCCGCAGCCAGATCGGCGCCGTGGTGACCGGGGCCGTGCTCTACCTCATCGGCTTCGTGGCCGGCGCGATCGTGTTCACCTTGATCCGCCAGTACCTGATCAAGCAGGACTGGGTGGACACCGCCCAGGTGATCCTGCCCGCGGTGGCCTCACAGGTGATGGTCACGGTCGGGCGCGCGTTCGAGCACGCGCCCCCGCAGTGGGTCGGCGCCGCCGTGCTGATCGGCTACGGCGTCGTCGCCGGGGTCATCGGCACCTTGATCACCCGCAGGCGGGACATCTCCTAAAGCAAGATCTTGGACAGCGTGGCCGCCCTCGGGCGGCCACGTTGGTGTTGGCGGACGTCGGCGCCGAGGTACGGCTGATCAGCGCGTAGCCTTGATGTCGTCCCCCGACCCGACTGATCAGACACATGCGCGTGGAAGAGGCGATTGAAGCCGTGTCGACTCAAGCGACGAACTCGCAGGAGAAGCAGGAGAACCCGCTCGCGGGCTTTGGCCCGAACGAATGGATCGTCGAGGATATGTATCAGCGATACCTCGCCGACCCGAGCAGCGTGGATCCTGCCTGGCACGATTTCTTCGCCGACTACAAGCCCACACCGGAAGACGGCGGCCCGCCGACGCAACCGGCCCCCAAGGCCACTGTGCAGGCCGAGCCGAAGGCGGAGCCCGCACCCAAGGCGGACGCCAAGGCCGAGCCCAAGGTTGAGGCCAAGCCCGCCAAGCCGAAGGCGGCCGCGCCGGCCAACGGCAAGCTCTCCCCGCTGCGGGGCGTTGCCGCTCGCATCGTGCAGAACATGGACGCCTCGCTCGAGGTGCCGACCGCGACCAGCGTCCGCGCCGTCCCGGCCAAGCTCGTGGCCGACAACCGCATCGTGATCAACAACCACCTCACCCGCGGCCGCGGTGGCAAGGTCAGCTTCACCCACCTGATCGGCTACGCGATGGTGCGAGCACTCGCCTCGCACCCGGAGATGAACAACTCGTTCGCCGAGGTCGACGGCAAGCCCAACCTGGTCACGCCGGAGCACGTCAACCTCGGCATCGCGATCGACCTGTCCAAGCCCGACGGCAGCCGCACGCTCGTCGTGCCGAGCATCAAGGCCGTCGACACGATGGACTTTCGCCAGTTCTGGCTGGCCTACGAGGATGTCGTCCGCCGTGCCCGGCGCAACGAGCTGACCATGGAGGACTACACCGGCACGACGATCTCGCTGACCAACCCGGGCGGGATCGGCACCGTGCACTCGATGCCGCGGCTGATGACCGGTCAGGGCACGATCATCGGCGTCGGCGCGATGGAATACCCGGCGCCCTACGCCGGCATGTCCGACGAGACGCTCGCCGAGCTCGGTATCTCCAAGATCATCACGCTGACCAGCACTTACGACCACCGGATCATCCAGGGCGCGCAGTCCGGCGAGTTCCTCAAGGTCATCCACGAGCTGCTGCTCGGCGAGCACGGCTTCTACGACCAGATCTTCACCGCGCTGCGCATTCCCTACGAGCCGGTCCGCTGGGTCCGCGATGTCGCCCGCACGTCCGAGGGGCAGATCGACAAGGCCGCCCGGGTCGTCGAGCTCATCCACGCCTACCGGGTGCGCGGCCACATGATGGCCGACACCGACCCGCTCGAGTTCAAGATCCGCCGCCACCCCGACCTCGATGTGCTCGAGCACGGCCTCACGCTGTGGGACCTCGACCGGGTGTTCCCGGTCGGCGGGTTCAACGGCAAGGAGAAGATGAAGCTGCGCGACGTCCTCGGCGTCCTGCGCGACTCCTACTGCCGGCGGGTCGGCGTCGAATACATGCACATCATGGATCCGGAGGAGCGGCGCTGGATCGCCGGCCGGGTCGAGAAGCGCTACCAGAAGCCGGACCCCGAGGAGCAGAAGCACATCCTCAATCGGCTCAACGCGGCCGAGGCGTTCGAGACCTTCCTGCAGACCAAGTTCGTCGGCCAGCGGCGCTTCTCGCTCGAGGGCGGCGAGTCGCTCATCCCGCTGCTCGACGAGATCCTGCAGAACGCCGCCGAGAAGGACCTTGACGAGGTCGTCATCGGCATGGCCCACCGGGGCCGGCTCAACGTGCTGGCCAACATCGTGGGCAAGCCTTACGAGAAGATCTTCTCCGAGTTCGAGGGGCACCTCGACCTCAAGTCGGCCCACGGCTCCGGCGACGTCAAATACCACCTGGGCATGACCGGCAAGTTCACCACCCCGGACGGCGAGCACGCCACGACGGTGTCGGTCACCGCCAACCCGTCGCACCTGGAGGCGGTCAACCCGGTGCTCGAGGGCATCGTGCGGGCCAAGCAGGACAAGATCGACCTCAAGCTCGAGGGCTACACGGTGCTGCCGCTGCTCATCCACGGCGACGCCGCGTTCGCCGGGCAGGGCGTCGTGGCCGAGACGCTCAACCTGTCGCAGCTGCGGGGCTACCGCACCGGCGGCACGGTCCATGTGGTCGTCAACAACCAGGTGGGCTTCACGACCGCGCCGGAATACTCGCGCTCGTCGCTCTACTCGACCGACGTCGCCCGCATGATCCAGGCCCCGATCTTCCACGTGAACGGCGACGACCCGGAGGCGGTCGTCCGGGTGGCGCGGCTGGCGTTCGAATACCGGCAGGCGTTCAACAAGGACGTCGTGATCGACCTGGTCTGCTACCGGCGGCGCGGGCACAACGAGGGCGACGACCCGTCGATGACCAACCCGCTGATGTACGCGATCATCGACCAGAAGCGCTCGGTGCGAAAGATCTACACCGAGGAGCTGATCGGCCGCGGCGACATCACCGTCGAGGAGGCCGAGGAGCTGCTGCGCGACTACCACCAGCAGCTGGAGACCGTCTTCAAGGCGACCCGTGACACCTCGTCCGGCCCGGCCAGCCGCACGACCCGCCTGCGCGAGCCGGAGCCTGAGCCGCAGATCGAGACCGCGATCGACGCCTCGGTCCTGCGCCGGATCGGCGAGGCGCACGTCAACCTGCCGACCGGCTTCACCCCGCACAAGCGGGTCATGCAGCTGCTCGATCGGCGGGCCAAGATGGCCGTCGAGGGTGACATCGACTGGGGCTTCGGCGAGATCATCGCG
>Ga0070683_100004513_pt1 | contig 11486 bp, 9 predicted proteins | sample KBSC713LmetaG_FD_64662 | JGI IMG/M metagenome (GOLD analysis project Ga0070683, IMG submission 64662) | Corn rhizosphere microbial communities from Kellogg Biological Station, Michigan, USA - KBS C7.1-3L metaG | ecosystem: Host-associated > Plants > Roots > Rhizosphere ...
GATTCAGTTGCTGCATAATTATCATTAGGCATCAAATTCAATTCCTTCAGGTGTGCAAACAGGGTGGATTGCGAACTGTCACTGGATTTGCTTGCCTCTATCGCACCAGGGACTGCATAATAAAATTTTGTTTTATTGGTTGTCCATCTTCCATTTATCGACACCAGGCTATCGTGGCCATTGAAAGGAATGATGACGGTGCGGTTAACATGTTTGGCAGGAGATTCAGGAAAATTATTGGCAATCATCTTATCGTCCTCAACAATAAGTGAGTCACCAATGATTTTTGCTTTGATTTTTCGGATCCCATAATAAAATGTATCGTTCACAACGAATGTTACGTAGGAATACCCCATAATTTTTCCACGGTATTCTGCAAGTGCCAGCTCATACTGCTGAACCATTTTTGTGGAATCATTGAATAATGTGCCCTTATAAAAACCACCTACTTTTTTTTGCGCAAAAACACAGGTACAGATCATGAATGTTAAAGCGAGAACTGAAAGGTTTTTCATACTGGTTGCGGTTTATTAAGCTGCAACGCATTTTTGGGCGTTACAGTACTACAATGGATTTTAGTTAATAAAGTAGGTATATTCTCCCGATTGTGCAAGCCTTTTAAATATCGCTTGTCATAATAATGCAGGAGAATTTTAAAAGCTTCTTTCTTATTTCCTGCCTGTAAAAACTCAATGGCGTTTTTTGCATCCAGGCCACCCAGTCGTTGGCTTATCCGCCGGGTAGAATCAATTAGTTTTTCAGTTTCACATTCACCGTATTCTTCAACAAGGTGATTCAATCTTTCTTCGAACGGAATTTCGAGAAAAATTATTGGCGCCTTTCTCATCGTTTCCCATAAACTTGTCGGAAGGTTAAGATCGCCTATACGTTGACTTTCATCCTCTAACCAAATGTTTGCTGACGCAGGACCTGGATTCAACAATTTTTCATTCAATTCAACACTTAACAAATTTTCAAACATTTCCTGTGAGGGCTGTGGAGGCATTTTAAAACTTCCAAAAGCAGAACCTTTATGCGAAGCCAGCTTTTCAAGATCGATAATTTTTTCCCCGTGCCTGGCCAATTCATTCAATACTTCAGTTTTACCCGAGCCGGTGTATCCTCCCAAAACCGTAAACTCGAAAGGTTGTTCAAATGTTTCTAACACATGATTTCGGAATGCTTTGTACCCTCCAGCTAAACTGTAAACCTGAAAACCATAAAGATCCAGTAACCATGCAATAGCTGCACTACGCATACCGCCTCTCCAACAATGAACAAAAACTTCTAACTTCTGGTTGCTGGTACTATCAGGTCTGCCAAGGACTTCTTCAACATCTTCCACCATCTTTTTCATCTTCGGTGAAAAAAAATCCAACCCTATTCTTATCGCATCTTCCCTGCTTTTTTGCTTATAGGTTGTTCCAACAATTTTTCGTTCTTCATCATTGAATAAGGGAAAACTTGCTGCCGACGGTATATGCGCATGCGCATATTCTGCCGGTGAACGAACATCCAGTATCAATTTATTTTTTGATGCCTGTAAAAATTCTTTTATACTAAGTTTTTGAATCGCCACTTTTACAAAAATATCGGTGATTGATGGAAACAAAAAATGCTCCCAACTAAGGAAGCATTTTTCTTAAACTATTACAAGTATTATTTCGAACTATCTTTTTTTACCTTATTATCGTCAGCATCATATTTAATTCGTGTGGAGTCGTCTTTGTATTTGATGTCACCATCTTTATCAAACTTTATTTTAGCATTGCCGGATTTTTCTTTCCATGATTTGCTTATCGCTTCATCATTTGTGGCCCATCGCTTTGCGTAAGACACCCAGTTACCGTTATCATCTTTATAAAGTAATTGATCATTGTCCATTTTGGCTTCGCCGAGCTTCATCCAGTTCCAATCGTCATCTACACCATACACCCACCAGGTCCGTTTGTCAACATAACGCCACACGGGCTCGTTTTTTTCATTGGTAATTTCTCCGGTGTTTCGGTTCACACTTAACTTGCCGTACGACTTTCCTGTTTTTGGGTTGATATAGTTTCCTTGTGCGCTGTTTTTTTCGATCTCATCAGCATAAGCTGTGTTGTCATTTGACGACGTAGTGCTTTGCGTTGGAGTATTTGTGCTGTCTTCGTTAACCGCTGTAGCATCTGAAGTGTTGTTACATGATATAAAAGCCGACATTCCCAATCCCATCATCAGAGTAAAAATTTTGTTTCGTTTCATATGTGTTCAAATTTGTTTCCAATGAACTTACAAAAATGAGACCGCAGGGATATTGTTAAAATATAAAGGGCCAGCGTTGGCTGACCCTTCCTTTATTCGAATAATTTATTTAGCCATTCATTGAGGCAAGAAATTCCTCATTGCTTTTAGTTCCTCTCATCCGCTTGAGGAGTTCACTCATGGCTTCTTCAGTATTCATATCATTTAAATAAACCCGGAGCAAGTTCATCCGTTGCAGCACTTCTCTTTCTAACAAAAGGTCATCACGGCGAGTGGAAGAACCAACCAGGTCGATTGCGGGGAATACTCTTCTGTTCGCCAAACGACGGTCCAGCTGCAATTCCATATTACCAGTTCCTTTGAACTCTTCAAAAATTACTTCATCCATTTTAGAACCAGTATCAATTAGGGCCGTTGCAAGAATGGTTAATGAACCGCCATTCTCGATTTTTCTGGCAGCACCAAAAAATTGCTTTGGTTTTTGCATGGCATTCGCTTCCACACCACCCGACAATACTTTACCTGATGCAGGTGATACCGTGTTATGAGCTCTTGCCAAACGTGTAATAGAATCCAAAAGGATAATTACATCGTGCCCACACTCAACCAGGCGCTTTGCTTTTTGAAGTGCTATTGTAGAAACTTTTACGTGCTTTTCGGCGGGCTCGTCAAAGGTGGAAGCAATTACTTCAGCCCTCACACTTCTTTCCATATCTGTAACCTCTTCGGGCCTTTCATCTACAAGCACCACCATCAAATAACAATCAGGATGGTTTTTTGCAATGGCGTTAGCCACTGCTTTCAATAACATGGTTTTACCTGTTTTGGGCTGGGAAACTATCAATCCGCGCTGGCCTTTACCAATGGGTGTAAACAGGTCCATGATCCTAGTTGAATAATTATCAGGAGCATCAAACAGATTTAATTTTTCATGCGGGAACAAAGGAGTTAAATAATCAAATGGAACACGATCTCGAACCTCTTCAGGACTTTTTCCATTGATCGTTTCAACCTTTAATAGCGCGAAATATTTTTCACCTTCTTTAGGAGGACGTACCGATCCATAAACAGTATCACCGGTTTTTAGTCCGAATAATTTTATTTGAGAAGGAGAAACATAAATATCATCGGGAGAAGACAGGTAGTTGTAATCAGATGAGCGAAGAAAACCATAACCGTCAGGCATCATTTCCAGAACACCTTCAGCTAAAATAATTCCATCGAATTCTATATTGAAGTTTTCCCGTTTAGGTTGCGGAAAAAATTTGCTGATTTGAGTGCCTCTTTCAGGAGCGGGCAACGCTTCTTCTGACCCATCACGTCCTGATGTCTCTTTCCCTTCCTCTTCTTCTTCTTCTGCAAACATCGGTTGTTCTCTCTGTGGCTCCTCGTTTAAACTTTGTTGAGGAGCAGCTATTGACTCATCATCATCATTGCGTTTTTTTCCTTTTTTTACTTTGTCATCTTTTTTTGGTGCTGCTTTTTTCACCGGACGTTTGTTTTCGGCTACAACAGGAGCTGAAGGTTCTTCTACAATTGCTTCTTCTGTGGTATTAGCTGTAGATGCCTTTACAATGCGTTTGCGTTGTCTTTGCTTGGATGCGCCATCGGATTTTTGTTCGCTACTCATAACGGCTTGTTTGTCGAGGATTTTATAGATTAGGTCTTGTTTTCCTAGCTTTTTGGCGTTGTCGACTTTAAGGTCTTCAGCAATGTCCAGAAGTTCGGGAACAAGCATGTCGTTCAACTGCAGAATGTCGTACATAAAACTATTGTTTACTAATTGAGATGACCCAGCTGCTTATTATCTGATTAATTAATGATTGGAATTGAAAAAAATACCGGTTGTGGGTAATTAAGGTATGAGCTCTCAACAGTTTCCGATGCAAGTATACAGCTAAAATGATAAAACCAAAAATTTTTATGATGGTTCCTGTCCTCGTTTAACAACTACTTAGCCTCTAATCTCTTGGTGACGGTCGCTTACTGTTGAAAACACGAGGAATTTGTCTGTTTTTAAAGTAAATACGATAACGATTCATGGTTTTTAGTCCCGCAGTAACACGGTAAACATTTTGAAATTTCATATAGAAAAAACCATTAGGATCGGGGTCTGTTGGCTACAACATAGTAATCGACTTCGTTCGGGCTATTCGCTACAAGTCCGGCACAAATCCTGACACTGGTTCATCACCGGGCTTTTAGCTTCTATCCCGCAGCCTTTCAACAAAAGAAATGTAGTGGCAGCATCATCATGCAGCTGGCCGACAGCATCACTTCATTCCAATCATCAGCAAACATCAAAGCCAACTTGATAAAACAAAAAATAATGACTTAAGACAATTCCGCCGCATTAAAACTTATGCAGATTCGATGACCTGTTTGACAATCATGGAATCTTATCTTTGCAACCCTCATTTAAATTTACATGTTTAATACTCGTACAAAAATTAAAGAACTATTGACCTGGCAACCACAGGGGCAGGAAGTGACAGTAATGGGATGGGTTAGAACCTTTCGTAACAACCAGTTTGTTGCCCTGAATGATGGCTCGACCAATAACAACCTCCAGGTGGTTCTTGAATTGGGAAAATTTGATGACGAAATTTTGAAAAGAATTACAACCAGCGCTTCATTGAAAGTTACCGGTAATCTTATTGAGTCCTTAGGCAAAGGCCAGAGGGTGGAATTGAAAGCAACTGCAGTTGAAATTCTTGGAGACAGCGATTCCGAAAAATATCCCCTGCAACCAAAGAAACACAGCCTTGAGTTTTTGAGAGAGATCGCACACCTCCGTTTTCGTACCAACACGTTTGGCGCAGTGTTTCGTGTTCGCCATTCATTGGCATTTGCTGTTCATAAATTTTTTAATGACAAAGGATTCGTTTACTTACATACACCTATTGTAACTGCAAGCGATGCCGAAGGCGCGGGCGAAATGTTTAGGGTAACAACTTTACCTTTTGATAATCCGCCACGTAAGGACGATGGATCTGTTGATTTTTCAGAAGATTTTTTCGGACGTGTAACCAACTTAACGGTTAGTGGCCAGCTTGAAGGAGAACTGGGAGCTACAGCTTTTGGTGATATTTATACTTTTGGTCCAACGTTTAGAGCAGAGAATTCAAATACTGCAAGACACCTTGCCGAGTTTTGGATGATAGAGCCGGAGATGGCATTTTATGACCTGGAAGACAATGCAAACCTTGCAGAGGAATTTATTCAATACATCATTCGTCATGCCATGGAGAACAATGCTGACGACCTGGAATTTTTGCGCCAGCGATTGTTAGATGAAGAAAAACAAAAACCTCAAAATGAAAGGAGCGAACTGGATTTAATTCAAAAACTTCAATTTGTCATTGAAAATAAATTCGAACGCATTAACTACACAGAAGCAATTGATATTTTGATACAATCCCCGGCATATAAAAAGAAAAAATTTCAATACGATGTAAAATGGGGCATTGATATGCAAAGCGAACATGAACGATACCTGGTAGAAAAACATTTTAAAAAACCAGTGATTGTAACCAATTACCCAAAAGAGATCAAAGCGTTCTATATGCGCCAGAATGATGACGGAAAAACAGTGGCGGCAATGGATATTTTAGCGCCGGGTATTGGAGAAATTGTCGGCGGCTCTCAACGTGAAGAACGCTATGATAAATTGGTTGAGAGAATGAAGGAAATGCATGTGCCGGCTGAGGAACTTTGGTGGTATTTGGATACGCGTAGATTTGGCACAGTACCACATGCAGGATTTGGGTTAGGCTTTGAGCGCATGGTTCAGTTTGTAACGGGCATGGGAAATATCAGGGATGTGATTGCATTTCCACGAACACCAAAGAGCGCAGAATTTTAGATATGACCACTGACCAAAATTTCGTGCATTGAAGTTCAGTCAATTCCTTTTAGTCAGTCTTAATCGGCAATTCAATTAATTTTCACAAAGGCACATAATTGGTATTGATATTTTTTTGAGTAATTCTTTAGTATGGGTTTTCAGGAATAATCTTTCTACCAGATTGTGCTTGTGAGGGAGAATAATCAAAAGATCAATGTTGTTATTTGCTATATACATTTCAATGCCGTGAGAAAATTCCTGATCGAAAATGGTGGAGTAATTCGCATCCAATTCAGACACAAGCCTGGTTGCATCCAGTGATGCACCTTTTTCCTGTTTCACATGAATAATATGTAAGAGGAAATTCAGTTCATTTCTTACCGACTTAATTTTTTGAACGCAAACGTTTTCAATATCGGCATCTACAGCAAGGGCTGCATCGCTTAACTGAAAGTTTTGGAACCGGTCGGGAACAACAATTACGGGCAAGGTAAGATGGCGGATTATCGAAAACGAGGTGCTTCCAAATAACAGTTCTTCAACCCCAGAAGCTCCGTGTTTTCCCACGACGATAAGAAGAGGATTTATTTTTTTACAAACATCACGCAACTCCTCAACCGCATCTCCTAACCGACTTTCTATCTGCACTTCAACTCCGCTGTAACTTGTATTAAGCAACTCCTTAGCTCTTAACAAAGCAGTATCTGAATTATTTTTAAGCTCATCTGTTGAAACCATTAACAACGGAACGTCATTCATCCCAACTGGAACTTGAAATGCGTGAAACAATAAAATCGAACAATTGATGGTATTGGCCAACTTGCCTGCATAAAGCATGGCATTTTCTGCAGATGGTGAGAAATCGGTTGCTACCACAATAGTTTTCATATTGAAAATTTACAAATAAAAGCTGTTTTAAATGCTGATGTTTTATGGAATTCGGAATGAGTTTCGTCATATAAAAAACAATAGTATGGACATTCAGACTTCAGAAAACAGTAAAACTAAACGTACGGTTCATTCAGCCGTTCGAATTGATATGACACCGATGGTTGATCTTGGTTTTTTACTAATTACCTTTTTCATTTTTACTACTACAATGTCTGAACCCAATACTATGAAACTATATATGCCCCACGCAGGTGGGCCGACTTCAATCGCAGATAGCAAGGTTTTGACTATTTTATTGGGCAACAACAATAAAGTGTATGCCTACGAGGGAGCGTTTGAAAAAGCTTTGTTGAAAAACAGGATTATCTCAACCAATTATAATGAAGCTGATGGCATTGGCAATCTTATTCGTGAAAAGCAACGGCGATTACAGCAAGCCGGTACCAAAAATAGCAAGGCTGAACTTGTGTACCTGGTCAAACCAACAAAGCAATCAACTTACAAAAATGTAATTGATGCGTTGGATGAAGCAATTATTAACGGGGTAAAAAAATTTATGATTCTGGATGCTTCTGTTGAAGAGGGTCAGGTTTTTAGAGAATGAGTTTTTAAATAGGAATAAATCCTTTGCTGAATGTTTTCTCTCATGTTCATATAAAACAGGTTGATATCCCCTATATGATAATTCTTTGAACGATAAAATACCGAGCCGGGAAATTTGGGCTTGTTAACCCATAAAACACCTTCATGTATTTGTGCGTCAGTTGTATTCTTGATGATTTTAGAAAAGTCTTTCAGTACACTTCCTTTGTTATATTTTGCGTCAACATCGTTTGGGTTCGTTGTCCATGACAATGGATTAGTTACCAGTGATTTTATTTTTTCTTCTTTCACATATGCAGGTACATAGTCGACCTTGTATGTTCTCCATCCGCACAAACAATTTGTTTGAAGTGAATCTTTACACACGTCAATTTTTTCAAAACTGTTTTTTGGAATAGCCCATCCAACAATATAAGTCACAACTAATTTGTCCTGTAAAGGTTTGCCATCAAAAAATTCTTTAAGCAATCGTTCCGTCATTAATGCACCCTGGCTGTGCCCTGCGAGAATAATAGGACGGTTTTCATTGTAATTATTAAGGTAAAACTCAAAAGCTCTTTTTAAATCAGCATATGCCGTATCAAATGCAGCTTTGGTTTCATCGCTATGGTCAAAAAAAGCGGAAAAATGCGCCTGTCTATACCTCGGAGCAAATACTCTGCAATGCTCATTAAAGACAGAGGCCTGATAAAGTATGGACGAATAATCTGTCTTTGCATTTAAATAAGCATCATTGATATCTGCATTCCATTCTTTCCTGTTGCCAGTGTAAGTTGTTGGATGTATAAAAAAAACATCTACCAGGGAATCATTTTTTTCTGTTAGCAATGGTTCCGGTAGACTGTCTGATGGATCTTTTTTCCATGGATGAGCTGCCCAGTAATCCAGGTTTTCATATTGTGGTATGGCTTGTTTTTCCCGGAATTGGTAGTGCTGCACAAAACCAACATATTTTTCTGCGCACCCATTAATTGCTCCGATACAAAGAAAAACTACAATAAATCGAATCATACAATATCAACGTAATCGAATTTAGGGTATTGGGCTCTTTAGGCCGTTTTTTATTTCCGCTTAAAAAAGATTTGATCCGTTTAAAAATTTACTTGTGACTTACAGATATTTGATATTCCTTGTAAATCAATAACAAACGAATTTTTTTAAATGCTGGCAAACAACATTACCATAAAAAACTTAGTACCATGTGTAGCATAGTACCAAACAACACCATATCTTTGTGTAGAAATCGAATATATGGACAGGCAAGTTTTTAATTTTCTTCTGGTGCTGGCACTACTTTCCGGTTGTAGCCAATTAAAAGGCCAGGAGAAAAAAACAGACAATACTTTATATAACCAGATTGCCCATATGGACAGCATTCTGTTCAATGCATTTAATAGTCGTGACATCGAAATCTTCAAAAATTTATTTACTGCAGACCTGGAGTTTTATCATGATAAAGGTGGATTGACCGATTATGCATATACTATACAAAGCTTGAAGAACACTGCGGCTAAAAATGATGGTTTAAGAAGAGACCTGCTGCCTGGAAGTCTTGAAGTGTATCCAATTAAGGATTACGGGGCTATTCAAATTGGTACCCATCGGTTTTGTCATGTTGAAAATGGCAAACAGGATTGTGGCACCTTCAAATTTGTACATGTCTGGAAGAAAATTGGCGATGAATGGAAGATTGCGAGAGTGGTAAGTTATGATCATTAAAATTTTGAATCTCATAAACAAAACAATATGAACATTGAGAATACACAGAGCCAGATGCGGAAAGGAATTTTGGAGTTCTGTATTCTTTCCATTATTCGGAGGGGCGAAGCCTATCCAAGTGATATAGTGGAAGAGATGAAAGCCGCCAATCTTCAAATCCTGGAGGGTACTTTATATCCTCTTCTTACCCGACTTAAAAATTCTGACATGCTTACTTACCGATGGGTAGAAAGTAATTCCGGGCCTCCCCGCAAATATTTCTCACTTACCCCAAAAGGAGAAGGATTTTATAAAGAGCTGGAGCAAACCTGGCAAGAATTATCCAACGGTGTAAATGCCTTAACCAACAACAAAGAACACAATTCCTAAAACTTCAACCAAAGCATTATACAATGAAAAAGATCATCAATATAAACTTATCAGGCAGAGTGATTCCAATAGAGGATTCTGCATACGAAAGTTTACAACGATATATTGAAAGCCTCCGGCGATATTTTGCCAATGAGGAAGGTCGTGATGAGATTATTAATGACATCGAAAGTCGCATAGCCGAATTAATGAACGACAAAGTTCGCCGCGGTGCTGGAGCAGTTACTGATGCCGACATTGAAGAAATCATCGCGTCTATGGGACGGGTAGAAGACTTTGAAAAAACCGATGCCGAGGAAAAAGCATTTTCTGCTTCCGGCCAGCCTTATGGTGCCTATACACAGGCACAATCAGAACAACGTAAACCCAAAGGCAGATTGTATCGCGATGGTTCGGACAAATTTCTTGGTGGTGTTTGCGCGGGCATTGCTAACTATATGAATGTTGATCCGGCTATCGTTCGTTTAATATTTGCCATAATCACTTTTGGAGGATTTGGAACCGGAATTATTATTTACCTGGCATTATGGATCATTTTACCTGTAAAAGACCTGGACACCTACGTAGGTAAAAGACTTTTTCGCAACCCGGATGATAAAGTAATTTCTGGTGTTGCCGGGGGTTTGGCTGCTTACTTCAACAAACCCTCATGGGCGTTTCGGTTAATTTTTGCTGCTCCCCTGTTACTCAATATTTTATTTGGTGTTTTGAATGGTATATTCTTCATGTGGCAAAGAGATATTTTCCCAAACATTTTCATCGGCTCATTCTCCGGAACATTCGTCCTTGCTTATATTATTCTTTGGATCGTTCTTCCCGAAGCCAGAAGCCCTTTTGAAAAAATGGAAATGCGTGGTGAAAAAGTCGATGTCAACAGAATTAAACAAAATGTTCAGGAAGGAATGGGCGATTTCAAAACCCGTATGCAAACTTGGGGTGAAGAAGTAAAAACATCAGCCCAAAGAATGAGCAGCAGGGCGCAGGAGTTTGCACGTACACAAGGTGCCGATTTCGCTTCTGATTTAAAACAAACTTCCCAGCCTGCAGGAAGAGGATGTCTTCATGCCATCGCTGTAATTATTAAAGCCTTCTTCATTTTCGTTGCCGGTTGCATCACCCTGGCCTTATTTGCTGCATTGATGGCAATTTTATTCGGTGGTATAGCCTGGTGGCCAATCAATAACTTTCTTTGGACCTCTTCGTTACAAAAAATCCTGGCCTGGGGTACATTGATATTTTTCATTGGAGTGCCTATCATCGGATTCATGACCTGGCTAATCAGAAGAGTAGTAAGAGTGCGTTCACACAGCAGGTACCTTGGTTGGATCTTCGGTGGACTTTGGACTTTTGGTTGGATTTGCGCAATTGCCTTTGCTATCAGCATTGCAAAGGATTTGAGAGAATATGAAAGAGTCGCCACTGATATCAACTTGCAACAACCGGTAAATGACCGCCTAATAGTAAATGTAAATGAGCCAGAGATCCGCTATAGCGGGGGCTTTGGCTGGTTACGCCATGATAACACGGGTTGGGATATAACTGATGACACAATGAAATATAACAATGTCAAATTCAGAATTAGTAAAAGTGAAGATTCATTATATCATGCCACCCTGTACAAATACAGTTTCGGTAGCAATTTGAGAGACGCTCAAAGCCGCGCAGAAAAAATTCTTTTCAATGTTTCTGCTGCAGACAGCGTAATCAATTTTGGAAGTGGGTTAAGCATTCATCGCAATAGTAAATTTCGTGGACAGGGGATTATAATGGAGATACAGGTGCCTGTTGGCAAAAAAATTCGTTTCGATGAATC
>Ga0070683_100004515_pt1 | contig 11485 bp, 7 predicted proteins | sample KBSC713LmetaG_FD_64662 | JGI IMG/M metagenome (GOLD analysis project Ga0070683, IMG submission 64662) | Corn rhizosphere microbial communities from Kellogg Biological Station, Michigan, USA - KBS C7.1-3L metaG | ecosystem: Host-associated > Plants > Roots > Rhizosphere ...
GCAGGATTGAAGAAAGGTTTCGCTATTGCCAATTGTTTCTGAACACAACAGTTCGACCAATTGCCTGCTTGAATTGGCAAAACCATAAATTTCAGTTCTGTTGCAGGTGGAAAGAATAAAAACCTCGTTTAAGCCCTGGGCTGAAGCTTTTTGAAGAATTGTGGCGTATTGTTCGCCGCCAATAGCAAATTCTCCCCTCACGGTGGCGTCGGATTTTTTATAGTTAATACCGGCTACAAAAAAATTTGATATGTTCTTAAGATATTCTGTGTTCATTTTTCCTTGTGAACGATCGATGCAAAAATAATTTTACGGAAGGCTCAGACCTAAAAACTATGTCATTGCTCTGTCATTTGAGCTACTGATTTTAGTCAACTGCAGGTTTCACCTATACCAACTGTATAAAATCATGAGTGAGTTGTGGCCTACATTTGTTGCTTTATTATGAAAAGAGCTGTCGTTTTAATGAATTTAGGTTCTCCTGATTCTACAAAAGTTAAAGACGTTAAGAGATACCTGGATGAATTCCTGATGGATAAACGAGTAATTGATAAGCCCTGGTTGCTTCGTACCCTCCTTGTTAAAGGAATTATAGTTCCTTTTCGTGCTCCAAAATCTGCTGAAGCTTATAAAACGATATGGACTGATAAAGGTTCTCCCTTAATTTTTATTTCAAAACAATTACGGGATGCATTAAAAAAAGAGATTGAAGAACCAGTGGCCATTGCCATGCGATATGGAACTCCATCGATGAAACAGGCTTTTGATGAGTTGCTTCAAAAAAATCCCGAGCTCGAAGAAGTAATTGCGGTTCCCATGTACCCACATTACGCCATGAGCAGTTATGAAACGGCAGTAGAATATGCAAAAGAGCAACACAAAAAAGGCAAATACCGGTTTCAACTCACAACTATCAAACCTTACTATAACAACGAAGAGTACATAAATGCTTTGTGTGAAAGCATGAAACCATTTCTTCAAAGTGAATATGACAAGGTCCTGTTCTCTTATCATGGTGTTCCGGAACGGCATATTTATAAAGGTGACATTACCGGCCAACATTGCCTGAAAGTTGTCGACTGCTGCAATGTTCCTTCAGAAGCGCATAAATACTGTTATCGCCATCAATGCTGGACAACAACAAAGCTGGTTACAGAACGATTAAATATCCCAAAAGAAAAATGGGAATTTTCTTTTCAGTCAAGACTCGGACGAGACCCATGGTTACAACCATATACCGCAGCTCGTTTGGAAGAATTGCCTAAAGAAGGTGCAAAAAAAATATTGGTAGTTTGTCCGGCTTTTGTAAGTGACTGCCTGGAAACCCTTGAAGAAATAGCCGAGCAGGGAAAGGAAAGCTTTCTTCAAAATGGTGGTGAAAGTTTTGAAATGATTCCGTGCCTGAATGTTCATCCGCTTTGGGTAAGTGCAATTGCCGGGTGGATAAAAGACTATGTCAACGGAAACAACGAGATGATTTTATCGTGAATGGTGAATTGTGAATGGTCAGTGGTTTCATTGGGATTTGGTTCTATCTTAATGACTAAAAAATCTCATGTTTCTTACATTAAATCATCAAAAACTCAATGTGTATCAAGCTTCAAAAATTTTCGTATTGGAGTGTTATAAGATCTCAAAATCATTGCCAGCAGAGGAAAAGTTTGGCATGATTTCGAAAATCAGAAGGGCTGCTTTGTGTGTTCGTTTAAACTTTGCTGAAGGTTCTTCAAGAAAATATGAAACAGAAAGAAAAAGATATTACGAGATAGCAAGGGGTTCGGTAATGGAAATTGACGCTGCTCTCTATATCGCAAAAGAGCTTCATTATCTGGTGGAAACGGATTCGTTAGAAGATTTGGACAACCAAATGATAAGGTGTTTTAAACGGCTAACAGGAATGATCGATTCAAAGATTCGCAATTGACCACTCACCATTAACGACATGTACAATTACCTTAAAGCGCTTCACATTATTTTCATCGTCACCTGGTTTGCGGGAATGTTTTACATCGTTCGGCTTTTTATTTACAATACTGAGGCCAACTCCAAATCAGAACCGGAAAAATCGACTCTTCAGAAGCAGTTTTTAATAATGATCAAAAGGCTCTGGCTGGGAATTACGTGGCCTTCTGCAATTCTGACATTAATACTGGGACCATGGGTAATGTTGAATGGCAATTGGGACAAAACATTATTGGATGATTCCGGAAGATGGTTATTGATCAAACTTGTATTCGTTATCCTGTTGTACATCTATCATTTTACACTTCATTCAATTTACAAACAGGAATCAAAAGGAATTTTTAAATATTCATCTCAACAACTCCGTATTTGGAATGAAGTGGCAACTATTTTTTTAGTACCCATTGTTATGCTGGCAACAGTAAAGTCAAGCGTTAGCTGGTTTTGGGGATTAGTAGGATTAATTGGTTTTGTGATTGTATTGATGAGTGCAATTAAAATTTATAAGAGTTTGAGAAAAGAATAGATTTTGCTTTGGTCCGCAACACGTTTATGCAAAATGGATTCAGCTTAATAAATGCATCTAAAACCTATAAGACGCCGTCATAACAAATTGGGTTGGTGGAATAGGATTAACGCTGTAATTCTCATGCACATAATAATTCAATGTATTGGTTAGGTTTGAAACCTTTGCAATGAGCGAAACTTTTTTATACGTGTAGCCTGCAGTCAAATCGATGGTTGTATAGCCTTTTACCGGGAAAATTCTTGTTCGATAAGTAAGTGGACCAATGACCTGGCCTGAAGCATTTGTTTTTTTCACTACGTCTGTATTCCACCCTGCAAAACGATCGCCTACATAGGCTACAGTTAACCCTGTTTTTAAACCATTAAATATTCCTTTACTAAATGTATAAAATACAGTTGCATTTGCAGTATGAAGCGGGTTGTTCACCAGGCGTTCACCCTGTTTAAAACTTCCTGCTGACGTATCAGTTTTAGTATAACGAATGTAGTTGTAACTATAGCCTGCAGTAATGTCCAGGCCTTTAATCGGGTGCGTGGCCAGGTCCACTTCAAAGCCATCGCTTGTTGTTTCCCCAGCTAATTGTTTGATGGTTGAATTTGTATTAGGTGTTCCATCTTTTAGGAAAGGTGCTGTTTGTGCCAGGTTGTTATTCTTTATGCGATATACGGTAAGATTTGCAGAAAGTTTTCCATTTAAAAATTCATTCTTTACACCTAGTTCGTATTGGTCAATGATAGAAGGCTCCAAAGGCTTGCCATCAATATCACGCGATGCGGAATTCACGACAAAAGAACTAGAATAGCTGGTAAAAAATGAAGTAGTAGTAAACGGTTTGTAAACAAGTCCAATCCGTGGAGAGAAGGCCTGGTCGTATTTGTTTACGCCTGTTTTTATTACCGTTGTGGTATGATTAAAAGAATCAAGTGCCATTGTTTCCACGTATGACCACCTAATGCCAGCCAGTACATTAAATTTCGAAGATAGTTTCAACAGGTCCTGCGCATACAATCCAAAACGGTTCATAGGAGCATCTATTTGCCATTGTCTTGTTGCTGTCGGAATGTCTGGACGCTGTTTGTATTTATCCGGGTTGAGAATATTAATCTTGTCATAACTGCTCGCAGGCAAACCTGCTACTGCAGGGAATGAAAATGTATTGGTAGTTGTGAAATACTTTTCGCCATCTGCACCAACAAGCAGGTTATGTTCTGCAAAACCTGTATTCAACTTACCGATAGTATTTACCTGGCCTGTGTAATAATTTTCAGTCGTCAATATTTTACCAAGTGGTCTGATCCAATCACCAATGCTGTCTGCCTGCACTCTTTCCACACCATAGTAATCCCTATGATAATATTGATAAGACAACGAAGAATTAATCCTCCATGCATCATTGAATTCATGTTTCACCGTAACCGAAGCTGTACCCTGGTTTATCTTGTTATATTGCCAGGCTGTACCCATAAAACGGGAGCGGGGCACATCAGGAATTTTGGTGCCATCTAAGGTGCCGATTCCGAAATCGGGAGTAAATTCATTACGCAAATAATCGCCTTCAGCAACCAATTCCGTTTTGCTTCCTAACTTGAAAAGCAATGATGGGTTGACATAATATTTTTTAGAACTGACATTGTCACGAAAACTACCTGCTGATTCATAAGTGCCGTTTACACGGTAAGCAATGGAAGAAGATGCCGGACCATATATGTCAAACGAAGGTTTGTATAAGTCATAACTACCTATCCTCATAGATAGTTCTCCACCGAAGTTGAATTTTGGTTGCCTGGTCACCATATTTAAAATACCCCCCGGTGCTACCTGCCCAAAAAGAATGGCCGAATTGCCTTTCAGCACTTCCACTCTTTCAATGGAACTCATTTCCGGGATCACCCCGGAATTGATTCTTGAACCATTTTTAAAAAGATTGTAGTTGCCGAATGCATAACCTCTGGCACCAAAGCTTTCCTGTACATTTCCCCTGGTTGTTGTAATATACACTCCGTTGACATTCTTTACAACATCACTTAATTTTTGGGCCTGTTGATCTCGAATTAACCCATGCCCAACTACGGAAATGCTTTGTGGTAAATCCATTGGATTGGCATCCATTTTTCCAATGGAAACTGATTTATTATTGAGTCGTCTACCTGATGTTACAATAACTTCAGTAAGCTGTTTTTCATTTTCGGTAAGCGTAATCAATACAAATGCTGACTGATCCGTTTTTACCTCAACAATTTTGTTTTGCGGTTTCAAACCAATCATTGATATTTCAAGCGTATAAGATCCTTCTTTCAGTTTTTTTATTGTGAAATTTCCGTTTTCATCAGTAACAGCAGCCCGGTTAATTTCCCTGATGTACACAGTAACAAAAACTGCGGGTAAACCGTCAGTGGTTTTAATTTGACCTGAGATCACGCCAGCTCCTATCTCTTGTGGGCCATTTATTTTGTTAGAAGTAGTTAAATCATTTTGTGCCATTACATTTACGCTGATCAGCATTAGCATTATCAAGGCCAGTCTTTTCATCCTCACAAATTTTCTGCAAAGAGCGGATGCTTTATTGTTTTGATGATGCCGTATCGGGAAAATTGGGTTACGGAATGAGAAAAAAATCCTGTTTGAAGAGGTATCCTGCATTTTTCGTTGATTTATTGTTTCGGCGGGCAAAAATCAGGTGCAAACAGAAAAATTAGTATGAGTTGAATCAGTAACCAGCCCAATAAGAATCAGCTTTAAAGCTTAATAATAACAATTGTGAGTAAGTGTTTACTCTGATAAAAATCGGATAGGCCTTCGTTAAATCATTCCAGGAATAAAATCTTACTATTTTGTTAATCACACGCCAAAATAACTTTTCATGAGAACCGTATTTTTTATCGCCTGTATGGTGTTACAACAAGCTGGTTTTGCACAGCAGAATATTCCCTCAAACAACTTGTTACTCGGCTATCAAAAATTTCCTACCACCATAACAGGACATACTTCGGATTCGGCAGGAAACCAATATTATATCGGAACATTTAAAGGAGAATTGACAATTAAGGATAGTGTCGTTACCGCTGGAAATGGTTTGGATGATGTATTCTGGACAAAGATGGATTCTAATGGAAAGTTACTTAATTATAAAACCTATGGTTCTGAAGAAACTGATCAATCATTTCAAGATGGATTAGTGATGGGTGATAGTAACCATATGATGTTCGCCGCCAGAATCATTGAACCGGTAACATTTGGTTCCTTCAATATTGTGCCTTATACCTTAACTTCTGCAAATATCACGTTTACAAGTTGCCTGGTATATTCAGATAACAGCGGAAATATAAAATGGGTAAGCAGAACCAACCTTCAAAATTTCAGGCTTTTTTATGCTAACAATGTCTTTCATGTTGTAGGTAACACATTCGCTAGTTCGCCTCCAATTAAGGTGGAAAACACAGTTGTAAAGGATTCAACAGGTTTTTCTTCCATCGTTCACCTGATGTTTGACAAAACAGGGAAGCTACTGAATTCAAAAATCATATCGCCAAGGAAAAAAGAGCAAAGTGTAGGACTTTTTTTTATTCAGAACTTTTCCAATGAAAAACTTTTGCTAGGTATTTCCTGTACGGGAGATTCTTCTATTAGCGTTGACAATAAATCCGTGCCTTTGCCGGACAAATTCGGTGGCTATTATGTGTTAATTAAAACAGACACTTCCTATAGCAACCCAAAATCAAAAATTCTAAATCCTTTGAGTTACCCCGTTTATTTTAACGGAACTTCTTCATTCCCGATTACAGTATCTTCAAAAGATTCAGTTTACGCAATAATCACTTACGAATCGCAACCGCCATTTTCATCCCTGGACGGATTTTCCCAACCACCTCAGCGAAATGTGCTTTATGTGTTGGACTCTACTTTAACGGCGAAAAGACAAATGATTTTAGGAAGCACATTTGCGGGAAACTATCCAACGGCACCGCAAAGGCGTAAAGTATTTTTCAGGAACATTATCGTAAAGAAGGATCAATTATTTTTTGTGGGACAGTTTACGGGAATCAACGAATCTCCCTGGAACTCTATAACTGTAAAAGACACTGCGTTATCTATTTTGCCAGGTTTAAAACTAATTGTGGATCAAAATGGGCCCAGCCGAAGTTTTATTGCCCGGTGTGATTTAAACGGGTTAAATGGAATTGGGAAATGGTATGGAGATCATCACGAGTACGAAACCATTTTTTTACGAGAGAATTTTTTTCATAGTGGTGCACCTGATCGTTTAGCTTTTGTTCATTCACAGGACAATGTATGGAATCCGTGGCTGGTTGACATCAACCTTAACATACTTAACGGTTCGATGCGACGAAATGCCGATATGCCTGAAGCAACGCAGATGATCAAATATTTTGATGATGGAAGTCGCATTGTGCTTGGTTATGCAAAAGGGAAAACAGCTCTTGATAGTACAGGTGATTTTATTACTAATGTGCTCAGAAACGATGTTTTTTTACTTCGGTTAAGGGCTAATAATCAGGTCGTGTGGTACAAGCGTTTTAATAGTACTTTATTAAGCGCAAATGCCGCATTGGAGATAAAAGATGGGAAAGCATGGTTTCTGATTAATTACGGTGGAACACAAAATGATAGCAATTTTATTAGGGTTGGCACAGATGTGTATGATGTTAAAGGCTCTGCAAGTGTCTTGGCTAATATTGATACCGCAGGAAATATAACCCTATTAAATTTTTCAGATCCCCGGATCCGATATGCATATCTTACAAGTTTTGCTTTCTTTAGCAATGGAGATATTGCAGCATTGTCCAACGGAAGCTTTATTAATCTGGTAAATTTCCCTGGCACTTATTCACCCTATGTATTAAGGCTGAAGCCGAGTTCAGGTGCTTTACTGGAGGCAAGAAAAATTTTAGGATCATCTGGTGTAGATAATATAAAGGTTGATAAAAACGACCAAATTTATATTTCAGGGTCGGTATCAAGCAGTGTTCCTTATCGCCTCTATTTGCATGATGGCACAAAATATATCGACTCCCTGAGTTTAACGTCGACGTCTGGAGCGCTTGCTCTGTTAAAAATGGATTGGAACCACTTCAAATGGCAAAAACGTTTTTCAATTGCATCTTTGTCCAGGGCCGAATTGGTTTTAATTAATAACAAGCCTGTTTTATTCAGCCCTACCTTTCTTAATCAACCATTGTCCTGGGATGGACAACTGATACATAATGGTTTCAATTCTCTTGCACTTTCGATTGTTATGTTAGATTCAAATGGAGTGATGACACGAAATAAAGTATTGCCTACATTCCAATATAACTACGCAAGAAGTGCAACTGACGGTAATTTATACTTGTGTGGTTCAATCAACCAGGCTATTAAAATTGATACAATACAAACAAATTATGCCGGTGGTACTGATGGATTGGCAGCAGTTTTAGACAGTAATTTAACTGCGCGGAGAATTTTCAGAGTGGCTTCTTCCTATTCGGAATCTTTATTGGATATGGATATCTTCCAGGATAGCGTAGTGGCACTTGCATATATTGCTCAAACCAGCCCACAAGTTTATACTAACCGGATGATGGCAAAAACAGGCGACTACGAAGAAGATGCTTACGTAGGTACAATTACCAGTCGTTCAAATGTGATCACGTCAATAAATAATCCATTGCCTTTATTCAATGATTTAACTGTATCGCCAAATCCTGTTAACGACGCAAAATTGACAATATCGGCTAACGTAACCCAATCATTGACATCCACCTGTACCATTTATCAAAACAATGGTCAGTTCATTACTGGTAAAACAATATTTCTAACTCCCGGAACAAAGCAGTATTCAATATTGTTACCGGGCTCAATTAGCAAAGGCATTTATTATATTGTTATCACCAATAAAAAATGGACAACAACAAGAAGCTTTATAGTTCAATAAAAATTGTGTAAGCGGAATTTATCGTTGATTAAGGAAACACTACTTTAGTTAGATAAATTAAATATGACCATACAAGAAGCTCAACAAAAAGTAGATGCCTGGATAAAAACCACAGGCGTTCGATATTTCAGTGAACTGACCAACATGGCTATTCTAACTGAAGAAGTAGGAGAGGTAGCAAGGTTGATGAGCCGTACCTATGGCGATCAGTCTTTTAAAGACTCGGATAAGAATAAAAATTTGTCCGAAGAATTAGCAGATGTGCTTTGGGTTTTGATTTGTATTGCCAATCAAACCGGTGTGGACCTTACAGATGCACTTCAAAAAAATTTTGAGAAACACAATACCCGCGATGCAAACAGGCACAAGGAAAATCCTAAACTCCAATAATCATTTCTAAAACACTGCCGTAAAAACCGGTGAACTTGGCGGCCTTTTTGTATCGACCATAGAAAAGGGACGTAATGAAAAAAAAGTTTTCTATAAAACTGGTTTGGAAAAGCTTAAAAGATTCGTTCAAAGGTTTCGGAGATCATAAAGTAACCAAGCTCAGCGCTTCACTTGCTTATTTCACCACATTTTCCATTGGGCCTCTATTAATTGTAATCATTTTTATTGCTGGAAGGGTTTTAGGTGATGAGGCAGCACAAGGATCTATTTTCAACCAGATAAAAGGTTTTATTGGTCCGAATGGTGCGGCACAGATTCAAACGATCATTAAGAATGCAGCCATCAGTGGTAAAAGTGGTATAGCTGCAGTTATTGGAATACTTACGTTATTAATTGGTGCCACAACTGTTTTTGGGGAAATGCAGGATTCCATAAATAGCATCTGGGGCGTAAAAGCCAAACCCAAAGCAGGTATCATGAAGCTGGTTATGACGCGTTTGCTTTCGTTTGGAATGATAGCCAGCCTGGGATTTTTATTGTTGGTATCTCTCGCCATAACTGCACTTGTAGAAGGCATCGGCGATCGTTTAAAACAGGCTTTCCCGGATGTAACTGTTGTTTTACTATATATACTTAACCTGATTATAACTTTTGGTGTTATTACTGCTTTGTTTGCAATAATATTTAAAGTCCTGCCCGATGTCCGCATCAAATGGAAAGACATATGGCCGGGAGCAATAGCAACAGCTATACTCTTTATGATCGGTAAATTTTTAATTTCGATTTACATCACTAAAAGCGATATAGGGAATACTTACGGTGCTGCAGGTTCGCTTGTGGTTCTTATTGTGTGGATTTATTATTCATCAATTATTTTGTATTTCGGAGCCGAGTTCACAAAAGCATATGCACTAAATAAAGGGGTACACATTGTTCCGACTGAATATGCAGTTTGGGAAGACAAGCCTGCGATAGCCGGGGCCAAATCGCCATCTGAAAAAGATCGAAAGCCACAAAAGCCAACGCAGCCCAATTATGCCGTCACATCGCAGTTTGAAAGAACTGACGACCGTAAGGAGAATAAGAAGAAAGATAAAAAGCCAGGATTTGGTATGGTGGCTGCAGGCCTGTTGCTCTATTTTCTGAAATCAGCAAGGGGCACTGATGACAGTAACTACAATTGAATCATGTTGAAAAAATTGTTGCCGTACAATCCCGATTGCTATCGGGAGCGACGCAAGAGAAGTCAAATAGCAGCAATGCAGATCGATTCATAAAACAGTTCTCCAACTAAAGGCAATCGAAACCAAAAATTTCTGGAAACCTGGGTACCCCCTTTAGAGGGACAGGAGGTATATTTGCGCCACTATGGCTACAGATAGTAACAGGTTCCAGGCAATTATTTCTCATTGTAAAGAGTACGGATTTATTTTTCCTTCTTCAGAAATTTATGACGGCTTAGGCGCTGTTTATGATTACGGCCAGTGGGGCAGCGAACTTAAAAAAAACATCAAGGATTATTGGTGGAAGAGTATGACCCAGATGTATGAAAACATCGTGGGCATTGATGCCGCCATATTCATGCATCCAACTACATGGAAAGCCAGCGGGCACGTTGATAATTTTAGCGACCCGATGATTGATAATAAGGATAGCAAAAAGCGATACCGTGTTGACCATTTAATTGAAGCGAAAGCCGAGGAACTTGAAAACGCAGGATATCCTGAACAATCAGAGATATTGCTGAAAGAGATGGATGATTTATTGGCTAAGGATGATTTTGATGGATTGAAAACTTTAATACAAAACAATAAAATTGTCTGTTCTGTAAGCAAAACAGGTAACTGGACAGATGTTCGTCAATTCAACTTAATGTTCTCAACCGAGTTTGGTGCGGTATCATCTGAGGAGGAAAATATTGTGTACCTGCGTCCTGAAACTGCGCAGGGCATTTTTGTAAATTTTTTGAATGTTCAAAAAACCGGAAGGATGAAAATTCCTTTTGGTATTGCACAAATAGGAAAAGCATTTCGCAACGAAATTGTTGCAAGGCAATTTATCTTTCGCATGCGTGAGTTTGAGCAAATGGAAATGCAGTTCTTTATTCGCCCCGGCACACAAAAAGAATGGTATGAATACTGGAAAGGCCAAAGAATGAAATGGCATACCAGCCTGGGAATAGCGCCTGATAAATACCGTTTTCATGACCACGTAAAGCTGGCCCATTATGCAGATGCAGCATGTGACATTGAATACAACTTCCCGATCGGGTTTAAAGAAGTAGAAGGCATTCACTCACGCACAGATTTTGATCTGCGCAATCACCAGGAATACAGCAAAAAGAAAATGCAATACTTCGACAATGATATTGATCCTGCCACGGGAAAACCTTACGGCAATTACATTCCGTATGTAATTGAAACTTCAATTGGTGTGGATAGAACAGTAATGATGGTATTAAGTGAGGTTTATCATGAAGAGGATTTGAGCACTGAAGAAAAAAAAGATAGTCGCGTTGTTTTAAAGTTTCCACCCAAACTGGCTCCTATAAAGCTGGCGATACTTCCGTTGGTGAAAAAAGATGGTCTTCCTGAAATTGCCAGATCCATTATGGATGAATGCAAAGAGTTTTTCAGGTGCTTTTATGAAGAAAAAGATACCATAGGTAAACG
>Ga0070683_100004518_pt1 | contig 11484 bp, 4 predicted proteins | sample KBSC713LmetaG_FD_64662 | JGI IMG/M metagenome (GOLD analysis project Ga0070683, IMG submission 64662) | Corn rhizosphere microbial communities from Kellogg Biological Station, Michigan, USA - KBS C7.1-3L metaG | ecosystem: Host-associated > Plants > Roots > Rhizosphere ...
CCGGATACACTCACGGAAGTGACCGGGATATCTTGCAGCTCGGCGTCCTTTGGCGCGTTCAGCACCGCGGCATAGGTGTTATGTGCATCGCGAGTCACCGCGAACTGGATAGTCACCCGGGTGGACGGATTCACGACCAGATCGCCTTGCCACACTCCGATCAATGCTTCCTTTTCCGGCTCGGCCCCCCATGTGGGCGCACCGCAGGAAAGGGCGCACAAGACGGCCGGAAACAGCCAACGCAACCGAAGAGCCTTGATTGTCTGATACACGATCGATCCCCCTTCCGTGGCGCAGGCGCCCTCGCGGCGCGTCTCATCCCGCCTTGACTGACTCCAGGCAGCCGTGCCCCGTCAAAGTGTCGAGATCGACGGTCGCGACGCATCTGACCGGCTGATAGTCCAATGTCAACGAGCCACGCAGACTGACGCTCTTGCTTTCGAGATCGACGCCGCGTGCATTCTCCTCGAGCGATACGCCGATCTCGGTGCCGCCCTGGGTCTGTGTGAACTTGACGAGAACAAAGCCGCGCTCGAGCGCTTGCTTCAAGCCACCAACGTCTTTGTACCGGATGAGTGATACCGGGTGCACACCCTGCGACAGCTTCTCGACCAGAGCCGACATGGCCTTCTCCTAATGTTGCGACTTCTTGAGGCTTTCCATGTGCTTACGCAGACTCAGCGGCCGCATGTCGGTCCACACTTTGTCGATGTGCTGGAGACATTCCGCCTTCGTGCCCACCGTCCCCTCGTCGAACCACCCGAGTGCGTTCTCACGGTCCTTGGGCCAGATCGAGTACTGCTCCTCGTGATTGAGGACCACCCTGTAAAGTGTCTTGTCTTCTTCATCAAAAGCTGACATATGAGGCTCCCTGCATACTGTTTGTCGACGGACGAGCTCACCGGCCTGACGCGACCCTGCTTCATTCCCGATAGATGATCGCTTCGCGTCTGAACAAGGCGGTAGAGACCAGGATCAATGCGAAACCCACCGCCAGCGTGGTCGCGAATATCGGCATGACCACCAGGTAATCGGTCAAACGGCCTCTGATCAATTCACGGATCATCAACCCCAGGTTCGAGATCGGTATGACAGACCAGAGCCAGGTCAGGTTTATGCCCGGAGCGAAAACCACCGTGCTCAGCATCATCCCGGCTACGCTGGCAAAACTGACCAGGGAGCTGGCTTCACGGTAGCTCCGGGCATAAACCGAAACCGTCAAAACGACCGCCGAAAAGAAGGCCGTTACCGGCAGCAGCGTCGTCCACAGCATGAATATTTCGGTGGGACCGATCTGGGTGATCACGTTGCGCACCGCAGTCGTGGAGCTTATTTCGTGAGCGAGCAGAGCGGAGATACTGAGCGCACTCAAGGTCGCGTATACCAGGCCAAACGCGAACACGACGAGGTACTTGCCGAGCACGATCTGGCGGCGCGGAGTGGGCAGCATCACCAGGATCTCCAATGTGCCCTTCTCTTTCTCTCCAGCGACCAGATCGATCGCGGCAAAGGAGCAACCCATCAGGGCAAACACCATGAACAGGTAGGCTACGGCGCCTCCTATCCCAAATCCCAGGCGCTCGCGATCGCTCGCCGTGTTGACGACAGAATAGGTCACCGGCTCGAGAAGGCTCGCGCGCTGACTCTCCTGGGCGACGCCCAGAAACACGAGCCGCCAGTTGCGCTGCGTGACGCTGTAGGCTTCCAACGGAGCCGTACCGCGATCTTTTACGGCAAGCTCGCCGGGGTCCGCCTGGTGGTAGATGAATTCCACGCTGACTCTTTGACCGGCCTTCAACGCCGCCCCGGCGTCCTTTGGAATGCTCAGGGCAAACCTGATTCGCTTGGCTCTGACGGCTTCCGCAATCTGGTCTTCCGGCACCATCACGCGGCGAAAGCTGCTGTCGCTCTCGTACAACTTGACCAGGTCGGGCAGATTCTGCTCGCCGGACACCGCGTACTCGAGCACCGCCTTGTTGAGATCCTCACGATGCCTGTCGGCAAACGTCAGGAGGTAATGACCGCCGAAGGGCAGCAGCAATCCGGGCAATATCAGCATCCGCAGCAACGTGCGCCTGTTCCTCAAGCTGTCGCGCATATCTTTCAGAAAGATGATCAGGGCGCCGTTTTTCACAGGCCACCTCCTTCGCGAACCAGTTTCAGGTCAGCTCTACGCGTCTCCAGCTCGCCTCGGGCCGTGCTGCCCGATCCTCCCTTGCCTCTCGTAAGCGCCAGGTAGGCGTCGTCCAGGTGCACACAATTCGTACTGCTCTTCATTTGTCCGACTGTCCCGCGGAAGCAACTGATCCCCTCGTGGATCAGCACAACCTCGTCGCAGAGCTTCTCGACCTCGTGCATGTGATGAGTGGAGAAGATGACGGACTTCCCTGAGCTCCTGCACGTCTCGATGTAACTGAGAGTGATCTGCGCGCTCGGCACATCGAGGCCGGTCGTGGGCTCATCGAAAATGATGAGGTCCGGCGAATGGATCAGGCTGCGCGCAATCGAGACTCTCTGCTTCATTCCACTGGAGAGACTCTCTATGCGGCGGTGGTCGAAGCCCCCTATTCCCAACTCTTCTATCAGCGTCTCGATCCTGGACCTGAGCCTCTCCCCGGAAAGTCCATAGAGGCTGCCGTAGAACTCGAGCAGTTCCCGCGGGCTCAGCCGATCGTACAGACCCGTTCCGCCCGACAGGAAACCGATACGTTTTCTGACCTCGTCGGCGTCCTTGACGATGTCGAGACCAAACAACGTCGCGGTGCCGGATGTCGGCTTGAGGGACGTCGCCAGGATTCTCATCAAGGTCGTCTTGCCGGCCCCGTTTGCTCCGAGGAGACCCATGATGATTCCGTTGCGCAGACTGAAGCTGACATCACGCAGCGCATGAAACACCGCCCCCTGCTCGCGCGGGTCGGTTTCACGCGCAACGCGGCTCTTCTGCCGTTTCAACGGGAACGACTTACCGATGGAGTTAACTTCCAGCATACGTACCTTCGCGCATCGTTCTCGCGCTCACTTTGCAGATCCAACACGGTACGAACAGATGTCGCATGAGTCTTCCACAAGTCATTTGCAGTTGCAACACGACAGGCGCTCTCGAAGTAGAGTTGTATACGCGGATGACACTTGGTGCGATTATTTCAACTTCATACATATGACGTCGCGCTGAACGGCGGAGCCATGGGCCGCCATCGGCCGCGGCGCCGGTCTTCGCGTCCATGTGCGGCGCACCGCCGCTCACGGCCGCCCAGGCTCGTCCGCCGCGGACGAAAGAGAATGGGATAGCGCTGCGCAAGCAGCAGCGACGGCAGTCAGGCCAATGTAACGATACCGCGGCGTGCCGGGTCTTCGTTGGGATCAACAGTCGCTCATGAAGCATCCTTGCAATGACCGGTGAGAATAGTCACCAGCTCGGCATTCATCCCTTCGATGGTGGAATCGGAGAAATACGTGTTGTCATACTCTACGTGGACGGCAATCCCTCCGTCGGGCGCCCCCATCGAGAACAGATAATTCAGCGGGTAGTGGAACTTGTCGTGCCCGGCTTCCGCAAGCAACGTGGCGGCTGCGTCGCTGCGCAGCTGCGCGGCGTTGTGAAAGTGGACGAAGTTGAATGTTGCGAAGAACAACTCTCCCGGCCCGAATCTCTCCTCGATGCTCTGCAGCGGATACAACGCATGCGTTTCGATGGCGGCCAGCTGCTCCTGGATACGCTTCAAGCGCTCGCCCGGCGCGGTACGCCCTTCCTGCATACCAAAAGGCAGGAGGACCCAGAACAGGCCCAGCGCGTTCAGTGGATCGGACAGCCGGGTGGAGCGTCCGTTGCTGACGACCCCTACCGTGGGTGCCGCAACTGCGCTCGTCCGGGCAATCAGCTCGAGATAGGCATTGAGCAACACTGCCTTCACCGAGACGTTATGCCGGCGAGCGAGTTGCCGTAGCTCGGCCCCGAGCGCCGCGTCGATCCCCAGGGTGCGCCCGAACGAATTTTGCGGCTCGCCCGGCTTTCGCGTGAGACGCGAAAGCCCGGTAGCCGTCAATGGCCGGCTATTCCAGAACGCGCGAGCCTCTCCCGATTTAGCCGTCTCGTGCACGAGCGCAACGAACTCCTTGTATACATTGGCCACCGGCGCGAGCAGCGGAGCCTCGCCCCGGCCCACACGCCCATATAGATCAAAGAGGGTTCCAAGCAGGTTTTGGTTACCCCAGCCATCGTCGATAGCGTGGTGAATCGACATCAGCAACACGAATTTGTCCGGCCCGGTGTCGAACCAGTGGTACCGCAGCAATGCGCTCGAACCATCGACCGGAAACGGTCGCGACCGATCACGCAGGATCGCCTCACGGATGTGACGGTCCTGCTCTTCGGGACTCATCGACCTCAGGTCCCGTTCGATGAATTCGATGCTCTGGGTCGCTTTGATGCCTTGGACGATCTCCCCGTCCGCCAGTCGGATCAGAACCGTTCGCAACACCGGGTGAGAGGCGACGAGCAGGTCCACCGCATGACGCATGGCATCGGCAGACGGCCTCGGATCGTAAAACTGGAACCACTGCTGCGCGTGATAGATACCGAGTCCATGGGTGTGATTACCTTCATAGTGCGAGACCATCACCGCCTGCATCGCCGCCAGGGGATAGACGTCGACCACTCTGGCAGGCAACTCTCCCATGAGCGGTGCCGGGAGGTCTGGCAGCTGCAGATCGGAAGGTTGTTGATCCAATACGCGTGCGGCGTTCAATTGCACTGCGCCCGCAAGCTCCGCCACGGTCTGATGTGTAAACAGATCCGCGACCGTGATATTGCAGCCCGTTGCATTGGCAGCGCTGACGATCTGCAGCGAACGAATGGAATCCCCGCCAAGCGCAAAGAAGTTGTCGTTCACGCCAACTCGTTCGACCTGCAGGATACTCGCCCAGATGTCGCACAGCTGTTGCTCCAGTGGATTACCTGGCGCGACATACTCATTGTCCAGAGTGAGTGAGACTTCCGCCTCATAGAGAGCTTGGACGTCCAGCTTCCCGTTGCGAGTCAATGGCCACTCCTTGAGAAAGCCAAAGGCCGACGGGATCATGTAATCCGGCAACATCTGTTTCAGGTGCCTGCGCAGCGACCCGGTGCTCGGCGCCTCGCCTGCGTGCCTCACGTAGGCGACCAGCCGTTGGTCACCGGCCGCACTCTTCGATGCCAGGACGATCGCCTCCTGCACCCCCGGATGACGACCCAGCTGTGCTTCGATCTCCCCGAGCTCGATGCGGAAGCCCCGGATCTTGACCTGCTGATCGGCACGGCCAAGATATTCGATCTCGCCGTTCCACTGCAGACGTCCTACGTCACCTGTCTTGTAAAGACGCTGAGCACCGCCGGCGGGCAACAGTCCGGTGATAAATCGCTCCTCGGTCAACTTGGGTTGGTTCAAATAGCCACGTGCCAGGCCAGGTCCCCCTACGAACAGCTCACCCTTGACACCTGGCGGGACTACGCGCCCGCACTCATCGAGCACGTACAAGCTCAAGTCCTCCAGAGGACGGCCGATCACGCTGCGATGCTCGTTGCGGATATCGCCTTCCGACAACCGCCGATAGGTAACGTGGACAGTCGTTTCAGTGATGCCGTACATGTTGACCAGCTGAGGGTGCTCCGCCCCGTTTCGATCAATCCAGGGACGCAGCGAGCGCAGGACCAACGCCTCCCCGCCAAAGATCACCAGACGCAACATACTGGCTGAGTGTGCCGCATCGGCATCGGCTTGTGCCGCGATCACCTGCTGAAAGGCGGTGGGCGTCTGGTTCAGGACCGTGACGCCTTGCTCGCAGAGCAGTCGGCAAAACACTTGCGGCGAGCGGGAGGTCATATAAGGAACAACGACCAGCCGACCACCATGCAGCAGGGCTCCCCAGATCTCCCACACCGAAAAATCGAACGCGAAGGAGTGAAACAGCGTCCATACGTCTCCAGCGCCGAACTGGAAACTCTCTCGAGCGGCCGTAAAGAGCCGGGCGACGTTCGCATGCTCGATCATCGCGCCCTTGGGTTGCCCAGTAGAGCCCGAGGTATAGATTACGTAGGCGAGGTGTGCGGGACTGACACCCGTCTGCGGGGCCGGTAAGTCATGACAGGCTTGGGCGCCAATGACGGGCCATTCCGTGTCGAGAACGATGACCCGTGTCGAGGTGCTGCCCAACGCTGGCAACAGGTGCTCCACTGTCAACACCGCTTTTGGCGCCGCATCCCGCAGCATGTATTCCAGGCGCTCGCGCGGATAACTCGGATCCAGCGGAACGTACGCCGCTCCGGATTTGAGGATCCCCAGCAATCCCACGATCATCTCCAGCCCGCGCTCTACGCAAAGCGCCACCAGGGCGTCCGGCTTTGCCCCGCACTCACGCAGATGCCGTGCCAGTCGATTCGCTCGGGCGTTGAGCTCCCGATACGTCAACTGCTGACCCTCGTAGCTGACCGCTACCGCATCGGGTGTTCGCTGCACCACCTCTTCGAACAACTCGTGCAGGCACTTCTCCTGGGGACGGGCGGGCCGCATCGCATTCCCCATCTCGAGGACCTGCAGCTGTTCGCTCATACTCAGTAGCGAGACCTCCCGCACCGGCTGCGTGGGGTCCCGAGCCATTTCGGCAAGCACAGTCTTGAGATAGCCCGCCCAATGCTCGACGGTCGTCGCATCGAACAGGTCGCTCGCGTAGTTGAGCGAGCCGACGATATCGTCCCCCACTTCCTGCAACACCAGCGACAGATCGAACTGCGCCGTGTCCGCCGACCCCGCTGCATACGGCATCAGCAGCAGATCAGGCAGCGTCAGGCTGCTTTGCGGCACGTTTTGCAACGAAAACATGACTTGAAACACGGCATTGTGACTCAGACTTCGCGCCGGTCGCACCGTCTCGACGACCTGCTCGAACGGCGCGTCTTGATGGGCATAGCCGGCAAGCGTGATCTGCCTGACCTGCTCTATCAGGGCGCCGACACTCTTCTCCTGTTGTATTTGCACGCGCAGTGCGAGCGTGTTCACGAAGAAGCCAATCAAGCCCTCGAGCTCGGCGCGTGGCCGATTCGCCACCGGAACACCGATGACCGTGTCGTGTTGACCGCTGAGTTTTGAGAGTACGAGCGCGAATCCCGCGTACAAGGTCATGAACAACGTCGCGTTGTGCTGCTTGGCCAAACGCCTCAGTGCCTCACTTAGCGTAGTGCCTAGCGCAATCGGCACATTCCCGCCCAGGTAGCTCTGCATGGCCGGCCGTGCCCGATCGGTCGGCAACTCCAGCAGAGCCGGCGCGCCGGTGAGGTGCTCCTGCCAGTAGTCCAGCTGTTTCTGCAACACCTTGCCCTGCAACCACTGGCGCTGCCACACCGAATAGTCGGCATACTGAATCGGCAGCGGCGGTAACTGTGCGGACTGATTCTCGCGAGCGGCCGCGTACAACGTAGCCAGCTCCTGCAGCAAAATGCCGATGGACCAGCCATCCGAAATAATGTGATGCATGGTCAACGACAGGATGTGTTCGCGTGCGCCGAGCTTTACCAGCCGTCCCCGAACCAGGGGGCCGGCCCTGAGGTCAAAGGGCTCACTCCTCTCATGCTCGAGCACCGCGAGCAGATGCTCCCCGCGCACCTCGTCATCCAGATCGCTCAGATCCGAAACGCTCAAACTGAAGCCCTGCGAGGCCAGAATCACCTGGACAGGTCCGTCCGCGGTGGGCTGGAAGATAGTCCGCAGTGCTTCGTGCCGCTCACTGATCCCATCCAACGCAACTCGCAGGGCCCTTTCATCCAGCGACCCTAACAATCGTATGGCCATCGGCATGTGATAGACGGCACGCGCCCCAGGCAACTGCTCGATAAACCACAGCCTCTGCTGAGCAAAAGACAGCAGCAGAGGTTGATTTCGATCCGCGGCCTCGAGCGGGGGCGACACGGAGATTTGCGCGACGCGCAGGTGATCCGCCAAACCTGCGATGGTGGGGGAGGCGAAGACCTGCCGCAACGCAATCTCGCGGCCGAATGCTCGCCGGATACTCGCTGTCAATCGCACCGCCAGCAGTGAGTGTCCGCCCAGATCGAAGAAGCTGTCATGACGACCCACCCGTTCTACGTGCAGCAGCGTTTTCCATATGGATGCCAACGTCTCCTCGATTTCTCCTTGAGGAGCGTCTTCCTCCTGGAAAGCGGGCGCGGGACTCTCCAGCGCAGACAGCGCCTTGCGATCGATCTTGCCATTCGGGGTCAACGGCAGGCTTTCGAGCGCCGCAAAGGCCGCGGGCACCATGTACTGGGGCAATCGGCTGCGCAGCTGTGCTCGCAGCTCTTCTGCGGTGGGTGACTCTCCCGCTCTCTTTGGCGTGTAGTACGCCACCAGGCGCTTGCCGTCCGAGACGTACCGGGCATCCTCTTGCGCAATGACAACCGCTTCCTTCACGCGATCGTCATGCATCAACTGCGCCTCAATCTCTCCCAGCTCGATCCGATAGCCACGGACCTTCACCTGCTGATCATTTCGCCCTAAAAAGACGATACTTCCGTCCGCGCGCCACCGCCCGAGATCTCCGGTCTTGTACAGGCGAGCGCCCGCTACGGCACTGAACGGATCGGGTATGAACCGCTCGGCGGTCAACGATCCACGCTGCAAATATCCGCGGGCTATCCCTGCACCGCCAATGTAAATCTCGCCGCTTACGCCAATCGGAACGGGCTCACACCGTTCATCCAATATGAACACCTGCGTGTTTGAAACCGGGTGACCGATGGGTACATTGCCGAAAGGATCCGCGGCGTCACACTGGAATACGGTGGCCCATACTGTCGCTTCAGTAGGGCCATACTCATTGAACAACTGCGCGGGGAATCCCGTACGCCGCCAGTCCTCCACCAGAGAGCCGCTGCAGGCTTCTCCTGCAACTATAAGCCGCACGGAGCTTCCGTCAGGTCCATGCGCATCAGCAAATAGCAACAGGCTCCGATAGAGCGCAGGGACACACAGCAGGTCCGTGATCCCGAGCCGGTGGATGTCGTCCCACAAGCGGGGCGGATCGAGGCTGGTCTCGGGGCCGGCAATACTCAACATGCCGCCTTGGGTCAGCGTTCCGAAAATGCCCGCAACCGAACTGTCAAAAGCGACGGACGACACCAGCAGAAAGTGAGCCGGTTTTCCGTAGACCGCTCTCCGGGAAGCCACCAGGGCCGCCAGGTTGCCATGTTCGACCATCACCCCTTTGGGTCTCCCGGTCGAGCCGGACGTATAGATCACGTAAGCCAGATGGCCGGAAGTCAGGCCCGTTGCGGCGCTCGAGAGATTTCCATTCTCCCGGCCCGCAATCTCGTCCCACTGCCGGTCCAGGCTGACAATCCTCCCGCGCAAGCCTTCCTTCAGCTTCTCTTGCGTCAAAATAACTCGCGGAGCAGCATCTTCCAGCATGGATTGCAGGCGCTCCCGGGGGTAACCCGGATCCAAGGGCACGTAGGCGCCTCCTGCCTTCATGATTCCGAGCAATCCGACCACCATCTCCGGACTGCGCTCGACACACAGCGCCGCCAACTGGTCGGGTCCCAAGCCCTGCGCCACCAAATGGCGCGCTAACTGATTCCCACGGCGATTCAGTTCCCCGTAAGTCAAGTGCAGCCCTTCGTAGACGACTGCGATCGCATCGGGAGTCAGCGCCGCGCATTCCTCAAATAGCTCATGGGCCAACTTGTTCTTCGTGTACTCGAGGGCAGTAGCATTGAATCCTCGGATCAGCCGCTCGCGCTCCCGGACTCCCAGCAGCGGAATGTCACTCACCGGGCACTCCGTGTCCCGTGCGATCGACTCCAGTATGGCTTTGAAATGACCGATCCAGCGCCCGACGGTCTGCACGTCAAACAGATCTGTCGAGTAATTGATTCCGCCGGCAATGAGCTCTCCGCTGTCGTTCAGCGATACGGTCAGGTCGAATTGAGCGGTACCGACATGGGTTCCGTGGGGCTCCAACCTCAGACCCGGCAACGCAAGCGTTTCGCGTGGTGTGTTCTGCAACACCAGCATCACCTGAAATACCGGACTGTGGCCGAGACTGCGTGACGGCCGTACGGCCTCCACGACCCGCTCGAACGGTACGTCCTGGTGAGCATAAGCGCCCAACATCACGTCCTTGACCTGTTGAAGCAGGGTACTGACGCTCAACTCGTCACGCAGTTGCACGCGCAATGCCAACGTGTTGACAAAGAAGCCAATGAGGTCTTCTGTTTCGGCCCGCGCCCGATTCGCGACGGGCGTACCGATCACTATGTCTTTTTGCCCACTGAGCCTTGCCAGCAGTATTGCAAAGCCTGTGTAGAGGGTCATGAACAGCGTGACATTCTGCTGCCTTGACAAGGCCCTCAGCCGGGCGCTCACCTCGGCGCTCAACGCGAAGCCAACGCTGGATCCTTGGTAACGGCGCTGCGGCGGCCGCGGACGGTCCGTCGGCAACTCGAGTAACGCCGGGGCGCCGCTGAGACGCTGCTGCCAGTATTGGAGCTGCCGCTCGAGCGCTTCCCCCTGAAGAAACTGCCGCTGCCAGAGCGCATAGTCAGCGTACTGAACCGGCAAGGGCGGTAGTGGATTCCCGCGCCCTTCCCGATAGGCCGCGTACAGAATACCCAACTCTTTGACGAGGACACTCAATGACCATCCATCCGCGACAATGTGGTGAATGGTCACGAGCAATATATGTTGTTGGGGTTCCAGCCTGATGAGGCGACCGCGAATCAGGGGGCCGGTACCCAGGTCGAAGCCGGCCTGTGCTTCCTCGATTTCCTCAGCGTTGGCTCGTGCCTCACTTTCGTCGGCGCAGAAGCAGGTCAAATCCACCGTTCGCAGCGGAAAGCCTGTCATGTTCTCCGCAATCGTCTGGAGCGGTTCGCCCGCAACACTCGTGAAGATCGTACGCAACGATTCATGGCGATGAACGATGGTATCCAGCGCTTTTTGGAGCGCAGATTCGTCGAGGTCACCGTGCATCCGCAGCTTGAGTGCCATGTGATACGCAGCGCTCGCCCCCTCGAGCTGGGTCTCGAACCAGATCCGCTGTTGTGTCAACGATAACGGCATCGGCTGCTTGCGATCGGCTGGGATGATCGTCGTTCGAATGCTCTCATCGGCCGTCACCAGCTCCCTTGCCAGGGATCGTACCGTCGGGTATTCGAACAATTGCCGCAGAGTCACATCGCGGCCGATACTGTGACGAATCCGGGTAACGAGCTGCATCGCCAACAGCGAATGTCCTCCCAACTCGAAGAAATTGTCGTCCCGCCCGACACGCGCCACCCCCAACAGGTCCTGCCAGATGCCGGCAAGCATTGATTCAACTTCTCCCTGCGGGGCGTCATAGGGAGACAACTCATCTGCTTCGGGCGCCGGTAAAGCCTTCTTGTCAACCTTACCGTTCGCGGTGAGAGGCACTTGCTCCAATCTGACGAACACGCTCGGGACCATGTAGCCCGGCAGA
>Ga0070683_100004521_pt1 | contig 11481 bp, 9 predicted proteins | sample KBSC713LmetaG_FD_64662 | JGI IMG/M metagenome (GOLD analysis project Ga0070683, IMG submission 64662) | Corn rhizosphere microbial communities from Kellogg Biological Station, Michigan, USA - KBS C7.1-3L metaG | ecosystem: Host-associated > Plants > Roots > Rhizosphere ...
GGCGCTCTTCGGCTCGCGGCGTCGCTCGAGGAGCACGCGCAGGATCTGGCGCGTCTGCTGACGCGTGAAGATCCGGAGGCCGCCGAGGCGTCGCGTCGTTTCGTTGCTCGGTTCGTCCGGCCGCAGGACATCACCGTTCCTGCCACATCACGTCTCGTCGGCGCAATCGAGAGCCTGGCCGACGAGTCGGTCGAGGCCGTCACGGACTCGAGGCTCATGCGCGGCCTGCGAGGGCTCGTCGTCGCCGCGTCGGCGGCGTGGAGCCCCGTGCGAGTGGCGTGGCTGCCGGTCAGAGCGCTCTACGATCCGGCGGCCGCCCGCCGCCTCCGGCGGACTCGCACGCAGCTGGGAAAGCGCAGCCGGCGGTGGGCGCGCCGCCTGGAGGCGGTTCGGTACGCACGGCGCGCGCTCAAGCGCCTTCGGCGCTCGACAAGGCTCCGGCCGGTCCGTCGGGCGGTGGCCGCCAACCGCGGTGGACGCTCGGGCCGGCGGCCCGCGGTGCTCGAACGCGACGTCGTGCCTGTCGAGGACCCCTCCGGCAGCGAGCGAACGGGCCTAGACGAGCTGTAGCGTCGGCGGCGCGCACCGGGTTCGTCCACCAGGACTAGTCTGAGCGCGATGGAGGAGCCCGCCGCCCTGCGTGCGCCGATCCGCGTTCTCGTCGAGATGCGTTCGCTCGGAGGCTTGCGTTACTTCAAGTCGACCGTCGAGGAGCTGGTGGCGCGCGGCCACCGCGTCACGGTCATCGTCGAGGATCCGTCTAAACATGGCCCGATCGAGCAGGCGTGGGTCGACGGGATGTCGGCTCACCCGAACTTCGGCTACGAGACGCGCCCGCGGTACCGGAAAGACAGGTGGCATCGGCGCGCGCTCAGGCTTCGCGCGGCGCTCGAATATCTCCACTACCTCAGGCCCGAGTACTCCGGGCGGCCGCGATACGCGCGAAAGGCGCTGCGCCGGTCTCCGCCTGAGCTCGTGCGGTGCGTAGCGGCGCTTCCGGTCCTCGGTTCCGGATTCGCGCGGGCGGCTTCGTACCGGATCCTGGCCGCGATCGAGCGCGCGCTGCCCCTACCCGCCGAGCCGCAGGCCGACCTCCGGCGCCTGCACCCCGACGTGCTCGTGATCGCCGACTTCGGGAGTCGGGCCTCGCAGCGGACACCCTTCGTTCGGACGGCCGTCGCGGAGGGGATTCCGACAGTCCTTGCGATCGGGAGCTGGGACAACCTGACGACGCGTCCGCCAATGCACGTGACTCCCCATGTCGTGACCGTCTGGAACGAGGCCCAGCGCGAGGAAGCCGTGCACGTCCACGGCGTTCCTCCGGACCGCGTCCGCGTCCTCGGCGCGCCGAACTTCGATCAGTGGTTCACGTGGCGGCCGCGACCCCGTGCGTTCTTCCTCGAGCGCGTCGGGCTCGATCCGACGAAGCCGGTGATCCTCTGGGTCGGCAGCGCACTCAACCAGTGGGAGGTGCCCGAGCCGAGCTTCTTCGAGCGCTGGCTCGCGGCCGTCCGCTCCTCCGGTGATCGCATGCTCGAGCAGGCCGGCGTGCTCGTCCGCCCCCATCCGTTGCGGACTGAGCATTGGGACGGCAGCGGCTTCTCTCGGTACGACAACGTCGCGCTCTGGCCGCGCCGCGACGCGGCGATGCCGATCGATGACGAACAGAGCTCGGACTACTTCGACTCGATCTACCACGCCGCAGTCGTGGTCGGGATCAACACGAGCGCGATGATCGAGGCGTCGATCGTCGGTCGGCCGATCCTCTCCGTCGTCGAGCCGACGTACTTCGATTCCCAGCACGGCGCGATCCACTTCGCGCATCTGCTCGAACAAGGGCAGGGCGCGCTTCGGCTCGCGCCCACGATGGAGGAGCACTTCGTCGATCTCGGTCGCCACCTGCACGGAGAAGACGAGCTGCGTACGGCCGAGGTGCTGCGATCGTTCGTCGAGCGCTTCGTCCGCCCGAACGGGATCGATCGCCCGGTCACGCCGCTCGTCGTCGACACGCTGGAAGAGATCGCCGAGCTCGGGCCGGAGCCGGAGCCGGAGCCGTGGCATGTCCGCGCCATCCGGTTGGCGATTACGGCCGCGTTCCTGCCGTTCGGCCGTCGCAAGCTCGTGAAACGGATGCGGAAGCTCCCGCGTCGCTACGCCGCGGCCGCCTACCGCCGTCTACGCCGTATCCCGCCTGCGCTCGTTGAGACGCCGGGGCCGGAGCCGCAGGACTGACAACGCCTGGCGCGTCCTCGCGGACGCCGCCGTGGCCTCGATCGCATCGGCGGCGATCGGCGTCACCGGCCGGTGGAGCCCGCGCGGTCGCACGAACCGCTCCAGGAACGCTCGCGTGTCCGTGCGTGCCTTGCGCGCGAGCGCCTCGGCGAGGTGGACGTAGTGGCGGTCGAGATCGGGTGCGACACGCAGCACGCCGCCGTTCGTCTCGAGCAGGTACGAGAAGTGGAGCGCTCCTGCCTGGGAGTCCTCGTACGCCGGGTCGAGGAACGTGAACACGGGCCGGCCAACGATCGAGGCCTCGATCATCGCGCTCGTGTTGATCCCGACGACAGCCGCACTGTGGTAGATCGAGTCGTAGTAGTCGTCCTGCCGCGCCGCGTCGACCGGCAGTGCGTGGTCACCACGAGGCCAGATAGCGACGCCGGAATCGCCTGCCAGGAGGTCACTCTCCCAACGGTCGTCCCGCAGGGGATGCGGGCGAATCAGGATCCCGGCGCGACGTAGACCCTCGTCGGTCGAGGCGCGGATCCCGGCCACCCAGCGCTCGACGAGCGGCGGTTCCGGCGGCTCCCAGCGGTTGGTCGCGCTCCCGACCCAGAGGATGACCGGCCGTTCCGGATCGAGGCCGACCCGTCCGAGAAACGCAGCGCGAGGGCTCGCTGTCCGGTCGAACCAGAGATCGAAATTCGGGGCTCCGATCACGTCGATCCGGTCGCCGGGCACCGCGTGCAGCTCGACCGCCTCGGTGCGCTGGATCTCGTTCCAGACGAGCAGCCGATCGGGAATGGCGCGTAGGCGAGGTCGTGTCGTGAGGTTGTCCCAGCTCGCCACCCAGGTCAGCGTCGGAATGCCGAGCTGTGTCGCGGCGCGGGCGAGCGAGACAGTGAGCGATGCACGCGTCGCCGAATCGCCGAAGACCGCGACATCGGGCCCGATCTCGCGGAGCACCGCGCGCGCGCCCTCGGGGCGGGGGAGCGCCCGCTCGACCGCTGCGATCGCGGCATACACGAGCCGTAGTCCTCGAGCCGAGCGGACGAGCGGCAGCCGCGTGAGGGCGCGGAACGCCGCCGGCGGCGGGCGCCGCTCGGCTTTGGCGACATAGCGCGGCAGACCCTGGAAGTGCGGGCCGCGGAAATGCAGGTACTCGAGCACGCGGCGAAGGCGGCGCGCCCGGCGCTCCCGGGCGTCCTTGCGAATCGCCCCGATGTGGCGGACCGTGAACCCGCGCCGGTCGAGCATCGTATCCAGCCACGCTTGCTCGCTCGGATGCGGATCCTCGCGTTCCAACAGGAGGCAGACGCGGTGGCCGCGGTCCACGAGCAGCTCGAGCGTCGACTGGAAGTAGCGGATCTGCTTCAGCGAGCGCAGATGGAAGACGATGCCGAGCGGACGGGTCAGCTCGGGCGGTCCTGGTCGCAGTCCGACTTCGTGAAATACGCGTCCCCTTCCGCGAGAACGCCGCGCGTCGCCGCCTCGTCGGCGAGGCGAAGCGCGATCGACAGTGGCCGCGGACGCCGTTCGAACGGCTGGAAGCGGTTGGGAAACGTCTCGTCGGGGGCGAAGCCGGCTTCGACCAGGGGCGCGGCGAATCGCTCCGACGTGCAGTAGAAGTCGGCGAAGGCGGCGCCCGCGGCAGCGGCGTCGCGCGCGGCCTGCGTCGCGAGCGCCGTGACCGCGCGCTCGTCACCGATCGCCTCGAGGATGCGCAGGACGGACGCGTCGACGTCGGCGGCACGCTCGAGCCGCGTGACGAGGAGCGCGGTCGGCACACCGTCCTCGACCGCCCACCGCGTGTCGTACCGGAAGCGAGGGTGCTCGAGGTAACGCCGGCGCACGTACGAAGCGTCGCGCCAGGTCGCGACGACGGACGGTGCGACCCGTGTCGCCCACGTCTCGTCCCAGCCGTCGGCGAGCGCCGGCGAGAGCGAGCGGGCGACGTCCACGTCGGCGTCCGCCCGAGGCGGCTCGGTCGCCGTCGTCCGGACTCCGAGACGAGTGAGGGCGACGGCGTCGAGCGGGAGGACCCACCGCGGCATCGACCGGCAGACGTCGTACCGGAGCGCGGCGAGGATCCGGATCGTCGTGTCGTTCCCGCCGACCGTGCCTGCGATCGGCGCGGACGCCGCGACGAACTCGAGCAGCCGGAGACCGACCTGCTGCGACCGCCAGGCCGGGGAGGCCGCCCACGTCGTCAGCCACACCCCCGGCACCGTGTCGCCACGGACGCTCGCGTCGAAGCGGATGGCGCCGAGGATCCCGACGAGCTCGTCGTCGACCGTCGCCCCGGCGACGGACAGTCGCTCGCCGTCGAGTGGATGCTGCCACTGCAGCAACTCGCGGTCGCGAGCGAGCACGTGGCCGGTACGAAACTCCGCGTCGACGAACGCCTGGAGCTCCGGTACGCGGTCCAGGGGCCACCAGCCGATCTCGACCTCGGCCACGGCCTGCTACATCACTTCGCCGCCCGCGACCGGGAAGTTCGCCCCGGTCACGTACGCGGCGTCGTTACCGGCGAGGTGCAGCACCGTTGCCGCGACCTCGTCCGCCGCCGCCAGCCGTTGCGCCGGAATGCGAAGGCTGAGCGCGCGCCGGCGGTTGTCGGAGACGGCGTCCCACTGCTCGGTCATCACGGCGGACGGTGAGACGGCGTTGACCGTGATCCCGTACGGCGCGAACTCGACCGCCATCGCCTTCGTCAGGCCCCAGAGCCCGCTCTTCGCCGCCACGTACGCGCCGTTCTCCGGCGGCGGCGCACCCCACATCGCCGTGGTCAGGACGTTGACGATGCGACCGAATCCCCGCTCGCGCATGCTCGGGACGAGCGCCTTCGCCAGCCGGAACGCACCGCCGGCGTACGTGCGCCAGTAGGTGTCGATCTCGTCCCACTCCGAGTCGAGGAGCGGCTTTCGGTCGATCAGCGGCGTCGCGTTGTTGACGACGACGTCGACGCGGCCGAATGCCTCGAGTGCCTCTCGCGCGAGCGTCTCCGCGCCCTCCGCTGTCGACACGTCGGCACCGATTGCCGTCGCGCGTACGCCGGAGCTGCGCAACTCCGCCACGAGCGCCTGCGCCGGCTCGGCGCGCTCGCGGTAGTTCACGACGACCGATGCACCGCGCTCGGCGAATGCGCGTACGATCGCGCCGCCGATGCCACGGCTCCCGCCGGTCACGAGAGCGACCATCTCGTCCCACGGAACCGTCTGCACCGTCTGCAGGATCATAGCCTTCGCCTCGCCCGAGATCGCGACGACGCCGTTGGCGCGCACGGCGGTGTCGAGGACGAGCGTCCGCAGCGCCTCCGAGACATGCGTGATCGCCACCTCGACCTCGATCCTGTCGCCGACGTATGCGGCGCGCTGGAACTTGAACGACTGTGCGAGCCAGAGGACACCCGGGCCCGGCAGCGTCGTCCCGAGGACGCGTGAGACGTAGGCGCCCAGCAGCATCCCGTGCACCACGCGGCCGCGGAACCCGTTCTGCCGGGCGAAGCGGTCGTCCAGATGAAGTGGATTGACGTCGCCCGACAGGGCAGCGAAGGCGTCGACGTCGTCGTCGGTGAGCGTGTGGCTCCACGTGACGCGCTCGCCGACGCGGAGCGTCACGAAAGGCCGCGCGTCAGGCACGGTGCTGCTCGAGGTACGCCTCGATCGCCTCCGCTGAGGTCAGCTCGAGCATCGTCTCGGTGTCGAGCCGGACGCCGAAGTCGAGCTCGAGGGCGAGCATCAGCTCGAGCTGGCGTAGCGAGTCCCAGTTCGCCAGGGTCTCCGTCGACGCGTCGTCCGGAATCTCCGCGGGCGAGAGCTCGAACACGTCGGCGAGCACACGGCGCAGGTCGTCACGCATCCGCAGCCACCGTGACGCCGACTCCTTCCGGCGACGCCGGAGGGCCGGCGGTGAGATCGATCCGGAAGCGCCCGTCGCCGAGATCGGCGAAGCCACGCTTCGCGTAGAACGTCGTGACCTGCCCGTTCTTGCGTGTGGGCTCGAAGAGCCCGTCGACGTACCGAGAGCCGCGGGCAGCCGCGCGGTCGGCGATGAACGCGAGGAACGCGTCTTCGACCCGCCGGCCCAGAACCCGGCAACTCATCAGGAGTGTGTCGATCTCCGTCGTCTCGCGATCGGGATCGTGACGGAGGATGGTCAGCCCGGTGATACCGCTGTCGCCGAAGCGATCGCTGACCGCGAGCGTGTACAGCTCCACGTTCGGATCATTGCCGAGCTGCTCGAGGTCCGCCGCCGTGTAGCGCCGGGTCGTCAGATTGAACTGGTTCGTCCGCTGACACATCTGGGCCGCGCGGGCGAGCGAGGTCTCCCGGACCGGCTCGAAGGTCACGTTCTGTTCCAGCGATGCGATGAACTCCTCGAACGACGTCGCCTGGGAGAGCAGCGTCGTGCGGTGCCGCTGCTCGGCGTACGTCGCGGCACGCCGCCGGTCGGCCGTCGTCGTCTCGATGCGGGCGAACCACGTCGCCGCGCGCAGGAACGCCGGGCGGTCGGCGGGATCGGGCGGGAGCTCCGGTACGAGGACCTCCGGCAGGGACTCGGAGATCCATGTCCGCTCCACCGGATTGTCGTCGAGGAAGACGAAGCTGTCGAGGCCGAGGTTGAGCTCGCCGGCGATCTCGCGCAGGCTCGTCGCCTTGTCGCGCCAGTCGATGCGATCGGCGGCGAGGTGCTCGAGTCGCAGAATCATCCCGGGATGGGTCTCGAGAACCTCGACGGCGTCGTCCCGATTGTTCTTGCTCGCCACGACGAGCAGCACACCCGCGTCGTGCAGCTTCAGCAGCTCGCGCTGGAAGTCCTGGAAGGCAGCGCCGACGCCGTCTCCGCCGATCTCCAGGCCCTTCAGACCGTCCTCGCCGACGATCCCGCCCCACAGCGTGTTGTCGAGGTCGAGGGCGACGACCTTCTTCGCGCTGCCCGCATACGCCGCGACGGCATCCGCGACGAGCTCGGCGAGTGCGGCGCAGCCCGTCGGGCTCAGGCGCATTCGACCCAGGTACCACAGCCGGTCGTCGCGCACCGCCGACCAGCCGAGCCGCCGCACGTGCCAGTCCCAGTCGACGACGACGACGCGCGGCGAGATCCGCGCGAGCGCGCGGATGCCCGTCGTGAAACGCTCGACGGCTGCCTGCCCGCGCTCCGCCGCGAGCGGGTCGAGGACCTGTGCGTTCGGCGCACGGTCGGTTCCGAAGGCGACGAGGTAGCACGTCGTTCCCGGCAGCCTGTCGAGGATCGTCTCGAGCTGCGTGCGCAGCACGTCGATGGTCGCGTCGGCGAGCGCCGCAGGGTCGCCGGCCTGCGAGGCCGGTAGGTCGAAGAGCGGCTGGAGCGCGTCCTCGGGCGCCTGCACCAGCACCACCGCGTCGGGAGCCGCTCGGTAGAGCGCCGAAGAGGGGTCGGCGACGAGCAGGTCCGCCTGGCCGAACGGCGCAAGCTCGACGCGTGTCGGGAAACCCACGCGGTCCGTGGCTTCGGCGAGGAACGGCGGCAGGAGATCGAGGTTGAACGAGCCGAGGACGAGCATTCGCCGCGACGAACGAGCGCCGTCGCGCAGCAGCTCGAGGCCGCGGCGACGGCGCGTGGCCACTTGCTCACGCGAGGGGGCGGCGCCGGTGCTGCTCATGCGGCGGATTCGACGAGGTAGCGGCGGCGGCCGTTCGTCACCGGATGCTCGACGTGCATCGTTCCCGCCGAGACGTCGATGCACGCGCGGCGGCCGCCGGGAGCGTCGTTCGTGTCGAGCCGGGCGAGGAGTAGCGGCTCGTCGAGCGATGCGTTGACCGCACGTTCCATTGTGAATGCGAGTCGAAAGCCCGACGCCGCGGCCGCGGCCGCGACGCCCTGGTCGACGGCGTCGGCGGTGCCGTACGGATAGCTCATCGTCCTCACCGGCCTGCCGACGACCTCGGTGAGGGCCGCGGCGCTTCGCGCGAGGTCGTCCCGGGCTGCCTCCGGGCCGAGCCGCGCGAGGGGGATGTGCCGATCCCCGTGCGCGCCGAGCGCGCCGCGCGCCTCGAGCTCGCGGATGTCGTCCGCGCCGGCGTACAGCTCGCGGCAGACGGCCGCCTCGTCGAAGCTGCGGGCGAAGACGGCGTCGACCGGCGCGGTGTCGGTCGGCCCGAGCACGAAGTTGAGGAGGTACTTGAGCGCTGCAGCCTCGGGCGGGTCGTAGGGATACATCTCCGGGGGCCGTGCCCGCTCGAGCCGGGCGGGATCGAGTCCCCGGGCCTCCAGCTCGGCGCGCAGGAGCGTGCGCAGCTCGTCGTCGCCGAGCTGCTCCCTCAGCAGGTGCACCTTGTGAACGTACGCAACGCGACGATCGGTCAGCGGCTGGCTCGAGACGAAGAAGATCGCCGGGATGCCACGCTGCTCGAGGATCGGCAGCGCGAGCTCGACTTGCCGGCGGAGGCCGTCGTCGAACGTGATCACGCAGCCGCGTGCGGGGAGCCGGGAGCCGTCGAGCGCCGCGAGGAGGTCGTCGCGGCTGACGAAATCGAAGTCTCTGCCGAGCAGGTCGAGCTGCACCGCGAAATCGTCCAGAGTGATGGGATGAATGGCCGTCGGCGACGACGGTCGCTCGCGCGCGACGTAGTGGTAGGCGACGCCGAGCAGCATCGCGGCCCAGTCTAGAGCGGGCTCAACGGGCGTCGTCGCCGGTCGCGACGGCTGCGCGGCGAAGCGCCGGCTTCACGCGGAGCGTGATCCAGAGAGCCGACGTCAGACGGAGCGCCGTCGCCACCGGCCAGAGCGCCACGCGCAGCATCCGGGCCGACGGCGAAAGTCGCTTCGGCTGCACCTGGAGCCGCGCCAGATCCTCGATCGCATCGGAGACGAACGGTGCGGCCGGCGTGTCGATCCCGCGCGGCCGCACGAACGACGCGACGAACGACTCGATCGCATCGGCCTGGGACGCCGGATCGGCCACCGCGTCGCGAAGCTGAGCGATGTGTTCGTCGAGATCGGCCGCGTCCCGCACGAAGCCGCCGTGCTCCCGCAAGAGGTAGTGGAAGTGCAGCGTCCCGTCCTGCGATTGCGCGAATGCGCGGATCGTGAAGACCGGCTTGCCGACGATCGCGGCGTCGATCTGTGCGCTCGTGTTGATCCCGACGACGGCGGTGCTGTGGAACATCGAGTCGAAGAAGACGGCCTCCGCCCCGCCGACGTCCGGATGCTCGCCGCCGCGCGGCCAGACGACGACATTCTCGAACGGCCCGAGATCGGGATCGACCCATTGCTTCGTGTTCTGCGGATGCGGCCGGATCACGACGCCGATCGACTCGAGCGTCGGGTCGCCGCTCGCCCGGAGCGCGTCCAGCCAGCGCCGGACGAACGACAGCTCGTCGGGAGCGATGAACGCGGACGAGCAGAGATACAGCAGGAAGGGCCTGGCCGGATCGACGCCGACGCGCGTGGCGAAGTCCTCGTACGGGGTGCCGGCGGTGCGCTCGAACCAGCGGTCGAACTTCTGCGCGCCGGTGACGACGACGCGCTCGGCGGAAACGCCGTGCATCTCCTCGAGCTCCCGCCGCTGGATCTCGTTCCAGACGATCACGCGCTCGGGGACGACGCGCAGCAGCCCCTTGCTCGTGAGGTTGTCCCAGCTCGCCACGGCGACCGCGGAGGGGATGCCGAGATGCTGCGCGCTCTTGATGAACTCGACCTGCGGTGACGCGATCTCGACGATCGGCGACGCCAGCACCGCGGTTGCGCGGTGCTCGCGGAGGAGCGCGTCGATCTCGGGGCTCGTCGGGACGGCCTCCTCGACGCGGCCGAAGAATCGAATCTGCCGCTGCGCGGACCTCCAGTTCGGTCGCCGCGCGATGTACGCGAGCGACCGCGAGATCAGCCAGCGGGTCAGCGGGTCGGTCCGGCTCTTCAGGATGCGCTCGCGGACCTTCTGCGCCACCCGCTCGCGTAGAGCCGGCGCTGCGTCGTACCGCGGGTCTGCGTAGCGAAGCACGTCGACGAGCGCGCGGGCCAGCCAGGCGATCCCGCGCCAGCCGTCGTCATGGCGACGCCGCGGCATCGGGCCCGACGTCACGGTCGGAAGCTCGAGAAGCGCCTCCAGGAGAGGCGTGTCGTACATCCCCTCCTCGTGGCGGTAGAGGCAGATGTGCACCGAGTGGCCGCGCTCGGCGAGCAGTCGGATCGGCTCCGCGTAGTGGCGCAGGTACCCGGCGTGCAGCAGCGAGAAGACGATCCTCGCGGGAGGGGTGGCCGCATCGGTCGACATTCGACAGCCGAGCGTAGCCGCCGCCCTCGTCGACTAGAGTGCCGACGGTGGTCGGCCGCCTCGTGCAGAGCCCGCGGCTGAGAGGATTCGCCCGGCGCGTGCCGGGACTGTCGCGAGCATTCTGGGGTGCTCGGGCGAGGATGATCCGGCGCCGCGGCGAGGCGAGGCTCGACTACCCGAAGGCTGCAATCCGGGTCCACGTCGACAACCTCGAGATCGTCAAGCTGCGGCTGCGCGTCGTCGAGAAGGAGCCGTGGACGGTGGAGTGGCTCGAGCGGGAGCTACGCGACGACGACGCGCTCTACGACGTGGGTGCGAATGTCGGCTCGTACGCGCTGATCGCGGCGGCGCTCCGTCCGCGCGCGACCGTCGTCGCGATCGAGCCGGGCCCGGCGAACTACGAAGGGCTGTGTCGGAACGTCGCCCTCAACGGGATGACGGACACGGTCGTGCCGCTGCCCGTCGGCCTCGCGGCGACGACGCACCTCGCCTCGCTCGGGCTCACGGACACCGCTGCCGGCGCTGCCGACCACGTGCTCGGGGAGACCGGTTCGGCGGGCGCCGTTCCGATCCTCGCCTACGCGCTCGACGACCTCGTCGCCGCGTTTCGCCTGCCGCCGCCGACCCTGTTGAAGATCGACGTCGACGGCGCCGAAGATGCGGTGCTCGCCGGCGCCTCCGTGACGCTGGACAGTCCTCGGCTGCGGTCCCTGATCGTGGAGGTCGACGTCTCGAAGACACAGCCCGTGCTCGATCGCCTCGCCGACCACGGTTTCGTGCAGACGCTGCGGGTCGACGAACGGCTCGGCCGGCCGCTCCCCGGAATCTGGTACGGCGTCTTCGAGCGCTCAGCCTGACGCGCGCCGCCGGATCCCGGCGATCCGCGTCTCCAGCTCGGCGAGCTCGGTTTCGATGGTGAGGACGTGGTGGAGGAGGGTGGCGCGGGTTGTTGCTTCGTCGGGGGTGGGTGTGGCGATGTGGTGGAGGAGGGTGATGTCGGCGCCGTTGTT
>Ga0070683_100004523_pt1 | contig 11478 bp, 7 predicted proteins | sample KBSC713LmetaG_FD_64662 | JGI IMG/M metagenome (GOLD analysis project Ga0070683, IMG submission 64662) | Corn rhizosphere microbial communities from Kellogg Biological Station, Michigan, USA - KBS C7.1-3L metaG | ecosystem: Host-associated > Plants > Roots > Rhizosphere ...
TAATTCCCGAAAGGGATGCTGCACTTGGATCTCTCTCAACGAAAGCGCCGGCATTGAGATAGCAGGCGCGCCGTTGACGCAAAAGTTATCGCACAGAGGATGGGCCGCAAGAATGACCCTCCCGATTTGGAATCTGTCACTGCAACATCCTTAGTCCCCGGCCCGATCAGTTGATTGCTGTTCGTCTGAACAAATTTGGTTGAGAGTGCCTCCCCCTCGACCGAGCCTCCCCCAAACCGTGAAAGCCCGCCCGCCGGCGGGCTTTCACGGTTTTGCGATAGAGCGCCATCCCATGCACAAAGTGACCTGTCGATCTGCGTACTTATTCGCAAAGATATCGAGCCCGGTCGATCCCCGGCACGAAGAGACAATCTGGTGACAAAGATTATGGAGCAATCGAGTCTCCGGGCAAGTAATCTAGTCGGCATCAGGAAATTTCACTGCGTCGAACTAGATGAAACCATTTCGTACAATCCTCGCCAAAGATCTGGATTCCGTATCTCTCAAGAGTGAAATGGAGACTTACGGATACGTCTTCATTCGAACCTTGATGCCGAAAGCCGAGCTGGAGCAACTCCTCAGCGATATGATCGGCATCGCAGCAGACGAGAACTGGACGATCCCGGGGTCCGCACCATCGGACCGGATCGCGAATCCGGCCAGGACGTGCTTCGATCCGGATCCAAACTATAAGCAGGTCGCAAATCGCGCCTTTCGGCTACAGCGGCTTCACGCTCTCACGCATCATCCTGCGTTAACCGATGCGATGAAGCGAGTTGTGGGGCCGCACCTGCTGGTTCATCCCAAGCCCATTGCACGAATGATTTTCCCCAACTACGAGCCCGCACTCTTCCACGCACATCAGGACCACTCGGGAATTGCCGGAAGCTCCGATAGCTATACAGCATGGATGCCGCTGCATGACTGCCCCCAGGGACAAGGGACGCTTGAAATCATGGAAGCATCGCACCTTTTTGGACTTCAATGCGCCGACGGATACATTCAATCGGAGGCAGCCCGGGGAGGCGATTGGGTAGGCGGGCCGTTCGATGCAGGAGATGTGGCAATCTTTCACAGCTTGACGGTGCATCGCTCCACATTGAGTAACTCCCACCAGCTCCGTTGTTCGGTCGACTGCCGGTTTCAAAGCTATGACGAACCGGTCGCACCGCTCCAGATCGTATTTCCCAATAGCGCTAAAGGCGGACGAACCTGGGAAGAGACCTACGCGGACTGGAACCAGGATGACTTGAAGTACTATTGGCGCGAATTGCCTTTGCGTCTAAAGCCCTCGGTGGCTGATCTGGCCGCGGAGGCCGAGAAAGCGGAAAATCCCGAAGTGCGACTTCGCTACACGGCGCTTTTGAAACACATCGAGCGAGAAATTCCCATGCTGGTGCAGTGAGGGACCAAGTTCGGCAACGAGAGCGGAAAGCTCCACGAGATGTGAGCGCAAAGACTCTCGCGGGAACCGAAGGAGATCGCGCCTTCAGATGTAGCCCGAATCAATTACGCGCGATTTCCTTAACCCGCGCAACGACGTCCCAACACGTTTTCCGGCCAAAAACAAAGCCCGCTGATTGAGCGGGCTTTGCTTCGAGACTTGGTAGCGCTAACGGGAATCGAACCCGTGTTTTAAGATTGAGAATCTCACGTCCTAACCCCTAGACGATAGCGCCTGAATGTCATTGGCTTATCAAGGTTCTTGTTCCAACAACGGACAATCAAACCGGGCCAGCAAGGCCGAACCCTGACCATCTCAGGATACACCATTTGCAACGACATTCAACCAAACGCGACAGGGCCGGTACCGAGAGTCCGATCAAGCAATCCCTTCGCGACGAGGTCGTCCCTGTTGAACGAGATAGTTCATCGCAGCGACAGTGCGCTGTCCAATAGGGAAACGGTTTACGCAGTTGACACGCCCATTCCCGGCCCCTATATTCCCATTCGGCCTCATCACGACGCCATATCTGTCGCTGAATTCCCGTCCTCAGTGCACGCGATGCTCCGGCCTCGCTCCCGCGCACAGGACGCCCAGGAGAATCATCCTCATGCGCTTGGCACAGAACGCTCTTGTGTGCGCCGCCCTCATGCTCTTCCTTGCCCCTTCCCTGACGCTAGCCCAGGACGCTCCCGACCCCCTCAAAAAAGGTTTCGAGAATCCGCCTGCTGCCGCCCATCCACGCGTGTGGTGGCACTGGATGAACGGCAACATCACCGAGCCCGGCATCAAGCTCGATCTCGAATGGATGCATCGCGTCGGCATCGCCGGCTATCAGAACTTCGACGCCGCATTATCCACGCCGCAAGTCGTCCCCAAACGCCTCGCCTATATGACTCCAGAGTGGAAGCAGGCTTTTCTCTATGCAACCAAGCTCGCCACCCAGCTCAACATGGAGCAGGCCATCGCCGGCTCACCCGGCTGGAGCGAGAGTGGCGGCCCCTGGGTGCCGCCCGCGCACGGCATGAAGAAATACGTCTGGAGCGAAACCCACATCGAAGGCGGCCATCCTTTCAACGGCAAGCTCGCTCATCCGCCCGCCAATACGGGTGCCTTCCAGAACATGCCCGTCCACGACAGCATCCCCGGCCCCGGCGGCAAGCCTCCCGAGTTCTACGCTGACGCCGCCGTGGTCGCGTTCAAGCTTCCTTCATCCGATCAGCAGGCCGGCAGCCAGCGCCCCACCATTACGGCCAGCGGCGGCTCACTCAACGCAGCCATGCTTTCTGACGGCGACTTGGAAAAGACCACCAGTATTCCAGCGCCGGCCGAAGGCGACACGTCGTGGATCCAGTTCAAATACCCCAATCCTGAGACCATTCACGCGATCACCTTCGTTACCATCGATCCCGATTTCATTCGCGCCTACATGAGCGGGATGTCCGCTCCTGAAAAGACGCTCGAAGCCAGCGACGACGGCCAGGATTGGCATCCGGTCGTCAAGCTCGAAAACTCCGATTCCCCCGAGCACACGATTGCGTTTCCAGCCGTCACGGCGCGCTACTTCCGGGTAACGTTCAAGCGGATGCCGCCCCCGCCCATACCCGACTGGGCTGCCGGCATGAACCTGCATCCTTCCGCCCCGCCCGCCAATCCTCACTACGACGTTGCCGAACTCGAGCTTCACGTCGATGCCCGCGTGAACCGGTTTGAAGAGAAGGCCGCCTTCGTTCCCGTCGGTGATCTCTACGAATTCGCAACCCCGCACGTCGAAGCATCGGACGCGATCGACAAATCCAACGTCATCGACCTCACGGCGAAGATGCGCCCCGACGGCTCCCTCGACTGGACGCCGCCCGCAGGCCAGTGGGTCGTACTTCGTTTCGGCTATTCCCTGCTCGGCATTACCAACCACCCTGCCACAAAGGAAGCCACAGGCCTCGAAGTCGACAAGCTCGACCATCGCTATGTCCGCGATTACTTCGAGAAATATCTCGACAGCTACAAAGACACCGTCGGCCCCGATCTCATGGGCAAGAGCGGCATTCGTTACGTCATCAACGACAGTTGGGAAGCCGGCTCGCAAAACTGGACCGACAACATGCTCGCCGACTTCAAGCGCCTGCGCGGTTACGACGCCACTCCGTGGCTGCCCGTCCTCACAGGGCGTGTAGTCGAAAGCTCCGAGGCCAGCGACCGCTTTCTCTGGGACTTCCGCAAGACCATCGCCGACCTGATCGCCGACGAGCATTACGGCGAGCTCGAAAAAGTCCTGCATGAGCGCGGCATGGGCCACTACGGCGAGTCGCACGAGGGCGGCCGCGCCTTCGTGGCCGACGGCATGGAAGTAAAAAAGTTCAACGAAATCCCCATGAGCGCCATGTGGACGCAGTCTCCAGGCGTAAACAAGCCCACCTACGGCTACAACGCCGACGATCGCGAATCCGCTTCAGTGGCTCACATCTACGGGCAGAACATCGCCGCGGCCGAATCCATGACGGCCTCGCGTGCCCCATGGGCCTGGTCGCCCGCCTCGCTCAAGCCCACAGCCGATCAGGAATTCCTCAACGGCATCAACCGCTTCGTCATCCACGAGTCCGCCCACCAGCCGCTCACCGATCCGGCAAAGGAGCCCGGCCTCACCCTCGGTCCCTACGGCCAGTGGTTCAATCGCAACGAAACCTGGGCCGAGCAGGCCGGTCCCTGGATCGACTATCTCGCGCGCACCAGTTACATGCTGCAGCAGGGCCACTTCGGCGCCGACCTGGTCTACTTCTACGGCGAAGACTCCAACCTCACCGCCATCTTCGACCACAGCGCTCCTGACATCCCGCCCGGCTACGGCTTCGACTACATCAACGCCGATGCCCTCATCCACCAGCTCAGCGTAGTCGATGGCCAGCTCGCCACGCCCGCCGGCATGCGCTACAAAGTCCTTGGCCTCGACCCCTATAGCCGCCACATGTCGCTTCCCGTGTTGAGAGCCATTCATCAATTGGTCGCAGCAGGCGCCGTCGTCGCCGGACCCAAACCCACAGACGACCCCAGCCTCGCCGACGATCAGTCCGAATTTGAAAGGCTCGCAACGGAGCTCTTCGGCGATGGCTCAGGCGTCCACCACCTCGGCAAGGGAACGGTCTACGCAGGCCAGCCGCTCGCCGCCGTCTTCAGCGCAATCCACCTCCCGCCCGACTTCGACTACACAAAGCCCGATTCCGGCAACGATCTCGAATTCGTTCACCGCAAGCTGGCCAATGGCGACCTTTATTTCGTCGATAACCGCAGCGACAATCCCGCAAACGTCGACGCCACCTTCCGTGTCAGCCGCAAAGCTCCCGAGCTGTGGCGCGCTGAAACCGGCGTCACCAGGCCCGCGTCCTACAAAATCGCCGACGGCCGCACCACGGTCCCACTTGAAATCGAGCCGTGGGGAACGGTCTTCGTCGTCTTCCGCAAACCCACCACGCAAACGTCGCGCACGCTCCCCAGAACTGTGGATACCCAGCTTGCTTCCGTGGACGGCCCATGGCAGGTGGCCTTTCAGCCACTCCGCGGCGCACCGCCTTCCATCACCCTCGACCGCCTCATCGACTGGAAAGACAGCTCCGATCCGGGCGTGAAGTACTTCTCCGGCATCGGGACCTACACCAAAACCATCAACGCTCCCGCTGACTGGTTCAAAAAAGGCGCGCAGCTCTGGCTCGATCTCGGCGACGTCAAAAACCTGGCTGAAATCTCGGTAAATGGCGAGAATCTTGGTGTGGTCTGGCACGCTCCATACCGCGTCAACGTGACCACGGCGCTCAAGCCCGGCCCCAACCAGCTCACCATCAAAGTGGTCAACGCCTGGGTCAATCGGCTCATCGGCGATCAGCAGCCCGGCGCGAAGAAATACACCTACGCCGACGTTCAGCCCTACAAGGCCGACTCGCCGCTCCTTCCCTCCGGCCTTATCGGACCGGTTCAGGTCGTCCGCGAGCAGGCCCCGTAACCTCTCAGGCCGGGGGGCTTCACTCCCGGCCTGAACCCCTCCCGTTTCTTACAATGGACAGCAGGGCGCAACAGAGGAGAAATGGCGGGTTTGTCCAAAACAAAAATCAAGCGGCTCTACCTGATTCCCATTCTGTCCAAGTCCCTCGACGTCATCGAGCTCCTGGAGCAGTCCAACTCTCCGGTTTCGCTTGAAGACGTCTACCAGCAGACCCGCATCTCCAAGACGAGTGTCTACCGCATCCTGAAGACCCTGGTCCATCGCGGCTACGTGGCCCAGGGCCAGAACGGCCAATATCGCCTGGTCTCTCGCCCCCGGCGGCTGCGCTTCGGTTTCGCTGCGCAGAGCGCCGAGATGCCCTTCTCCATCGCCGTTGCTGAAAGCATTGAATCGGCTGCCGCCGCGGCCGGTGTCGAAATTCTCACCCTCGACAATCGCCAGGATCCCGATGTCGCCATTCAGAACGCGCACGAGTTTGTGCGCGAGCGCGTCGACCTCGTCCTTGAATTTCAGGTTGAGGAGCAGGTCGCACCCCACGTCGCCCACATCCTCAAGCGCGCCGACATCCCGCTTGTCGCCATCGACGTTCCCCACCCCAATGCCACCTACTTCGGCGTCGATAACTTCGAGGTAGGTTACGAAGCCGGCGCGCTGCTCGCGCAGTTCGCATGCAGTAAGTGGGATGCCCGCCCAGACTGGGTCCTCGGTGTCGGCTTCTCTGAAGCCGGCAGCTTCGTACAAAGCCGGATCACGGGCGCCTTCGAAGGCATCCGCGAGCGCCTGCCGCAGCTTGCTTCCGAGCGTTACCTCCTGCTCGAAGGCCGCGGCATGCGTCAGCCAAGTTTCGCCGCCGTGTCCGATTTCCTCCGCACCCATCGCAAGGGCCTGCGCGTGCTCGTCGCCGCTGCTACTGACTCCAGTGCCCTCGGCGTGCTTGACGCTGCTCGCAGCGCTGGCCGTGAAGCCGACTTCGCCATCGCCGGCCAGGACTGCATTCCTGAAGTCCTCGACGAATTGCGCACCGGAAAAAGCGCCATCATCGGATCCGTTTCGCACGGCGCTGAAACTTACGGCCCACGGCTCATTCAATTAGGCGTCGCGCTTCTCAGAGGCCACATCGTACCGCCCTATAACTACGCTCGCCACCATGTCGTCACCCCGGAAACGCTTGCGTCCACTTCGATAGCCCGCGCTTCCCTTCCTGAAGCCTCTGACGCCCGATGACCTCCTCGTCCGTATCCGGTCGCCCTGCCCGCGTCGCCATCGACCTTGGCGCGGAAAGCTGCCGCGTTTCCCTGCTCCGCTGGAAGGACGATGAGCCTTCCGTCTCCCTGGTCCACCGCGTCGCCAACGGGCCGGTTCATGCCGCCGACGGTTCGCTGCGCTGGCCCTTCGAACGCATCTTCTCCGGCCTCCTCGAAGGATTGCACAAAGCCGCCGAAGCCGCCCCTGAAGGCATCGCCTCCGTCGCAGTCGATGGCTGGGCGGTCGATTACGCCCGCCTCCGTCCCGACGGCCTTCCTGTCGCTGATCCCTTCTGCTATCGCGACGAACGTAACATCGCAGCGAAAGCAATAGTCGACAGTCTCGCAACTCCTGAATGGATGTACGCCCACAACGGCGCCCAGCCCCTCCGCATCAATACCGTCTACCAGCTCGTCGCCGATCGTGTTGACGGTGGACCATGGCAATCTCCCTGGGTCAACTTCCCGGAATACGTTCTTCACCGCCTCGGCGCCCGCCGCGTCGCCGAGTACACCAACGCCACCCACACCGGACTGATTTCGCTCCACACCGGCGACTGGTCGCGCGAGCTTCTCTCGCGGCTCAATATTCCCGCTGATACTCTGCCGCCGATTGTGCCCACGGGTTCGGTTGTCGGAAAGCTCACCGGGCCGCTCGCCTCCCTCTCCGCCCTCCGCGAGACGGAGCTCGTCGTTCCCGCCTGCCACGACACGGCCTCCGCCATCGCCGGCATCTCCTCGGACCTTCGTGACACCGCCTACATCTGCTCCGGCACCTGGTCCCTCGTCGGCGCATTGGTCGACGCCCCCATCACCAGCCCTGAAGCGCTCGCCGCCGGATTCACCAACCAGGGCGCCGCGGGCGGCGGATTCTGCTTCCACACCAACGTCAACGGCATGTGGATCCTCAAACAATGCATCGAATCCTGGAAAGCCTCAGGCCGCGCTTGGGAGATTGCCACACTCATCGCCCGAGCCGCGGAGTGTGACTGCCCCGGAATCATCCCCGTCGACGCCGCGTCGCTCCTTCTCGACAGCGACATGCCCGACCGCATCAACGACGAACTCCGCAGGCTCGGCTGCGACGTCATCGAGAACCGGGCCGGCAACGAGCCGCGCATCGCCCGCCTCATCTTCGAAAGTCTCGCCGCGCGTTATGCCTCGATTCTGCGCAACCTGGAACAACTCACCGGCCGCACCATCCGCCGCATCCACGTCCTCGGCGGAGGCAGCCAGAACAAGCTCCTCACCGAGTTGACCGCCCGCCACACCGGCCTGACCGTCGAAACCGGCAATGTCGAAAGCTCCACCATCGGCAACTTCGCCGTCCAGCTCGCCGCCTGCGAGTCGCCCGCCAAGCCGCTTCAGCGCGATTCCATCCGCCACTGGGCACAGCGTCTCTCGTCCAGTTCCGTCCCGTCCCTTTAGAAACACCGCCGTTCTGGAGCCCGAAAGAATCGAACAGCAGCTCCGTCGCAAAACAATGCCCGCTCGAAAGCGGGCATTGTGCTCTGCGTGTTCACATATCTACGGCTTCGTCGCCAGAATCAGCGGCGACGGCCCGTGCACCGCCAGCAGCCGCGGCTCAACAAACCCAGCCTCGATCAGCCATCCGCTGATCTCCTCGAACGAATACGTATCGCCCTCGTCCGTATTCACCAGCATATTCACCGCGAACAGCAATCCGCCCACCGGCCCGCGCTTGTCCGCGTCCACCAGGAACTCGGCAATGGCAATCGTCCCGCCTGGCGCCAGCGCCGCAAATGTCTTCGCCAGCAGCGACTTGCTTCGGCGTTCGCCTTCGCTATGCAGAATGTGTCCAAGCGTTGCCACGGCGTGGTCCGACCCGAAATCCGCCTGCAGCAGGTCGCCCGCTACGAATGTGTACCGATCCGCAAGCCCGAACTTCGCCGCGGTCCTGCGCGTCACATCGATCACCTCCGGCCAGTCGACCGCGGTCACTCGCACCTGGTCCGCGCTCTGCGCCAGCGCAATACTCCACACGCCCGAGCCCGCAGCCAGATCCAGCACGGTTGCCGGACCGCCGCTCGCAAGCTCAAGGTGCGCCGCCAGCTCGCGCGCAATGGGATAGTTCATCGGGAACAAATCGGCCACAAATTCGTGGAAGAATTCCCCACCCTGCTTCTCCTCGTTGACTGACCGCACCGGCTTGCCCGTCGCTACGGCCTCATTCAGCTTGAGCCAGTTGGGCAGCAATTGCTCGCTGGTGTGGCGAATGATCTCGCCCTGAAAACTCGGCTTCGTGCTCACCAGGAACGCCGCACTCTCCGCCGTGAGCGAGTAGTTCTCCTCCGCATCCTTGCTCAGAAACGCAAGCCCCACCAGCCCATTCGCGATCGCCGCCAACCCACGACGCGAAGCACCCGTAGCCTTGGCCAACTGCTCCAGGTTCATGGGTCCGTTATCGAGCACGTCGAAGACACGATGGCGTATGGCAGCCTCAATCATCAGGGGCGTTGCGTACGCCCAGGCAATCTGCATAATCCGCTCCGGCGTCACGTGCGTAGCCGAAGCCGCCGGTGCGGCAATCGTCGTTGTCATGAATTTGTGACCTCTACAGGGGAATTTGGACGGCCGTGCAAGCCACCAGAAGCATAGCACCGTCCCGCGAACGCAGACTCGCGTCCCGCGCTTTCAGGCCAGCAACTGCTTCGCAACCTTTACGTACAATTCCACCGCCTCAAGCAGCTCGCGCTTCTCAATCCGCTCATCGGGCGTGTGCGCCACGTGAATGGACCCAGGCCCGAGTAACAGCGGCTCGCCCCAGTTCGATAGCCACGGAATATCCGTCGTAAACTTGGCCACCATCGTCGGCAGCCCCGGCACGGCACGCAGCCGGACGAACGGAATCTCCAGCGTGAAGTCGACCTCGGCCAGGCCATCGCACGCATCCAGAATCGCCTCCCGCACCGGCGCGGAATCGCCAACAAGCCGCGTTAACACCTGCGCCTCGGCCCGATCCGCAATTACGTTCGGCGCGCGGCCTCCATGCACCAGCCCCACATTCACGGTGGTCGGCCCCACGTCTTCCGTCACCGGCAGCTCGAGGCGGAGCAGCCGCTCAAGCACCTGCACGAGCTTGTGCACCGCGCTCTCTCCCAGCTCCGGATACGCCGAGTGCGCCATCGTTCCGCTCGACCGTAAAATCGACCGCAGCGCGCCCTTCGATGCCACCGCCAGCCGATTGTCCGTGGGCTCGCCATTGATGAAGAACCGGCTGCCCTTCGCCTGCTCGTTGGCCACCTTGGCCCCGGCCGAATCGCGCTCCTCGCCCGACACGAACAGAAGCCCCACGCCATATCCCTCTTCGCGCAGAATCTCTGCCGCCGCAATCTGCGCCGCCATGATGCCCTTGGCGTCGCACACCCCGCGTCCGTACAGAAACTCATCGTCTTCGCGGAACGGCACGTAGGGAGGCACCGTATCCATGTGCGTCGAGAACACAAGGTCAGGCGCGCCCTCCGGCGGCCCGCCATACACGTTCCAGCGCGACCCTGCCGGCGCGGCATCGGTCGGCGGCGGAACCGCCATCTTCTCCACCAGCCACCCGCGTCCGGCGAGATAATCCGCAAGAAAATCTCCCACCGGACCCTCGTGATAGGTGGTCGATTCAATTTCGACAAGGTCGCGCGTCAGCCGGATGGGATCAAGCGCCAAGTGCTGAGACATGGTGCTGCCAGAATACCCGACCGCCCTCAGCGGCGATGAATCGCGGCCGTGGTCACAATCGGCGGTACAATCGAGGGTGGAATGACCTCCCCATCTGCACACGTTCCACCCGGCCGCCAGCCAGCCGAGGCACGATTGCGCACGGTCGACATCTTCGGCCCCGCTGGGCGCCTCGAAGGGGTGGTCAATGAAGGCGCGCCCGACGCCGCCTTCTGCGCTTTGGTCTGCCACCCCCATCCTCTGGGCGGCGGCACGTTGCACAACAAGGTCGTCTATCACGCAATGAAAACTCTGAACGCGCCGAGCTGGGGATTCCGATTTCCCGTCCTGCGCTTCAACTTCCGCGGCGCGGGGCTCAGTGACGGGATGCATCACGGCTCTGAAGAAGTGGCCGACGTGCTCGCCGCGATCAACTTTCTTGAAAATGAATACGCCCTGCCCATCTTTGTGGCGGGGTTTAGTTTTGGCGCCGCCATGGCGCTCGAGGCCTGCACGAAAACGGGAGCTGACGTGCGCGCCATCGCTGCCCTCGGCCTGCCAACGCATGCCGAAGGCCGTTCTTACCGCTATTCTTTCCTTGCTCACATGTCGAAGCCGAAGCTTTTTCTCAGCGGAGATCAGGATCAGTTCGCCCCGCCGTTGGAACTGGAAGAGATCGTTCGCCAGGCTTCAGAACCCAAACACATGGTGCTTGTTCCCGGCGCCGATCATTTCTTCGCCGGCCAGCTCAGCCAGATGCAAGACACCCTGGCTGCCTGGCTCAAGGAGCAGGTGTCATGACCCTGGCAACCGACGTATCGCTCGAAGACCTTCACGCTACGGCAGTGGATATTTTCACTGGCGCCCTCGCCGCATGCAGCATTGAATCGGCTTTCGATCGTCGGCTCCGCTTCGATGGAAATGTCCTCCATCGCCTGATGCCCGACGGCAGCGGTCCCGAGACCGTCGACCTCGCGCACTACAAGCGCATCTTCGTGATCGCGCTCGGCAAGGCAGCCGTGCCCATGCTCGATGTTCTGCTCGAGCGCATGAAGCGCCGCAAAGGTGTGCGCGGAATTTGCTGCTCGAATGGGATGCCCAAAAAGCGGAACTGGCGAATTCGCTACTTC
>Ga0070683_100004530_pt1 | contig 11470 bp, 8 predicted proteins | sample KBSC713LmetaG_FD_64662 | JGI IMG/M metagenome (GOLD analysis project Ga0070683, IMG submission 64662) | Corn rhizosphere microbial communities from Kellogg Biological Station, Michigan, USA - KBS C7.1-3L metaG | ecosystem: Host-associated > Plants > Roots > Rhizosphere ...
ATGCCTTCCATGCTGGCGGCGCTGGGAGCCGCCCACGCGGATCAGCCTTCGCTGGTCATCAAGGTGGACGCCCGCACCACCAGCATCGCTATCCTGGATGGCCCGCAACTTTTGCTGTTTCGCACGCTCGAAAATACTCGAGGCGTCACCATCACCGGCGAGCAACTGGCTGAGGAAGTCTATCCTTCGGTGGTATTCTTCCAGGATACTTACCAATTGAATATTGGCCATATCTTTGTGGCTGGCCTGCCCGAATCGGGCGGCGCCGCGCCGGCGCTGCGGGCCCAGACCAGCGCGCAGGTTTCGGACCTGGTCTCCGCGTCGCAACTGGGCGGAAGCGTAGGTTCGATTCCCAAGTGGAGAATGGCGGGCGTCGTGGGGGCCCTGCTTTCCTGATATGCGCGTTGACATCAATCTCGCCACCCATCCCTACGAAGACTCCGGACCTCTATGGCTGCGCTGGGGCGGGGCCGTGGCGGCGCTGAGCCTTTTTACCCTGATTTTGCTTTACAGCGCGGTGTCAGGCTGGATCGCGGCGGGCAAAGACCGCAGCCTGATCGAACAACGCCGGCAACAGATTGCGGCCCGCGATGAGCAAAAAGCCAAAGCTGAAGCCATCCTCAGCCTGCCCGCCAATCGCGGTACCCGCGACCGCGCCCAGTTTCTTAACGACCTGTTTCAGCGCAAGTCGTTCTCCTGGACCAAGGTGTTCGCTGACCTGGAGCGGGTGATGCCGCCGCGCCTGCATGTGGTTTCCATCCAGCCGGGAAAGGCCGGCGACAACCAGTTGCAGATCAAGCTGGTGGTGGCGGGAGAATCGCGCGACCGCGCCCTCGAACTGGTGCGCAAGATGGAGAGTTCGCAACACTTCCGGCAGACACAGATCGAACAGGAATCGAGCCGGACGGGGCAGACCCCCGGCGATAACGTTGAGTTCGAGCTCAGCGCGTTGTACGTGCCTGAAATCGAGAGTGACAAAGGGGGCGCGCGCTGATGGCTGAAGCCCCCGATTTCCGGAAGAAGGCGAAGATCGCCATCGCCGCCCTGCTGGTGGTGGACATCGCCGCCGCCGTCCTGCTGTTTTCTCCCCTGGTGGGATCGGAGAGTTCGCGGCGTGAACAGCTGGACCAGTTGTGGCAGGAGCTGCAGCGAAAGACGCACGAGGTCGAACCGCTCAAAGATGTGGACAAGAAGATCGCGGTAGCCAGCCAGCAGATCGACGAGTTTTACAAGACCCGGCTGCCGGCGCAGGATTCAGCGATTTACGAGGAGCTCGGCAAAATAGCCAAGCAGAGTGGGGTCAAGATCGGACAGATTCGCTCCAAGGCCAAGGACACCGACGCGGTAGGCCTGCGTCCGGTGGAGATCCAGGCGGATTTTTCGGGAGACTATCTGCAACTGGTGCGCTTCATCAATTCGCTTGAGCGCGACCCGTTGTTCTTTATCATTGACAGCGTGGATCTGGGGGGCGAGCAGTCGGGCGTGGTCAAGCTGCAATTGAAACTGGAAACTTATCAGAAGGCGAGCGGCTAAATGCAGCTGGGGACGGAAAACCGGAACAAGACCATTGCGGCGGTCGCCCTGGCGATCGTAGCGCTGGTAATGGTCGTAGTGCGTTTTTTTCCCAGTTCCCCGGCTTCCGCAAAGACTCCCATTCCAGTGGTGGCATCGCCAACGGGGCCACCGAGGACGGCGGCGGTACGGCCCAAGCCGGGGCACAAGACTGGTATTGCGCCTGTGCGTTCGCTTGATCCGACTCTGCGTTACGACTGGCTGAAGGCCAGCGAAGACACCCAATACAAAGGTACGGGACGAAACATTTTCCGCGCCGAAGTCGAGATTCCGAAGCCCATCGTGCCGGTACAGACACATCCCGCTCCAGTCGTCCCGCAGGGTCCGCCCCCGCCGCCGCCCATCAACCTCAAGTTTTTCGGCTTCGCCAGCAAGCCGGGCCAGCCCAAAAAGATTTTTCTTTCCCAGGGTGAAGACGTTTTCATCGCCGGAGAGGGCGACATCATCGATCGCCGCTACCGGATTCTGCACATCACGCCGGTCTCGGTGGAAGTGGAAGATGTATTGAACAATAATCGGCAGAGTATTCCGTTGACGCAAGGGTGAAGCAGTCGTCGGTCGTCAGTCTTCAGTCGTCATGCTTGGGCCTCTGGTCGTTGGCAAAGGGGCGCTACCTGCGGCCTCTCCTGCTCAAGGGCTCAGGACAAACTGCTGGCGACTGCTTCCAGAAGATCAATGACTCGGGACACAGTGCTAACGATGAAACGCCAGGGGCCAAGGGCCGACGGCCGACGACCAACGGCCAACGACCAACGGCCACACGCCACCATCCCTCCCCGCCGCTCCGAGCGCGGTTACATCCTGCTCATGCTGATGCTGTTCGTGACCTTGATGGTGATTGCGGCCGGCGTGGCCGCTCCCACCATGGCCTTCAGGGTGCGGCGCGATCGCGAGGAAGAAATGATCCACCGGGGAACGCAGTATTCGCGGGCGATCCAACGGTATGTGAAGAAAACCGGGCGTTACCCGTCTCGCCTCGAAGACCTGGAAAATACCAATAACATTCGCTTCCTGCGCCGCCGCTACAAAGATCCCATCACCGGCAAGGATTTCAAGCTGCTGCACGTCGGAGAAGTGCAGCTTACCGGTTCGCCCGGCATAGCCGGAGCCTCTCCCATCGGAAGTCCCGCAGCCCAGGCGGGGGGAGCGGCGCTCCAGGGAGCAGCCAGCGCCGTACTCGGAGGAGCCGCTGCCCAGGCCGCGCCGGCCACCGCAGCCACTCCAGGCGCCAATCCACCCGGCGACGCGGGCGCGGATTCCGCCTCAGCCAACCCGGATTCGCCGGATTCGTCCAAGTCCGACTCCAGCGCGGCGGGCGGGATTGGCAGCGCTCAACTCTCCAGCGCAGTCTTCGGTGGCGGCCCTATCGTGGGCGTGGCCAGCATCAGCAAGGCAACAACCATTCGCGAGTTCAATCACAAGAACCGCTACAACCAGTGGCAATTCATCTACGACCCCACCATGGACCGCGGCGGCCTGATCACCACACCGGCGCAGCCGGCGTTGCAATCGGCAGCCCCGCTGCAGCAGCAGCAGAATTCATCCAGCCCCAATTCCCCCGGAACGCAGGGCTCTTTTGGCGGAATACAGAGTGCGCCGCCGGCGCAGCCGGCACCGCAGCCGCAGTAAAAAACCGAGGGATCGGGCGGGACAGATTTGACGGGCGAGGGTGCCCGTCCTCCATTCATCGATTCGTTTATTTTCTTGCATCGACAATACGTTCCAGCTCGATCACAGCAATCCATTGCCGGTTGCGAGTCTCGCTGTACACCACATTCCCGCCCAGGACCTGGGCCGCGGCCGCGGGCCTCAGATCGTGGTGGTCGTCGAAGAATCGCTGCTTCCATTCCTGCCACAGCTGCCAGTGCTGCAGCAGAGGATGTGCGGGCTCATCTTTCGTGGAAAACACGAGCGCGATTTCAAACTCGGAGCGGGCGTTGTTCGAACGGGCATCGGCCGCTGACATAAGCTGTTCGAGGGCGAAGTGCTCAATGCGCACCACCCGCATGGGGCGTGTGACATAGCCCAGATACGGTCGCGTCAACTCGTCGCTGGCCGGCCAGGCGGTAAGCACCCGCGCCATGGGATAGCGCGCTTCCAGGAATTCTTCGGCACGCTGGTGCAAACGGATGTAATCCACGTAGGCCAGATTGTCCTCCGGAGCGAAGCCGTAGGGCGGGTCGGTCAACCATCCCGCCACGAACATCAAAGCTACGAGCGCAACCACAGCAAGCCCCAGGCGCACTCTGCGCCAAAGGGTGGAAACACAGACCAGAATCACCAGCGGAACCACTGGCAGCATGTAACGCGCCAGTTCCGCGCCGCCCACCATCGCCATGGCGAGAACGTACGCCGCCACCACCGCGAGCATGGCGAACTGCGCGTCCAGGGCAATGCGCGGACGCTCCCCCGTCTGGTCGCGCAGCGGAGGCAGCCACATTGCGAACAACGCAGCCAGAGTCAGCGGCAAAAGATGAAAATAACCGGCGGTCTGCCACAGGCGAACCAGCAGGGCGAGCAGGATTCGCGACGGCTGCAGCGTGGCCTCGACGTTGTAGCGAAAAAACTCCGGATTGCCGAAAACAAATCCGGTTTTCGAGTAATGGAAAACGTACCAGACCGCGAGCGGAATTATTGGAACCAGAAGCAAGATGGGCTGCCGGAACCTTCGCTCCGGCAAATTCTTTCCTTGGCTTCGCCACCACAGCGAGAAAAGCTCCCAGGCAAACAAGGCCAGGGGCGCCAGCACCGCGGTTTCCTTGGTCAAACTGGCGAGCGAGAACCAGAGCGCGGCGTCCCATCCCCTGCCTTTCATGTAGGCGTTCAGTCCCCAGAAGGTAAGTCCCGCGGCTGCGAGATCAAGGTGGACGAGAGAGCTTTGCGCAAAGAAGACAGGATAAAGCGCGGTCAAGACAGTGGTCGTCACCGCGACTTCGAAGCTGGCCAATGTTTCCGCCAGCCGGAACAGGCCGAGCAGTGCGAAGGACGATGCCAGCAGCATCGCGGTCCGGGTCACGATGGGCGCAAAACCAACCAGCTTCCACCACAGAGCGAGATAGGCCAGCAGCAGCGGCGGATGCGCGTTGGAAACGGTTGAATGTGGAATCGGGCTGCCGGTCAGCAGCAGATCGCGCGCGGCCGGCACATAGTAGCCGGCTTCATCCCAGAAATACGGCAGTCGCAGCAGCGGCGCATGCAGCGCCACGAGGGCCACAAACACGATAGCAAAGACGAGTCCGGGGTGAATGCCTCGCGAAGGGTGGTCAACGGTTGTCAATGCAGTGGATGGCTATTTTGTCTGCCCGCTAGTGCACCGGGCCGGGAGCCATCATACGCGGATCCAGTTTGATCTCACCAAACGTGCTTTCGTAACCCGCCACGTTCTGCTGCAGGATGGCCGACAGGGCTTTGGCCTGTTGCGGACTCAAATAAATTCCCTGAAAATTATTGACTTCAACCTGAGACTCGCTCTGCTGCAGAAGCGTGCCGAATACCAGAAAGAAGTCCCAGACGTTCACCCGCACCTGCACGCTGTTGGCATAATTCTCGCGATAGTCGGGAGTATTGCTCAGTTTGATATTGGGCTGAATTGGGTTCGACATAAGAGTGCAAGTGTAGCGGGATTGCCCCGGGGAAACAACGTACCAAGTCTGATCACAAGCGTACCCGGTCATGCTGAGCAGAGGTGAACGTTTCGCTTGCGAAACGTTCAGCGGAGTCGAAGGACCCCTACCCCGCGCGTATTGCCATTGCAGGAAATCCTTCAACTTCGTGTGAAGCCCGCAAAGCCGGCTTCACGCGGCGCTCATATGACAGATGATTCGTGTTGAGCGTTTGCTGTCGGGCGCGATCGACCGGGCAAACCAAAGATTGAAGGGCGCAGCATCTTGTGGGGATGGTACTTTATACCAATCCACAAAATGCAATTACTGCCTGAGAATGGTTCACCGTGGGAATCGATGGCGTAGCAGGCTTAGCTAAGGCGCGGCCAGGGACCAACAGAAGATGACAATCAGCAGACGCGAGTTCATCGCCCGAATCGCGCAGGCCGGCGGTTATGGCGCTGCCTTCATGACCATGCACTCGCTGGGACTTCTGGGCATGGTCGAAACCGAGCAGCGGAAGGACTTTCCCCTGCCCCCATCGACCGGCCGCGGAACCAAAGTGATTATTCTCGGCGCCGGAATTGCCGGGCTGGTCTCTGCCTATGAAATGCAGCGGGCTGGCTTCGACTGCACCGTGCTGGAAGCGCGCGAGCGTCCCGGCGGGCGCAACTGGACCCTGCGCGCCGGATCGAAGCTGGCCTTCAACGATGGCACATCGCAGACTTGTACCTTCGACGACGGAAATTACTTCAACTGCGGCCCGGCGCGCCTGCCCTCCATTCACAAGACCATGCTGGGCTACTGCAACGAACTGGGAGTGGAACTTGAGGTCGAGGTTAATTCGTCGCGCAGCACGCTGCTGCAGAGTGACAACGTCTTTGACGGCAAACCCATCCGCCAGGGGCAGGCCATCAACGATACTCGCGGCCATGTCGCCGAACTGCTGGCCAAGTGCGTACAACAGGGTGCTCTCGATCAGGCCTTCACCCAGGACGACCACGCCGCTGTCATGGAGTTTCTGAAGACCTATGGCGCCCTGGGAAACAATTATCAATACACTGGATCGTCGCGCTCCGGCGACCAGCAACTGCCCGGAGCGGGCGATCAGATTGAAATCCCCCGCGCCCCCCTCTCTTTCTCTGATCTGGTCAAGTCGAACTTTTGCCAGCCCATGCTTTTTGAAGAACTGCTCGACATGCAGGCCACCATGTTCCAGCCGGTTGGCGGCATGGACCGGATTCCTTACGCCTTCGCGCGCGCTCTGGGCGATGTCGTCCGCTACAACTCGCCCGTCACCGAGATCAGAAAAACCACCGACGGAGTCAGGGTGCTCTACCGCAAAGGAGAATCCGGGCCGGTTGAGTCCGTGGAAGCGGCCTATTGCATTTGCGCGATGCCGCTAAGCATCCTCAAGACCATACCCAATGACTTCGCTCCACGCGTGAAATCGGCGATCGAGCAGGTCGTCTATGACTCCGCCTACAAAATTGCGTGGGAATCGCGTCGCTTCTGGGAGCAGGACGGCGACGAGATTTACGGCGGCATCTCGTTCCTTACGACCGGTCTTGTCAATCTGGTCTGGTACCCCAGCGCGAAGCTGATGTCGAAACGCGGAGTACTCCTCTCCGGCTATGCGGTCGAGAACTGGATTGATTTCGGCAGGCTTCCGAGCCAGGAGGCGAAGGTTGCAGCGTCCAGAGCTGCGGTGGAAAAACTGCACCCCGGCAAGAGCAAGGAACTGGAGAAGCCGGTTTATATCTCCTGGGGCAAGGTGCCTTATAGCCTGGGATCGTGGGTCAGTCGCGGAGCGGTGTTTCCCGCGCCGGCCGATGCCCCTTACTTTCATGGCCCCTACAGAGAACTCATCGTTCCCGATGATCGGATCTATTTTGCCGGAGACCACTGCAGTCACATAATCGGCTGGCAGGAAGGGGCGGCGCTGGCAGCTCAGAGGACGATTGCAATGATCGTCAACCGGGTGCGACAGACGTAGGGGCGACGCCCTCGTCCGCCCGGCGGAGCAAAGCTCCGCCACCTGGCAGAAGTCCAAAAGATTTCCAGGCGAGCTGCCCCCGACGGGGACGTCCGGGCCTACGCGAACTACTCTTACTGCGTCCGCAGGCGCAGGAACAGAATCCCACCCACCGGATGCCGGCCGTAGATCGGCTGCAGGACATCGGGCACGCCGTACCAGGTCAATTGTCCGCCTAGCGCCGCCGAGAGATGCGGAATATGGCCGACTTCTCTTTCATAGCCCGCGGTGTAAGCCTGCACCCGGGTGAAAAACCGCTCACTGAATCCGGGCGGTTCGGGATCGCCGCCGAGCAGCAACTCATTCGTACGGTCCACGTTTTCAATTCGTGTCCAGACATAGTTGCGGTCAAGAAACTGCACCGTCGATTCCAGCAGATAGCTGTTGCCCACGTTGCCTCCCGCGACATCCTGATTCCTGCCCCAAAGCAGCAACGACGCCCAGTTACCTCGCGGCAGAGGACGGTTGTACTGCACCGACGCGGTCATGCGCCTGATGTCTTCAGCGGGTGCAAGTTCCTCCGGGCTGTGCAGCTGCGCAATGGAATATTGCAGGCTCCAGTTCTGGCCGGGATTGGCGGTGACCCGGGCCGACCACGAATCCATCTTCCCGGAGTTGATGTTCCAGCGGAACTCGTCGGGCTCGCGCCCATGAAATCCCGAGGCCTCCAGCCGCACGCTACGGTGGGTGATGCCCAGGGTGACGACATCCGCTGCAATGTGGGTGGAGTCCTGGAAGTGATGTCCCAGCGGCGCGATGGGATCTTCCGACGCCGAGGCCCGATGAGGATAGGCCACCGGCCCCATCGCCGGATCTCCCATGGGCGCGGCGTACACCGACACCAGCGTATGCTCTGAAATCTTGTAGTCATACAAAGCGGCCAGCTCCATGAAAAAATCGTGAGGATGCTGCCCGTCCACGATGGGGCGGCCGAACGCAGTTTCGCCCTCCTGGAAAAGCTCCGGGTAGCGGCGGTCCGAGACCGTCGCCGGTTCGAAGCTGAGCATGGTCCTGAGGGTCAGCGTGCCCTTGCCGAATTTCCGCTGCGCCATGGGCATCCACCAGTTGGTGGAAAATAGCTTGTCGCCTCCGCGCGGCCCCCTTTGCTGGATCTCGCTCAGAAAGCCTTCGCCATGAAACATCAGGGTCCAATTCCCTTTGGTCGTCATAAGCATGGCGAAAGGCGTGGAGTTGGGTTCGGCATCCGTGCCCGAAGTCGCATGCTGCAACACCGACGCGATGAAGGAGTGCGGCTCCATGCTCATCTGGTGGTGGCCAACATCTCCTTCTGCCATTCCCGGCATGGATGAGGTTTGCCCTGACATATTCGTGTCGTGGCCGCCATCCTGGGCCAGAGCGAGTTGATTTGACACCAGCAATAGTGTGATGGCCAGGGCAAGCAAAAGCATTCTCCGCACCGATGTTCTCCTCCCCTCGGAATGTATTTCAACGAAGAAACCACGTGGGGACAGCCGCCCTCGGCTGTCCGGCGGAGCAACGCTCCGCTATCTTCCCTCTCGCAAAACCCTGTCGAGCCAATGCTCGACCGGACAGCCGAGGGCGGCTGTCCCCACGCGCGCCGAGGCACGGCGGGCTTCGAGAAAAAGAATGGTTGGGTTGGGTCTAGATGCGCAGAGCAGTCAGACCCGGCGGGTCGGCAGACGAGGCCGATACCTGCCTGACGATTGGAAGCGTCGAGGGTAATGTGAAAATACGAGCCCGCTCAACCGGAACAGGCTGATCCGAGGAATCCAGTTGTGACCAGAGTGCGCTTTGCAGGATGGCGGAATCGTGCCCGCTCTGGCAACAGCGATAGCTCACCGGCTGAGGCGAGGGGGGCACACCGTCATGTTGATGGCAGGCGGGGGGCCGCGCCGTCGGCGTCATCGCTGATGCATCCTGCCCCGCCAGCGGCACCACAATCGTCACCGCCAGCAGCAGGATGGCAAGCCAGGTTGGGCTAGACTTAAGCACTCTGGTTGGAATGATATCAGTACACCCGTCGGTTAAAATAGGCGAAAGCCGGGATGGCGGAATTGGCAGACGCGTTGGACTTAGGATCCAATGCCCAAAAGGCGTGCAGGTTCAAATCCTGTTCCCGGCACCAGATCTAATCAATGACTTGGCGCTGCTGGCGCTCGGCACCGCCTGAGCTCTTCAATACTCCCTTCGTAGCCGATTCTCGTTGGCTAAGAGTCATCATCGCCACCTTCAAAGTACCCTCGCGTACCCAGCCACACATCACTGTTCGGCGGGTCACTACAGGAAATACTGTAGAGTCAGCTGCAACTCTAAATGTTTAGAATGACTACGTTTTGTCTTGCTTCTGATTTTCCCCAGTGGCGTAGGAAAGGCCTGGCGTAGGCGTGGAACGACGTCTTTTCGGCTCCATGTCCCGAACGGCACCGCTCTGTGTCTGAGCGGGGGGTCAGCCTTGGCGAATCACGAAGCGCGAGAATCAAAGGCTTTCTTTACAAATATTTCCCCGTTTGGAGGCGATCGTGAAGAGAAGCGACCGTGACGCGGCTGGCCTCAGCATGAATTCAGTCGAAAAGAGTTCGAAGAACAACGGTCGCTCCAGCCTGGCTGCCGAACCGGTGTCTCCTGATCTGGCCGTCATACTCGCAAGTCTGCAGACTATGCGGGCGGGTGATTTTTCCGTGCGCCTTCCGGGCTCCTGGACCGGGTTGGCTGGAAAGATAGCTGACACATTCAATGAGATCGTCTCCATTAACCAGCAAATGGCTCAGGAGTTGAATCGGGTGGGGCAAGTTGTGGGCAAGGAAGGGCGAACGCGGGAGCGTACCCGGTTTCATGAATCGAAGGGCGCATGGGGCGAGATGGAAGGGTCGATCAACACGCTCATCGAGGACCTGCTTCGTCCCACTGCGGAAGTCACCCGCGCCATTGCGGGTGTGGCGCAGGGCAACCTCACTCAAACTGTCCGGCTGGACGTGGATGGGCGGCCGCTCGAAGGGGAGTTCCTGCGTTCCGCCAACATCGTCAACACCATGATTCAGCAGTTGGGCGTATTTACCTCGGAAGTGACGCGCGTGGCGCGTGAGGTCGGCACCGACGGCAAACTGGGCGGCCAGGCACAAGTGCCGGGCGTGGCGGGCACCTGGAAGGACCTTACCGATTCCGTCAATTCGATGGCCAGCAATCTGACCGGCCAGGTGCGCAACATTGCCGAAGTCGCAACCGCGGTGGCCAGCGGCGATCTCTCCCGCAAAATCACGGTGGACGTGCGCGGCGAAATTCTTCAGCTCAAGGAAGCCATCAACACCATGGTGGACCAGTTGCGCTCGTTTGCCTCGGAAGTGACGCGCGTGGCGCGCGAAGTCGGCACCGACGGCAAGCTGGGCGGTCAGGCGGTCGTGCCGGGCGTGGCCGGCACCTGGAAGGATCTCACGGACTCGGTGAACGCCATGGCCGGGAACCTGACGGCGCAGGTGCGCAACATCGCTGAAGTCACTACCGCCGTCGCTCGCGGCGACTTGTCTCGCAAGATTACGGTGGACGTGAAGGGCGAAATTCTTGAACTCAAGGACACCATCAACACCATGGTGGACCAGCTCAACGGTTTTGCCGGCGAAGTCACTCGCGTGGCCCGCGAAGTGGGCACCGAAGGCAAGCTGGGCGGCCAGGCGCAGGTGCCCGGCGTGGGTGGCACCTGGAAAGATCTCACTGACAATGTGAACTTCATGGCCAGCAACTTAACCGGCCAGGTGCGCAATATCGCCGAAGTGGCTACGGCGATTGCCAGCGGCGATCTCTCGCGCAAGATCACGGTGGATGTTCGCGGAGAAATTCTGCAGCTCAAGGAAACACTCAACACCATGGTGGACCAGCTGAACCGCTTCGCCGGAGAAGTGACGCGCGTGGCGCGAGAGGTCGGCACCGAAGGCAGGCTGGGCGGTCAGGCCAACGTTCCGGGCGTCGCCGGCACCTGGAAGGACTTGACCGATTCTGTCAACTCCATGGCCGGTAACCTGACCGGACAGGTACGCAATATTGCCGAGGTCACGACCGCGGTGGCCGGCGGCGATTTGTCACGCAAAATCACTGTGGACGTAAAAGGCGAAATTCTCGAGCTGAAGAACACCATCAACACCATGGTCGATCAGCTCAACGCTTTCGCCGGCGAAGTGACCCGCGTGGCCCGCGAAGTCGGTACGGAAGGCAAGCTGGGCGGCCAGGCGCAAGTGCCCGGCGTGGCCGGCACCTGGAAGGACCTTACCGACAACGTGAACTTCATGGC
>Ga0070683_100004531_pt1 | contig 11470 bp, 8 predicted proteins | sample KBSC713LmetaG_FD_64662 | JGI IMG/M metagenome (GOLD analysis project Ga0070683, IMG submission 64662) | Corn rhizosphere microbial communities from Kellogg Biological Station, Michigan, USA - KBS C7.1-3L metaG | ecosystem: Host-associated > Plants > Roots > Rhizosphere ...
CGTAGCGCCGGCTGACGGTGGAGCGGCGTCTCGTAGTACGTGCTCGAGGCGATCTCGGCCGCCGCGAGGTGTTCGCGGATCCGGTCGCGCTCGGTCGAACGGACGACGTAGACGTGGTAGACGTGGCCCGGCTCATCCTCGGGCAGCTCGCACACATCGCCGAGGCCGAGCTCCGCATAGCGGGCCGCGGCCTCGCGCCGAAGCCGGTTCCACTCCTCGACGTGCGGCAGGAAGAGCCGCAGCACCGCGGCCTGGAGCTCGTCGAGTCGCGAGTTGTAGCCGATCAGCTCGAAGTCCTTCTTCGCCTTCGAGCCGTGGAAGCGCAGCAGGCGGATGCGCTCCGCGAGCCCCTCGTCGCTCGTCGTCATGAGCCCGCCGTCGCCGAGCGCGAACAGGTTCTTGGTCGGGAAGAAGCTGTAGGTCGACACCACTCCCGTCGTACCCGCGCCCTGCGCGCCGAATGCCTGGGCCGCGTCCTCGACGATCGGGATGCCGAGGTCGGCCAGCTCGCCGAGTGCCGCGGGCCGCCCGAAGAGGTGAACGGGCATGATCGCCTTCGTGCGGTCGGTCACCTTCTCGCGAACGTCGGCCGCGTCGAGGTTCATCGTCCGCGCGTCGATGTCGACGAACACCGGCTTCGCGCCGCGGCGGGCGATCGACTCCGCGGTCGCGTAGAACGTGAAGCTCGGGCAGATGACCTCGTCACCGGGCCCGATGTCGAGCGCGTCGAGCGCGATCACGAGCGCGTCGGTGCCGTTCGCGACCCCGATCGCATGCGCCACGCCGAGGTAGGACGCCGCCTCCTCCTCGAAGGCGCGCACGTTCGGGCCGAGGATGAACCGCCCCGAGTCGAGGACGTCGGCGATTCGCTCCTTCAGCTCGTCCCTGAACGGCGCGTACTGCGCCTTGACGTCAACGAGCGGGATCTGAGGCACGCCGGCCCATCTTAGTCGCCCGCCTGCGGCGGAGATACCAGACGAGGAGCGCGAGGGCGACGACCACGACGGCCACCTCGACGTAGCGGAAGTCGTCGTGGAAGCGATGCCAGCTCGAGCCGAGGGCCCAGCCGGCGCCCGCGATTCCGAAGCACCAGGGGATCGTGCCGAGCACCGAGTAGAGCGTGAAGCGGCCGAGTGGCATGCGCGCGAGACCGGCCGGGATCGAGACGAACGAGCGCACGACCGGCGTCATGCGGCCGAGGAAGACGGCCCAGTCGCCCCAGCGGTCGAACCAGCGCTCCGCGCGGTCGAGGTTCTCGGGCCCGAGATGGAGCCAGCGGCCGTGCCGTTCGACGAGGGGCCGTCCGCCGTAGAGCCCGATTGCCCAACCGATGATCGAGCCGACCGTCTGGCCGGCGACGCCCGCTGTCGCGACCGCGACGTAGCCCCAGAAGTGCGAGTCGATCCGGTGTCCGAAGAGGACGACGTCCTGACCGGACAGCGCTCCGGAGGCGAGCACGCCCGCGTAGAGCATCACGAGCTCGCTCGCAGCCGGGAGGACCGAGTCGACGAGCATGAGCGCGAACACGGCGTAGAGGCCGTGATCGCCGATGAACGTGGTCAGGGTGTCGGAGACGGACGCCAGCAGCACCCGCGGGAATCTAGCTGGCTAGCGCTTGGCCCTCTTCACCAGGAAGCGCCGCTCGAGCTGCGTCGGCCCGAACGAGTTCGCCGCTTGCACGGTCGCGGAGTACGTGCCCGTGTATGCGCGGACGCCGTTCCCATAGCGCCCGTCCCAGCGGATCGTGCGCCCACCGGAGCCGAGCCTACGCCGAATCGTCTTCACGCGGCCGCCGCGCGCGTTGCGGATCGTGAGGGTCACGACCGCCGGGTGCGCAAGCCGGAAGCCGACCCGCAGCTTGCCTCCGCGCTTGTGGACGACGACGCGCGTCGGCCGGACCTTCAGGTAGCCGAGCGTCCGGTTCAGGTAGAACCGCCGCTCCACCTTCGAGTGCTGTCCCTGGTCGTCGAGCGCGTTCACGACCCAGCGCCAGCGCCCCTCCGGCTCCGCCACTCCGTCGGGGGTCCGGCCCGACCACGCGGTGCGGTACGTGCCGGGGTCGTGCTGGCCGGTCTCGGTCTGACGCGGGATGCCGTCGGGGCCGACCAGGCTCGCGGTCACGGTCGACGGGCGCACGAGCTTGTAGGTCAACGTCTGCGTTTCCGCGACACCGTCCCCGTTCGGCGAGAGCACCGGCTTCGGGGCCTGCGGTACGACGACGCCGTAGTAGAAGACGTTGAGACTGTCCGAGACCGCGCGTTCGCCGCCCGGATCCGACGGGCGGTTCAGCAGCTTGCCGTTGAACGCCATCGTCGTCGAGCCGCCCGAGTCGAGCGCGGTTCCAGTTACCGCGCCGAGACGGACGAGCTGCTGGGCGAGCTCGAAGGTCGAGACCCCGACGCTGTAGCCGGAGCGCCGACCGTCGACCGCGACCATCACGATCCGTCCGTCGGCGAGCTGGCCGACTGCGGTGCGCGGGTTGCGGGGGTCGATCTGGCTCGGCGCGAAGTCCTCGAGCGCTGCGAAGACCGGCTGGCCGTCGCGCACGATGAGCGGGCCGCCGCCGATCGCGTCGACCACGGCGCCCCACTGCGGGCGCAACACGAGCCTGACGATCATCGATCCGCCGAGCACGGCCTCGGCTGCAAGCCGGTTCGCGGCGCTGCCTCTGGCGACGAGGACGGCTCCGTCACGCGGGATCGGGGTGCCGCCTCCGGTCTTGATGTCGATCACGGTCCCCGTCAGGTCGGTGAAGGGCGCTGCGGGCGGCATCGGCTCGAGCACGACCTCGACCGTGCCGCTCGCGGTCGGCGTGTTCTCGCCCCAGACCGGGGTGAAGAGCGAGATGCCCTGCGCGCCCGGACGCTGGTTGAGGCCGTTCAGCGCTCTCCTCGGGCCGGACCCCTGCCACGTGCCGAGCATGGTCACGCGGTCGATGATCAGGCTCCCGTCGTCGGTGATGCCGAGCGTCGAGCGCTTGGGGTGCGGCGGCGCCTCGAGCACGCCGGACTGCATCAGCATCCCGCTCGGGAGGCCCTCGTCCCAGGTGAAGAGGTCGCCGTTGACGCCTGCGACGTTCGCGCTCGCCAGCGCGCGCTTCTGCATCGACGTCACGGTCTCGCGGCCGAGGAGCGTGTCGTTCGAGAGCAACGGGCGCAGCGCGTAGAGGCCGCCCGGCCGTGGCGCGCGCAGGATGTGGAAGACGACCGGGCCGTGCGGCGTGAACTGGACCTGGCGCTCGTACGACACGCCGGGCATGAGCGAGACCTTGCCGGCGTGCGCGGGAGCCGCAAGTACCGCAAAGAGCAGGGCAGTTATGGCAGTTCTGCGGAGCACGGACCGCCGGGACGCTAGCGCACGGCGGCTCCGCGGAACGACGAATTTACAGGTTGCAAATAAGGTCTAGCGGCCCCGGAGCACGCGGAACCGGCGCTCGAGCGAGGTCGGGCCGAAGGCGTTGACCGCGCGCACGCTGGCGACGTACGGGCCCGAGAACGCGCGGATGCCGCTTCCATAGCGCCCGTTCCAGCGGATGCTCGTCGTCCCTGCCCGGAGCTTGCGGCGGACCGTCTGCACCTTCGCGCCGCTGACGGTGCGGATCGTGAGCGTGACCGTCGCGGGATGGGCCAGGCGGAAACCGACCCGCAGCGCCCCGCCGCGCTTGCGGACGACCACTCGCGACGGGCTGACCCGCAGGTAGCCGAGCGTGGTGTTCAGGTAGAAGGCCCGCTCCGCGTGCGACTGCTGTCCGCGGTCGTCGACGGCGTCCACGACCCAGCGCCAGCGTCCCTCGGTTTCCGGCGTGCCCTGAGCGGTGCGGCCGTTCCAGTCGAGCGTGTACGTGCCCGGGTCGCGGTGTCCGGTCTGGGTCTGGCGCGCGACTCCGTCGGGCCCGAGGAGGCTCGCCGTCACGGTCGACGGGCGCACGACCTTGAAGCTGAGCTGCTGCGCCTCGTCGATGCCGTCGCCGTTCGGGGAGACGACGTCGGCCGTGGGCGAAGGCGCCTGGACCCCGTAGTAGAAGACGAACAGGCCGTCGGCGACTCCGCGCTCGCCGGCCGGGTCGGACGGGCGGTTGATCAGCTTCCCGTCGAACGCCATCGTCGTCGACGTGCCAGAGTCGAGCGCACTCGCGGTCACGGCGCCGAGGCGAACGAGCTGCTGGGCGAGCTCGAAGTTCGTCATTCCCGTGCTGTAGCCGGGCAGCGCTCCGTCGACCGCGACGAGGACGATCTTCCCGTCGGCGCGCTGGCCGACTGCGGTTCGCGCGCGGCGGAGCGAGAGCTGCGTGCCCGTGAACTGCTCGCCAGCGCGGAAGACGGGCCGACCATCCCGGACGATGAGGGGCCCGCCGCCGACCGCGTCGGCGACGCCGTTCCACTGAGGACGAAGGACGATGCGGACCGTGATCTGCTGTCCGACCTGGGCCTCGGTCGCGAGCCGTCCGGCGGATGCTCCGCGCCCGACGAGCACCGCTCCGCCGGGCGGTATGGCCGTCCCGCCCGCGGGCTTCGCCGCGACAACCGTTCCCGTCAAGTCTGTGAGCGGTGCCACCGGCGGGAACGAGTTGAGCACGACCTCGATCGTGTCGTTCGCCGGTGGTGTCACCGAGCCCCACGCGGAGGTGAACAGGGAGACGCCTTCCGGGCCGGCCGGCTGGTTGAGCCCCGTCATCGGACGCCGCTGGCTCGAGCCCTGCCAGGTGGCGATCATCGCGACCTGGTCGACGAGCAGGCGGCCGTCGGTCGTCACGCCGATCGTCGAGCGGTGCGGCTGCGGCGCCGTCGTCAGCTGCCCCGCGTCCATGAACATCCCGTCCGGGGTGCCGTCGTTCCACGTGTAGAGATCGGCGTTGACGCCGCCGACGGTCGCGCTCGACGAGAGGCGTTTCTGCATCGACGTCACCGTCTCGCGGTTGACGACCGTTCCGTTCGAGAGCACCGGGTGCAGCGCGTAGAGGCCGCCGGGCTTGGGAACGGTCATGACGTGGACGACCTCGGGCCCGTGCGGGGTGAAGATGAGTTGCCGCGTGTACGTGATCCCGGGGGCGAGCGCAGTGCCGGCCGCGCCGGCGTTCGGCACGAAGACGCCCGCGATGAGGGCGGCGATCACGATTCTGCGCAGCATCTGACCCGCGACGAGGCTAGCGGAACGTCTGGTCGGGCGTCAGCGGCGGCCGACGACCAGGCTGACGCGGAAACCGCGGCGGTGCCTCGTGTGTGCGCGCGGCTTCTGGGCGACGACATGGCCCACCCAGCGCCGAGCTCGCTGCCGTCGAATGCGTCCGACCGAGCAGTGGGCCCTCTGGATCTTTCGTCGAGCCGCGCCGAGCCTGAGGAGAACGACCCGCGGCACGATGCAGCGCACCACACGCGGTGGCGGCGGAGCAGGAGCCGGCGGAGGAGGGGGCGGTGGACCAGGCGGACCTGGCCCCGGTGGTGGCGGCGGCGGGCGGAAATCGAGCGCGATCTTCGTGCCCGAGGGCGACCAGGCCGGCTGCTCGTCGTTCGGGGCCGTCGGAAGCTGGTGGAGGTCGGTCCCGTCCGCGTCGACGACGAAGATCCCACTCGAAGCGCGTCCGAAGGCGATCTTCTTGCCGTCCGGTGACCAGCTCGGGCTGTAGTCGAAGTTGACATCGTTGGTGATGCGGCGCTCGCCGGTTCCGTCGACACCGATCAATGCGATGTCGTAGTCGTAGGTCGGAGGGCCGACCCATTTCGAGAACGCGATCGTCGTGCCGTCCGGCGACCAGGCAGGCTCCGAGCCGCCGAGCGGACTGGCGGCGATCGGTCTCTGGTCCGAACCGTCGGCGTTCATGACGTAGATGTCGACGACGCCCGTACGGTTCGAGTCGAAGGCGATCTTCGTGCCGTCGGGTGACCACGCTGGATCGCCGTCCAGGCCGGACGTGCTTGCGAGATTCCGTTCCCCGCTGCCGTCGGCATTCACGACGAACACCCCGCTCGGCTGGCCCGAGTACCGCGCGAACGCGATCGTTTTCCCGTCCGGAGACCAGGCAGGCACCATGTCATAGCCGGCTGCGGGTGCCGTCACCGCGTGAGCATCGCTCCCGTCGGCGTTCATGACGGAGATGGCTCCTTCGTGGCTGAATGCGATCTTCGTTCCGTCCGGCGACCAGGCCGGCTGCAGGTCGCCGAAGCGCGTGCTCGTCAGCTGCACCCGCCCGCTTCCGTCGGAGTTCATGACGTAGATCCCGGGTTCCTCGGCGTCGGCCCTCGCCACGCCGCCGACCACGAGAAGCGCGACGACGGCGGACAGGGCCTTCGCTCCGCGGTTGGCGTTCCGCATCGCGGTCAGTGCCGGCCGACGACGAGCCTGACCTTCGTTCCGCGGGCACGTCGTGCTCCGGGAGCTGGGCTCTGTCGGAGCACTCGCCCGACTCGCCTCGACTTCGTGCGCAGCACCCGCCCCAGCGAGCAGTGCGCGCGTCTGATCTTCCGCTTCGCCGCCGTGAGCCTCAGACCCACGACCCGCGGCACCAGACACCGGACTGGCGGTGGCGGTGGCGGTGGCGGAGGCGGAGGCGGAGCCGGTGGTTGAGGAGGTGGAGGTGGAGGAGGCGGCGGAGGAGGTGGCGGGGGCGGGGGCGGTGGTGGCGGTGGTGGTGGAGGAGGAGGAGGCGGTGGCGGTGGCGGAGGCGGGGGCGGTGGAGGAGCCGGAGGGGGCGGAGAGGGCGGAGGTGGCGGAGGAGGTGGCGGCCCCGGCGGAGGCGTCGAGTCGACCGAGATCTGAATACCGTCGGGATCGAGAACCTCTGCGTCGGGAGTGACGCGCGCGCCGAAGATCTCGAACCAGTGCGTCTCGGGAGCCGGAGGCGGCGGAGGGGGAGGCGGGGGCGGCCCCGCGAGACGATCATCCTCCCAGACGACGAAGTACTGCCCGGCCCCGAATGTGACCTGCGGATTCTGCTGGCCGAACACGGCCGTAGAGATCGGGAACCCTCCGGGGTCGAGCACCAAGCCGTCCCGGTCGACCCTGCTGCCGACGATGTCAGAGCCCAGGCTCTGGTCCCACAGCACGAGCGATCGCTGCCCATCGGACCCGACCCGCGGCAGCAACTGGGCCTCGGGGGCGACCTTGATCGGGAACGGGTCGGCATCGAGGATCGTGCCGCTCGGACTGACCCGAACGCCGAACACGTCGTACGTGCTTCCACCCGAATAGTTGAACGCAACGAGGTAGTTCTCGCCGTCGAACGCGACGTCCGGATAGCGCTCCGCGGTGACCTCGTGCGTGATCTGGAAGCCGTTGTGATCGAGGACCGTGCCGTCAGGCGCGAGCCTCGCTCCATACACGTCCTCGCCGCCTCGGTACTCAGCCCAGACGACGAGGAAGTTCGCGCCGTCGTATGCGATGCGCGGCGCCGCGAGCACGATTCCCTGGCCGGACGAGAGGACGATGCTGTTCGGATCGAGCACGTTGCCGTCTGGGTCGACCCGCGTCGCGTGGATGGAGTCGGTCGGCCCGTCGTCCTTCCACCAGACCACGACGTGGTACCCGCCGCCGAAGACGCTGTCCGAAGGGGCCACGTTGCCTGCCGAGATCTGAAAGCCGTTCGGGTCGAGCACGGTGCCGTCCGGCTCGACACGTGTGCCGCGCAGACCGGCCAGGCCGCCCCAGGCGACGAGGTTCGCGCCGGCCCCGAAAGAGACGCTCGGCGCGACCTCGTACCCGTCCTCATGTGAGAGCTGGATCCCACTCGGGTCGAGCACGCTCCCCGCCGGGCTCACCCGGGCGCCGTAGACATCGCTCTGCGTCGAGCGGTAGTCCTCCCAGACGGCGAAGTAGTTCGTCCCGTCGAACGTGACATCCGGCTTCTCGTGGGATGTCGTCGTGGTCGGAGCACTCACCGGTCGTCCGCGTGCTCCACCGGCGAGGATCGCAGCGGCAATCAGCCCCACGCAGCAGCCGACGGCTGTGATCAACGCTGCTCGGCGCGGGCTAGCGTGCATGACTCCCCTCCGTACGGATACTGACACCGGATCTCGACCGGCGTCAACGCCGCCGACCGGAAAAACCGACCGTCGTCAGTTCCAGACGCGGACGTCGCGGTACAGCGTGTCGCGCTGCACCGGAGTCTTGCCGAGGGCCTTGATCGCGCGGATGAAGTCGTCGGTCGACGCGCGGTGCGTCGTGCCTGCAGCGGAGACGACGTTCTCCTCGATCATGACCGAGCCGAGGTCGTCGGCGCCGAACTCGAGCGCGACCTGGCCGACCTTCATGCCCTGCGTCACCCAGCTCGACTGGATGTGGTCGACGTTGTCGAGGTAGATGCGGCTCACGGCCTGCGTGAGCAGGTACTCGAACGAAGTCGGATGGTGCGTGACGAGCGGCGCCAGGCGGGTGCCCTCCGGCTGGAACGTCCACGAGATGAACGCGCGGAAGCCCCGCGTCTCGTCCTGGAGGTCGCGGATGCGGCGCATGTGCTCGATGCGCTCGGCGAGCGTCTCGACGTGCCCGTACATCATCGTCGCGGTCGTCGACATGCCGAGCCGGTGCGCGTGGCGCATGACGCCGAGCCAGTCGGCCGTCTTCGTCTTCTTCGGCGCGATGATGTCGCGGACCCGGTCGACGAGGATCTCGGCGCCACCCCCCGGGATCGAGTCCAGGCCCGCGTCGCGGAGGCGCGTGAGCGTGGCCGGAACGGTCAGCTTCGAGCGGCGCGCGATGTGCTGGATCTCGGGCGGCGACAGCGCGTGCAGGTGGATCGGGTAGCGCTCCTTGAGCGACCGGAACAGGTCCTCGTAGTAGTCGATCCCGAGGTCCGGGTGGTGGCCGCCCTGCATGAGGACGCCGGTGCCGCCGATTGCGAGCGTCTCCTCGACCTTCTTGTAGATGACCGTCTTCGGGAGCAGGTAACCCTCGGCGCGGTCGCCCGGACGGCGGTAGAAGGCGCAGAAGTCGCAGTCGGTGACGCAGACGTTCGTGTAGTTGACGTTGCGGTCGATGATGAACGTGATCCGGCCGGAGTCCGTCCGTCGCGCGCGGAGCTCGTCGGCCGCCTTCCCGATTGCGACGAGGTCTTTCGACTCGAGGAGCGCGAGCGCCTCGTCGTCGGTGATGCGCTCGCCGTCGAGTGCCTTCTCGAGAATCGGACCGGTCACGCCAGGCAATCCTTGACCTCGTTCATCTCGTCCTCGGACACATCGGGCCCGATGCTCGACGCGTTCCGGTGCCCGTAGATGATCACGTTGCCCTTCGTTGCGAGCCGGCCGTTCGGCGCTTTGAACTGTTTCGTGTAGGCCTCCGCCTGCGCGCCGCTGGGCAGAAACAGGAGCTCAAAGATCTTGGTGTCGGTCGAGATGCGCACGGTGGTCTGTCCTTTGCCGACGGCCTGCGTCTTGCCGAGGTCGCGGAAGCAACCGGCGCTCTTCGCGTAGCTGAACTGCGTCTTCTCCTTGCCGCCGCACGCCGCGACGACCAGGATCACGCCCGCGCCCAGCAACAGCCGGATCACGCCGGGACCGCTTCGCCGTAGACGAACCGCAGGTTGGGGACGCGGTCGAGCTCGCCGGCGTCACGGGCCAGCTCGAAGAACGTGAAGAGCGCAGCCCGTTCGCGGGGGCCGAACCGGTAGCGGAGTTTCTCGAAGTAGCGGGCGAGGAACCCGGCCGGGTAGCCGTACCGATCCATCGCCTCGTGCGCGAGCACCTCGGGCTCGGAGCGGGCGCGGCGGACCGAGGCGACGAGGGCGTCTTCCAGCTCCTCGACTCCCTCTGGCGGCGGGTCGGCGCAGGCCCAGACGGCGAACACCATCGGCAGGCCGGTGCGCTCGGTCCAGAGCCGACCGAGGTCGTGGTGCGGTGTCGGGTCTTCGAACGCGCTGCGCAGTGCCGCGTCGCCGATCAGGAGCTTCGCGTCGGCCCGCTGGTCGAGCGGGACATGCGATGCGTTCGGGAAGAGGATGCGCGCGAGCACGACCGAGGTCGCGCTCTCCGGCGTGACCGCGATCGAGAGGATCTCGTCGATCGGCTTCGGAGAGACGAGCTGGATCGAGTCGACGGCGCCCTCGGAGGAGACGCAGAGCCGCGGCAGGAGCATGAGCGTGGACGCGTTCCGGGCCCACTCGATCGACGGGATCGGTGCGACGTCGACCTCGCCCGCGAGGAGCTTCCGCGCGAGCTCGACCGGGACGCCCTGGACCTCGTCGACCTCGGCCTCGAGCCGGTGGAAGACCGGGGCCATGTTCACGTACGAGATGCGTCCGAGCCGGATCACTCCACCGCCTCTTTCCAGGTACACGGGCGCCCGCGTGAACCGGGGACCCCACCGACCGCGCCCCTGCCGCTGAGGCTACGGCCGCGAGCCGCGCGTGTCTGCGACCGATCGTGCCGACTCCGGGACGAGCCGTGACAACCCTGCATCAGTCGTCCCACCGCCGCAGCTCGTTGTAGAGCGTGTCGCGCTGCACCGGGATCCGCCCCGCCTCGCGCACGACCCGCACGAGCTCGTCGATCTTCTGCTCGGTCTCGGTCTGCGCGCCGGCCGCGTGGAAGATCTCCTCGCGCACGACGGTCCCCTGAACGTCGTTTGCCCCGAAATGCAGGGCAATTTGCGTCAGCGGCAGGCCCATCATGATCCAGTAGGCCTTGATGTTCGGGATGTTGTCGAGCAGGAGCCGCGAGACCGCGATCAGCTTCAGGTCGTCCGACGCGGCAGTGTGCTTCCAGCCGCGCTGCTCGAAGACCGTGTTCTCCGGATGGAACGCGAGCGGAATGAACGCGAGAAAGCCGGCGGTCTCGTCCTGGAGCGCGCGCAACCGCAGCAGGTGATCGACCCGCTCGGCGTACGTCTCGACATGCCCGTAGAGCATCGTGCAATGCGTCGGGATGCCGAGCCCGTGCGCGGTGCGGTGGACGTCGAACCAGTTGTCCGGATGCTCCTTCCCGGGCGCGACGAGCCGACGCACGCGATCGGCGAAGACCTCCGCGCCCCCACCAGGCAGCGACCCGAGCCCGGCGTCGCGCAGCTCCCGCAGCACCTGCTCGTGCGTGAGGCCGCCGAGCTTCGACATGTGGTGGATCTCGCTCGCGGTGAAGAGCTTCAGGTGCACGTCGGGCATCGCCTCGTGCAACTGCGCGACGATCTGGACGTAGTAGTCGAAGTCGACGTGCGGGCTCTCGCCGCCGACCATGTGGATCTCGGTGAACCCGGAGAGCTCGCGCTGGTGGAGCGCGTCCTCGACGAGCTCCTCGGCCGTGTACGTGTACGCGCCTTCCTGCTTCTGCGTGACCGCGAACGCGCAGAACTTGCACTTCACACGGCAGACGTTCGTCTGGTTCAGGTACAGGTTCTGGACGAAGTAGACCTCGTCGTTCCCGCCTCGCTGACGCCGGGTGAGGTCGGCCAGCTCACCGAGCGCGAGGACGTCGTCCGACTCCATGAGCAGAAGGCCGTCTTCGAGGTCGAGCCGTTCGCCGGCGACGACCTTCTCGCGGATGGTCTCGAG
>Ga0070683_100004534_pt1 | contig 11467 bp, 7 predicted proteins | sample KBSC713LmetaG_FD_64662 | JGI IMG/M metagenome (GOLD analysis project Ga0070683, IMG submission 64662) | Corn rhizosphere microbial communities from Kellogg Biological Station, Michigan, USA - KBS C7.1-3L metaG | ecosystem: Host-associated > Plants > Roots > Rhizosphere ...
CGCGAGGATCTCGTCTGCCTGGACGCGGGGCAGCGACGCCCCTGAGCTCCTGCTCGCCGCCGGGCGCCGGCTCCAGCCGCTCGATGCGCAACTCGCGCGCAGCACCTACCTCGAGGCGCTGGGAGCCGCGATGTTCCGTGGGCGGCTGGGTGGCGAGCACGGAGTGCGCGACGTCGCCGAGGCCGCACTCACCGCCCCACCGCCGCCGGAGCCACCGCGCGCGACCGACCTGCTCCTCGATGGTTTGGCCACGCGCTTCAGCAAGGGCTACGCAGCGGGCGCCCCACCGCTCCTGCGAGCGATCGACGCCTTCCGCGGCGAGGACCACCGCCACCAGTACGACAGCGACTGGCTCCTGGCCTGCCGGATCGCGCCGGACCTCTGGGACGACGAGGCGTGGCACGATCTCGCCGCGGCAGGGCTCGGGCGCGCACGCGACGCCGCCGCGCTGACCCTGCTCCCCGTCGCCCTGCACTACCGGGCGGGCGTTCACGTCCACGCTGCCGAGTTCGACGCCGCCGCGCGCCTCGTCGACGAAGCCGATGAGATCTCGGAGGCGACCGGCACGGCGCGGTTCACGTACACGTCCATGGTCCTCGCCGGATGGCGAGGCGACCACGCCGAGGCGCTGAGGACGATCCGCGCGAGCGTGCAGGACGCGACTGCCAGGGGCGAAGGGAGAGTGATCGCACTGGCGGAGTACGCGACTGCCGTATTGCACAACGGTCTGGGCCTCTACGAGGACGCGCTCGCCGCCGCGCGGCGTGGGTGCGCGCATGACGACCTCGGGCTCTGCGGCTGGTCGCTCGTGGAGCTGATCGAGGCGGCGACGCGCAGCGGCAACGCGGATGCGGCAGCCGCCGCGCTCGGTCGGCTCCAGGAGCGCACACGCGTCGCCGGCACCGACTGGGCGCTCGGCGTCGAAGCCTGCTCGCGAGCCGTCCTCAGCAAGGGGATCGAGGCAGAGTCGCTCTACCTCGAAGCCATCGAGCGACTCGCGCGCACCCGCATCGCCGTGCAGCTCGCACGCGCGCGGCTTCTCTATGGCGAATGGCTACGCCGCGAGGGCCGGCGCATCGACGCGAGAGAGCACCTCCGACTCGCGCACGAGGCGTTCCGCCACGCGGGTGCCGAGGCCTTCGTCGAGCGGGCCCGCCGCGAGCTGGCGGCGACCGGCGAGACAATGGCCCGGGAGACCTCCAGAGCGCGCGGCCGGCTCACGACCCAGGAGACGCAGATCGCCCAGCTGGCCGCCGACGGCCGAACCAACCCCGAGATCGGCGCGCAGCTGTTCATCAGCCCTCGCACCGTCGAGTACCACCTCCGCAAGGTCTTTGCCAAGCTCAACGTCAACTCGCGACGCGAGCTGCGCTCTGCGCTGTCCCAATGGCAGCCGGAGCAGGGCGCGCCCGCCCCAGGTGTCAGACCCTCGCCGCCTCCTCCGTCCTGACCGGCGCGCCCGCGTGCCGGTTCGCCCAGTCGAGCGCGTCGTCGGCGACCGCCTCCCAACCCGGCGCGCCGGCCGTGAAGTGGGGGCGCCCCGCGAACTCCTTGTACTCCACGACGGCCTTCGACTTGCCGAGCCGCTTGGCGGCCTCCCTGCTCACCGAGGCCGGGATCGTGTGGTCCTGATCGTTGCCCATCACGAGGAGCGGCGGGCGGTCGTCCTTGTGGAAATCGACCTTGGTGACGGCGTGCGGGTTGAGGTTGGCGAACGCCGCCTGGAAGACCACCCGGCCGGGAGCAGGAACGTAGTAGCGCGCGTAGGCCGCCTCGGCGTCCGCGTCGTTCATGGTGTTGGTGAAGTGGTAGTGGAACTGCCTTGGCGTCATCGGGATAGTCTTCTTGCGGTTCGCCGGGTTGCGGATCGCCGGGAAGACCGTGCGAAGCAAGTCCGGCGGCACGCGCAGTACGCCCTTGACCGGCGCCGGCGACAGGGTGACGCCGGCCACGCCGAGGCCGCGGTCGAGCAGCAGGTGGGTCAGCAGGCCGCCGGTGGAGTGCCCCATGATGATCGGCGGGGTGTCCAGGCCGCGAACGATTCGCTCGTAGTGGTCGATGACCTCGGCGAGGCCGAGCCCGTTCATGACGGACGGGTCCCGGCGGAGGGCCTCGACCTCGCCCTCCATGCGCGGCCAGGCCGGCACGAGGACCTCGTGTCCACGCTGCTCAAAGCGCTCCTTCCAGCCCTCCCAGCTGCGCGGAGTGAGCCAGAGACCGTGGATCAGGACGATGGGCGGACGCATGATTGGACTCCTTGCACGGACCAGGTCAGGCGGTGTGAAGCGCCTGATGCAGGACGGAAATGGCTTGGGCCACCGCGGCGCGCGTCGCATGGGTGGCGCTCAGGGGGTTGAGCATCATGAAGTCGTGCGTGATGCCGTCGTAGCGCACGGTGGTGACCGCGACGCCGGCCGCGCGCAGGCGGGCCGCGTACGCCTCGCCCTCGTCGCGCAGAACGTCGGCCTCGTCCACGATGACAAGTGCCGGCGGCAGTCCGGCGAGCTGCGCGTCGCTCGCCCGCAGCGGCGACGCGAACCGCTCGTCGCGCCGGTCGTGATCCGGGCAGTAGCAGTCCCAGAACCACGCCATCGCCTTGGCGGTCAGGAAGTAGCCGTCGGCGAACTGCGCGTAGGAGCCGGTGTCCATCCCCGCGTCGGTGACCGGGTAGTACATCGACTGGTGGACGAAGCGGACATCGCCGCGCTCCTGGGCCATCTGCGCCAGCGCGGCGGTCATGCCGCCGCCGACCGAGTCGCCGGCGATCGCCATGCGCTCCGGGTCGAGCTCGTGGGCGGCGCCTTCACGGACGATCCACCGGGCGGTGGCGTACCCCTGCTCGATCGCGACCGGGTAGTGCGCTTCCGGCGAGCGGTCGTACTCCACGAACGCCAGCGCGGCGCCCGCTCCAACCGCCAACTCGCGGACCAGACGGTCGTGGGTTCCGGCGTTCCCGAGCACCCAGCCGCCGCCGTGCATGTACAGGATCACCGGCAGCGTGCCCTCGGCGCCGGCCGGGCGCACGATGCGCACCCGCACATCGCCGACCTCGGCCGGCACGGTGATCCAGCGCTCGTCGACGGGCAGCTTGTCGATCGGCGCCGCCTGCACGTCGTCGAGCACCTTGCGCGCCTCGTCCGGCGTCATCTCGTACAGGAACGGCGGTGTCGCGGTCGCCTCGACGAACGCCTGCGAGGCGGGCTCGAGCACGACGTGGGCGAGCGTGCTATCGACGGCCATGAGCATCGACTCCTTCGGATTTGGTTGCCGGGTATGAGTCTCGCCCGGGTGAGGTCCTGCTTCGTCAGTGCGACTCCCCAGTCGGCTCCCTAGGGCGGCCGTCGTTGCTCACTGGTGCCCGCGTACGGGTTGCGCCCGCCGGGATAATTCGCCCGGCATGAGCATCACTCGTCTGCCGCTCCCGGGCCTGGTCGATCGCCGGCGCGAGCGCGAAGCGCTCAAACGGCTGGTCGCCGGCGTGCAGGCCGGTCAGAGCCGGGTGCTGGTGCTCCGCGGGGAGGCTGGAGTCGGTAAGTCCGCGTTGCTCGAGCACTTGGCGGCGAACGCTCCCGGGTGCCAGATCGCGCGCGCGGCGGGCGTCGAGTCCGAGATGGAGCTCGCGTTCGCCGGCCTGCACGCGCTGTGCGCGCCGATGCTCGACCACCTGCCGCACCTTCCGGTGCCGCAGCGGGCCGCGCTGAGCACCGCGTTCGGGCTCGACGCCGGCCGGCCGCCGGATCGGTTCATGGTTGGCTTGGCGGTGTTGAGCCTGCTCGCCGACATCGCCGAGGAGCAGCCGGTGATCTGCATCGTGGACGACGCGCAGTGGCTCGATCTCGTGTCGGCGCAGACGCTGGGATTCGTCGCGCGCCGGCTGTTGGCGGAGCGCGTCGGGTTGGTGTTCGCCATCCGGGAGGACGGCGAGGATCACGGGTTGGGAGGACTGCCGGCGCTTGCCGTCGAAGGCGTCGACGAGGCTGACGCCCGCGCGCTATTGGACGCGACGGTTCCGGGTCGGCTTGACGCGCGGGTGCGGGACCGGATCCTGGCCGAGGCGTCGGGGAATCCACTCGCGCTGCTGGAACTGCCGCGGGGGCTCACGCCCGCGGGGTTGGCCGGCGGGTTCGGGCTGCCTGGCTCGGTGCCGCTCGTCAGCCGGCTTGAACAGGGCTTCGTGCGTCAGCTCGAATCGCTGCCGGGCGACACGCGGCAGCTGTTGCTGCTCGCGGCGGCCGAGCCCGTCGGCGACGTGACATTGCTGCGGCGCGCGGCAGAGCGACTCGGCCTTGGTGGCGACGAGGCGGCGCCGGCCGAGGCCGTGGGGCTGATCGATGTCGGTGCACGAGTGCGGTTTCGGCATCCGCTGGTGCGCTCGGCCGCGTATCGGGCGGCGAGCGTGCCCGACCGCCGGGAGGTCCATCGCGCGCTGGCCGATGCGACCGATCCGCGGCTCGATCCCGATCGGCGCGCGTGGCATCGCGCACATGCCGCGGAGCGTCTCGACGAGACCGTGGCAGGCGAGCTGGAGCGCTCGGCCGACCGCGCGCGCAATCGCGGCGGCATAGCCGCCGCGGCCGCCTTCCTCGCCCGCGCAGCGGAGCTGACCCCCGCTCCGGCCGATCGTGGCCGGCGGGCACTGGCGGCCGCGCAGGCCAAGTTCCAGTCCGGCGCGCCGCAGGCGGCGCAAGCGCTTCTCGCCGTCGCCGAAATGTGTCCGCTGGACGAGACTCAGCGCGCCCGGCATGTCCGCCTGCACGCCGAGATCGTCTTTGCGCTCAGGCGCGGGCGCGACGCGCCGCCGCTCCTTCTCGATGCCGCCAGACGGCTGGAAGCGCTCGATCCCGCGTTGGCGCGCGAGACATACCTGGAGGCCCTCGGAGCGGCCATGTACGCGGGACGCCTCTACGACGAGTCTGGCGTGCGACAGGCGGCCGAGGCGGCGCGAGCGGCGCCGGCCGCGCCGGCGCCGCCGCGATCGATCGACCTCGTTCTCGATGGCATGGCCACACGGTTCACGGAGGGACCCGGCGCGGGCGTCGCGCCTCTGAGGCTCGCGCTTCAGGCCTTCGAGAACGAGGCGCTCGAGCGTCACGAAGAGATGATGCGCTGGCTCCTGCTGTGTCCGGTCGTCCAGTCCCTGGCGGTGTTCGAGCTCTGGGACGACGAGGCGTTCAACGCGCTTGCCGTTCGCGCCGTGCAGCTGGCTCGGGATACCGGCGCACTCGCGATGCTCTCGGTGACCCTCGTGTACCGGTCCGGTGTGCACCTTTTCAGCGGGGAGTTCGCCGCTGCCTCGGCGATGAACCAGGAGGCGGATGCGATCGCGGCCGCGACCGGCAACGCGGCTCTCGTGTACGGCAAGCTCCTTGTCGGCGCCTGGCGCGGCGTGGAATCCGACGCGATGGCGCTCATCAACGCCGGCCTTGAAAGCGCGACTGCGCGCGGCGAGGGACGGGTGGCGGCGCTTGCCGGCTACGCGATCGCCGTGCTCAACAACGGCTTGGGCCGCTACGCGGCGGCGATCGAGGGCGCCCTCCGCGGCAGCGAGGACGATGACCAGGGGTACGCCGGCTGGTCGCTTGCCGAGCTTGTCGAGGCGGCGGTACGCGCCGGCCGAGTGGACGTCGCTGCGTCCGCGCTGCCCCGGTTCGAAGCGCGAGCACGCGCCGCGGGCACGGACTGGGCTCTCGGCGTCCTGGCACGCCTGCGCGCGCTGATGAGCGGGGACGACAGTGCCGATGCGTTGTACCGCGAGGCGATCGAGCGGCTCGAGCGCACCCGGATCCGCATCGAGCTGGCCCGCGCGCATCTCCTCTACGGCGAATGGCTCCGGCGCGAGAATCGGCGCGTGGACGCCCGAGCGCAGCTTCGAACCGCCTACGAGACCTTTAGCCACAGCGGGTGCGAAGCGTTCGCCGAGCGAGCTCGGCGCGAGCTCGTGGCGACCGGCGAAACCGCGCCCAGGCGCACCGTCCTGACGCGCGACGTCCTCACGCCCCAGGAAGCGCAGGTCGCCCGCATGGCGCGCGACGGGCAATCGAATCCGGAGATCGGCGCTCAGCTATTCATCAGTCCGCGCACGGTCGAATACCACCTGCGCAAGGCGTTCCGCAAGCTCGACGTCAGCACCCGCAGGGAGCTTCGAGGCGTGCTCGTCGACTCTCCCGACCTCGCAGGCAGGCATACCGCTTAGTGGTCGCGCCGGTCGCCGCCGCCGGCCAACCGTGACCGACATCGGCTTACGCGTGGCCGAAGCGGACGTCGGGGAGGATCTGGTGCAGCGGCTTGGGCAGCCACCACGCCCACTTGCCGAGGAGGCGAAGCAGCACCGGCACGAGCAGCAGGCGGACGAGCGCGGCGTCGAGCAGGACCGCGACGCCGAGGATCACGCCCATCTCCTTGGGCGGCAGCGGCCCCGAGAGCGCGAACGTGAAGAACACCGCGACCATCACCGCCGCGGCGGCGAAGATGACGCGGCCGCTGTGCGCCATGCCGCCGACCATCGCGTCGTGCGGGTCGTGGCTGCGATCCCAGTGCTCCTTGGCGCTCGAGAGCAGGAACACGGTGTAGTCCATCGAGATCGCGAAGATCATCGCGAAGAAGAACACGGGCCCCCAGGCGTCGAGGAAGCCTTGGGACTCGAAGCCGAGCAGCCCGCTGAGGTGGCCCTCCTGGAAGATCAGCCGCGCGACGCCGAACGCGGCGCCGGTCGCGAGCAGGTTGGTCAGCACGCCGGCGGCGGCGATGATCGGGGCCTGGAGCGCGACGAGCAGCAGCAGGAACCCAAGGGCGAGGACCACGCCGACGACGAGCGGCGTCTTGTCGGAGAGCGTCGTCTCGAGGTCATGGTTCTCAGCGACCGAGCCGCCCACGAGCGCACCCCGCGGCAACGCACTGCGCAGCCGGTCGACCGTCCGGCCGACGGCCTTGGCGGACGGATCGGCGTTCGGGACGGCCTGGACGAGCGCCATGCCGTTGGCGCCGGGCAGCGGCGGCATGACCTGGGCGATGCCCGGGTCGGCCTTCGCCGCGGCCGCGACCTGGGCGGCGCCGGCCTGTGGTGTGGTGATCTGGATCGCGCCGGGAGCGCCCTTGCCGAATGCGGCCTGGACCTGGTCGTAGCCGACGCGTGAGCTGTCGGACGCGGGCACGACCTTGATCGACGGCATCCCGGTCTTGAGCCCAAGCACCGGGAGTGCAAGGGCGACCAGCAGCACGACGGCCAGCGAGCCGAACGCGTATGGGTGCTTCCACAACCGCTCGCCCCACGCCGCGAAGCGCGGCGAGCGGTGCTCGCCCGAGTGCACCCACGGCAGCGCCAGCTTGTCCACGCGGCGGCCGAGCTTGCCAAGCACCGCCGGCAGCAACGTCAACGTCGCGGCGAGGATGAAGACGACCGAGAGCATGATCCCCAGCGCCATCGAGCGGAACGCCGGCGACGGCACCAACATCACCGCCGACAGGGAGATCAGTACGGTGGCGCCGCTGAACAGCACCGCCTTGCCGGCCGTGTCCATCGTCTCGGCGACGGCGTCCTCGACCGGCTCCTTGGAGCCGAACAGCGCCCCGCGGAAGCGATAGACGATGAACAATGCATAATCGATTCCGAGCGCGAGCGCGAACATCAGCGCGAAGTTCATCGCCCAGATCGAGATGTCCAGCAGCTGCGTGCCGAGGTACAGCGAGCCCGCGGACGCGACGAGGCCCAGGATCGTCAGCATCAGCGGGAGCCCGGCGGCGACGAGCGAGCCGAAGGCGAGCACGAGGATGAGCATCGTCACGGGCCAGCTGAACAGCTCGGACTTCATCATCGCCGTGCGGTTGGCCTCGTTGAAGTCCGACCACATGCCCGAGGCGCCGGTGAGCGAGACCTGCACGCCGTCGCCTTGGAGACGATGCAGCTGCGTCTTGAGATCGTCGGCCGCGCGGACCATCGAATTGGCGTCGGCGGCCGCGCCGGCCCGGACGATCGCCGTATGGCCGTCGCGCGAGATCGACGTCCCAGGTTCGGGCGCGACGACGGACTTCACGCGCCGGTCAGCCTTCAGGATCCGCGTACTCGACGCGATCGCGCGCTGGAACGCCGGGTCGCCGATCGTCGTACCCGGGGAGTGGACGACGACCATCAGCGCGCTCGAGGAGAGCCCCTGGAAGTTCGTGTCGATGACCTTGCGCGCGGTGACGGACTCCGAGCCCGTCGCCTCCCAGCCGGCGCCCGACAGCGCCGTCTCCACCCGCGGCGCGAGAACGCCGAGGATGACGACGAGGACCGCCCAGGCGATCGCCACGGTGCGGAAGCGGGTCGCCGTCCAGCGGCCCAACCGCCCGACGGGTCCGTACCTCATCACGCCCCCTGGAGGATCGCGTCGAGTTCAGAGACCTGCCGCCGAAGGCCGCCGCAGACCTGCTCGCACAGCTCGAACACGCCGGGGTCGGCGATCGAGTACAGCGACGACGTGCCCTGCTTGGTCCGGGAAACGATCCCGGCGTTCAGGAGCACGCCGAGATGCTTGGAGACGTTCTGCTGCGAGGCGCCGACTGCCTGCTGGAGCTCCAGCACGGTCGCGTCGCCGTCGCGGAGGCGGTCGAGCAGCTTGATCCGCATCGGCTCGGCGAGGACCCGGAAGCGGCCGGCGATCAGCTCGACAAGCGCGTCCGGAAGCGGGTGCGGGATCAGCGAGGCTGGGGTCATGTCGGACAAAGGTAGCACAACTTCACAGTTGTGTACTTGATAAGTTGGGAGACGTGGTGCTGCTCGCGATCCCCTTCGGGCTTGTCATCGGGCTGATCGTCGGCGCCGTCGGCGGCGGAGGCGCGATCCTCGCGCTGCCCGTGCTCGTCTACGTGCTCGGCGAGCCGGTCGGGCCCGCGTCGACCGCCTCGCTGATCGTCGTCGCCCTCGCCGCCGCCGCCGGCGCCGGCTCGCTCGCGCGCCACGGACACGTCTGCTGGCGGCTCGCGCTCGCGTTCTCGGCGCCCGCCGCCGCCGGCTCGCTGCTCGGCGCGATCGCCAACAACGCGGTCAGCGGCCGGGCGTTGATCCTCGCGTTCGTCCCGGTGATGCTGATCGCCGCATTCGCCACGTGGCGGAGGGCGGGCAGCGCTCGCGACGACGGCGATGCGGGCTGCCCGCCGGTGGACTACCCGCGCGCGCTCGTCGCCGGGGCCGCCGTCGGGCTGCTCACCGGCTTCTTCGGCGTCGGCGGCGGTTTCGTGATCGTCCCGGTCCTGACGCTGTGGCTCGGCCTTGGGTTCCGCCGCGGCGTCGCCACTTCGCTGGTCATCATCACGCTCACCGGCCTCGCCGCCCTCGCCAGCCATCTCGTCACCGGCGCGCGGCCCAACGTCCCGGTCACGGCCGCGCTTGCCGCCTCGACCGCGCTCGGTGCCCTCTGCGGCACCTTCGTCGGCGGGCGCCTGCCGCAGGCGGCGCTCGGGCGCGGCTTCGCGCTGATCGTCAGCACGGTGGCCGTCCTGCTGCTCGTCGACACGGTGCTGCTCGGCGGTCCGCCCGGCCGCTGAGCCCAGCGTGCCCAGCCGGCAAGACCCGGCGGCCCGCACGATCTTGCGGCGCCAGGGTGCGACGGCGCCCCGGGAGACGCAGTTCTCCGCACCCGAATGCGGGACCCTGCGGATGACGGAGCGGCATTCGGGTGGCAGTGTCGGTGCATGAGCGAAGCGCCGTACGTTCGTCCGGTGCTCGTCGGCATCGACGGCACCCCCTCCGGGCTGGAGGCGCTGTCGCTTGCCCGCGCCTTGGCGGTGCTGCTCGACGCCCCGCTGGTCCTCGGTGCGGTGTACGGGTTCGAGTCGGTGACCACCGGCTACCCCGGGCCGCCATGGCCGCCAAAGCAGGACGCACTCGCCTGGCTCGAGGAGGCCGAGGCGCGGCTCGGCGACGCCCTTCCGTCGCGTTCGGTCTCGGTCGACGCGTCGACGATCGCGCAGGGACTGACCCAGCTGGCCGAGCAAGAGCACGCCGAGATCCTCGTGTTGGGGTCCAGCCGCCGCGGGCCGTTCGGGCACCTCTTCGTCGGCTCCGGCGTCACGCGGGTGGTGCACGGCGCGCCGTGCGCTGTCGCCGTCGTGCCGCACGGCTGGACGCTGCGGTCGTCCAAGGAGCCGCTGGTGTTCGGCGCAGCGGTAACCGATGCGCCCGAGTCGCGTGAGGCGCTGGCACTCGCGGCGCGCCTCGCCGGCGGGACGCGCGCGCAGGTGCGGGTCCTCATCGCCGTGCCTATGATCTCGCCGGCACATCCACTGTTTGCCGCCACCGGCACCAGCTACACCGCATGGGTGCGCGACCGGCGCCAGCACGCCGAGCAGATGGCACACGAAGCCGCGACCGGCATCGCGGATGCCGAGGTCGAAATCCTCGGGGGCGATCCCGTGCGCTGTCTCGCCGACGCGTCGTCCGAGCTCGATCTGCTCGTGGTCGGGTCGCGCCGCTACGGACCGCTGCGCAGCGTGCTGTTGGGCGGAGTCTCCGGTCCGCTGGTCGAGCACGCGCACTGCCCCGTGCTGATCGTGCCCCGGGGCGTGCGCGAGTCCGCGCCCGGGATCGCGAAGCCGAGCGACGTCGCCCACGCCTCGTAGCGGCGCGTGAGGGTCAGGTGGCTGCGAGGCGCTCGTCGAGCGCATCGCGTGCCACCGCCACGACGGCCTCGGGCGCGCGGTCGGTGGGGACCGTGACCCGATCGCCGGTCGCGACCTCGGTGAGCGGCTCCCATTCGCCGAGCTGTCGCGTCGCGATCACGGCGTCGGCATCCGAGACCCGCTCGGGGTCGTGCGAGCGGGCGGCTGCCCGGCGGGCGAGGACCGCGGCGGGCGCCCGGCACTCGATCCAGACGCCCGCTGGGTGGCCGAACGCCTCGCGGTCGGCGGCGTAACGGAATGTGGCGTCGACGACGACCGGCTCGCCGGCGGCCGCCAGCTCGGCTGCGCGGCGGCCGAGCTCGCGGTACGTCCGCTGGTTGACCGCCGGTGTGTACGCGGCAGCCGGGGCACGCTCGGTCGGGGCGATCCCGAGCAGATCCTTGCGCACGGGATCGGACGACAGGACGGTCGCGCCGGAGCGTGCCGCGAGCGCGGCGGCGAGCGTCGACTTTCCGCTGGCCGCCGCGCCGCAGACGATCGCCACCGGGCCAAGGCGCAGCTCCCACCCGAGCCGGCCGGCCAGGCCGAGCAGATCGTCGGCAGCGGTCCGGCGGCGATCGGCATCGGCGCCCGTGACCTGGGCGGCGCGCATCAGCGCCACCTTGGCGCGGATGAGTGCCCGCTGCGCAGCGAAGAACGTCACGAGCGCGTCGTCGCCGGGGTCGCCGCCGGCGTCGCGGTAGGCGGCCACCAGCAGGCGCGCGAGCCGTGCGTCGCGACGGCGCAGGTCCATCGCGAGGAACGCCAGGTCCAGGCCCGTGTCGATGTGGCGCAGGGCGGGGTCGAACTCGACGCAGTCGACGATCTCGAT
>Ga0070683_100004535_pt1 | contig 11464 bp, 9 predicted proteins | sample KBSC713LmetaG_FD_64662 | JGI IMG/M metagenome (GOLD analysis project Ga0070683, IMG submission 64662) | Corn rhizosphere microbial communities from Kellogg Biological Station, Michigan, USA - KBS C7.1-3L metaG | ecosystem: Host-associated > Plants > Roots > Rhizosphere ...
TAGATGCTCTGATCGTCGTCGCCGACCACGCAGAGGTTCCGCGTGCGCGCCGAGAGACGCTGGAGGAGGCGGTACTGGATCTGGTTCGTGTCCTGGAACTCGTCGACGAGGAGGAAATCGAATTTCTTCTCGAGCCCTTCCTTCGCGCGGATGACCTCGGCGGGGTACGAGCCGTCCGACGGCGCCTCGAGGATGCGCACGACACCGAGGATGAGGTCCTCGAAATCGAGCGCGTTGGCCGCTTTCAGCGACTCCTCGTATTTGCGGTACGCCTTCTGGATGACGTCGTCGACGTAGTTGTCGAGGCTCATCTCGTCGGGGCCGCGTCCCTCCTGCTTCTCTTTGTGGACGCGCGAGAGCACCTGCTTCGGCGGGTAGCGGCGGTCGTCGAGGTCCATGTCCCGGAGGACGCGGTTCATGACCGCTTTCTGATCCGTCGTGTCGTAAATCAGAAAGCCCTTGGTGCGCTCGATGGCCTCCGGGAAAAGGCGGAGGAACTTGGCACACGTCGCGTGGAAGGTGCCGACCCACAAGTCGCGGGCGACCGGGCCGAGCATCTCCGGCTGTTCCAGGCGATGACGCATCTCGCCGGCCGCCTTGTTCGTGAACGTGACGGCAAGGATTTTCCAGGGGGCGACGCGTTCGCGGGCGACCAGATTCGCGATTCGGTAGGTGATCACCCGGGTCTTGCCGCTGCCGGCCCCGGCGAACACGAGGAGGGGCCCTTCGACGTGCGCGACGGCCTCCGCCTGGGGTTCGTTCAGCTCGCCCACCGCCCTTGGACCTAGCACTTTTCGCGACGATTTTTCCGGGTATAGTCGTCGTTCCGAGATGGCTGACGAGAACGATACGAACGGGACCGTTCCAGAGGGAGAGGACCCGCCGAAGAGTGGGCCTTCGTCGTCAGCTTCGGAGGGAGCTGCCGCAGCCGATCCCCTCGCCGACGCGAAAGCGGAAGCGCAGAAGAACAAAGAGATGTGGATGCGCACCGCGGCGGACTTCGACAACTTCCGCAAGCGCACGCGTCGCGAGGTCGACGAGGCGCGCCGCGGCGGCCGCGAGGAGATGGTGAAGGAGCTGCTCCCCGTCTTCGACAACCTCGAGCGCGCGATCCAGAGCGCGCAGCGCGCGCAAGAAGTGAAGGCCGTCGCGGACGGTCTCAACCTGATCTTGCGGCAGTTCATCGACACGCTCGGACGCTCGAACATCACGAAGATCCCGAGCGTCGGCCAGCAGTTCGATCCGTCGTTGCACGAGGCCATTCAGCAAGTCGAAACGGACGAGCACACGCCGGGCACGATCGTGGCCGAGGTGCAGCCCGGTTACATGCAGGGCGACAGGCTCGTGCGCGCGGCGATGGTCGTGGTCGCGAAGCCGAAGGCCGCAAAATCGGATGAGGGCGACGGGGGAGCCGGGAGCGAAGGGGGCGCATGAGCAAGGTCATCGGAATCGACCTCGGGACGACCAACTCGTGCGTCGCGATCGTCGAGCAGAGCCCAACGGGCAAGGTCGACGTGCGCATCATCCCGAACGCGGAAGGCGCGCGCACGACACCGTCGATCGTCGGCTTCACCGCGAGCGGTGAGCGTCTCGTCGGACAACCGGCGAAGCGCCAGGCGACGACGAACGCGACGAACACCATCTACGCGGTGAAACGTCTCATCGGCCGCAAGTACAACGACGGCGAGGTCAAGCGCCAGCGGGAGCGCAGCCCGTACAAGATCATCGAGGCGCCGAACGGCGACGCCTGGGTGTCGGTCGGCGGCAAGGACATGTCGCCGCCGGAAGTGAGCGCGATGGTGCTCACGCGCATGAAGGAAATCGCCGAATCGTATCTCGGCGAGACCGTCACCGACGCGGTGGTCACGGTGCCGGCGTACTTCGACGACGCGCAGAGGCAAGCCACGCGCGACGCGGGGAAGATCGCCGGCCTGAACGTCCGCCGCATCATCAACGAGCCGACGGCCGCCGCGATCGCCTACGGCCTCGAGAAGAAGAATGCCGAGCGCATCGCGGTCTACGACCTCGGTGGAGGCACCTTCGATATTTCGATCCTCGAGATCCAAGAAGGCGTCTTCAACGTCAAGGCGACGAACGGCGACACGTACCTCGGTGGCGAGGACTTCGATCTCCGCATCGTCGACGCGATCGCCGAAGCGTTCACGAGCGAGAACAAGGTCGATCTCAAGAAGGACCGCATGGCGCTGCAGCGCCTGAAGGAAGCGGCGGAAAAGGCGAAGCACGAGCTCTCGTCTTCGCTCGAGACCGAGATCAACCTCCCGTTCATCGCGACGAACCCGAAGGGCGAGCCGCTGCACGTGCAGAAGACGATGAAGCGCGCCGAGCTCGAGATGCTCGTCGGCGATCTCATCGAGCGCAGCCTCGAGCCGTGCCGCAAGTGTCTCTCCGACGCGAAGGTCGGCGCGAACGACATCCACTCCGTGGTGCTCGTCGGCGGCATGACGCGCATGCCGTCGGTGCAGAAGGCGGTGAAGGAGTTCTTCGGCAAGGAGCCGAACAAGGGCGTGAACCCTGACGAGGTCGTCGCCGCGGGCGCGGCGCTTCAGGGCGCGGCACTCGAGGGCGAGTCGAACGTCGAGATGCTGCTCCTCGACGTCACGCCGCTGTCGCTCGGCGTCGAGACGGGCGGTGGCGTGTTCACGCCGCTCATCCCGCGCAACACGACGATCCCGACGGAGCGGAGCGAGGTCTTCACGACGTCGGTCGACAACCAGAACTTCGTGCCGATCCACATCCTGCAGGGCGAGCGTCCGATGGCGGCCGACAACCGGAGCCTCGCGCGCTTCGAGCTGACGGGCATCCCACCGGCGCCGCGTGGCGTGCCGAAGATCCAAGTGACGTTCCGGATCGACGCGAACGGCGTCGTTTCGATCGACGCGCAGGACCTCGGCTCGGGTCGAAAGCAACAGATGAGCGTCACTCCGACCTCGGGCCTCGGCAAGGACGAGATCGATCGCATCATCAACGAAGGCGAGCGCCACCAAGCGGCGGACATGGTGCGCAAGGAGCTCGCCGAGCTCCGCAACCAAGCCGAGACGCTCCTCTACACCACCGAAGCCGCGCTCGAGGGCTACCAGGACCTCGTCGACGGCGAGATGATCGACAAGACGCGCGACTGCTGCAAACGCCTCCGCACCCTGCTCGACACGCAGGGCGATCTCACGAGCATCCGCTCGAACTACCAGGACCTCGAAGCGCTGACGTTCAAGATTGCCGAGTCGTTGTACGGCGCCGGCACCTGACTGTTGCATTCGGCAACGCTGGCGCGGCTGACCTCGATGGTTAAGGTGACGAGCGATGTCAGAGCGCATCGATCCTGGCCATGCGGAACGGCGGCAGAAGCTCTCGACCGTTTCGGTCGTCATGCTCCTCGTCGGCCTCGCGTTCCTCCTCTACGGGTTCTACGAGTTCTCGCGAGGTTTCTTTCGGCCAACGAGTGAGTTCTTCGCCGATCCGAACCGCGTCATGGACGAAGACCGCAGCAGCGGCTTCACCGGCATCATCTGCATCTTCCTCGGCGCCGTGGGCGCGATGTTCGGCGCGCGTGGTCTCTTCTTCGCGCGCGCGGGCAGCATCCTTCGCTACGCGGCGGCCGAGACCGCGCCGGTCGCGAAGGACACGGTGAACTACCTCGCCGACGAAACCACCGAAGGCGTCGAGAAGGTCGCCGCAGCGATCACCCGCGGCGCAAAGAAGGGCAGCGGCGCGCCCAGCGAAGTCGTGAAGGTGCGCTGCCGCGCCTGCGGTTACCTCGAGAGCGAGGACGCGAAATTCTGCAGCGGCTGCGGAAAACCGATCTGAGCGGTCAACCTCCGCGCACGCGCGTGATGCCTTCACGGACACAGGTGGCTGTTGAACACCTGCGTCGCTAGCCCCGACTCACACTGCACGAAGCCGGGCAACGTCGCGGGGGACCATGTCGCCTCCGTCTCGTAGATCTCGTAGTTGGCATAGTCCACAGATCCGCCATCTCCGGCATCGTCAGGGTCTCCGCCGTCGTTGTCATCTCCAGCGTCTCCCGAATATCCGCCGTCGGTCGTTCGCACGTAACAACCAGCGAGCGTGTTCATCCCGCACCTGTCCGCTCCGGGAGACCAACACCGCAGAGGGGTGGGGTCGGGTGCTATGCAATGGCGTTCGGAATCCCACCGGCGTCCCATGATCGGGCGCTGGCAGCAGTCCGCGGAACCGACACAAGACATTCCTTGAAGTGAGCATCCAGATCCGCCCTCGGGAATCGTCTCTTCGCCACCGTCGGCTCCGCCGTCGACTGGGATTGCATCGGTCGCGTTCCCGAAGCAGGCGGCAACGACCATGAGCGCACCGCAGGCTGCCACCCATCTGATCGCTTGCACGACTGCTGTCGATATCGAGCGCACGTAAATCCTCTCAGTGCTGCCCGGGATCGCCGGAGTGGAAGTAGTCGGCGGAATAAAAAGTCCTACCCTCGGGCGGCAAGTTGTAGCCGTACGCTCGCATGTACAGACATCGACCTGAGATCTCGCTCTGAGCTAGCCGAAAGCGCGACCGAACCTGATAGCCGCCATCGTAATAGAGGGTCCTCTCACCGCCGCCAGGTGGGCATTTGTCGACGACCATAAAGTCGATATCTCCAACAGAATCCAAATTTGGCTCCGTCCAGAGCACGGCCCACTTCCATTGCGTGACGAGGGGTGACTCTGGACCAGAATCCCAGACTGGCCACTCGATCGTCTGTCCTGTTGTAATCGTGACCTGACGCCAACCCCAACCCCACGGCGATACCAGATCCGCGTTGTTCGGCCAGTGAGCGCGCACGCGACCGCTCCCGGTGAGATCATTGGTACCCTGCGACGTGATTTGGGTGGTATTCCAGCCGTCTCCCATCAACAGCGTCTGTGTCATTAGCATTCTCGCGTCGTTTTGCGGATATCCCGCAAGATAAAACGCGTTCTTCATATCTCCGACGAATGCGGCCGCAATCGGTGCCGCAATGCTGGTGCCTACCGCGTTACCGGCGCTGTAGGAGTTCGGCGGCGTGGAACCTATGAACCACACCACGCCTGGCGTGGCGATATCGATCGTATTCAAGTTGACGTAGGCACCGCTGCCGTACAACACGACCTGCATTCCGCCTCGGGAGGACATGTCAAGGAGAGCAAGGTCCGTGTAGGAGCTCGCCGAATCAGACGAATCCAGCGCACCGACCGCTAGCGTTTCCGTTCGTAGCGCTGGCCAGTACGCTGAGCACCCGCCGTTGTGAAATCCATTTCCGGCAGCCACGACTGGAACAACTCCTGCGTTCAGCATGCTCACAAGCGTATCGTTGACGCCGCTTCCATCGTAATACCGGTCGCATGGACTACTATCGTAGAAACCGAACGACATGTTCACGATATCCACACCATCAGCGACTGCGGCGTTCAGTGCAGCGTCGAGACGTGCGGTGTCCGTAACTTGGTAATACCAAAGATAGGCGTCTCGGATGTTGCCGCTATGGGCTCGCTGATCGTCAGTGTAATTCCCAGGCAACGCCGTGTCCTGACCTGCCTCCACGCTGGCGGCTGCGGTCCACAACACGACCTGCCCATGTGGTAGGGGGTTTCCAGGGGACGAGTAGCTCGTATCGAAGCAGCCGAATGAGTAGCAAGCTTCGACTCGCTTGATGCGGTTCGACCACGTATCCCGAGCCTTCCAGCCGACATGGTCTCGTACGGGGAAATTGTCGTTACCGAGATCCCATTCGATGATTCCGAGTTTTATCCGGCCACCGGCGCGACGCGACCCATGATGGCCCGAGATGCCTGCGCCGTAAAGGTTCGCTATCCGAGTTGCGTTCTCGGTCTCCAGCCCGCCCCACGCCCGAGCGGGTATCAAGGGTAGATTGCCAGCGGCGTCTACGACTTCCGGACGTTTGACTGCGTCCGGCACGTATTTGGCCGGGATCTTCGCGTGCACGTGGTTCTTGAGCCACGTGGTCCCAATCTCCTGCGCACCGACGCTGTTCAGCCAGCTGATGAGCTGCGCGCGAGTTGGGTCGAGCGCCGCTCGACGCTGCTCAATGAAGACTTCGCGCAGGTCGCGATCGGACATTGCCGAGAAGGCTTCCCAATCCGCAGGGACGTCGTCCAGAATCAACGTCGTAAGAATCAGGTTTGTCGGGTCGGCGCTCGATGCCTCTGCGAGTAGTCGATCGCGCGCTCGTTGGGCCGGCACCCGTGCGGCCGGCGGAGCGGCTGCCTTCGGCGGGACGGATGCGGTGACGAGTTGCGCCGGGACGATCGGCAAGTTCTTCGTTCCCGAGCCGTCATTTCCGACCAGTGCTCCGCGCTCGACCACCCCGCCGTTTGATGGCGTGAGCGCTTGAGCGTGCGCGGACACCGTGGGCGAGGCCTGCCGGGTGCCATGCTTCGAGTCGCAGTTGACGACGCTCAGGCTCATCACGACGAGACCAAGGACAACGCTCCGAGTAGGGATTTGCAAGTCGCCACGAGCCATCGCCCCTCCGATTTCACGCGGCCGCTTTGAGCGCTCGCCGCTGTTTGGTCCTCTTCGACAAAGCGAGCTCGGGCTCGACAGCGCCGTCGCACTGGAGAAAGAACCGCGCGTCGCGCGCCAGGAAGATTCTTTATGACCGACGATTGGCTTCTTGCACGCGACGGCAAAAGATCGGTCGCAGCGGGCACCACTGTCGACCGAAGCACACCACCGTCTCTTCCCTCCCTAGGGAGTAGTGCATTTGGCCGCGCTCGTTCACCACGGAGTTCCTCTTGACCAATTCTTTCGCGAGTTAACTGGTGCTTCCGAATAGCGATTAGGGCACGTTTCACCGTGCGGCGTTGCGCCTCCCATTTCGGCCGCACGAACGCAAAAGAATGCTCGGCGACTGCCGGAGGCCGCGCCCTAGCATCCCCAACGCTCCGCGGCGTTCCCTGCGACGAGACAGACTCGTGGGCGTCGACTCGCGACGGCCACGCGATAGAAGGTGCCCGTCGGCTCGCGCTACGTCCCGGTCAGTTCAATCGACCGAAAGACTTTCTCGCGCGCAACGCGCGTGCATCGAGACGCTCGCCGGGGACCGGGCTTGTTACGCGGCGTTGAAAACCAGGTCGCGTTCGCGCCGTCCCGCTGGACAAGTTTCCGCGAAAACGAACGCCCTTCCGAAGAGATCATTTACATCGACGCCGACGACCCCGAGCTTCACTGATTGACGAAGATACTTCTCGTCGCGCGACAGACGACCGGCTCGCACGCGCGGCTTCAATCCGATTGACGCAACGGGTACTGGGCCCTCAACGCCTCCGGCGCGAGATACGTTCTCTCTCGGTAGAGGGGGGGGTCAAGCGCATCGAGCACCAGCGAACCAATGACAGCAGCAAGTCGCTTGCGCCAGATTTCGAATTCGTCTGCTGAATTCCAATCCGAAGTGCATTCGTTGATTGGATAGCAGAGTCAGCGCCTGGCAGAAGTGGACCTCGTGCGGCGTGCGGTAGCCGAGGATCTTGCGCGGACGAAAGTTCAGCGTGATTTCGAGCGCAGTCGCGAGCCACGAGGGCATCGCGGCGATGTCGACGCCTTTGCCGACGTACTGGCGAATGAGGCCGTTGAGGTTTTCGATCGAGCCGCGTTGCCAGGGTGAGCTGGGATCGGTGAAATAGATTGGAACGCCGAGCTTCTTTTGAAGTGATGCGTCCTGCTGAAACTCGGTTCCATTGTCGTTCGTGAGCGTCTTGGCGGGCTCAGGCAGCGTGTTAAGGGCGTCGATGGTTGCTGCCGCGACGTGGGCGGTGTCGACCTTCTCGACGCGACGGATGCGCGTGTAGCGCGACTTGCGGTCGACGAGCGTTAGGAAGGCCGCGCCACCGCGCTCGCCGAGCACGCAGTCACGCTCCCAGTGACCGAGCTCCGTGCGCTTGTTCGCAGCCGCACATCGGAGGCGAAGCCAGTGCTTGCGACGCCGCGTTGCCTCGCCGAGGTTGCTCTTCTTGAAGCGGTGATGCTTGTAGCCGCCGAAGCGCAGGCAGTAGCGCAGCGTGCCCTTGCGACGCGCATCGCGAATGACGTGTTGATAGATCGTCTCGTGGCTGATGCTGACGCCATGCTCGAGCGAGAGCCGGCCGGCGATCTGCTCGGGACTCCAGCTCAGATGAAGCTTGGCCTCGATGAGCGTCTGGAGGGCACCTTGGATCTTCCGCGAGCGTTCTCCCTTAGCGATGCGACGGAGATGCGTTTCATGATGGCCGGCTGCGGCCTTGTACGGCTTGCCGTCCCGCCATGGTCCATTGCGTCGAATCTCACGGGAGATCGTCGACGGATGACGACCGAGGGCTCTGGCGATCTCAGTCGGTCCGAAGCCTTGGCCGAGGAGTGTTTGAAGCTGGTATCTCTCATCGAGAGATAGCTGTCGGTAGCTCATGTCCCTCTCTTCTTGGTCGTTGAGGTGGTCAGGAGCAGTCGATGGCTATCTCGCTTTAAGGGCAAAAACCTGAGGCCGATATTCGGCGGCACGTAGCCGATGCGCTTGGGTTCTGAACCTGGGTCTGCAGGGCATTGCTCCTTCGCGAGTTGAGCCGCACGAGCCAACGCTTCATTCGCCATTCGAAGATGCTGCGCAAACGCGTCTGCCGTTTCGTCCGTCATCCCCGTCCTGCCCTGGCTTCGCGTCCGTGCCGATCATTTCCCGGAGCGGCGGATCTCATCGACGAGGCGCAGCGCGGCCTGAATTTTTTTCACGCGCTCCTCGACGTCAACTTCAGGTTCTCGCGGATCAGCGTGAGGTCGACGTCCTTCTTGTACGCCTCGATGACCGGGTCCGGGTCGAGCGACACGTCCATGAGGTTGTCGTGTGCCATCGTCGTCACCCTTCGCGCACGCGCTTGATGACCGCCATGACTTCTTCTTCCGTCATCATGTGGTCCTGCTGCTTTGCGGCTTTCAGGATTTCGGCGACCAGTGTTTCGTCGCCGGGGATGTTTCGTTCCTTCAGCCAGTAGTTCACGTTCGAGGCGCCGCTCATGAAGCCGATGCAGATCTCTTGGTTGCGCCCGAACATGCCCGCAGGGACGCCGCTGTAGATGCGGTCCGCGAGCCAGGTGTCGCCCTTCGCCATCGCCTTGATGATCGCCGCCGCGTGAACGCCGGTTCCGGTTCGGAACGCGTCGCGACCGACCAGCGGGTAGTTGATCGGGACGTCCCACTTCACCGCGGAGGCGACGGTCTCGCAGTACTCGAGGAGCTTCGTGAGATCTTGGCCGTCGAGCTGGCCGAGGAGCTTCAGGTTGAGGAGGAGGAGCTCCATCTGCGCGTTGCCGACGCGCTCGCCGATGCCGAGACCCGTCGCGTGAACGCGGTCGGCGCCGTACTCGAAGGCCCAGATGGCGTTCTCGAGCGCGAGACCGCGATCGTTGTGGCCGTGCCAGTCGATGCCGATGGTCGCGCCGGTGCCGGCGACGAGGTTCTTGGTGAACTGACAGAGGTTGCGCACGCCGTCGGGCGTCGCGTGACCGACGGTGTCGGAGAGGCATAGACGGGCGGCGCCGTGATCGATCGCCGTGCGGAAGAGGGTCGTGAGGACTTCGGGGCGAGAGCGCGTCGTGTCCTCGGTGACGTACGCGACGGGGAGGCCTTCCTTCACCGCGACGTCGATCGCTTCGGCGCTCCGCTTCGCGATCAGGTTCACGTCCCAGTCCTCGGCGTATTGGCGGATGGGCGAGCTGCCGATGAAGGCGTACACCTCGACGGGGATGCCCGCGCGCTGCGAGACCTCGATCATCGGCGTGATGTCGCCGACGACCGTGCGACCCGCGCACGCGATCTTGATCTTCATCTTGCAGTCGACGACCTCCTTGCAGATGCGGAGGACGTCTTCGAACGCGCGCTTGCTCGATCCGGGGAGGCCGACGTCGGCGACGTGGATGCCGAGATCTTCCATGAGGTGGAGGATCTTCAGCTTCTGTTCGATGCCCGGATCGACGACGCTGGGGTTCTGGAGACCGTCACGAAGCGTCTCGTCGAAGAAAGTCGCGTTCTTGGGGAGGATGCGCCCTTTCCGATTGACCTCGTTCCAGTCGAAGATGAGGTCCGCGGCGCGATCCCGCTCCGTTTCGAAACCGGACATGATTACAGTATGCCACGCCAATAGGAGACAGTGATGGAAGAGCTGGGAAATCTGGACGCTGCGCGCCTCTCGGTCGTCCAACACGGCACGCGCGCGAGCTTCCGCCGGCGCGTCATGGACGCCATGCGTCAGCTCGTTCCCGCGTCGGGCGCCTTCATCTGTTTCGGCACCGAGGACGCACGCGCGTACGGGGATTCCTCGCGTCTCGTCGACGCTCAACCACATGCGTTGAAGGACACCGACGGCGTTCGTCTCACGCAGGCCTTCGGCTTCGAGACGAAGAGCGTCGTCGAAACGACGCGCCGCGTCTACGTCGCCACCGAGCTCTATCCCGACGACGAGCGCATGAAGCTCCCCTACTTCTCGTCCCACGCCGAGCCCGGCGACAGGGCGATGAAGCATGCCCTCCTCTTCTTCCTGCACGAAGGAGGCGTGCTCTTCGGGCTCGCGGGTCTCGAGCGCCGCGCGAGCGACGGGCCGTTCACCGAGGACGACGCGAAGAAGATCGAGGCGCTCGGTCCGTTCGCCGTCGCCGGCGCGCGCGCGCAGCTCACGTACGACGAGCTCTCACGCGAGGCGGTGGCGCAGCGCGCGTTCAGCAAGGTGAGTGGAACGCTCTTCGTCGTCGATCGCGAGCGCAAGAAGGTGCTCTGGGCGGCGAACCGCGAACGCGGAATCGATTGGGAGCACGACGTGATGCCCATCGAGGAGCACGTCGTCGACGCCGCCGAGCAGTCGCTGCAAGCGAAGGCGAAGCAGGAGGCGCTGCCGACGCCGCCGCGCCTTCCGTCGGGCTCGGTCGTCGCCGTCGCCAAGATCGACGGCGACCCGGTGTTCAACAATGCAAAATGCGCGATCTTGCGCGTCGAGCCGCAAGAGAAGGCGGCGCCCATCGAAGGCCTCTCGAAACGCGAGCGCGAGATCGCGCGCCTGCTGGTCGCGGGGTACAGCGGCGTGAACGTCGCGGCGATCTCCGGCTTGTCGGAGAACACGGTTCGCACGTACGTCCGTCGCCTCTATCAGAAGCTCGGCGTCGCCAATCGCGCGGATCTCGTGCGCAAGCTGATGTCGCCGGCGGAATCGAAATCGAGCTCGCCGTCTTCGGTGCTCGCGCCACCGCCCGACTCGTCGCTCGTCGACGGCGACGACACGCTGGACTAGCGGACCTTCACGTCTGCCCAGCGTGCGCGGTGATCGGAGCCGAAGGCATTCGACACCTGCTGGAACTTCACGAACGACGAGTCGCGGTTCGCCCATAGGAAATCGAGCCAAGGGACGCCCGCGACCGGCGCCTTGCGCGTCGTGACGAAGCCCGCGCCGCGGAACGCCGAGTGACGGACGCCGGTG
>Ga0070683_100004537_pt1 | contig 11464 bp, 11 predicted proteins | sample KBSC713LmetaG_FD_64662 | JGI IMG/M metagenome (GOLD analysis project Ga0070683, IMG submission 64662) | Corn rhizosphere microbial communities from Kellogg Biological Station, Michigan, USA - KBS C7.1-3L metaG | ecosystem: Host-associated > Plants > Roots > Rhizosphere ...
CCTCTCCGCATGCGTGCACGCCACCTCGTGTCGGCCACGCACCCCTGTGCGGCCACCTCCGTCGCTGGAGAATCGCGCCATGTGCCGCTGGCTCGCGTATTACGGCAAGCCCATCCGGATGGACAAGGTGATCTTCCAGGGCGAGTACTCGCTGATCGACCAGAGCCTCAAGTCGCGACTCGGCGCCGAGCCCACCAACGGTGACGGGTTCGGCATCGGCTGGTACTCGGCCGCGGGCGACCCCGGGATCTTCCGGAGCACCGAGCCGGCCTGGAACAACCGCAACCTGCGCGAGATCGCAGGCCACGTCGAGTCGAATCTCTTCTTCGCGCACATCCGCGCCACCACCGGTACGCCGGTGCAGGAGACGAACTGCCATCCCTTCCACTACGGCAAGTGGCTCTGGATGCACAACGGGCTCATCGGCGACTGGCTCACCCTCAAGCGTGATCTCGTGCTCCAGGTCGCCCCGGCGCTCTATCCGCTGATCGAGGGCACGACCGACTCCGAAGTGCTGTTCTACCTCGCGCTCACGCTCGGTCTCGAGGAGGACCCGCCGGGAGCGGTCGAGCGCGCGATCGGCCTCGTAGAGGAGATCGGCCATCGCCACGGCGTCAAGTACCCGTTCCAGGGCACGATCGCGACCACCAACGGCGAGCGCCTCTGGGCGTTCCGCTACTCGAGCGAGGGGCAGTCTCGCTCGCTGTACTTCTCGACCCTCTACGACACGCTGAAGGCGCTCTATCCGGACGACCCTCGGCTCGATGACTTCGACGAGGAGACGCGGATCGTCGTCTCCGAGCCGCTCGGCGACGTTGCGGGAGTCTGGAACCACGTCCCCGAGGCGATGTGGGGCGTCGTGCAGCCCGGACAGGACGAGATGAGCACCTTCCGGCCGGCTTCACCGGCCGCGGTCTGACTACTCGTCGTCCGCGTAGTCGTCGACCTCGTCGGCCGTCGACGCGCGGTGCACGAGGTCCTCGATGCAGCCGCAGCAGTAGTGGATCCGCTGCGCGGCCGAGGGCGAGAGCACCGTGACCCAGCCTCGCTCGGCGGAATCCTTCCTCAGGCGGCCGCATTCGACGCAACGCATGAGCGCCACGGTACGGCCGGGCCGGAGCGGGCCGGCTGGCCCAGGTGGACCATCTTCAGGCGGGTGCGGGCGGCCGCTCAGTCGGCCGCAGGATCCCCTCGCGGTGCGCCACCGCGAGTGCCTCGATCCGTGAGTGGGCGTCGAGGGCGATCAGCATCCGCCGCACGTGGTTGCGGACCGTCTCCCTGCTCAGGTGGAGCTCGTCGGCGATCTGCTCGGTCGAGCGACCGTGCGCGAGCAGATGCAGCACCTCGTTCTGGCGGGGCGTCAGCTGCGGGTGCGGGCTCGGCGGAGCCGTGCTCTCGCGTTGCGGGACCAACCCGAACACGCCGACGATCCGCCCTCCGTCGTAGAGCGGAACCGCGCTGATCTCGACCTGGATCCGCTCCCCGTCGGGGCCAAGCACGACGACCTTGCTCTCGGTCGACTTCTCCGTGCCGAGCAGCTTGCGCGTGAACGACTCCTTGGCCTCGCGCCGCTGCTCCGGCGCGACGACCGAGGACTGCTGCCGCCCGCGGACGTCGCCGACGAGCCGCTCGGCGGCCGGGTTGATCCAGCGGATGATCCCGAACCGATCGACGACATAGCTCGGGACGTTCACGTCCTGGAGCGCGCGCTGCACGTTGCCAGGGATCTCGCCGCCGGGCGCCTGCGCGGCCTCAGCGGCGGGCCGAGCCATCATCCCGTCGGGACGAGCGTCTCACCCGCCGCCGGTTCGGCCGGCGCCTCGGCCGCCTCGCCGGCGGTGCTCAGCGCCTTCGCGACTCGCACGGCGGCCGACACGAGCGGGGCCGCGAGCACGAGCCCGAGCATCCCGAACAGACAGCCCGCGCCGATCGTGACCACGAGCACGACGAGCGGGTTGAGGTGGAGCGCGGAGCCCATCGCGAACGGCTGGACGATGTTCTGGAGCAGGCCGTTCGCGAGGATCACGACGAGGAGCATCGCGACGGCGGTACCGGTCCCGTGCGCGCCGAGCGCGAGCAGGACCGCGAACGCGCCCGCCAGGACGGCGCCGATGTAGGGCACGTACGCCGTGACGAAGGTGACGACCCCGATCGTCCCGGCGAGCGGCACGTCGAGGATGAGCGCCGCCAGCCCGACGACGACGCCGTTGAACCCGGCGACGAGCGTCACGCCGCGGAAGTAGCCGCGCAGCGACGTGATCACGGACCCGCTGATCATGTGCGCCACGGGCTGGGGGAGGCCCACGTGCCGGTCGACCGCTTTGCGCATCGCCGGGCCGTCCTTGAGCAGGAAGAACGTCCCGAGCGCGGCGAACGACATCCCGAACAGGAGCGAGGCGAGCCCGCGTACGCCGTTGACGAGGCCGTGCACGAGCGTCGAGATCATCTCGGGCGCCGCGTGCTTCGCCGTCGCGGTGGCTCCGGATGCGCTAGAGGAGTCGACGCCCGCGCTCGTCAGCCACCCCTGGAGCCGGTCGGCACCGGCCGAGGCCTCCGCCGAGATCTCTGCGCTCTGACCGGTGATGCCCGCCACGACGATGACGACGATGAGCACGGCGACGGCGGCAACCGCGAGCAGGACGATGACCGCCGAGAGCGCGCGTGGCAGGCGCCGGTCGAGCACCCGCACGAGCGGCATCGCCACGACCGAGACGATGAGGGCGCAGACCATCGGGCCGACGATCGTGTACGTCTCGGCGAGCAGCCAGATCAGCCCGATGACGAGCACGAGCAGGCCGACCAGGAGCCAGGAGCTCCGGCCCAGGTCGCGCAGCCAGCCGGGCGTGCCGAACGAGTCCGGCAGGCGCGCCCGGCCGGGTCCGTCCGTCGTCTGGCCCTCGCCGCCGTCCATCTCGAGGTCGAGTCTCACCGGGACGGGGGCCGCGCGCCTCATCCCGCCGGGGTGAGGTCTCGGCCGCCCGCGCGCGCGACGATCGCGTCGTGGCCGGGAACGGGCAGGTACGGGGCGCGCTGAAGAAGGGCGAGGGCCCCGCCCGCGAATGGGGCGGCTACATCTGGTTCATGACCTTCGGCACGATCCTGCCGCTCCCGGTCTTCCTCATCGGCTACCTCGCGCAGCTCACCTTCGTCGGCGCACCGTTCGCGCGCAGCTCCTACCGCTTCGGGATCTTCCTCTCGACCCTGGGCCAGCGCCCACCCGGAGCCGACAAGCTCGAGTCGCGGCGCGAGGCGAACGCGAAGAAGCCGTTCGCCGAGCGCATCCGCACCTATGCGCCGCCCGGCTGGGTCGAGCGGCACGGCAAGCCGTTCGGCACCCTCGCTCGAGCCGTCTGGTTCGTCTGCGTCGGCTGGTGGCTCGGGGCGCTCTGGACCGGCCTCGCGTGGAGCGTCCTGCTCCTCCCGTACCCGTTCCCGGAGCTGATCCGCAAGCTGCTCGCCGACCTGCCGAGCGTGATGACGCTCGCGCCCCCCGACGCAGCGCCCCTCTAGAGCCCTTCCTCCACCGGGGTCCGTCCCTCGTCCGCGGCCTTGCGTAGCGCCGCGTGGTCGCGTTCGTTTTGGTCTGCGTAGGCGACTGCGAACTCGGCGAGCGCCCGGTCGAAGCTGTCTCCCTTGCCGAGATAGGAGGCGATCGCGATCCGGTCGCCCGAGCGCGCATGGGCGCGGGCGAGGAGGAAGCCGCAGACCTGGCCGTAGAGCTCGAGCCCCTCGGGGAGGATCGTGTCGAGGTCCACCGAGGTCTTCCAGTCCCAGAGCTGCCGGACGAAGAAGTCGCGCTCGGCGCCGTCGAGGGTCTCGGTCGAGCGGAGCCAGCCGAGGAAGATGTCGCTCGTCGCCTGCATCAGCCGCTGGCCGGCGACGACGCGCTCGCCGTGGTTCTCGTACTCGCTCTGGCCGAGGTACGGCTCGAGCACCGACTCCTGGGCCTCCTTGATCTGCAGGAAGAGTGGGTCAGCGCCGTCCCGGCCCAGCAGCAGGACGATCCAGCACCGCGTGCCGACGCTGCCGACGCCTACGACCTTGCGGGCGAGGTCGACCATCCGGAACTCCTCGAGCAGGTGGCGGCGGTCGCTCTGCAGCGTCTCGCGGTACTCCCGGAACAGCCCGTGGATCACGCCCTCGAGGTACTCGAACTGCATCCCTGCGTCCCGGGCGAGGTCGGCGGCCGACACGATCAGCGGGGGATCCGAGACGATGCGCGGCTCGCCGTCGATCTCCTGCGTCAGCTTCGCGAACGCCTTCAGGCTGTCCTTGGTGCGCGCCTTCTCGGCGGCTTTCGCCACGGTCGCCGCCTGGTGCTTCGCCTGCTGCGCCCGGAGATTCTGTTCGATCGTCGCGACGTCGAGACCGGCGTACCAGACGTCGAGGTTGCGCGCCTCGGCCAGCTTCCGCATCCACTCCCGGTACGAGCGGACGGAATTGAGGACGGCTCTCGCGCGCTCCGCCTCCGTGAAGTCGCGGTCGCGGCCGGCGATCTCGAAGCTCGCCGCAAGCCGCTTCACGTCCCACTCGAACGGCCCGGGCAGCGTCTCGTCGAAATCGTTGAGGTCGAAGACGAGGGAGCGCTCCGGCGAGGCGTAGCCGCCGACGTTCGAGAGGTGCGCGTCGCCGCAGAGCTGCACGCGCAGTCCCGCCCGCGGCGTCGCCGCGAGGTCGTGCGCCATCACCGCCGCGGCGCCGCGGTAGAACGTGAATGCGGAGACGAGCATGCGGCCGTACCGGACCGGCACGAGCTCGGGGACACGGGACTTCGCCTGCGCCTCCAGGATCGCGACCGGGTCGCGGTCGGGCGCGAGCTCGAAGCCCGCGTGGCTCGAGCGCGGGCACTCGGCGCGGGCGGACCGGCCCCTCGCGGCGCGCTCGGCGGCGGTGGGGTGCGCAACCGCCGGAGTGGACTGCTTCTCGTCGACAGCGACCATGGGATCTCCTTTCGTGGCCCTCAGCTCAGGCCGGCGCCGGTGCCTGCGCCTGAGCCGGAGGCTCCTCCGGCACGGGGCCGGTGTCCTCACTGTGGTAGGCGGCGAGCAGCTCTCGCTCGCGCTGGTAACGGGGGAAGAAGACGAAGACGAGCGTGGCGCCGAGCAGGACGGCGACGATGCCGGCCGTATACGCCCACTGATCGCCCTGTAGGAAGGACGTCTTCGCGGCTGCGACGATGTTGTCCTGTACCGAAGTCGGGTAGCGGCCGGCGGTGTCGACGGCGCTGGAGAACGACTTCGTCAGCTCGGCCTGGACATTGGAGTTGATGTGCGTGCCGGAGGAGGCGACGGCAGCTCCGGCCGCGGCTGCGTAGCCGGCGGTCAGCAGCGCGCCGAAGATCGATTGCATGATCGCGCCGCCGAGGTCGCGTTGCAGGTCGGCGGTACCCGAGGCCATTCCCACCCGGGTGACCGGCACCGAGCCGGTTAGCGAATGCGAGGCCGGAGTACCGGCGAAGCCGACCCCGATCCCGACGAATGCATAACCAAGGGCGACCTTCCAGTAGGCGATGTTCTCCTTCCAGAGGAGAAGCATGGTGAGGAAGCCGAGGAGCACGAAGACGTAGCCGAGCAACAGCGTGAACCGCGCCCCGCGGGCCTCGACCAGCTTGGCCGACCGCGGCGCCACCACGACCATGCACGCCGCGGCCGGCAGGATCGCCAGCCCCGCGTCGACCGTCGAGTAGCCGAGCACGTTCTGCAGGAACTGCTGGCCGATGAACATCGCCCCCATCAGCGAGCCGAACACGATGATCCCGGCGACGGCTGCGACCCAGAACGTCGGCCGGGCGGCCACGTGCAGGTCATAGAGCGGGTTCTTCGCCCGGCGCTGGCGGATGAAGAACGCGCCCAGGGCGGCGGCGGCGACGATGAACAGGCTCAGGATGAGCGTCGTCTCGTTCGGGACGGCGGCGAAGTTGATCCCCAGGATCAGGGCGCCCACGAGAAAGATGGAGAGCACGCCGCCCATGTGGTCGACCGGCTCCGTGCTCTCGTTCACGTGACTCGGCACCAGCCGAACCGCCATGGCGAGCGCGATCAGCGCCAGTGGCAGCGTGATCAGGAATACCGATCCCCACCAGTAGTGCTCGAGCAGAATCCCCGCGCAGAGCGGGCCGAGCGAGCTGATCGCGCCGCCGGTCGCCGCCCAGAGCGCGATCGACTTCGTCCGTCCTGGCCCGGACCACAGAGCGGTGATCAGGGCCAGCGTCGTCGGATACGCCATTCCCGCTGCAAGCCCCCCCATGACCCGCGCTCCGAACAGAACGTCGATCGACGGCGCCCAGGCGGCGAGGCAGTCCGCCGGGATCGTCAGCACCATGCCCAGGACGAGCAGCAGCTTCCGGCCGTACCGGTCGCCGACGGCGCCGAAGTACAACACCGACGCCGCCAGACCGAGTGAGTAGCCGACCGCGACCAGATTGAGCGCCGTCTGCGACGCATCGAAGTGCTGGCCGATCGAAGGCAGAGCGACGTTCGCGACCGCGAGGCCGAGGTTCGCGACCGCGGCGACCGCGATCAGAGAGCCGAGAACGAGGCCTGCGCGCTGCGGCGCGTCCGAGCTCGGCATCCCTAATGCGCAAACGAGCTCGCGCTCGCCGCATCGTGGGTCGGCTCCGGCTGCTGCTCGAGCCGCTTCAACTGCCGCTTCACGTCCGCGACGAGAAGGTCGGCCATGTCGTGCGTGAAGCCGCGCCGCACGACGACGCGCAGGACGGCGAGGTCGGTGCGGTTCTCGGGGAACGTGTAGGCGGGCACCTGCCAGCCGCGTTCGCGCAGCGCGAGCGAGAGGTCGAAGACGCTGTAGTTGTCCACTTCCGGCTTGAGCGCGAACGCGAAGACGGGCAGCTCGTCGCCGCGCGTCAGGAGGTCGAACGGCCCCAGGTCGTCGAGCTGCGCGGAGAGCCCGGTCGCGACGTCCCGGGCGTACTGCTGCACTCGCCGGTAGCCCTCGAAGCCGAGCCGCAGGAAGTTGTAGTACTGCGCGACGACCTGCGCGCCCGGGCGGGAGAAGTTGAGCGCGAAGGTCGGCATCGTGTCGCCGAGGTAGTTGACGCGAAAAATCAGCTCGTCGGGCAGCGCGTCGACGTCCCGCCAGACGATCCACCCGACGCCCGGGTAGACGAGCCCGTACTTGTGGCCCGACGTGTTGATCGACGCGACGCGCGGCAGGCGGAAGTCCCAGACGAGGTCCGGATCGACGAACGGCGCGAACATCGCGCCCGAGGCCCCGTCCACGTGCACCGGCACGTCGATGCCGCTCTCCTGCTCGAACGCGTCGAGCGCCCCGCAGATGTCCGCCACGGGCTCGTAGGAGCCGTCGAAGGTCGAGCCGAGGACGGCGACGACGGCGATCGTGTTCTCGTCGCACTGCTCCACCGCCTTGCCCGGCGTGAGGTGGTACGTCTCGCCCTCCATCGGCACGAGGCGCATCTCGACGTCCCAGTAGTTGGCGAACTTCTCCCAGCAGACCTGGACGTTCGCGCCCATGACGATGTTCGGCTTGTCGGCGGGCATCCCGTCTGCTTCCCGCCGCCTGCGCCAGCGCCGCTTGAGCGCGAGCCCGGCGAGCATCGCGGCCTCGCTCGAGCCGGTCGTCGAGCAGCCCGTTGCCTCGCTCGCCTCGGGTGCATGCCACAGGTTGGCGAGGATGTTGACGCAGCGCGTCTCGAGCGCAGCCGTCTGGGGGTACTCGTCCTTGTCGATCATGTTCTTGTCGAGGCACTCGGCCATCAGCTGCTCGGCCTGCGGCTCCATCCACGTCGAGACGAAGGTCGCCACGTTGAGGCGCGCGTTGCCGTCGAGCATCAGCTCGTCGTGGACGATCTGGTAGGCGACGTCCGGCGGCAGCTCGTTCTCGGTGAGCGTGTGCCGCGGGATGCGCTCGGCCTCGAGGGAATAGAGCGGTGCCACCAGGAGGTCCGCTGTCTGCCGCAACTCCTGCAGCTCATGTTTGAGGGCCATCGATCTCACTCTCCTTGTCTCGTATGAGCATCTTTCGCCCGGGCCTGCCGAGCCGCGTGACGACGACCGCCACCACCGTGACGAGATACAGCTGGCCGATCAGCGCCTCGAGCACGGCGAGCGCATGCCCGAGGTTCCCCGTCGGCGTGTAGTCGCCGTAGCCGAGCGTGGCGAGGGTGACGAAGCTGAAGTAGAGCCGGAGCGGGCGCGTCCCATCCGTCCCCTGGGCGAAGAACGGCCCGTGACCGAGCGCCGCCAGCACGCCGTAGAGGAACATGAACAGCAGCCCGAAGAGCATGTAGACGCAGATCGCGCCCGCGACCGAGCGCGAGTTCACCTCGTTCTGCGCGACGGCGCCCATGGCGATGACGAACGCGATGGTGATCGTGAGGAGGCCGGCGGCCAGCCCGATCACGGCCGTCAGCGCCTCTCCCTGCCAGAAGAAGTTGATCGAGGCCGCGATGCCCGCACCGAGCGCGATCACGGAGGGAACGCCCCGCTCCGTCATCCCCCAGCCCGCCGTCCAGATCGCGACGAGCAGGGTCACGCTCTGGGTGAGCACGACGAGGCTCAGTCCCCAGGCCGTGTCCGGCAGGAGCGCGGCCAGGAAGAAGCAGACGAAGATCGCCGCGAGCACTGCCCAGTAACTGTGGGTTGCGCGCATCCGCCCGAGCACAGGGCGATCGAGACCCGCAGTGCGGGTCGAGGCGAGGCCGGTCACGGCATCAGGCTCGCCCGGATGCCCCGTCGGCGCATCGTCCTGCCCGGGTGAAGCGGGGCGTGCGTTTCACCCGTCCGGTATGAAGCGCGCAGGACCGACCGGCGCAAAGCTGCTCGTGATGCGCTGGCGAAAGTCGTACGAGCCGGTCCCGGCCACCACCACCGAACTGGCGCTGGCGCCCGACTACGCGGAGCCGGTGTCCGCCTGGCGTCTGTGGGAGGTCGAGCCTCTCGAGGAGGTTCCTCGCCTGCGCAGCCTCTACCGGTTCTCGTTCTGGCCCGTCGGAGCCCCGCTCGAAGCGCGCTGCGAAGCGCAGCGGCTGCGGCTGCCGCGCCGGCCCCGGCATTCGGCTCCGTCCGAGACGTGCAGCTGCGGCATCTACGGCGCGCCGTTCGAGCTGATCCGCAAGAAGCTGGCGATCGACGGCGGCCTGCCTCCGGGCTGCCTGTTCGTCATGGGGACGGTCTCCTTGTGGGGCGAGGTGCTCGAGTGCGAGCGGGGCTGGCGGGCGGAGCTTGCGTACCCCAGCCGCCTGTTCGTGCCGCTCGGCTTCCCCGGCGCAGCCGAGCAGGCGGTCGGCCTCGGGGACTACGGCGTCCCCGTCGAGCTGGTGGACACGCACAACCTCGTCGACGCGCTCGATCACGTCGCGGAGCTCGCGGCATGACCGCCGCCGCGCAGGAAGCACCGGCTCCGGTGACGCATCGCCGGCCGCTGTGGCACCGGCTCGTCTTCTATGCGGTGCTGGTGTTCTTCATCGGCGCCGTGGCGAACCTGCTGGGCTGGGATCTCAGAGGCTGGTTCGACAGCCTCTGGGACACGGTCACGTCGATCTCGGCCGCCTCGCTGATCGCGGCGATCGCCCTCATGATCGTGCAGACGACGGCGACGGCGTTCGCCTGGTACTCGATCGTCCACTTCGCCTACCCGGAGCGGGCAAAGTGGCGCGACATCCTCGCGGGCTATGCGGTCTCGGTCGCGCTGAACACGATCCTGCCCGCCAACATCGGCACGCTCGTGTTCTTGATCATGCTCACCGGCCTGCTCTCGGTGAGCTTCGCCGCCGTCCTCGGCGCGTACGCCGTCGAGAAGATCTTCTTCACCATCGCCGGCGCTTTCGTCTACCTCTACCTCTTCCTCAGCGTCGGTGGCTCGTTCGACATCTCGTTCAGCTGGGTGCACGAGAGGCCCGTCGCGACGATCTGCGTCTTCGGCGGCGGAGCGCTGATGATCGTGCTGCTCGTCCGCCGCTTCTGGCCGCGCGTCGTCGCGTGGTGGCAGAAGGCGAAGGAGGGCGGCGCGATCCTCGGCCACCCCCGTGCGTTCTTCGGACGGGTGTTCCTGCCGTCGTTCATCGGCTGGTCTGCGGGGCTCGCCGTGGTCGCCGTGTTCCTGAACGCGTACGGCATCCCGGTCAGCTTCGACACCCTGATGCACGTCTCCGGCGGCAACTCTCTCGCCAACGTCACCTCGTTCACGCCCGGTGGCGTGGGCGTGACCCAGGCCTGGAACGTCGCCTCGCTCCAGCACGTGGCCTCGCCGCAGGACGCGACGGCGTACTCGGTGGCTCAGCAGCTCGTCGGCACGGCGTGGGCCATCCTCTTCGGGCTGATCACGATGATCTGGGCGTGGGGCTGGGGAGGCGGCAAGCAGCTCGTCTCCGACTCGTACGCCGAGGCGAAGCGCCGCCAGGAGGAGGAGGCGGAGAAGCGGCGCGCGAAGAAAGCGGCCAAGACCGCGGACGCCGGCCAGGCCACACCGTGAGCGCGGGGTACGGCGAGGCCCCGGGCTGGAAGCCCGAGATGCCTCGCTTCACGCTCTGGCAGATCGCGCTCGCGTGGCTGCTCGGAGCCGCCTCGCTGCTCGTCGCGACGAAGCTCATCCCCGGAGCGTCCGACTCGACCTTCCGCGCCGCGCTCGCCGCCGCCGCGGTCATCGCCGTGCTCAATGCTCTCCTGCCGCCGCTCGTCGCGGCGCTGAGGCTCCCGTTCACCGCGCTCGTCGGCTTCTTCGGCGTGCTGTTCGTCGACGCCGGGATGCTGCTGCTCGCAGGCCGGATCAGCTCGGAGCTGTCGATCGACTCCTTCTGGTCGGCGCTCGGCGTCGCACTCGCCGCAGCCGCGGTCGGCGTCGTGCTCTCGACCGTCTTCGGCACGAACGACGACGACGTCTACTCCCTGCGGGTCGTGCAGCGCATCGCGCGGCGCTCGGGCGAGCAGGTCGTGACCGACCGTCCCGGGATCGTCTTCCTCGAGATCGACGGCCTGGCGCTGCCGGTGCTGCAGCGGGCGATGCGCGACGGGCACGCGCCGAACATGGCCCGCTGGCTCGAGGAAGGAACCCATCGCCTCGCCGAGTGGGAGCCGGACCTCTCCTCCCAGACCGGCGCCTCGCAGGCAGGCATCCTGCTCGGGTCGAACGACGACATCGTCGCCTTCCGCTGGGTCGAGAAGGAGCGGCAGGTGCTCGTCGCCTGCTCGTCGCCGGAGGACTGCGCCGAGCTGGAGCGGCGTCACACCGTGGGAGACGGATTGCTCGCAGAGGGCGGCGCCAGCCGCGGCAACCTCTTCTCGGGCGGCGCCGACCACCTGATCCTCACCGTCAGCAGGATGGAGGCCGAGCGCTCGGCCAACCCCGGCTACCGCGCCTTCCTCTCGAACGGCTTCAACGTCGCGCGGACGTTCGTGCTCTTCGGCTGGGAGGTGATCCTCGAGTGGATCGCCGCGGCGAAGCAGCGCCGCCGCGACGTCCGGCCGCGCGGCCATCGGGGCGGCGTCTA
>Ga0070683_100004538_pt1 | contig 11462 bp, 7 predicted proteins | sample KBSC713LmetaG_FD_64662 | JGI IMG/M metagenome (GOLD analysis project Ga0070683, IMG submission 64662) | Corn rhizosphere microbial communities from Kellogg Biological Station, Michigan, USA - KBS C7.1-3L metaG | ecosystem: Host-associated > Plants > Roots > Rhizosphere ...
CCGGACAGCTACCTGCAGGAGATCGGCCGGGCCGGGCGCGACGGCGAGCCGGCCCAGGTCCTCCTGCTGCACCGCACCGAGGACAGTGGGCTGCGCAAGTTCTTCAGCACCGTGTCGATCGACGTCGAGGAGATCACCCAGCTGGCCGCGCTGCTGCGCATCGAGCCCGAGCCGCTCACCCGCGACCAGCTCGAGGCGAAGACCGGCCTGTCGTCCCGCCGGTTGAGCCAGCTGCTGACCCTCCTGGAGGAGGTCGGCGCGGCCAAGAGCCTTTCGCGGGGGCGTTTCCATTTTCACCGGTACGGCCCCGAGCCGGCCGAAGCCGCCGAACTCGTCGCCGAGCACGCCGAGCGACGGCAGACGGTGCAGCGCTCGCGGCTGGACATGATCCGCCTGTACGCCGAGACCGACCAGTGCCGGGGTCGCCTCCTGCTGGCGTACTTCGGCGAGCACCTCGACCACCCGTGCGGGCACTGCGACAACTGCCTGGCCGGGCTGCCGCCGGAGGACGACTCCGGTCCGTTCCCGATCCACAGCGTCGTCCGTCACCCGGAGTGGGGTGCGGGAATGGTCCTCGTGTACGCGAAAGATCAGATGACCGTGCTGTTTGACGAGGTCGGATACAAGACGCTGTCCGTCGCCGTGGTGGAAGAGCACCGGCTGCTCCGACGCGGTTGAGGTGGGCCCCGGCTGGGTAACCGACATATCGACCCGCCCAAATCGCGGGCCCTTGATGAGGAGGTGACCCACGGTGGCACGCAGCGGACTGTTCGGCGGCCGCACAGATCGCGACCACGACGGTGTGGATGACCGCACCGAGACGCGGGAGCCGGTCACGGACGAGACCGTCTCCGAGCGGCACCGGACATACTCCAGCAACTCCGCCCGCTCCCCCATGGTCGATCGCGACCGGGACGGCGTCGACGACCGCGACGAGACGCCGACCGAGCGGCTGGGCCCGGACGCCCCGGTCGAGCCGGTCCAGCCAGTCGAGCCGGAGGCCCGCGGAACGGCCCGGCCGGTCATGCACGCGCGCGCGAGCCTGGCCGCGACCATCGGCGTGATGGTCGGCCTGGTCGGCGTCGTCGCCGCGCTCACCGGCCTGCTCGCCCCGTTCGGCGTCGTGCTCGGCGTCCTCGGCGTGCTGTTCTCGTTCGCCGGGATGAGCGCCGGCCGCAAGCCCAACGTGGCCGGCCGCGGGCTGGGCGCGCTCGGTCTGCTGGTCAGCTTCGTGGCGATCGTGTTCTCGGTCCTCGCGCTGACCCACGCGACGTCCTGGCTGGACAGCAACATCGACCAGGTCGCGAAGCTGCGCGACTGGGTCAACGTGCAGATGCCCTGGATGAAGAACTGGTAGCGGCTAACTGCTCAACGGCAGGTCTTGTAGCACCACATTGGACAGTCCGCGACCGTCCGGACGCACCTGGCGCAGGTACCAGGGCTGGACCGGGCTGTGGCTCTTCTGATCGAACTGCCACGGCCCGCGCGGGCTGTCGATCTGCCCGAGGCCGCCGATCGCCTTGTTGATGCGGTCGGCGGTCACGTTCTTGCCGGCCGCCGCGATCGCCCGGTCGAGTACCAGCGCCGCATCCCAGGCCGCCACCGCGTAGGTGGTGACCGGCTTGTCGGAATATGCGGCCCGCCACGCGCCGACGAACCGCCGGTTGGCCGGGTTGTCGAGATCGGGCGCGTAGTTGAGGGCGGTTGTGACGTCGTGCGCGGCCGCGCCTTCGGCCGTGAGCGCCGGCCCTTCGGTGAGGAAACCCGGCCCGAAGAGCGGCAGGCCGGCGACCGCCGACTTGGCGTAGCTCTTCACGAAGTCGACAGCGGTCTGGCCGGCGAAGCTCGCGTACACGGCCGTGGCGCCGGTCGACTTGGCCTGCGCGAGGAACGGGGTGAAGTCGGTCGTCCCCGGAAACGGGGTGAACTGCGGCGTACCGCCGAGGTTGGCGACCTTGCCGCCGATCTTGGTGAAGGCGTCGACGAAGCCGCGCGCCTCGGCGTAGCCGCCGACCTCGTCGGGGCCGAGCACGTAGATGCTGCCCTTGACCTTCTTGCGGATGAACGGCGCGAGCACGGCGCCCGGCTCGTCGTCGCGGTAGCTCGTGTGCCACACGTACCGGGCGTCCTTGAGCTCGGGGCGCCCGTTGGCGCCGACGAGCGCAATCTTCGCCTCGGTGACAAGCGGCGCGACGGCCGCCGCCGAGCCGGCCCCGACCACACCGGTCATCGCGATCACCTTGTCGTCCTTGACCAGCTTGGTGGCGGCCGGCAGCGCGGTGTCCGCGCCGTCGCCCTCGTCGGCGGTCCGCAGCTGGACCGGGTGCCCGCCGAGCTTGCCGCCGTGTGCCTTGAGGTAGAGCTGAAAGCCGTTGCGCAGGTCGGCGCCGACGCTCTGGTATGGACCGGTGAGGGCGACCAGCATCCCGATGCGCAGCGGTTGCCGGTCCGGGTCGTCCCCGCCGCCGCAGGCGGCAACCGTGACCACCACGGCGCCGGCCAGCGCCGCGGCGACCAGTCGGCGATTCACGGCTGGGGCTGGCCGCGCCGGGCGGCGGTGCCCCGCGCGTACGCCGACATCGCGGCGGCGATCGCGGCCGGGTCGCGGCGCTTGGGGTCGGGGATCTCGTGGGTGGCGGCGGCCCCCGGCACGAGGTGCTTCTGCGGCGTACGCAGCGGCAGGCCCACCGACGTCCGCTCGGTCACGTCCGGGTTGGCCGCGTTGGCCGCGGCGATCCAGCCCTCGTCGGCCGCGGTCTCCCAGTTGACCGGTCCCTCCGGCGACGGCGGGTGGATCGTGCGGAACCAGCCGCTGGTCTCCTGGAAGATCGGCAGCACGATCGTCTCGTCAATCGGCGCGACCAGCCCGACGGGCGCCGCCGGCTCGGCGACCGGTGGCCACGACGGGAGGTTGGGCGCGGTGACCGGGCTCTGCCAGTACACGTCGGAAAAAAGGCTCGATGGGAGAGCCCGCTCGTGTCCGTTGCGGGCGGCCGGCAGCGGCGCGGGCGGGAACTGGCGATCGGCCGGGACGTTGGGCCGGAAGAGCCGGGCCGGGAGGGTGATCTCGGCGATCGTGCCGATCCGCTGGCCGGGGCGCAGCTCGACGCGGATGCCGTGGCGGGCGGCCAGGTGGCCGACCACGGTGAGGCCCATCGCCTGCACGGCGGCGACGTCGATGCCGGGGGGCGCGGCGAGGATCTCGTTGAGCTTCGCGCGCCGGCGCGGGGACAGGCCGTCGCCCTCGTCGCCGACCTGGACGATGACGCGGTCGCCGAGCGCCCGGCCGGCGATCCACACCTCGGAATCGGGCGGCGAGTATTCGGTCGCGTTGTCGAGCAGCTCGGCCAGCAGGTGCACGACCTCGTCGACCACTTCGGACACGACGGCCACGTCGTTGTCGACCATGCCGAAGCGGACCCGCGGGTAGTGCTCGATCTGCGAGATCGCCGCCTGCATGAGCTTGACCAGCGGCACATCCTCGTGCCGGACGCGGGCCGCGGCCGAGCCGCCGAGGATAAGCAGGCTCAGGTTGATGCGGCCCATGCGGGTGGCGAGGTGGTCCAACCGGTAGAGCTGCTGCAGCCGGTCGGGGTCGGTCTCGTCCCGCTCGACGAGGTCCACCTGCGCGAGCACGGCGTCGACCAGCTTCTGCTCGCGGCGGGACAGGTGCACGAAGATGTCGGCGACGTTCGAGCGCATGACCGCTTCCTCGCCGGCGACCCGGACGGCTTCGCGGTGGACGGCGCGGAATGCCTGGGCGACGTCGGCGATCTCGTCCGAGCCGGGTACGGCGATATCGCCGGCCGCCCGGTTGGCCACCTCGTCCGGGTTGACCGTGCCCGGTGCGGCCCGCCGCAACTCGTTGACGACGGTCGGCAGGCGTTGGTACGCAACGGTTCGGGCCGCCTCCTGCAGCAGGCGCAGCCGGCGTGTGATGCGCCGCGCGACGTACCCGGTGAGGAACACGGCGAGGGCGAGCGCGAGCACGACGCCGGCCGCCTCGGTGCCGGCCCGGCGCATCTGGCTGGCCCGCACGTCGGACACCTCGGTCACCACGTCGGCGTCGATGCGCTGCTGGACGTCGGTCAGCCGGGTCACCCAGGCGGCCTGCGCGGCCGTCCACTTGACCGGGTCTATGGTGACCGCGCCGCCGGTCGTGCCGGTGGCCTGATCGGCCAGGCGCTGGGCGGCGACGACGTCGGGGGCCGCCATCGCGGCCGAGAACCACTGCTGCCACTCAGGATCGGCGAGCGCGGAGAACGTGCGGCCGCTCTCGTCGAACGTCGCGCGCGCCCCGACGATCTCGTCGCGCAGCGCGGTGGTGAGCGCGCCTGGGGAAACCGCCCGGAGAACGGCGACCTGTTGCTGGCCAACGGCTTCGATCGCGCGCGCCAGCGCGGCGGCGGCGTGGATGCCACCGGCGACGTCGGTCGGCGCGCCGTCGCGCAGGACCTCGTCGCGGTAGCCGATCAGGTCGGCGATGATGATGCGGTAGTTGAAGGCGACCGTGCTGGCCACCGCCCCGGCCCCCGAGCGAGCCTGCTTGCGCAGGTCACCCAGCGTGCTGAGGCTCTGGTCGATGCGCTGCAGGGTAGCGTCGTCGTCGACGTCCTTGCGCCGCTTGCGATAGTCGGTGATCGCCCGGTCGGTCGCGAACGTCGCGTTGGTGAACTCGTCGACCTGCGCCTGGGCGTCGGTGACGAAGAGCATGGTGGCCGCCGAGCGCTCGGTCTGCAGCGCGTGCGCGAGACTTCCCGTGCTGGCCACGAGCGTGGCCTGCTCGCGCAGCTGGCCGGTGCGCGACGCCTCGTGGGCGGTGGTGACCAGGGCCAGCCCGGCGAACGCGACGACGGCCACGAGCGGGACGGCGACGATGAGGCGAAGCTGGTCGGCGATGCGATGCCCCGGCGTCGGCCGCGAACCGTGCCGCTGCCGGGAGCCGATCGGCAGGCTGCGCCGCCAGCGGCGGAGCTTCTTGCGCAGCCGGGCGATGGTGTCGCTGTTGAGGGCGCTGTCGAAGGTCTGGAAGGCACGGCCTTGGCGGAGGCTGTCGAAGCCCTGCGCGTGCTGGTTGTGCCTCACGTCTTCAGCCATCCCTCTGGCTGTCGCCTTTGGTTTCTACGTGTTGCCGGGCGTTGACGTTGTGCACAATCACAGTTTCGGGCGATCGGTGTCAATAGCACGACATCGACCATCACCGCGGGTAAGCCTATGCGAACACGTCGTTGACGATGGCCACCTGATCGGGGTCGATGCAGGCCCGTCCGCGGAAGCCCAGCCGGCGCAGCCCCTCGGTGGAGGCGCGGAAATCGGCGGCCGACAGGCCGGGCGGGCTGAGCGGGGCGACCGGCGGCTCAATGCCGGCCGCGGCGCTGGCCAGGACCACGAGGGACCGGGCGAGCAGCAGCTCCCGCTCGTCCGCTCCGAGCTCGACGTTGAGTTGTATACGCAGAGCCGCCTCGCCGAGCTGCAGTCGGGTGACCCGAGGCGCGCGGGCGATCTCGGCCGCGCCGAGGACGGCCGCCGCCGAGTCGAGGACTGGCGCGACGGCGACCGAGCCGACCGGCAGCTGGTGCGCCTCCTCCGCCTCCGCCAAGACCGTGGCGAGCGCGGCGAGTTGGCTGGCCGACGCCGTGCCGGCCACGCACACGCCGGTCACCCCGGGGCCGACGACGGTGTGGACGTCGCGGTGGCCGAGTTCGGCGGCGTTGATGCGGATCCACACGTTTGTTCGGCTACCTTTTGTCAGCCAATCGCCGACGGCTGCGCGGGCCTCGTCCTTTCCGGTCTCCGGCACCGCGTCCGCGAGATCGATGACGACCGCATCGGCGCCCATCTGTTCCGCGGCCATGAACCGTTCGGGCAAATCACCCGGTACGAACAGCAAGGACCTCACTCGATCATCATGCGGGCTGAACCCCTTGTTCGGGCAGAAGTGCGGGCGATTCGTCCGCATCCCCACCGATACGTTGGAAGAAATCTCTGCTCAGGGGCGGTACAGTCATCGGCAACCATGGTCAGTTTCGGTCAGCGAGTCCTTCCGCTCGGCGGTCCCAACAGCGGACGGCCGACGGCCGAAAGCGGAGTCGAAACGGCCTCCCTCACCGAGCTGACCCCCGACCCGTGGCCGCTGCGGGCGCCGTGCCACATCATCATGCTGGTGTCGACCGGCCAGGGCACGCACACGCTCGACTTCGTCACGCACGCCTGCCGGCCGGGGACGCTGCTCTGGGGCCGGCCCGGCCAGGTGCACCAGTTCGGCCGTCAGGCCGGTCTCGACGCGACGTTGATTGCCTTTGTGCCGGGGATGCTGCCGGAAATGCCGGAGCTCGCGGCGCTGCGGCACCTGGTGGACGACCCGTTCGCGTTGACCTGCTGGCAGCCGGCCGGTGAGGACGAGGAGGCGATCGTCGCCGACGTGTCGCAGATCGCTGTCGACTGCGCGCGATACGGCGGCAACCGGCTCGGCGGCGAACTGCTCGCACACGAGCTGGCCGTCCTCATGGTGCGGATCGCGTCGCTGGCCCCGCCACCTCCACGCGGCCCGGCCGCGCAGGTGCTCGGCGTGCTGCGCGCGGAGCTCGAGCGGCAGGTCGTGCACCGGCGCGTCGAGGACTACGCCGATCTGCTGGGCTGTTCGGTGCGGACGTTGACGCGGGCCTGCCTGGCCGCGACGGGTCGCAGTGCGAAGCAGCTGATCGACGAGCGGGTTGCGCTGGAGGCCAAGCGCCTGCTGGCGACGACGGACCTGCCGGTGGCGGATGTCGGGCGGGAGTTGGGCTTCGACGAGCCGACGAACTTCGGCCGGTTCTTTGCCCGGGAGTCGGGCCTGACGCCGGGCGGTTTCCGGGTGGCGGCGACGTCGGCTCCGCCGACGCAGTTGCCGTCGCAGCGGTCCGCGCTGCCGGGGCGGCTGTCCCCGCGCGCCTGACAGCTTTGCCACGTGCCCCGTTTTGACGGTGGATTGGCCTTGCTTCGGCGACGCCTCGAAGTTGATCGTGGAGGCGATTTGCTGCCATGGCGACTGCTGCTATGGCGACAATTCGCTCCCACGATCAACGCCCGACCGGCGGGTGGCGTCTTGTACGTCAGGCGGGCAGAGTAGCGGGCGTGTCCGCGCCCGCACACCTCGCCACCGCTGTGCAGAGCGCGCGTACCCTGGCCGCCCAAGGCGATCTCCGCTCGGCATATGCGCTGCTCGACCAGGCCGTTGACGCCGCGTCCACGATGCTCGGCGTCGACGATCCGGACGTACTTTCCGCCACCAGCCTCCTCGCCCGCATCACGATCGGGCTGGGCGACCTCGCCGAAGCTCGCCGGCTGCTGGAAGAGGCGTTGGCCGCTGGGCACTACCGGCTGGGCGACGAGCACCCGGTCATGCTGGTGCTCGCGTTCGACCTGGCCGGGGTGGCCGGCGAGCTCGGCAACGTCTATGAGGCGAAGCGCCGCTACGGACAGGTCGCCCAGTTCGGCCCGTCCGCTTTGGGGCCTGATCATCCGTCGGTACTGGCGGCGCAGCGCGCCCTCGGCATTCCTCCGGCTCCACCCAGCGAGCCGCCGGCGTATCAGCCGCCGCCACCCGAGCCGGCGGCCCCGGTCGAACCGCCTGTCGAACGGCCGGCCCCGCCGATCCCGCCGCCACCCGCCGAGCCGCCGATCTATCGACCAACGCCGTCCAAGCCGGCACCACCGCCACCACTGCCACCGCCGCCACCGGCCGCACCGCCGCCGAGCCAGCCACCGGTCGAGCAGCAGCACTACCCGGCGCCCGAGCCACCACCGATCTACCGGCCGGGCGCACCCGAGGTAGCCCAGCCATCGCCGGAGCCTGAAGAGCCGGTCGACCCGGCCCCGGTCTGGTCGATGATGCCCCCGGCCGATCCGTACCCGGCGCCGTTGTCGGCCGACCCGTATCCGACTCCGACGTCGGTGCCGCCGGTCGATCCGACACCCCAGCGGGCCTTCACCAACTATCCGACGGCCGGCTACTCGACGCTCGCCGGCCGCACCTCCGTCGAGCGCCGCCGGCGCTCCCCCATCGTCGCCATCGTCATCATTGTCATCGTCGCGCTCGTCGGTGGGGCGATCGCAGCGGTCGTTGCCTTCATGGCGGCCAAGCCCAAGACCAACAGCGCGCCACATAACAATGTGGTGACGAGTGCGCCGGCCAGCGGCGCCCCGCGTGACCTCAAACTGCGCGACAACGGCACGTCGGTGACGTTGACTTGGACCGATCCATCGGCCGGGACCGTCCCGTTCATCGTGGCCGGCGGACGACAAGGCGCCCTTCGCCAACTGCAGACGGTTGAGCCGGGCACCACCACGTACACGTTGAATGGCCTGAACGCCAAGCTCGACTACTGCTTCACGGTCGCCGCCGTCTACGACACGTCGCGGGTGGAACTGTCAGACCTGGCGTGTACGAAGAGATAGCCAACGGGTGGAGAGCAAGAGATCGACCCAATATGATGGCGCGGGCTTCGGGGAGGAGCGCCAATGGTGAAGCTTGACGTGGGCAAACGCTCGCGCACGGCGGGCGGCCTGGTGACCCTGGCCACCGTGGTGGGGTTGGGCATCGCCATGGGCGTCACGCTGCTCGGCACCGGCGCCGCCAACCACGCCGTGGCCAGCTTCGATGCCAGTTCGTGGCTGTTCAGCAGCCAGAAAGGCGAGGTCGCCCGGGTCAACGGGGTGACCGGCCGGGTCGACACCCGCACGAAGATCACCGACGCGCAGGGCCACGTCATGCTGGTCTCGCAAAACGATCGCTACGTCATTCTGCGCGATTTGAACACCGGCAAGGTCAGCGTTCTCGATCTCTCCAGCCTCACGCTCGGCGCGACCACGCAAACCACGCCCGGCCTCGGGGTGACGATCGCGTTGCACGACAACATCGCGTTCATCGTCGACGCGGTGCAGGGCCTCGTGCGCCAACTCGACCCGGCGACGCTGCAGCCGGTCGGGCAGGCGCTGACCTTCCCGCCCGGGCTGGGCGGCGGCGTCTTTGACGACAGTGGGCGGCTGTGGCTCTTGATACCGAGTGAAGGCACCGTCGTGGCCGTGCAACCGGCGGTGCTTCCCAGTCCGGCCGCCTCAACCGGTGGCCAGGGTGGCGGAGCGACGGCCGATCCGGCGGTCGTGCGGACCGTCGCCGTCGCCGACCCCAGCCACGATCTGGCTCTGTCCATTTTGGACACCGGCGTCGCCGTGCTCGACAAGACGGCAACCGTGCTCACCACGGTTCGCGGCGAGACGACCAAGAAGGTGCCGCTCAACCTGACCGGGCCGGGCGCGATGCCGAGCCGCACGGTGGGCGGCGACGTGCCGGTCACGGTCATCGACGACCGCCACGTCTACGTGGTCAACAACGACAAGGTCAGCGAATTCACTGTTCCTGGCGCGAGCCCCAAGCTGCAGCCGTGCGTCGCCTGGAGCAGCCGGCTCTACTGCGCCGACGACTCGACCGGCACCGTTTACGTGCTGGACAAGCAGGGCAAGGCGGCGGGCTCGTTCAGCCTGCCGACCGGTGGCCAGCCGCTCGAGCTCGAGGTTCGTGAGGGTCGCCTCTTCGTCAACGCGCCCGGCGGAGCGACCGCCAAGGTCGTCGACGACCACAACGCGGTGAAGACCGTCGACAAGTTCGCCAACAACGTGGTCGGTGGCGACCCGCCGCCCGAGCCGCCACCACCGCCGCCGACCAAGCCACCGGTCGGGCCGCCGGGCGCCCCCCGCACGGTCTCAGCGACCGCCGGCAACGCGGCCGCGCACGTCGTCTGGGGACCGGCGCCGGCCAACGGCGCGGCGATCCTCAAATACGTCGTCGAGGGTGACGGGCAGAAGCACGAGGTGGGCGCGAGCCAGCGATCGCTGGACGTCACCGGGCTGACCAACGGTCAGCAATACAAGTTCAGCGTCTACGCGGTCAACAGCAAGGGCAACGGTCCCAAGCGGACGGCCAACCCGGTCATCCCCACGTCGGAAGTGCCCGATCCGCCAACCAGCGTCACCGCGACCGCCAACCCGGACGGGACGGTGACCGTCACCTGGCCACCGGCCAACGGGCAGGGCCATAAGATCATCCGCTACACCGTCACCGCGGTGACCGCGACCGAGCCGAAGACCTTCGATACGGCGCCGGCGAAGCTGGTGACCAAGGCCGGCGAATTGGACTATGGCACGCAGGTCGCGTTCAAGGTCGCCTCGATCAACGACCGTGGGGCGAGTTCGGCGCAGTCGCCGCTGAGCGCCTCGGTCGTGCCGTTCACCAAGCCCGACCAGCCGAGCGGGCTGACCGTCAAGGCGGTCACCACCAAGCGGGGCACGGTCACCGCCAGCTGGCGGACCCCGGCGGACAACGGGGCGGCGATCACCGGCTACGAGGTGACAGTCAACGGCACCAAGCAGGAGATCGGCACGGTGACCAGCGCCGAGTTCCCCGGCTTCGGCGACGACAGCAAGGTCGACGTGGCCGTGCGCGCGGTCAACAAGGCCGGCCCGAGTGACGCCGCGTCCGGCTCGGCCACCACGCTCAAGGCGCCGACGCTCACGCTGCAGCCGAGCACCGCCAACCAGTTCAACGCGATCACTGTCAACTTCAGCGCGACCGATGGCGGCGGCACCCCGGCCACCTGCACAGTCCAGGTGTCCGGCGCCGGCAGCGCGACCAACAACTGCGCGAGCGCGCTGACCGTGAGCGGTTTGTGGCCGGGCAACAGTTACAGCTACACGGTGACGGCGACCAATGCAGCCGGGATGGCGGCGAGCCAGTCCGGCTCGCTGGGGACCGCCGCCTACCACGGCACAGTCATCTGCACCGTCCCGAGCTACTGCGGACCGAGCGCACCGGATGGCGGCATCTGGGTCTACAAGGGCCCCAACCAGACCTCCAGCCAGGCGGTCGACGACGTCTTCAGCCCGGCGAGCTACGAGGCGGTCTGCAAGACCAGCGGCGGCAACGTCAACGCGACCCCGTGGGGCGGCAAGAACAGCGCCCAGTGGGTGAAGATCAAGTTCCCGGCCGGCCAGCAGAACTACATTCCATACGCGTGGTTCCGGATGGAGAGCGGCGACAGCCTGAGCCCGCTCCCCAGCTGCTGAGGGTCGACGAACTGCGCATGAGCGAGGAGCAACGGGGACCGTGACACAGCCGCCCGACTGGGACCAGCCCACCGCGGGCCAGCCCGGCCTGCTCCCGACCGCCGTGGCGTCCTCGAGCCCCTACTTCGGGGACGCAGTGGCAAGCAGCGGCCGTGCAGAGGTGGCGCCTCCGCCGAATGGACATGCGCTGCCGCCGATCACCGGGCCGACGAGTGCGCCGCCCACCGGCAACATCCCGTCCGCCGCGCAGCCGTCGACGGCCGCTGTTCCCGCGCCGAACGGCGGCTACGGCGTGGCGACCGGCCAAGCGCCGGCCGCCAGCCACACGTCGGCCGCCAGCCACACGTCGGCCGCCAGCCACA
>Ga0070683_100004539_pt1 | contig 11462 bp, 8 predicted proteins | sample KBSC713LmetaG_FD_64662 | JGI IMG/M metagenome (GOLD analysis project Ga0070683, IMG submission 64662) | Corn rhizosphere microbial communities from Kellogg Biological Station, Michigan, USA - KBS C7.1-3L metaG | ecosystem: Host-associated > Plants > Roots > Rhizosphere ...
AGTCACGGCCAGGGCAAGGAAGGGGAGTAGGCGCATGCGTCGAAGCTGGATGACCCGCCGCCCGAACGCAACTCGGCCGCTGGAATCACGGTCTGGCGACCTGGTGGACGGCTAGAGGCCTCGGGTCTTCCGGGAATAGAGTGGGTATAGCAGCATATTGTGATCTGCTCTTTAGAGGATCGCAATGGACGACCGGACGCTGTATGCGACCATTCTCGGCATCGCTCCGCCATGGGAGGTCACTCGGGTGGAGCTCGACGACACGACGAAAGCAGTCCACGTGTGGCTCGAGGCGCGGAGTGGGACGACGTTCGCCTGTCCTGAGTGCCAGACCATCTCGCCACTCCATGATCACGTCGAGCGGAGCTGGCGGCATCTCGATACTTGTCAGTACGAGACTCGCCTGCACGCTCGTGTCCCGCGCGTCGACTGCGCCGAGCACGGCGTGAAGACGGTCCCGGTGCCGTGGGCGACCGCGCACTCGCGATTCACGATGCTGTTCGAGCGGCTTGCGATCGCGTGGCTCAAGGAAGCCACACCAGCCGCCGTGGCGCGCCGCTTGGGGCTCACGTGGGAAGAAGCGAATGGCATTGTCGAGCGCGCGGTGCGGCGCGGGTTGGCGCGACGCTCCTCTGTGGCCGGCCGCCGGCTCGGCATCGATGAGCACTCCTATCTCAAGCACTTCCAGTTCGTGACGATGGTCGTTGACCTGGACGAGCAGACGGTGCTGCATGTCGCCGATGATCGGTCGGCAGAGACGCTCGCCAGCTACTTTGAGAGTTTGTCGATCGATGAGCGGCTGGCGATCGAGGCGATTGCAATGGACATGTGGGACCCGTACCGCCGCACCGTGCGCGACTACGTGCCGGACGGCGATATGAAGATCGTGTTCGACAAGTTCCACGTCATGCGGCACGTGATCGAAGCGATGGATCAGGTGCGGCGCCGGGAGCAGCGCGCGCTCCGGAAACGCGGCGATCGCCGGCTCACGGGGACCAAGTTCCTCTGGCTGAAGAATCAGGTCGGCCGGCACGACTTCACGGCCGCGAGTCGCCGGCAGTTCCGCCGCTTGCGTGAGAGCACGCTCAAGTCGGCGCGGGCGTGGGCGATGAAGGAAGCGTTTCGCCACATCTGGGACTATCGCTCGATTCCGGCAGCGCGGGCCTTCTTCGATCGCTGGCAAGCGTGGGCTGTCCGTTCGCGCCTCAGGCCGATGATCCATGTCGCGGGGATCATCCGTCGCCATCTGGAGAACATCCTCAACTACATCACGCACCGGATCACCAACGCGGTGACCGAAGGGCTGAATGCGAAGATCCAGTGGATCAAGTATTCCTCGCGCGGCTTTCGGGATCGGGAGCGCTTTAAGCGGGCGATCTACTTCCACTGCGGCGGGCTGGATCTCGACCCACGATAAGCAAAGATGAGAGGATTCTAATCTTTAAACCCACTACAAAGCCGGAAGACCCGAAGCCTCTAATGCGTGCTGCCCGCGGGTGACCGCGGTCGATCAGCGAACCACGGTAATCGTGTTGGTCCCGGCAAGATCGACCGGCAAGCTGTTCGTCGCCACGACGTTCACAGACTTGCTCACGCCGTGCAGCTCTATATACGCGGTGTTGTTGGTCCCCGAGACTCCGGTTGGCACAGCTGTCGAACGAGCGCCGAACGCTTCGATATCGGCGTTCTGATTTCCCGACACCGTGCAGCCCCACAGACGTAGCGCGACCATGTTATTCGACGCGCTGTTCGCACGTCCCGGCGTCTCCGCACCAAGAACCACGATGCCGCCCGCGTCGATGCCGATCGGCCCCGTGTTGTCGATGAACTTGGTTCCCGTCGCATCGAATGTCGTGGTATCCGAGTTGGCCGTCGCAACCGCGTTGCCAACGAGCGCACCTCCGATAACGCATCCCACTCCATTGTGTTCGAACCGGTCCCCACTCGACCGAACGTGGATCGCGTCGAGACTCGATGCGTTGCTCTCGATGACGCAGCCATTCTCATTCTCATACGAGCGGTTTCCACTCATCGCCGCATTGATGACGGCGCCGCGCACGTTCTGCAAATTCGCAAGGCGAAGGCCCTCGAGCGCCCCGAAGAAGTCATTGTCCACGATCTCAGCATCGATCCGACGTCCATTCATGACGGCAGCGGTGTTCGTCAAATCGATGCCACGCGTGCTGAACGCGTGAGTGGCGTCGCCCGACGTGACGTGCGCAATTCTCACCTGCGTCGCGAGTGGGGTGCCGATCAGATCCACCTTGATGCCGGCCACTGAGAGTGGATTTCCGACAATGGTCAGCCATTCAACTGCATTCCTGCCTCGACCGATTCGGATCGTTCCCGTCTTGCCGGTTGAGATGGTGAACGATGCGGCGGGGAGCGACGTCGTTTGGATCACCACGGCGGATCGATCGTTCGGGACGCCGACGAGCGACATATCTCGCTGAAGCTCCAGTCGCCCGCCGTTCGGACGTGGCGACCCGCCCGGCGCGTTGGCGGACAAAACGTAGGTGGCCGGTGCTAGTTGAATCGTTGCGCCGGCATTTGCGACGTTGTTCACAGCTGCATACAGCTCTTCGACATTGGCGACGGCTACCATGATTCCGGCGACCAGATCGCTCTGCGAGCTCTTCACGGCCGGCGTGCTCCGGCCCGGCGCCGACACTACTTCTGATGTGTCTTGGCAGGCGCTCACGATGACGAGCGCCGCCGCACACGCGATACGACGAGACAGCATATGATCTTCCTCTGGTCCAGGGTCAGTGAATGCGGGGCTCAGGCCAACGAGACCCGTCCTACCTGGATCACACCGAAATCGGGAAAATCAGCTCATCCCCGGAGCTCGAGTTGGATCTCGCGATACAACCACGCGCGCGCAAACGTCCAGTCGCGCTTCACGGTCGCGGGAGAGATGCCGAGCGCCTGTGCCGTCTCCTCGATGCTGAGACCCGCAAAGAAGCGGCACTCGACGATGCGAGCCTGACGCGGATCGGCGAGCGCGAGACGACGCAATGCGTCGTCCAACGCCGACAACGCGTCCGCATCCTCGTCGGAGACAACGGACCTGAGGTCCGGAGCGACGTCCGCCGCGTCGTCCAACGAAACATGATCGGCGTCGCCGCCCCGCTTCAGTCGGCGACGGTCGCGCGCGTAGTTACAGAGAATGTGGCGCATGGCTGTCGCCGCGACCGCGAAGAAGTGCGTGCGGCTCGTCGCGGCGATCCGCTCCTGGTTCACGAGCTTGAGGTACGCCTCGTGGACCAGCGCGGTCGTGTTGAGCGTCAGGTTTCCTTGCCACGCACGCCGCTGCCGGCGCGCCAGTGTCCGCAGCGAGTCGTACACGAGCGGAAACAGCGACTCGAGTGCTGCGCTGTCCCCCCGCTCGGCGGCGATGAGCAGATCCGTGATCGCTTCGTCGATCATTGTCCCAAGCCAATCCGCCGCAAGAGCGCGCCGAAGCGCGGGTCGCCCCGCAACTCGGCGAATGTCGGGTCCATGATCAGCGGGCGCAACGAGCGGTCTGCATATGCGCTATCGAGCCACGCGAAGGCTTGGTCTTTGTCATGAAGGCCCGCGTACGCGAGGGCGACGAGGAACGCGCTCGACCGTCCTGTCGTCCGTCGACTGAGCAGATCGCGCAACCACTGTTCGGCCCCAGCGTGATCGCCTGATCGCGCTGCGGTGATGGCGAGAAAAGCGCGTGACGTCGGGTCCGGACTCGCTTCGAGCATCCGCTGAAACTCGTGCCTCGCATCGCTATAGCGGCCCTGGCTCAGGTAAATCTCGCCACGGGTCAGATGGAGGCGCGGCAGGTCCTGTCCGGTCTCGAGAGTTTGCGCCGTATCGAGCGTCGCGAGCGCGCCGACGAAGTCGCCGGCAACGAACCGCGCGCGCGCAAACTCGCCCCGCGTGGACGCGGACAACGGATCCGATACCAACTCGCGCCGGATCTCGTCCACCGCGTCAGCGAATTGCCCGCGCCAGATCAGCATGTTCTCGCGCACGTAGATCTGACGCGTATAGTACGGATTGAGTGCCGCGGCGCGCTCGACGTCGGTGTCGACACCTTTCCAATCGAAGTCGTACAGCAGCTTGACGAACGCGCGTGCCTCGTACGCTTCGGGAAGCGAGTCGTCGAGCTCAATGGCGCGTTGAGCGAAGGCGCGTGCGCTGTCCATCCCCCGGCGATATTCCAAGCCGCCGGCGCCGGCAGTGAGGAGCGCGTACTCCTGAGCCAATGCCGCGTACGCCGGCGCGAACTCTGAATCGGCGGCAACGGCGCGCGAGTAGTAGGCGATCGCGGTCGTGAGCGAGTGCTCCTTCAACCGCGCCTCGTATTGGCCGCGGCGATAGAGCTCGTAGGCTTCCGGGGTGGGAACGTGCTTAGTTCGTCGCTGTTGAACCGCAGGCAGGCGTGGCAACAACTCGCGTCCAACCGGCCCAACGCTGTCGGCCGCGGCGGGGCGGCTGCGGCCATGAACGAGGGCCGTCATTGCGGCGACGAGAGCGAGCGAACCGGCGGCCATGCCGACGCGGGCACGCCGAGAGAACGGTTGTGAGCGACGAGCCGAAGGATCGGCAAGCGTCGCGAGGATTTCGTTGGCCGACTCCGGTCGATTGGTGGGGTCCTTCTCCAAGCACTGCATCACCCGTGCGGCCAGAGCGTGTGGAACGTCTTGACGGAACAGCGACTGCGGAGCAGGCGCGACATGCTCCGTCATAGTCTCGCGCGATGTCAGCGCACCGAACGCAGTCTTGCCGGCCAACATCTCATACATCACGAGACCGGCCGCGTAAAGATCCACACGATGATTCGCGCTGGCCTCGCCGCGAAGCTGCTCCGGCGCCATATATGCCGGCGTCCCTAGCACGAAGCCGCTACGAACTTCCGAATGCTCGGCACTGTCGATGGCGCGGGCGATACCGAAATCGGCCACGACGGCGCTACGGCCATCGGCACTCAGCAGAATATTCTCAGGCTTGATATCGCGGTGGACGACGCCGGCGGCATGCGCATGAGCAAGCGCCTCGAGCACGTCGCGCCAGATGGCGATGGCATCATTGAGCGGCAGCGCACCATCACGTACGAGCCGGTGGCGAAGCGTCTCACCAACTACGTATGGCATCGTGAAGTACAACAGCCCTTCCGCCGCGTTCGCGGACAGCACCGGGACAATGTGCGGATGCTGAAGCTTCGCGGCGAGCTGAATCTCGTGCTGGAAGCGCTCCGCACTGAGGCCCGGCGCCATCTGCTCGCGAAGGACTTTCACGACGACTTTTCGGCCCAAACGCAATTCGTCGGCGAGAAATACGCGGCTCATGCCACCGCCGGACAGCTCGCGCTCGACGACGTAGCCGTTGCCCATCGCAAGTTGCACGCGCGCGAGCAAGCCGTCATCGGGCGACTGAGAAGTGATGGCGTCCATGGCCGGTGTAACGCAACGGTCGGCGAGTTGCTCGAAGTACCCGCTCGCTAGCTCATGGGCCGCGAGAAGGGAAGTAAGCTCCGCGTACAGCGCCCTGTCCCCGCCGCACGCTTTCATGAGAAAGCGCTCGCGTTCGTCGGTAGAACAGGCAAGCGCCTGCTCGAAAAGCGCGGCGATACGATCGGATGCGACGGTTGTTTCGCTTTGTGGCACGCCGATGTGTCGGTCGTTCATCGCTGGATTTCGATCCGCAGCCGGGACATGAGCCACGTTCGCCGCAGATGGCGCGATTGGCAATAGCCGTGCTCTGCTCCATACGGCACTCGTCTACGCTCACTTGGGCCTGGGCGATACAAGTCGCGCGGTCAGTGAGCTCGAGCGCGCGCTCGCAGCGCGGGAGACAATCATCGGCAAGAGGAGGACGGCCGGCCAACTAAGGCAAGGCTAACGGCGCGAAATACTTAAGAGCGTCAAATGCCTACTCTTAACAGCTATCGCCGTTGTCGCTCTTCGGGATTTCGCGCTCCTAGGCACTTGGCGCTCCTAGGAATTTGGCGCCGTTAGGAATTTCGCGCTCTTAAGTATTTTGCGCCGTCACAAGGCCTTCGCTGATCTGGCTTGTCCTCGTCCGAGCTCGTAAACTCTCCAGCTCGACGATTTGCCCGCCATTCGCCCCGATGCCTCCGGAGCGCTTCATGTCCGAGATCCAAGTCATGGCGAACTTGCACCATCCGAACCTGTTGCCGTTGTTCGATTCGGGTGAGGCGGGCGGGTTGCTGATCTACGTCATGCCCTACATCGAAGGCGAGACGTTGCCCGAACGACTCGTGCGCGAGCGACAACTGGGTGCGGGCGGTAAGGGAGTCGCGCAGTGAGCCCGCTCGAGGTCCCGTCGACGGTCGAGCAGCTGAATGCTGCACTCGCCGATCGCTACACCCTCGAGCGAGAGCTCGGCGCGGGCGGTATGGCCACCGTCTATATCGCGCACGATATCAAACATGATCGCAAAGTCGCGATCAAAGTCCTCAAGCCCGAGCTCGCGGCGGCGCTCGGCGCCCAGCGTTTCCTCCAGGAAATCCAGGTCACCGCCAACCTCCAGCATCCGCACATCCTTCCTTTATATGACTCGGGAAGCGCTGAGGGCGCGCTCTTCTATGTAATGCCACTCGTGCAGGGCGAGTCGCTGCGCGACCGTCTCGCGCGTGAAAAGTTGCTCTCGGTCGATGAGACAATTCGGATCATGCAACAGGTCGCTGGTGCGTTGGATTTCGCACACCGGCACGGCGTCATCCATCGCGACATCAAGCCCGAGAACATATTGCTGCAAGACGGAGAAGCGCTGATCGCCGACTTCGGCATCGCACTCGCTCTCGCCGAGTCGGGCAGTGACCGTTTGACGGGAACGGGGCTGTCGATCGGCACGGTGCAGTATATGAGTCCGGAACAGGCGACGGGCGAGCGCGATCTCGACGCGCGGAGTGATGTCTACGCATTGGGCGCTGTCACGTACGAGATGCTTGCCGGTGAGCCGCCGGTGACCGGCCCGTCGCAACGCGCGATGATCGCGAAGCTGATGACGGAGCGGCCGACTCCATTGCGCGTGGTGCGTGACGTCGTGCCGCGATCCCTCGACGACGCGGTCATGCGGGCGTTGGCCAAGTCGCCGACGGACCGCTTCTCGAGCGCTCGTGAATTCGCATCGGCGTTGACTGCGGCTGCGGTCCCGAGCCGCATGCGGCCTCGCACGTTCGCGGTCGCAGTGGTCGCCGTCCTCGCCGTCGTCGGTGTGTCCGGTGCATATGCGTTCGCGCGGAACGGATTCTCGAGGGGCGCGATGTCTACCTCGACTGCCACAAGTACACCGGCGAGCATCAAATCGATTGCCGTTCTGCCGCTCGACAACTACTCCGGCGATTCGACGCAGGAATACTTCGCCGAAGGAATGACCGACGAGCTGACGGCGGCGCTTGCGACGATCAGTCAACTCCGTGTTACGTCGCGCGGATCGGCGATGCAGTTCCAGGGCAAGAGTCGCCCGCCCACGCCGCAGATCGCGAAGACGCTCGACGTCGATGCCGTCGTGGAAGGTTCGGTGTCTCGTTCAGGCGACAAAGTCCGCATCACGGCCCAGTTGATCGACGCGCGCGCGGACAGGCATCTGTGGGCCAAGAGTTTCGAGGGCAACTCGGGCGACGTGCTCGCGCTTCAGTCCGAGCTTGCGTCGGCCATCGCGCGCGAGATCAACGTGCGACTGACGGAGAGCGAGCAATCGCGCCTCGCCACGCCGGCAAGCGTCAATCCCGAGGCGCATGACGCGTATCTCAAGGGTCGATATTTCTTCAATCGTCCGAGCGATGAGAACCTACAGAAGGCGATTGCCCAATTCGAAGAAGCGGTCAAGCTGAGTCCTGCGTTCGCGCCGGCGTATTCGGGCCTGTCGGACGCCTACCTTTGGGCTGGCTACAACGAAGGCTTCATTACCGCCTCGGCGGCGAGGCCCAAGGCCAAAGCTGCCGCTGAGAAGGCGGTGCAGTTGGACAGTAGCTCCGCCGAAGGCCACACGTCTCTGGCCGTGTTCAAACTCTTTTATGAGCGTGACTGGCGCGGTTGCGAGCGGGAGTTTCGTCGCGCGATTGCGCTCAACCCCAACTATGGGTTCGCGCACGATCAGTTCGCGATGGCGCTAGCGTTCACCGGACGATTCGACCAATCCATCGCCGAGAGTAAACGCGCGGCGGAGTTGGACCCGCTGTCGCCGCAAGTGTTGATCGATGCCACGATGGCATTCCTGTTCCAAAAGGACTTGCCGGCGTCAAAGGAACTGGCGCGGAAAGCGGGCGAGCTCGACCCGACGTACTTTTTCCCGGTGATGGTGCAAGGGTGGGCAGATCTCGAAGTCGGACATTTTCGTGAGGCCATCCCGTTTCTGGAGAAGGCGACGACGATGGACGCGCCGCCGTTCGTCACAGCCTATTTGGCGTACGCCTATGGCGCCGGCGGCGACCGGCCGAGCGCGATGGCGAAGCTCGCCGCGCTCGAGAAGATGGCGAAGGCCGGTCCCGTGCTGCCGTTCAACCTAGCGCTCGTCTATCTCGGACTCGGCGACCATGCGCGCGCGCTCGACAATCTCGAGCGCGCGCTCGCCGCCGATTCGCAGATGCTGGCGTGGCTCGGGCGAGACGCGATGTTCGATCCTCTTCGCAACGAGCCGCGGTTTGTGGAGCTGCTGAAGAAGCTGAACTTCGCACAATAGGTGTAGCGCTGGCGTAGGCGGGGCGGCTGACGACCGTGAGTGATGTGCCATCTGGCTGCCACGTTCACGCGGGGGCGCTCATTCCCTGAGCAATTGGTGGCTCTTCATCGCCCAGCATTCGTGCAGAACATGGACTCAATGAACGCCATGTTCTCGACCACGTTTGGCCCCGCCTCGGGCGGATGCGTCACGGTCGGGTTGAGTCGACCCGTCTTCACAAGCGCAGAGAGCTCGTTCGTGAGACTCCCGGAAATGCCGCACGCCGCGTCGAGATTTTGATCAGCGAAGCTTTGGTCGAGCACCTCCACGAGTCGGTTCATCCGCTCCGAGATTCCTTGGACGGTACCGCAATTCACCGAGGACGCTGGATTCGCGAACGCCTCGTTGAGCTCGCGGGCGACTTCACGCACCGCGGGTAGAGGCCGATTCACCGGGGCCGGCAACGTGACGATGCAAGCCAGAGAGCTCGCGTCCGAACGGGTCATCGACCCGGCCATCGGAACGCGCGGGCTGACGAGGGACGAACTCTCACAGGCGGATATGAGAGCGACGACGGCAACGCTGGGAACCACGAACCAAGACAGACGGGTCATTGAGTCCTCCTAGGTGAAAACCGGCTTCGGCGATCGCGTGGACCATTCGCGCGCCGCAAATCGTGTGCGCGCTCGGCGTAGCGAACGTAGCGCCCTTTTGGTAGCATTTCACGTCCTCATCGGCCCACCGGCCCACCACCTCTGTGGACGCGACGATCCATCCGCAGCTCCGAGCACTTGGCGTGCCGCTAACGACCTTGATCCCATGACCCGCGTCTTCAATTTCAGTCCCGGACCCGCTGTCCTCCCGGCCGAAGTCCTCGAGCAGGCTCGCGACGAAATTGTCGATTGGCACGGCACCGGCATGTCCGTTATGGAGATGAGCCATCGCGGCAAGGAGTTCATCCGCATCGCCGAACAGGCCGAGTCTGACCTTCGCGAGCTGTTGAGCGTGCCGCCAAACTATAAAGTCTTGTTCATGCAGGGTGGCGCAACGCTGCAGTTCGCGGGCGCGCCGCTCAACTTCTCGGTGGCTGGCCAGACCGTCGACTACGTCAACACCGGCGCGTGGTCGAAGAAGGCGATCGGCGAAGCGAAGCGATACTCGAAGGTGAACGTCGCGGCGGATGCGGGCGGAGCGTACTGCTCGATCCCACCAGTCGCGACGTGGAATCCTTCAGCCGATGCCGCGTATCTGCACTACACGCCGAACGAGACCATCGGGGGCGTGGAGTTCAACTTCGTTCCCGACATGGGAAACGTGCCGCTTGTCGCCGACATGTCGTCGACGTTGCTCTCGCGTCCAATCGACGTCTCGAAGTTCGGGATGATCTACGCGGGCGCGCAAAAGAATATTGGGCCGGCCGGACTCACCGTCGTCATCGTGCGCGACGATCTACTCGGGCGCGCGCGAGCGGAGACGCCGAGCGTGCTCGACTACGCGGTGGTCGCGAAGGATGGATCGATGCTGAACACGCCGCCGACCTACGCATGGTACTTGGCCGGGTTGGTTTTCCAATGGCTCAAGCGACAGGGTGGATTGCCGGCGATGGGCGAGCGCAATCGGGCGAAGGCCGAAGCACTGTACGACGCGATCGATCGATCTTCCTTCTATAAGAATCCGGTGGCGAAGGACGCACGGTCGTGGATGAATGTCGTGTTCACGCTCGCCAAACCGGAGCTCGATAAGACCTTTGTGACCGAGGCAAAGGATGCGGGGCTCGTAACACTCGAGGGGCATCGATCGGTGGGCGGAATGCGCGCGAGCCTCTACAACGCGATGCCGATGGCCGGCGTCCAAGCACTGGTGAGCTTCATGGCCGACTTCGAGCGGAAACACGCATGACCACCGCCCGCGCGCAATTCACAATCAAGACGCTCAACAACATCTCGGCGCGCGGACTCGAGCGGTTGCCGCGCGATCGATACACCGTGACGTCGGACAACGCGGAACCCGACGCGATGATCGTGCGGTCGGCGGACATGCACGCGATGACGATCCCGAGCAGCGTGAAAGCGGTCGGTCGCGCCGGTGCGGGGACCAACAATGTTCCGGTCGCGTCGCTCTCGAAACGGGGCGTTCCGGTGTTCAACGCGCCCGGGGCCAACGCGAACGCGGTGAAGGAGCTCGTGATCGCGGCGATCCTCATGTCGATGCGTCACGTATGCGAGGCGTGGAGCTATGCCCGCGGTCTCACAGCGGCTGACGATCACGCGCTCGAGGAAGCGGTGGAGCAGGGCAAGAAGAAGTTCGTCGGCCACGAGCTGCCGGGGCGAGTGCTCGGGGTCGTCGGACTCGGCGCGGTTGGCGTGGAGGTCGCGAATGCGGCGCACGCGCTTGGGATGCGCGTCGTCGGATTCGATCCGGATCTCACCGTCGAGCGCGCGCTGCAATTGACGTCGAGCATCGAGCGCGCGGTGACGCTGGAGGATTTGTTTTCGCGCGCGGATGTCGTGACGGTGCACGCGCCGCTTGTCGACGCGACGCGCAATCTCGTCAACGCGGCGCGACTCGAGCGAATGAAGGATGGCGGCGTCATCGTGAACTTTGCTCGCGCCGGCATCGTCGACATCAGCGCCATGATCGGCGCGCTCGATAGCGGCAAGGTCGCGAGCTACGTCTGCGATTTCCCGACGAAAGCAATCAAGGATCATCCCAAAGTGGTTGCGCTGCCGCATCTCGGGGCGTCGACGCACGAGGCGGAAGAGAACTGCGCCGTCATGGTCGCCGACACGCTGCGCGAG
>Ga0070683_100004541_pt1 | contig 11458 bp, 12 predicted proteins | sample KBSC713LmetaG_FD_64662 | JGI IMG/M metagenome (GOLD analysis project Ga0070683, IMG submission 64662) | Corn rhizosphere microbial communities from Kellogg Biological Station, Michigan, USA - KBS C7.1-3L metaG | ecosystem: Host-associated > Plants > Roots > Rhizosphere ...
TCCGGATTTTGCGGATGAAGCGTTCGAGAGGTCGTCACCAAAAGAGCATCACAGAGGGTCGATTTGAGATGCCTTTGTGGTGGAACGACTGCATCCCGACTATCCGCTAAATCCGAATAATCCGCGTTGAGGCAGTTGCCTTATGGTTTTGTCGCGCGGAGGCACGTGTGAGAGCGGGCCACCCCAGCAGAATGTCGCTATGGCGCCACCGCCCCGTGATCGGCCGGTTCTTCCCCCCGCCGTAGAAAGAGCTTGTCGTATAGCAATGCCGCGATCACGCCGCCGACGATCGGTCCAATCCAGTACGCGGCCTGTCCCTCGAACTGGTGCGTCACGATCGCGGGGCCAAATGACCGGGCGGGATTCATCGAGCCACCGGTGAGCGGCCCAATGCCGAGAATGCCAGCCGTCACCGTGAGGCCAATGGCGAAACCGCCGACCTTCGGTCCCTTCGGGTCGACCGCGGTCCCGAACACAACGAACACGAGGAAGAACGTCGCGATGGCCTCGAGGACGATCGCTTGCACCATGTTGATGTTCGACGAAATCGACTGTCCGCCGAGCCGAGTCATCGCGACGATGTTCGGTGGAAAGAGGGATTTCAGCGCGTAGGCCGCGACGATCGCCCCAGTGAATTGCGCGATCCAATACACGACGGCCATCATCGGGTCGATACGGCGTGTCGCGAGGAATCCGGCCGTAACCGCTGGGTTCAAATGGCCCGAGATGCGCATCGTTGCCGTGACCATCAGCGCGAGAATGAGGCCATGCGCAAACGCGATGTTCACGACGGCCGCCTGGACTTGGAGCATCGGGCTGGTAATGATCGCACCACCGCCGATGAACACGAGCGCGAATGTGCCGATGAACTCGGCCGCGAAATGACGCCAAGCGTCTTTCATGAGGAGGGAAGGGTTAGAGACGACCTAAGATGCACGCCTCTGGGGAGAGTGGGTACTGGCTAACCCTGCCTCGGTGGCGGAGTGCTCGAGCAGTCTTTCGCCCTAGGAGCAAAATCCAATCGATCTCGCCACCCCTCGTCAGTCGGCCCTTTTCAACACCAACGCCGCGTTGATCCCACCAAACCCGAACGAGTTGCTGAGGATGTAGTCGACTCGCTGTTCGCGGCCATCGCCCGGGATGTAGTCCAAGTCGCAGCCTTCGCCCGGCTGATCGAAGTTCAGCGTCGGCGGCAGCCAACCCCGTTCGAGCGATAGCGCGCAAATCGCCGCCTCCATCGCTCCCGACGCGCCCAGCGCGTGGCCGTAGTACGCCTTCGTGCTGGACACCGGAAGCTTCGCCGCGCAGTCGCCGAACACGGCGCGAATGGCCCGCGTTTCCGTTGGATCGTTGAGCGGCGTACTGCTCCCATGAGCATTTACATATCCCACTTCATGCGGCTCGACGTGCGCGTCACGAAGCGCGTTGCGCATGATTCGCGCGGCTTGTGTCCCGTCGGGAAGCGGCGCTGTCATGTGGTGCGCGTCGTTCCCAAACGCGTAGCCAATGATCTCCGCGTAGATGTGCGCCCCCCGAGCCTTCGCTCGCTCGTATTCTTCGAGAATCAGCACGGCGCCGCCTTCCCCCATCACGAAGCCGTCGCGATTTCGATCAAACGGGCGCGACGCGTGCGACGGATCGTCGTTGCGTGTCGACATGGCGCGAATGATCGCGAACGCGCCGAAGCACAGCTGATTGAGCGGCGACTCTACGCCGCCGCAAATCATGACGTCGGCGTAATCGTCGCGAATTTGTCGGAATCCCTCGCCGATTCCCATCGTCCCGGAGGCACAGCTCATCGCGTTCGTGCTGTTCGGCCCTTGCACGCCGAACTCGATGGCGACGTTGCAGCTCGCCGCGCCGCCGAAGACGTTCGTCGCCAGCGTCGCCGAGACGGAACGAATGCCTTCGTTCTTGAACACCATGAACTGCTCTTCGGCGTAGCCCACTCCGCCGAGCGCCGTGCCCATCATCGACCCGATGCGTTCGCGATTCTCGGCGTCGAGCTTGAGCTCCGCGTCCTCGATCGCCAACCGGGCCGTCGCGAGCGTGAAGTGTCCGAATCGATCGAGCTTCTTCGCGCGCCGCGCTTCGATGAAATCCGTCGGCTGAAAGTCGATCTCGGCCGCGATGCGGCTTCGAAACAAGGAGGCGTCGAAGCGCGACACCTCTCGGACCGCTGACTTACGCGCCCGTAGTCCGTTCCAGAGTGCTTCGCGTGTGATTCCAATCGGCGTCACGGCACCAATACCCGTGATCGCCACTCGTCGACGGTCAGCCACTCGAAACCTCGATGCGTGATGCGTCTATCGCCCTACGTTCGGCGGCGTGCGCGAGCCCGGCAAGGGTACGCGACGCAATTCCATGCACGAACACTGGCCCAATCACTCCACGGGCTGCTACGTCACCAATCAACGGCCACTCTGGTCCGTTCCACACGTGAACGATTCGCACGAGTGTCCCGTCCTTGGACGGACTGAACGTCCACTCGACGTCCATTCCCTTCGTCACGCCTCGAACGTGGCGGAACCGAATCGACGGTGGCCGCGACGAGCCCGGCCGAATGATGCTCATCTCCGACGTCCACCACGTCGGCCAGGCGAGCACGCCGAAATCCCGGTTGGCCGACATCTCCACCAGTCCGCCGCCGTCGGCGCGTTTGTCCTGAAAGCGGACGTAGCGGTAGTGCGAGAGATGTGCCGTCCAGCGTTCGACGTCCGCGGCGAGATCGAAAATGATCGCGAGGGGCGCCGTCGTGAGATATTCATCGACCGTCGTCATCGATCGGTCGGTCGGCATCGGCCCGAGCACGAACGGCGCGTTCATCGCGGCGACCAGCGAGCGGTCAATCGCCAGCCAAGCCGACGGTGCACGACCGGTGTCGTGCCCGTCACGGATCGAACCATGGTACGGAGCTCCGTCGGCGTAAATCCTCGCAGCACCGACACAACGCCGTCGTGACGCGTCACTGGATGAAACCTCAACGGAAACGAGACGAGCCAAAATCCCGCGGCGGCAATCCAGCTCCGCCGAAGATCGCTGACGATCACTGCCACGCGGGCAACGCGATTCATCTCTCGAACGAGGTGTTCGGCTTCATTGAGCTCGAAATGATGCAACACCTGCGAGCACATGACGATATCGATGCTCGCATCGCGGAAAGGTAGCGCGAGCGCGTCGGCGCAGACCCCGTGCGTCATTCGATGTCGGGCCGCGACCAGCAATGATTGCGCCTCGTCGACACCGATCGTGACGACGGCGCTCGGAATCTCGCGCATGACCTCGGAAGGAATATCTGCGAGGCCGGTTCCAACGTCCAAAAGCGTCGTACCTCCGTTATGCCGAACCACCTCTCGAATCTCCGCCATCGCCGCGCGAAGCCCGCCCAGCCATCGATTCGAGCGCATGACGTCCGAGATCGAGCGTTCTCGAACCGATGGATCGACCGTCGGGTCATCCAGAATTTCGACGCCGCGCCGGCGCCGCGGCGTCAGCACCACGGGCCGTTAGCGTTCGAGCTGCGCGTATCCACCCCGATAGTAGAGCAGCGGTCGCCCTTGCCGAGCCTCCGCGCGCTCCACTTCGGCGACGAAGATCGTGTGGTCCCCGGCGTCGAGATGCTGCACGACGTTGCACTCGATATGCGCCAACGCGTTGTCGAGCAGTACGACACCGCTGTCACCTCGGCTATAGGCGATGCCGTCGAACCGGCCGGTATCGGGGTCGGTCGCAAAGCGTCGCGAATATGCTTCCTGCTCCGATGAGAGAATGCTGATGCCAAATCTCGGATGGGCGAGCAGGAGGTCGTGCATCGACGCCGTGTGATCGATGCACACGAGGACGAGCGGCGGCTCGAGACTGACCGAGGTAAACGCGCTGACCGTCATCCCGTGATCGATGCCGGCATCGTCGCGCGCCGTGACGATCGATACGCCCGACGCGAATCGTCCGAGAACGCTGCGGAAGGTGTCAGAATCGATCATTCAGATGGCTGCGAGTTACTGGGACCAAACACGCTCCAAAGATACCCCAGTCGTATGACCTCACGCGCCGGCACGAAGTCCCCCGTCACCCCAATGAGCAAATCCGCCAGATCCTTCCTCGCCGAGAGCGACTTCGCCGCTCGGTTGATGAGCGGTGCCGCGCCGACCACTGCTCCGATTGCTTTCTCGACAATCCACTTGCCGCCAAACTCCTTTTTGCGCACGCGATCGTATTCGATGAACGCCTCGTTTCTCGACCGCTCCGACGCCGAGGCCAGTGCGTCCAACACGGTCGACGCCAGCAACTCTCCCCCCCGAAGCGCCGAGTAGATCCCTTCGCCAGTGAACGGGTCGAAGAAGTCGGCCGCGTCACCGACGAGTGCCGCGCCGGGCGACCAGGCCCGGCGTGCATGCGACGCAAAAGGTCCCGTTGCGACGACCGGCGTCGCGCGCTCGGCCGCGGCAAACCGTGTGGCGAGATGCGGCTTCGAGAGAAGCCATTGATGAAGGAAGGCCGCACGGTCCGCGCTCAGCTCGCGCGATCGAGAAGCTGGAACGACCAAGGCGACGGTGGTCAAACCGTTGCCGACATCCGCTATGCCGACGTAGCCGTCCCGCTCGACGTGCATCTCACCGTGTTCGCCGACGTCGCGAACGTTCGCATAGTGCGTGACCAGCGCGAGACGCCGCGGCCAGCGCTGCGTCTGTGCGAGCCCAAGGCGCTTCGCGATCACCGATCGAAGTCCGTCGGCACCGATGACGATCGGTGCGCGAATCTCACCGCGTTCTCCGTTCACCAACGTGTGAACTCCAATCACGCGACCGTTATTCCCGCGTACGACGTCCGTCACGCGAGTTTCTTCGCTGACCTGTGCTCCCGCCGCGCGTGCCCGGTCGAGCAGAATGGCGTCGAGCGTCTCTCGGCGAACGGAGAGTCCGCGATCTCGAAATCCGCGAAACCCGTGACTCGCGATGAAATCGCCCCGTATGACCTTGCCGTTCGGCGCCCGAACATGAATGCCGGTAAGCGCCGCGGCCCCCGTCTGCTCGATCAACTCGAGCGCGCCCATGTCCGCGAGGATGCGCGACGCCTCGGGGCTCAAATACTCGGCGCACGGTTTCGGGCGAGGGAATCGGGCACGATCCGCCACTCGAACCCTGACGCCGGCGCGTGCCAGCGCGAACGCCAGCGACGAACCCGCTGGTCCTCCTCCGGCGATGAGAACGTCCGCATGAGCCATTTCGAGCCTATCGCATGAGCAATGCGGACAGTATTCCTCCCGCCGCGTTACTGACAAAGTTCACGACATCGTTATCGAGCCACGACACGCCGCGAAGGCGCCGCGTTTCCGAGCCACAGTCATGGAGCATCCGTTCGGTCTCCCGCTCGCACGCATCGCACCACCGACGCGACTGAACCGTTGCCCCAATGACCGAGTCGATCATCGCGCCGGCAATGCCACCGATCGCGACCACCGCGGGCAGCCGCGGCGTCCAGCCCAGGAACTTCGCAATCAGCCCCACAAATGCCGCGCCGGCGACCGCCGCGAATGTTCCAATCGGCGTAATGCCACCCGAAGTTCCCGTTGGTACGGAACGCCATGAAAGGATCGAGCGCGGCGTTCCGCCGTACAATGTTCCTATCTCTGTCGCCCACGTATCTGCCGCCGCCGCGGCCAGGGAACCGGCGCCGAGCGCTATCCATCGGACGTGTGGCTCGATGAGCATCGCGACGGCGGCTGCGGAAAAGACGCCGCCGTTCGCGAGCACTTGAATTGCATCGCGCTGTCCCCCCTTCGCGACGACCGCCGACGTCCGCTTTTCCTTCTCCGAGCGTCCGAGGCGTGAAAGGACTGTCGATGACACGAAATAAAGAATCAGCAACGCACCCCAATTCCACCCAACCGTCACGGCGAGGGCTCCGATGACCGTCGCCGCGATCGCGCCGCTCGTCGTGAGCGACCGAGCGCTTCGTGCCGCCAGTGAGATGGCTCCCGCGACCAACAGGCCAACCAGTGCGTGTGTCAGCATCTTCCGCTGTCTTGAAGCCGCTCTGCCGCCGGGCTAGCTTCGCCAATTGCCTCCCCGAACTTGCAAATGCTGACCAACGTTGACGCCCTCCTCCCGCTCAGCCTCCTCGAAGCAGTCCGCGATGTCGACACGCCGAGCGACCAGCTCGAGACGGAGTTCGTCGATGAGCTTCGAAACAAGCGGTTCGGGTTGAGTGAAACGGTTTACACCCAGATCAAGCGTCACACCGAGGCAGCCCGACGACGCCAGCGAGTCGATAAAGACGAAGCCATCGCCCTCGCGAAGCTGATCGGCCGCCGACCCGACGCGGAGGCGGTGTTTCGCGCCGCAGGCCGGTTCATGGGCCGGGAATCGTACATGACCATCAGCGCGGTGAGCCGCAAACTGATGCGTCTGCTTCCAACCGCTATTGCTCGGCCGATCGCCTTCCGTCGCGCGAAGAAAATCGCGTCGAGGTACCTCAACGGCAACGTACGACGGGTCGGAAGCTTTCTGCTCCTCGAGGTGCCCCGGTCGATCATGGTCGGAACGGCACCCGGGGCGATCGGGTGTGCTTACTATGAATCAGCGTTCCGCGAGCTGCTCCTGCTCATGATCGGAAGCATTGGAGCCGTCGAACATGTCCGATGCATCGGACGCGGCGAGGGGACCTGCGAATGGCGGGCTGATTGGCGATCCTTCGACCGCACGGCCGGAACCGAATAGTTTGTCGCTCTTCAAAACTCGAAATACGCCAACGCGATGCTGACACCAGAAATCCTTCCCGATGTCCAACGCGCGCTGGCTGACGCCGGCGTCGACGGCTGGCTCTTGTACGACTTCCGCGGGCTCAATCCCATCGCTGCGGACCTCATGGGGCTCGAGGGAATGACGAGCCGACGGGTATTCGCCTTCGTCCCGACGCTTGGAACCCCGGTGGCGATCACCCACGCGATCGAGCAAAGCCAGTGGAAGCATTGGCCGAAGGACTGGCCGCGCGAAGTCTATTCGTCGTGGCGAAGCCTCGAGTCGTACGTCCGCAAGCACGTCGCGGGGAAACGCGTTGCCATGGAATACTCGGCCGGCGACGCCGTCCCGTATCTCGATCGCGTACCTGCCGGCATCATCGAGATGGTTCGCGCGAGTGGTGCGACGGTGACTTCGTCGGGCGAGCTCGTGACACGGTTCTATGCGACCTGGAGCGACGAGCACATCGCGTCTCACGAACACGCGGCCAAGATCGTCGCACAGGTGGCGCAAGATGCCCTGCGCAGAGCGGGCGAGCTGGCGAAGAGCGGCACGCCGGCGACCGAATATGAGCTCATGCAGTGGATTCTCGCGCGCTTCAAGGAGGCGAAGCTGTTCACCGACCACGGACCGAACGTGTCGGTCGGCGCGAACGCGGCGAATCCCCACTACGAGCCGACCGCTGCGTCGAGTGCGACGATCACGAGCAGTTCGATTTTGCTCATCGACCTGTGGGCGCGCGAGGAAGGGTGCCCTTACGCCGATCAGACCTGGATGGCGTCGCTCGGTCAGCCGTCGAAGGAAGCGCTCGACATCTGGAACGCGATTCGCGACGCCCGGGACGCGGCGATCGCGCTCGTGGAATCACGGGTTGCGGCCGGCGAGCCGCTTCGCGGCGCCGACGTCGACGACGCGTCGAGGAACGTGATCGAATCGCGAGGTTATGGTGAATACTTCACCCACCGAACCGGCCACTCGATCGACGCGCGCGAAATCCACGGCTCCGGCCCGCACATCGACAACCTCGAATCGCGCGAGGAGCGAATGATCGTGCCCGGGGTAGGATTCTCGATCGAGCCAGGCATCTACATCCCGGGCAAGATCGGAATGCGAACGGAGGTCAACGTGTACGTCACGCCGAAGAAGGCGATCGTCACCCCCCGCGATTACCAACGGGACCTACTGATTGTCTGAATCACGAGCACAACCCGAGTCATTTCGCGCGCGCGAGGTCAGCGCCTCATTTACGGTCAATGATCTCGCAAAGAGCCTCGCGTGGTACACGGACGTTCTCGGCTTCACGGTCGACCGAGAGCACGAACGTGAAGGAAACTTATTTGCGGTTTCATTGAAGGCCGGCGCTGTTCGGGTGTTGATTACCCAGGACAACGGCGCCAAGGGAGCCGATCGTGCGAAGGGCGAGGGCTTTTCGTTGATGTTCACGACGGCGCAAAACGTCGATGAATTGGCGGATCGCATCAAAGCGCGTGGCGGGACGCTGGCGACTGAACCTTTCGACGCGTTTGGTGCGCGTGCGTTCCGGATCATCGACCCTGATGGTTTTCGTTTCGTCATTTCGTCGGAGCGGAAGTAAGGGAGGGTACGTTATGCGGCGGCGTCGACGGCGGTCCTGGAGAACGTCAGTTTCGTTGACCTGTGTTTCCGCGTTCGCGTTGTCGGCCTGCGCACATTCGCCGACGACCGTGGCAGCCGCGCCGCGCACGGCCCCAATCGCCGGGGCCTCGCTCGATGAAACTGACCGGATTCGCCAGGCGCTCGCGCGTCTGACGTTCGGCGCACGCCCCGGCGACGTCACGGCAGTTCGGCAACTGGGCCTCGACAAGTGGATCGACCTCCAACTCCGTCCGGAGCGAATTCCCGACAAGGCCGCTGATGAGGTGCTGTCGCACCTCGAGATCACGAACAAGACGGCGCTCGAGCTTTTCGCGGATCATCCACAGCCAAACGAGTACGGGATAACGATCGTCAAGGGAGTCGATACCGCCGACATCCGCCAAAAAGCCGCCCAGGGAATGATGTCCGCGATGGACTCGGCGTCGCTGGAAGCGAGAGTGCAGCAGGGTGTCGACCGGGCAACGCAGATTCTCAAGCTCGCCCCGGCGAGAAACGCCGTCTTACGCGAGCTTCAGCCGTCGATCCTCGTCCGTGCCGTCGCGAGCGATCGTCAGCTCCTCGAGGTCATGACGGCCTTCTGGGAGAACCATTTCTCCGTTTCGGCGGAGAAGATGCCGAGTCCGTTCACGCTCATCGAGTACGATCGGACCGTGCGCGCGCACGCGCTTGGGAAATTTAGAGATCTCTTACGAGCCGTCGCCACGAGCCCGGCCATGCTGTTCTATCTCGATAACGTTCAGAGTTACGTCGATAGCCTGCATCCGAATCCCATCGAGTGGCTCATCGAGCAACGACGCTACGCGAACCCGCCCCTTGGCGACACGTCCCTTGCGCACACCGCCAAGCGGCGTCGGACGGGGCTGAACGAGAACTACGCGCGCGAGTTGATGGAGCTCCACACCCTCGGCGTCGACGGCGGGTACACGCAGAAGGACGTTCAAGAAGTCGCCCGGTGCCTCACAGGGTGGACGATCGAAAATCCGCAGATCGGCGGATCGTTCGTCTTTCAAGCGCAGCTGCATGACGCCGGAGAGAAGAATGTCCTCGGTGTCCGGATTCCTGGTGGCCGCGGCATCGAGGACGGCGAGCAGGTGCTCGACATTCTCGCTCGTCACCCAGCGACTGCTCGTTTCATCGCGAAGAAGCTGGTCATTCGGTTCGTGAGCGATAGCGCGCCGGCGTCACTCGTCGAACGCGCGGCGCAGACCTTCCTGAAGACCGACGGTGACATCCGCGAGGTCGTGCGCACGATCGTGACGTCGCCCGAGTTCAACAGCAGACCCGCGTATCGCGCGAAGGTCAAGACACCATTCGAGCTCATCGCGAGCATCGATCGCGCGATGTTGTCGACGCCGGACACGACTCAGCGCACCGTGCAAATCATCGCGACGTTCGGCCAACCCATCTTCGGCCGACAGACGCCGGATGGATGGCCCGACCAAGCCGCCGCCTGGATGAATGCGGGTGCGCTGATGAACCGAGTCAATCTCGGCGCGCGTGTCGGCGGAAATCAGTTTCCGAACGTGACCATCGCGAAGTGGGTCGGCGCTCAACCCTCGTTCGATCGAAGTAGAGAGCACACCGTCGATTCGGTCATCGACGCCCTCTTGGCGGGCGACGCATCTGAAGCAACGCGCGAAGCGCTGCTCGCCGTTCGCCAACCGCCGCCGACCGCCAACGAGCAACAATGGAACGCGTACATTGGATCGCTCGTCGGCGTCGTCATCGGATCGGCGGACTTTCAGCGACGCTGACGCTTTTCGGGCGAATCCGGTAGTCCCGGTGGCCGTACGCGCCGATACTCACCCGGATGAGGGGTTTCATCGTCACGGTTTCCGCAATGGTCGTCTTCGGTGCTGCTGCTGCCTGTTCCGGCGGCGCCGTCGACGCGCCCTACGCCGCCGTGCCCTCGGACGTCGCGAGTTGTGGCACCTCGGGGTCGCAGTTCACGATCTCTCCGGTATCGCCCTCGAGCATCATGGGCTGGGTACCACTCGGCGCACTGAATCCGCCAGGACATACGTTTCCGACGGATCATCAGTACATCTATATCACGAATTTTGGAACGAGTGGCGCGCCCGTGCCGCTGTACGCCCCGGGCAACATTACGATCACTGGCGCACGCGTCGTTCGGTATTCGAGTGGTTCGACAGGCGAAGACTACGGGATCGACTTCACGCCCTGTCGTGAGATCAGCGCGACCTTCGGTCACGTGCGGTCTTTGAGTCCGGCACTCCTGACCGCGCTAGGTGCCTTCGACCAGCAGTGTGCGAGCTACTCTCCCAACCCTGGCCTCGACGTCACGAACTGCTTTTCGCGGCGCGTGAACATCAAAGTCATGGCGGGCGACGTCATCGGAACGACCGCTGGCCTCGACCTTCTGTTGTTCGACACGCGACTCGCACCGCTGACCTATGCGAATGCGTCTCGCTGGATTTCCAATTCCAGCGGCTTCGATCATTTCCACGTCGCGCCATTCAGTGACTACTACGCCGAACCCGCGCGTTCGACCATCCGCGCGATGCTGGGCTCATTCGATGGGAAAACAAAGCGAACGGCCGAGCCGCTCGGTGGCACCATTGCGACGGACGTCGCGGGAAGTGCACAGGGCACATGGTTCAGCCCTGCTGCGTCGACGTATCCTGAAACTCCACATCTCGCGATCGTGCCTGACAACGTCGATCCGTCACGGATCGACGTGTCGATCGGCGCGTCGCAGCCAGGTATGTCCGCCGGCGCCTACAGCTTCGTTCCAGTTAAGAGTGGAACGATCAATCGCGATCCGTCGACGATTACTCCGTCGCAGTCGGTCTATTGTTGGGAGATCGGCTACTCGTCGTTCGATCGTCGCGGGATTGTGCTGGTTCAACTCCCGGACGCGTCAACGCTGGTCATCGACGCGCGCGCGGGCTCGACGCGTACGTGCGCCGGTGAGCAACCGTGGTCGATGTCGGCGACGGCGTTTACGTACAAACGGTAGCGCCCCTTGGAGTCACCCTGAGTGAGCGCCAGCCCCTTGCGGTCATCCTGCGGCACTACGGAACGGCGGGAACTACCTAACGCAGAGACGCAGAGAACCGCGC
>Ga0070683_100004543_pt1 | contig 11454 bp, 10 predicted proteins | sample KBSC713LmetaG_FD_64662 | JGI IMG/M metagenome (GOLD analysis project Ga0070683, IMG submission 64662) | Corn rhizosphere microbial communities from Kellogg Biological Station, Michigan, USA - KBS C7.1-3L metaG | ecosystem: Host-associated > Plants > Roots > Rhizosphere ...
AACATGGTCGAGGCCGCGATCGCGCAGCACATCGATTGAGTCCGCGCGATTCCAGCGGCGGGAGGGTGCGCGCGGACCCGCGCTGGACCCTGCTCTGCTGCGTCCTTGCATCGAGCCTGAGCTTCGTCGACGGATCGGTGACCAGCGTCGCGCTTCCCGCGATCCGCTCGAGCTATGGCGCCGGCGCGCAGCAGGTGCAGTGGGTCGTCAACGCCTATCTGCTTCCGCTGTCGGCGCTGCTGCTTCTGGGCGGCGCGGTCGGTGATCACTTCGGCCGTCGCCGGTTCCTCGTGATCGGCACGAGCCTGTTCGCCGCCGCTTCGCTAACCTGCGCGCTCGCGCCGAGCCTTCCGCTGCTGCTTGCCGCACGCGCCGCGCAGGGCATCGGCGCGGCGCTTCTCCTCCCCAACAGCCTCGCACTGCTCAACGCGGCTTATTCGGGCGAGAAGCGCGGCCGCGCGGTGGGGATATGGGCCGCCGCGGGAGCGGCAGCAGCCGCCATCGCGCCGCTGATCGGCGGCTGGCTGGTCGATGCCGTCGGCTGGCCGGCGATCTTCTACATCAACCTGCCTCTGGCCTTCGGCGCAATCCTCCTCGCGCTGCGGTTCGTCGACGAAAGCCGCGAAAGCGGCGCAGGACGGACCGATTATGCCGGCGCCCTGCTGGCGACGCTGGGGCTTGGCGGTCTCACCTATGCGCTGACTTTGTGGTCCGCGACCCGGCACTTCACGAAAGAGGCCTTCGTCGCCCTCTTCGGCGGAATCATCATCTCGGCCGCCTTCGGCTGGGTTGAGTATCGCCGCAAAAGCCGGGCAATGATGCCGCTGGACCTGTTCAAGGGCCGCTGCTTCACCGGCCTCAACCTTCTCACCTTCCTGCTCTATGCCGCCTTCGCCGCGGCGATGCTGCTTATCCCTTATGTTCTGATCACGAGCGGCGGCTATTCACCGGTGCAGGCCGGGCTGGCGCTGCTTCCACTCCCCGCGCTGATGACCTCGATGTCGCCCACCGTGGGCGGCTTCGCCGCGCGGATCGGGCCGCGAATCCCGCTGACCGTCGGGCCGCTGGTCGTTGCCGCTGGAATGGTCCTTTCGATGCTCGCCATGCCGGACAGCGGCTATTGGACGGGGGTCTTTCCGATGATTGCGGTAATGGCGGCGGGGATGACGATCGCCGTCGCGCCGCTCACCGCGTCGGTGCTCGGCTCGGTCGAGGAACAGCATGTCGCCATGGCATCGGGGTTCAACAGCGCGGTTGCGCGCACCGGCGGCCTCATCGCCACCGCCCTGCTTGGCGCCGTACTCGGCAGTTCCGGCGAGAAGCTGTTCGAAGGATTCCACGGCGCGATGTTCGTGTCCGCGGCGGTCGCCGCGCTGTCGAGCGTGGTCGCACTGACGATGCTCGGGGGCGTGAAAATGAAAAACGCCGCCTAGGAGTTGGCGGCGATAAACTTCTCGACGACGGGAGCGATGCGCTCGCGCCACTTGCGGCCGTTGAAGATGCCGTAATGGCCGACGTCCTTCGCCATGAAATATTGCTTCTTCGCCTTCGGCAGCTTGGTCGCGATGTCGAGCGCGGCCCTAGTCTGGCCGATGCCTGAAATGTCGTCGCGCTCGCCCTCGATCGCGAGCAGCGCCGTGTCGCGGATCGCCGCCGGATCGACCAGCCGCCCGCGGTGCTCCAGCTGCCCCTTGGGAAGCAGGTGCCGCTGAAACACGACGTCGACGGTCTGAAGATAGAATTCGGCGGTCATGTCGCAGACCGACCGGTATTCGTCGTAGAAGCGCTGGGTCGAGTGCGCGCTTTCCTCGTCGCCCTGGACGAGGTGCTTGAACATCTCCCAATGGCTGATCAGGTGGTCGCCGAGGTTCATCGCCATGAAGCCGGCGAGCTGGAGGAAACCCGGATAGACCTTCCGCCCGGCTCCCGGGTAGATCATCGGCACGGTCGCGATCACGTTGTTCTCGAACCATCCGAACGGCCGCTGCGTCGCGAGCGTGTTGATCGCGGTCGGCGCTTTGCGCGTGTCGATTGGACCGCCCATCATCGTCAGGGTCTTCGGCCGCCACGGATTCTTGTCGCCGTTCATCAGTGCCGTCGCCGCGAAAGCGGGCACCGCCGGCTGGCAGACGGCGAGCAAATGCGGCCGCTCGCCCGTTTTCTCGCCGATGTGCTCGAGGAACTCGACCAGGTAATCGATATAGGTGTCGAGATTGAAGCTACCGTCGCTCAGCGGCACGCACTTCGCGTCGCGCCAGTCGGTGATGTAGATGTCGAAGCTCGGCAGCAGGCGCTGCACCGTCCCACGAAGAAGCGTCGCATAATGTCCCGACATGGGTGCGACGATCAGCAGCCGCGGGCCCTTGTCGATTCCGTCACGTGCGAAATGCTTTAGCTGGCCAAACGGCTTTCGGAGCAGGACCTGTTCGTCGACGCGGACCTGCTTGCGGCCGATCTTGACGCTGTCGATGCCGAATTCCGGCTTGCCGCGCGGCGCGGACGCGTGAGCGAACACTTCCAGGCTCGCCGCGACCAGCGGCCCCATTGCGCTGTAACCGAAGGGATTGGCGGGATTGTTCAGCCATCCGGCGCCGAGGCCTGCAAGCTTGCTCGCACCTGCGAGAAACGAGCGCTGCACTTCATAGGCGTCGTAGAGCATCCGGCCTCGTTTCTACCCTGTACGGCCAGCGATGTGGCAACAGGTGTAACCGGTTGCAAGGCGATTTGTTGCGCCGCAGCAAGGAGGTGGGGATAAGTCGGGAAAGGCGCCTGCGAGATTTGAGGCGCCGGGGCGGCCCTGTTAGAGGTCGTGCATGGCGATCACGGCTCCGAACCGTCCCAAGGGCCGGTCGATCAAGAACCTCAGGATGGTGTGGGGCTTCGCGCTTCGCTATCCCGGTCATATCGCGGTCGCGGCGCTGGCTTTGTTCGTCGCCGCGGGCGCCACGTCCGGAATCCCATACGCGTTCAAGCTGATCATCGACAAAGGCTTCGCGCACGGCGCGGGCACCACGCGCGACATTGCGCGCTGGTTCGAATATCTTCTTCTGCTGGTCGGTGTGCTCGCGGTGGCGACGGCGGTCCGCTACTATAATGTCTCCTGGCTCGGCGAGCGCACGGTCGCCGACATCCGCCTCGCCGTTCACCGCAACCTGCTGCGCCTGTCGCCCGGCTTCTTCGAGGAGAACCGGCCAGCCGAAATTACCTCGCGCATCACGGTCGACACGACGATCATTGAGCAGGTCGTCGGGACCACCGTGTCGGTCGCGCTGCGCAATCTGATCCTCGGCATCGCCTGCATCGCGATCCTTGTGTGGCTCGCTCCAAAACTCGCGCTAATGATCATGCTCGCGGCGGTGGTCGTCGTCCTCCCTGCCGCGGTCCTCGGGCGCCGAGTGCGCGCGATCTCGACCCGCAGCCAGGACCGCATCGCCGACGTGGGTACCGTCACCAGCGAAGTGCTCGGCGCGATGAAGATCGTCCAGGCGTTCAACCAGCAGGGCCGCGAGGCGGCGCGCTTCGCCGACGCCGTCCAGCGGGTTTTCGCGACCGCGAAGCGCCGAATCCTCGTGCGTGCGTTCATGACCGCGATTGTCATCTTCATCATTTTCGGCGCCATCACTTTGATCATCTGGAACGGAGCGATCGAGGTCGCGGCGGGGCGGATCACCGGCGGCACGATCGCCGCGTTCGTGCTCTACGGCGGGCTGCTCGCCGGCGCGTTCGGCAACCTGACCGAAGTCTATGGCGACCTGCTGCGCGCCGCGGGCGCTTCCGAGCGCCTGTCCGAATTGCTTCATGCCGAATCGGACATCCGAGCGCCGGCACAACCGGTTGCGCTGCCCGAACCGGCGGCGGGAACGCTCGCGTTCGAGCAGGTGACCTTCCATTATCCGACGCGCCCCGACACGTCGGCGCTGATCGATCTCACGCTCAGCGTCGGCGCTCGCGAACGGCTCGCCGTGGTCGGACCCTCGGGCGCAGGCAAAACCACGATCTTCCAGCTGGCCGAACGTTTTTACGATCCGCAGGCCGGGCGAATCCTGCTCGACGGAGTCGATCTTCGCGACGCCGATCCCGCCGACATTCGCGAGCGTATCGCAATGGTGCCTCAGGAGGTGGTGATCTTCGCCGCCTCCGCGCGAGACAACCTCCGCTACGGCAATTGGGACGCGAGCGAAGACCAGCTGTGGCAGGCGGCACGCGACGCCAATGCGGAGGAATTCCTGCGCGCGCTTCCGGACGGGCTCGACACGTTCATGGGCGAAGGCGGCGCGCGCCTGTCAGGCGGGCAGCGCCAGCGGATCGCAATCGCGCGCGCGCTTCTGCGCGATGCGCCCTTGCTCCTGCTCGACGAAGCGACGTCGGCGCTGGATGCCGAAAGCGAGCGTCTCGTCCAGGACGCGCTCGACCGCCTGATGGCGGATCGAACGACGATCGTCATCGCGCACCGCCTCGCGACCGTTCGTGCCGCGGACCGAATCGTCGTGATGGACGACGGCCGAATCGTCGAGGAGGGAACGCACGCGAGCCTCAGCGCGCGTGGGGGACTCTACGCGCGCCTCGCTCGCCTCCAGTTCGAGGATCGCGCCGCTTAGGCGGGAGTTGCGCCGCCGCTCGTTCCCGAGGTGCCGCCGCCCGAACTGCCGCGACGCGAACGCGAGCTGCCGCCTTTCGAGCGCGAGCTGCTGCTGCGCGGCTTGGCTGCGCCCGTCGAGCGTTTCGCCGCGGTTTTGCGCGTCCCGGTCGACTTGCGCGCTGTGCCGGACTTGACCGCTGTGCCGGACTTGCGCGCAGTGGACGAGCGGCTTGCGCCCGAGCTCGACGGTTTCGCGCGCGACGTTGTCTTCTTCGTCCCAGTCGAACGCTTCGCGGTCGAGCGCGATGTGGTCGATTTGCGGGTGCCTGACGATTTTCGTGCGCCGCTCGACCGGGTTGAGCTGCCGCTGGACGCCGACGATCCCGAACTTGCGCTGCCGGTCGTCGCGCCTTCCATCGACCATTTGCCCGACATCACGCGCTGCGCGGCGTCGGCCACCGCTTCCGCGATGATCGAGCCGAGCTTGGTCGCGCTCGAAACGACGCTGCTCGCCGCGCGCTCGGCGGTGTCGGCTGCGTCGAGTCCCGCGTCGCGGATCTTCTTGCGCGCGGCCGGGCTTGCGCTAATCGCCGCTGCTGCCGCGGCGAGGCCGGCGGCGAGCATTTCCTTGCTCATCGCTGCCTTTGCGAGCTTGTCGACATTTGACTTGTTCGAACCCGAACGCGGCGAAGACGAACGCGGACGGGACGATGATGATTTGGAGCGCGAAGAACTTTTACGTGCGGATTTTGCCATCGCTTTATCTCCCTCGGGTGCGACGGAAAGACACTTTAATGCCGTTCCGGTTCCCTAATGAAGTGCGAAGTGCGCAAACTCGAGCCAATCGCGAAGCATGAAAATGTAAAGGGCACCGCCGCGTCACGCAGCGATGCCCTTCGACATGGTCAGCGGCCGGAGATGTGGCCGTTCGTCAGCGATTAGAGCGTACGAACACCCCTTTCCGACCTCCCTGCTGAACCATGAGACATCGGATCACCTCCTTTCGCTGCGTTGAAGCCAGGATCGAAGATGAGTCTTTCGCGACCGTCGCGCAAGACTTGTAATGAAGTGAAGATTCGGCAATTATCCTGCGCTTCGCGGATCAGACGCGGCAATCCTCGATCACCCGGCCGACTTCAGCCCATGGCGGCACGACCAATGCCGCGAGGCCCGACGCGCTGATGCCGATGCGCCCGCGGCTCGAGGCCATCGCATCGAGCAGCGGATCGTAAGCCCCGAACTCGCTGCTCACCCGCCCTGCGGCGGCGTCGAACGTGGCCGGTACGCTCTTCGACTGCGAGCTCGTCCATATCCACAGCGACGGCGAAGCCGCGGTTGCGGGTTTCAGGATTGCGACGTGCCGCGTCGAGCGAGTGCAGCGGATCGTCAGCTGGGGCTGGCCGGCCGCGTCAGCAAACGTCGTCTGGCTGCCGTCGGTCGTTGGCGCGTAGCTCCAGGCGCCGGCGACGGGGTCTGCATATTCGAGGTTCGACTGGAGCGGCGTGCCGGCGACATTCGGCGTTGGATCGGCGGTCAGCGCGAGCGCTGCAAGGATCGCAAATGGCATGATCGTCAGCGGCTCAGGCGATCGACCTTGGCCTGAAGCGCGGCGAGCTCGGCCTTGAGTTGCTCGACGTCGCTGGTGCTCGGCTTGGCTTCGCTTTTCGGCTTGCCGGTAAACGCATGCGCGGCGTCCTCGAACATCGCCATGTTCCGCTTGGCGAGATCGGCGAACATGTTGCCGCCGAACGTGTCCTTGACCGCGCTCTGGTTGCGCTGGAAGGCGTCCATTGCCGCCTCGAGGTAGGATGGCACGAAATTCTGCATCGAATTGCCATAAAGGCCGATCAGCTGCTTCAGGAAGTTGATCGGCAGCATGGTTGCGCCGCGTGCTTCCTCATCCACGATGATCTGAGTGAGCACCTGCCGGGTGATGTCCTCGCCCGTCTTCGCGTCGACCACTTCGAACTCGCGCCCCTCGCGCACCATCTGCGCCAGCCGGTCGAGCGTGATGTATGAGGAGCTTTCGGTGTCATAAAGCCGCCGGTTCGCGTACTTCTTGATCACCACCTTGTCCGAAGACTTCGCCATGAACCGCTCCAAAAACGCGAACGACGGCTTACTACCGGAGCATAGTGCACCGCAACATGCGCGCGCCCCGCGACCGCTGCCGTTGTTCCTCGAGCTGGTTCGCGAAGTGTCGGAGCGCGATCCCGAGCTCGCGCGAGCGGCGCTTGCCGGGCTTCGCGCCTATGAGGAAGCGCCGCGGCGCGAACGCCCGCCTCCGAAGCCGGAAATCGCGCGCGTCGGCGCCGCCGCGTTGCGCGATCACGGCGGCAGCGGGCCACCGCTGGTGCTCGTCCCGTCGCTGATCAATCCGCCGCGGATTCTCGATCTCGACAATGACGTGTCGCTTACCGCGGCGCTGGCGAAGATGAATCGCCGAGCGCTTCTGCTCGACTGGGGACGCGCCGACGAGCGCGCGCATCTGTCCGTCTCGGGCCATGTCGAAGAGCTGCTGCTCCCGCTTCTGGGCGGCATCGGCGAACCGGTGGCGCTGATCGGCTATTGCCTCGGCGGCACGATGGCGATTGCAGCCGCGGGCCGCGCACCTGTGGAGCGCATCGCCACGATCGCCGCGCCGTGGCATTTCGCGCATTATCCCGATGCATCGAGGCAGGCGCTCCAGGACATGTGGCGCCATTCCGAACCGGCGGCGAGGCAGCTCGGCGCGCTTCCGATGGAAGTGCTGCAGGCGGCCTTCTGGTCGCTCGATCCCGAGCGGACCGTCCGCAAGTTCGCCGAGTTCGGCCGCCTCGATCCGGCAAGCGCCGACGCTCGGCGCTTCGTCGAGCTCGAGGAATGGGCGAACGAAGGCGAACCCCTGCCCTATCCGGCCGCAAGGGAATTGATCGCAGATTTGTTCGGCCGCGATGTCACCGGCACGGGCGAGTGGATCGGCAGCGAAAGCTTGAGCGTTCCTACCCTCCACCTAACCGCCGAGCACGACCGCATCGCCCCCGCCGCGACCGCTCCGGCGGGTAAAAAGGTCGGCATTCCCTCAGGCCATGTCGGAATGATCGTCGGCTCCGCCCGCGCGCAGCTGCACCACAGGCTCGGCGCGTTCCTTTCGCCTTAAGCCACGACAATGCCGTCACGTGGTCAGGGCGCCTGCGTCACTCCTTCGCGGACGATGGTCGCGTCGAAGCGACGCGCAAGCCATTTGCGCGCCGGTCGCTCGTAATAAAGGTTGAGGATCAGGCACGCCGTTATCACGGCGAAGATGAACGCGATGCCGATCCAGGGATCGAACCAGCGCAGGTCCACGCTCAGTATCTCGAGCGCAGCCGCATAGCTCAGCAAATATGCGGGATAATGGAGCGTATACACACCGTAAGACGCCGCCCCCAGCTGATGAGAGATGACCCGTGTCCACCCGCGCGACTTCGCGCGAGAGCCGAGGAGCACGAACCAGGGTAAGATGAACAGGACGGTGATGAGCTGGGCGCCGGTGCCGAGCGGAAGGAACAGGATCGCGGGCAACGCTGCGAGCAATAACGTTGAGGGGGTTCGCGGAATCAACCTCGCGTTGCGGAGTCGGTAGAGCATCACGCCAACGAAAAACGAGTAGCTCACTCTGAAGAAGCCGCCCGCGAAAGTAGGCCACGTTGCCCCGAGCGTCGTCAGCTTCTGACCCGAGGCGACGCTCACGAGCAACCCAAGTCCAGACAACAGGATGATCGCGGTGAGCGTCCTGTTGGACCGCAGCGGCTTCCAAAGGATCGCCCACACAAGGTTGATCAGCACCTCGAAGAACACCGACCACATGGGGATGTCGAACGGGAAGAGGTCCGATCCGGGAGCTGGAAGCATCAAGGCCGCAAAGGGCAAGGTCGTCCAGAATTGCGCCGGGCTCAGCTCGATCGCCCCGCGATGGTAGTGGATCGAGAGTATCTCGGCGGAGGTGCCGAGGAGGAAGCCGAGCAGATACAAGGGGTAGAGGCGGACGCAGCGCGCCTTGATGAATCCGCGCCAGCTCATCCCGCCGGCAAACCGTCCGTCATAGGCAGAGCTCAAGACGAAGCCCGACAGGACGAAGAACAGGTCGACGGCGAGCGCCGCCGACGACCACATCATGTCGCCGAAATAGCGGTAACAGTGGAGCACGACTATGCAGACCGCCGCAACGCCTCTCAGCCCGTCGAGCGTCACATAAGCGCGGGTCTTCATCCGTCGGGCTTAGCCGCGGCGCCGGCTGTCCTCCAAATGGACTGGCGATATTGCTGGCGCACCCGACAGGATTCGAACCTGTGGCCTTTGCCTTCGGAGGGCAACGCTCTATCCAGCTGAGCTACGGGTGCGTGGGCGCCGACTTAGCGACGGCGGCATGGAGCGGCAAGGCCGCGCATCAGCTGCATTTCGCATCCGAACAACGATCGACCTCGGTCCCGCCGTCATTGTTGAACCACAGCTGCCACGAACCGCTGTCGCTGCAGTCCACCCGCCATTCGTCGGTCCCGTCGAGGCCGCCCATGAGAATGCCGGGCGGAAGCACATCTGTTGCCCGGCTTGACGACCAGCGCCTGGAGCGTCGCCAGACGCGTCGGCAAATCTGCCTGGAGCAGCTGAAAGGAGGCGTCGTTTGTCGGCGGTCGACCGTCCGACCCGCGCCCAGAAAGCGCTGTTCGAGCGCTGGCTGCTCACCCCCTACCCGCAAAAAAGGCCTTAACTCCGAACCGTTGGCTGGGCGCGGTGAGGCGATGAACGTCGGCGCGGTCCAGGTCGACATACACGTGCCACTGAGCGCCATGCCGCGCTCCTGTCGGCGTTCCGCTCCGGTGGTCCCCTCCGAAGGAGCAATGATAATGAAAACGATAGTTCTGTTACTCGGCGCGACGGCAATCGCATTGTCGCCCGCGTCTGCGTCCGCGCAGACGACACCGCCCGGCAACGGCCAGACGATGGGCCAAGGCTACAATCATACGAACGGCCCGACGACGACCGGCCAGCCGAGCCAGGACTGCGAGCAACTCATCGCCGACGGGCTCGGGTCCGACCCGGGACAATCGGCCGATAACGGCAGTTCCGCCTTCGGCGGCAGTGCCGGCGATGTTTATGCCGGGTCGCAACCGCAGAACTCGCGCAACACGGCGTCTGTGTCGCAATATGACGTCGCCTGCGCGATGCAGCCTCAATAACTCAAGATGATTTCGGGCCCGGCCGGTCGCGTTCCTGATCGGCCTCGCCTTTGCGCTGCAAACTTCGCCGCCTTTCGGCCAGCGCCGCCGTGCGGAACCCGCCTTCCCGCCTGCCGTTGAGCGGGCGCATGGAGACTGAGGTCAAAGACCGGAAGAAGGGCTCGCTGATCCAGCCGTCGCCCGCGGCGGAGGCTTTCTATTCGGAAGTTCTCCGGCTGATGGCCAAGTCGGAGATTCCCTTCCTTCTCTCCGGCACTTACGCGCTCGCCATCTACACCGGCATCGATCGCCCGACCAAGGATGTCGACGTATTCGCCAAGGCCGGCGACGCGCTGAAGATGCTGGCTTATTTCAAGGAGCACGAGTTCGACGTCGAGATCGTCGACGAACGCTGGCTGGCCCGGATCACCCGCGGGAAATTGTTCGTCGACATCATCTACAACATGCCGACGGTGACCACGCACGTGACCCACGAATGGTTCGACGGTGCGCCGACGGCGAAGCTGTTCGGTGCGGACGTAAAGCTCGTGCCGCCAACGCAGCTCATCTGGTCGAAGATCTTCGTCCAGGACCATCACCGCTACGACGGCGCCGACGTCGCGCACATGATCCTCAAGCGCCACAAGGAGATCAACTGGGAGCAGCTGCTGAGCCACCTCGAGCTCTACTGGGAAGTGCTCCTGATTGCGCTCCTCAATTTCCGCTTCGTCTATCCGAGCGAGCGCGACCTCGTTCCCAAATGGCTGATGGACGAGCTGCTCGAGCGGCTGAAGGATCAGACCGACGTCAAGGGGCCGGGCAAGAAGGTTTGCCGCGGACGCATCTTCTCCCCCCGCGATTATGCGATCGACGTCGAGCAATGGGGCTTCTCGGAGCCGGTCGGCAATCTCGAAGAGCAATATGCCGACGACTGAGGGAAAGCTGCGCGTGGCCGCGATCGGCGACCTCCACGTGATGGAAGACAGCGTCGCCCCCTATCGCGAGCTGTTTGCCGAGATTTCGGCGGCGGCCGACGTGCTCGTGCTGTGCGGCGACCTCACCAATTTCGGCAAGACGAGGGAAGCGGAGATCCTCGCCGATGACATCCGCAGTTGCACGATCCCGGTACTCGGGGTGCTCGGCAATCACGATTACGAATGCGGGCAACCCGAGAAGGTCTGCTCGATCCTGCACGACGCCGGCATGATCGTGCTCGACGAGCAGGCGCATGAGATCGAGGGTGTCGGCTTCGCGGGCGTGAAGGGATTTCTCGGCGGCTTCGGGCGCGGTGAGCTCGCGCCGTTCGGCGAGCCCATCGTCAAGGCGTTCGTCGACGAGGCGCTGAACGAATCGCGCAAGCTCGAGAACCAGCTGCGCACACTCCGGACGGAGAGAAGCGTCGCGGTGCTGCATTATTCGCCGATCGAAGGCACGATCGAGGGCGAGCCGCCCGAGATCTACCAATATCTCGGTTCGCAGCGGCTGTGCGAGCCGATCGACCGCTTCGACCATGTGAAAGCGGTCGTCCACGGCCATGCTCACCACGGCACCTATGAGGGGCGAACGCCGATGGGCCGACCCGTCTACAATGTCGCGCAATTCGTGCTTCGGCCGCTGTTCGGGAAACCGTACGTGGTCCTTGAAGTCTGACTGCGACAGACGCCACTTCAGCAGCGCCGAACTGAACTTTAGTGATAT
>Ga0070683_100004544_pt1 | contig 11453 bp, 7 predicted proteins | sample KBSC713LmetaG_FD_64662 | JGI IMG/M metagenome (GOLD analysis project Ga0070683, IMG submission 64662) | Corn rhizosphere microbial communities from Kellogg Biological Station, Michigan, USA - KBS C7.1-3L metaG | ecosystem: Host-associated > Plants > Roots > Rhizosphere ...
GCCGTTGTCGTCGGTGCTCGCGGAGGCAAACACGGCGCCGACGGTGACCTGCACGAGCGCGTGGGGCACGGGCACTCCGCCGCGGCCTCGAATGGTGCCGCTCAACGCGACGGTCGCCACGAACGAGAAGTTCGCCACGGTGTCGGTGCGCGCGCTGAATCCCTGCGAGATCGGCTGGTCATCGGTCGACGGCACGACGATCACGGAGGCGTCTCCGGCCAGGAGCAGCACGGTGTAGACGCCGCTGCCGTTCGTCAGCGTGCTCGCGTTACTGGTGGAATAGCCCGTCGGCTGGAAATCAAATGTGGACAGCACCACCGAGGCGTTCACGGCCGGCGACGTGTCGGCGTTCTTGACGATACCCGACACCTGCACGACCGGCAGCGCGACGTCGAGCGTCGTCGCACCGTTGACGACGATGTCGTAGCGCTCCAGGTAAAACTGCGCGGGCGCCACTCCGGTGGGGCCGGCGCCCGAAATCTGGATGTAGGCCGGGCCAGGATCGGTGGCCAACGAGTAGTGGCCCTGGCTGTCGGTGGTGGCAGCGTCGGAAAAGGCGCCGATGCTGACCGACACCGTCACGCCGGGCACCGGTTGACCGCCCCGGCCGGTGATCGTGCCAGAAAGGGTGTCGGCCGTGGCGGCCGTCGGGTGCGGCGGCGCCGCGGACGCGGTTCGCGGCGCGGCGTGTGCCGGGCCCCCCGAACCGAGAATGCCGAGCAAAAAGATGGCTACCGCGGCATTCAGCCTTGCGGACACTCTCATTCTTACCTCCGTTACGCGGGGAGTCGACCGGGGAGAAGGTGTCACTATAGCGGGAGAGACGTTGGTCCGCAATCAGTACGCGTCGTTTTTCCGGGACTTTCGTAACCACCAGACCGGAAAAGATGCCCGCCGGACACCGCCGCCACCGCCGCCAGGCCCTCGTACCCCTCGGTAATAGCCGGCTTTTACCCGTTCGAGTGGCTTTTGGGCTCGGTCAGCCCGTTCTGGATCGCGACCAGCGCGAGTTGGACGCGGTTGGTGACGTGCAGCTTCTGAAAGACCGAGGACAGGTGGTTTTTGACCGTTTGCGGCGCGATCCCGGACTCCTCGGCGATGGCGCGGTTGGACAGCCCGCGCGCAACGGCGGCGGCCATCTGGCGCTCGCGGGGGCTGAGACTGTCGACGCTCACGCTGGCATAGACGGGCGCCGGTACCAAATTCCCGCACGGCCTTGTGGGCGGCAAGTACTTTCGGCATAATCCGCCCGACTCCCCAGTCATGTCCGACACCCCGGGTGCGCTCTTCCTCGCCCATCAGGCGGCCATCGAATCGGTCATCCGGTTCGTGTGCCGGCGGCGCGGGCTTCGCGGCGATGCGGCCGACGACTTCGCCTCGGAGGTGCGCCTGCGGCTGGTCGAATCGAATTACGAGGTGCTGCGCAAGTTCGAGGGGCGCAGCAGCATCCAGACCTATCTCACCGTCGTCATTCAGCGCCTCGCGCTCGACTATCAGGCATCGCGCTGGGGACGCTGGCGGCCGTCGGCCGTGGCGCGTCACTACGGCCCGGCCGCCGTGCGCCTCGAGCAGCTCGTCGTGCGCGACCACGTGCCGTTACCCGACGCGCTCGAGATGATCGACCGCGAGATGGGGGGCGTCGATCGGCCGGCGCTGGAAGCGCTCGCCGCCCGCTTCCCGCTGCGCGTGCGGCGGCAGTACGTCGGCGAGGAAGTTCTCGAGTCGGCCGCGGCGGAGGCACCCGACGCGGAGCGCCTGCTCGTGCGCGCCGACGAAGCGTCGCGCTTCGAGCGGGTCAAGGCACGGCTGGCGGAGCTGCTGGCGGATCTGGATCCGCCGGCGCGGCTCGTACTGCAACTGCGCTTCGAACAGGGCATGAAGGTGGCCGACATCGCGCGGCTGCAGCAAACCGATCAGAAGCGGCTGTACCGCCGGATTCAGGATGTGCTGGAAGGCCTCCGCGAGATTCTCGAACAGGAAGGGGTCGACGCGTCGGCGATGCGCGCGATGCTCGCGGCGGTCGAGCCGGCCGACGCCGGCCGGAAACCGGCGCAGCCGATCCGTCTATATGAAAGGAACACGCCATGAGCACTGAGGCGCCGTCGGCGCTGCGGGCAGATGCGTGTCCTGACCCGGAAGTCCTGGCCGCGTATATCGACGGGCGGCTGACGCCGGGGGAACGGACGACGATCGAGCGGCACCTGGCCGGTTGCCCCGAGTGCCGCGATCTCGTCGCCGGCAGCGTCGAAGCGATCGACGAGATGGCCCGCGTCGCGGTTCCACGCCCACCGCGCACGCGGCTGTGGGTCGGGCTGGGCGCCGTGCTGGCGGCCGCGGCGGCGGTGGTGATGGCGGTGCGGCTGAATCAGCCGTCGCCGTACTACGTGCCGGAGATGGCGCAGCTGGCCGCCGTGCAATCCGACACCCGAGCCATCGAGCCGCGGCTGAGCGGGTTCCGCTATGCCGCTCCCCCGTCGATCACTCGGGGCCCCGCCGATGCGCACAATCTCGAGCTGACGGCGACCGCCGAGAAAGTCCGCGCCGAGATCGGCGACCACGACGGCGTGAACGCGGAGGCTGCCCGCGGTGTCACCTACCTGGTGGATGGGGACGCCGATCGGGCGGTCGATTCATTCGAGCGCGCCACCGCCAGCGCGAGCGCGCCGCCCCGGATGCTCAGCGATCTCGCGGCGGCCTATCTGCAGCGCGGGCGACCCGATGATGCGGAGCGCGCGCTGGCGGCCGCCGAACGCGCGCTCGGCGCCGACGCGCACCTGCACGAGGCGGCGTTCAACCGCGCCCTCGCGCTCGAGCGTCTTGGACGAACGACCGAGGCGGTGCAGGCGTGGCGCGACTGCGCCGCGCACGAACCCGACGGCCAGTGGGCCGCTGAAGCGCGGCGGCATATCGACCGACTGACGCACGCCGGTTGACCCGCGGGACTAGGGCGTGCCGCCCGAGCATTGAAAGCTCGTGACCCAGGGCATCCGCTGCATGAGCACGCGAGCGTTGTCGCTCTTGCCAGCCACGCCGCTCGGCACCTGCGCGCTGCCGGTCTCGGGGTACTTCACCTGCGGATTCGACCAGCGGAGAATCCGCGGGCAATCGGCGCAGGCGTCGCCATACGCCATGATCGTGCGCCATGAGCCTTCGACGAACCCGTGACCGTAGGGGAACGGCCGGTTTTCGGAATCCGAGGCTTCGTCGTGCCGCGCGCCGAAGAGATGGCCGAGCTCGTGGCCGAAGGAGTAGTAACCGGTTGCGCAGCGAACAGAGACGATGACGAACGCGGAGCCGGCACGCGCATCGACCGTGTCGGCCATCCCGCACCAGTCGTCCTCGGCGACCAGCATCGCGACCACGTCGGCGTGCAGCTGACTCCGCCATCCGTGAACGGCGTCGGCCCGCCCGTCACCGGGGTTCTGCAGCGCGGCGACATCGGCATCGAAGTCGTGCGTCTCGGCGAACCCGATTGGTTTCACGCCGACCAGCCGAAGCCGGGCCGTGAGACCGGACTTCGTCAAGCCTTCGTTCGTTTCGTCGACGGCGAGCTGTACGAACCCATCCGGCACCGGCAGCAGCTCCGGGCGCTTCCCGGCATCGCCGCTGTAGACGACGAGCACGTCGACCGTGCTGCCCTGATCATTCGGGCACGGCGCCGGCGGCGGCCCGGCATCGCCACGGCCGCCGCGGCCGGCGCCCTGCGCGCGGCCGCCCGGGCTGAGCGGCGGATGCTCGCGCGGCATCTGCCGGGGATCCACCTTCATGATGAGCTGCCGCCCCTCTGGCAGGGGCCGCAGCAGAAACGTTCCGTCGGACGTGCGCACGCTGCCGTTGACGCCTTCGGGACGCACGACGAGAATCGCGTCGCCGGTGCCGTCAACGACGTGGCCTCGCCAGGTGAAGTCATTGCTGCTGCGCCGTTCGAGTCCGGCGGCCGTCAGCTCGACCGGCTGATCGCTGACCAGACGCAGCGACAGGCGCCCGGGAGAGTCGGTGAGCCCCTGGGTGAGGACGTCCGCGCTCAATCCGGCTGGACGAGCCGCGGTCACCCGATAGTCCTTTTCATCGAGCGACCCGACCATCGCCTGGACCATCGTTCGCTGCGCCGCCGTCAACTGGTCGGTGCGCACCGTCTGTTCCGGCAGCAGCGGATTGGCCGAAGAGGGAACCACTTCCGCGTAGCCGCTCCCGTCGCCGCGGATCGCCTGCAGCGCACGCTCGCCGCGTCCTGACGGAATGCGCCATACGTCCGCCTGCGACTGCGTCAGCGTCTTGACGCGTTCGGCGGCAAATGCGCTCTGGAGGGTGGCCGCGGCGCGTGCCGCCGAAGCCGGATCCGCCTTGAGGACGAGCAGTGACGATTCCCCGCGGCTCTGCGTCGGCGTCGTTGTCGCAGGGGACGCACTCTGAGCCGGTGCCACAGCGTCGGGTGTTCTGATGCTCCCCGGAGCACGCCCCGGCGAGCGCGGCGACCGTCACGATCCAGATCGTTCTTCGCATGGCTCCGCCTTTCACCGTCAATCGCGCGAAAAGAGCGGCAGTCCGCTGAGCGTGAGCCCAAAGGACCAGTACCATCCACCCTTCCATGCGCTTTTCGTGCGGATGTCGTCGTTGCCGGCGACCACCGTCACGTCTTCCGTCTGCCCATTCAGGGCGTTCACCCGCTGCCCGGTGACGCCGATGCCGAGCCGGACGTACTTGGCGACGGCCACGCCGAAGCCGACGAACCCGCCCGGTTTCGACGATTGCACCGACGCCCCGAACTCCAGCAACGGCCGCACCGTCCGTGACGCCGTCGCCTCGGTGAAGGCGTAGCTGGCCATCAGCGTCGTCACCGCCGCGCGCGCCTCCTCGCCCGTCCGCGTCACGACCTTCTGCGCCGGGTTCTTCGGGTCCGTCGCCGCCGACCAGGACGGCGACACGATGGTACTGCTGGTCATCCCGAGCCCGACGCCGAGCAGGGACGCCTGACGCGACGTCAGCTTGAACGTGGTGGCAATCTCGTTGGGCGTGCTCGTGACGATGGCGTCGGCATACGGCGACTGCTTGGCGATCTTCAACGGGAACGAGGCCACCTTCGACCACTCGTCGCGGACGACGGCGGCGACCACGATGCGGCGGCCCACTTGTATCCCGCCGCCATCACAGTCCTGATGGTCTGCCGAACGCTGCGCTCGCGCTTTGACGACCTGTCCGCCGGCGACGGTCTTCATCAGTTCGCGCTCCTTGTCGAGAATCGCTTTCGCCTGGTCCAGCGCGTCGCCGCGCGCCTTCTTGCTCTCCGGTGTCGTGAAGAGCGGGTCCTTGTCCGGCGAGCTCACGACGTCGTAGTCGTGGCGCAAGGCCGCGAGCGCGGTGCTCCACGCCTCGAGGGTGTCGGTCGGTACCGCCATGCAGACCTTCTCGGGATGGCTGGCGAACTCCATCTGTTGGACGGCGGCGAGCATGGCGGCCTCCTGTTCGTGGAACGTCGTCATCCGCGACTCGACGTCGCGAAGACTCTTTCGGAGTTCGGCCACAATCGTTGGCAGCGCCGGCCCAGGGCCCGGAGCTTTGTCGCCGGACGCGGCCATGCCGAACAGCCCGCCGAACTGGAGGAACAGGGCCGCCAGATCCTTCAGCTGATCGACGTCCTTGAGAGTGACTTCGCCGATCGACGCGACGTAGAGCAGCGGGTTGATGTTGACGACGTCGATTTCCACCTGCTGGGTCTTGCTCACGTACAGCGTCGGAATGCCGTTGACGTCCCGTTCGAGGCGCACGCCGGTGCAGGCGGCGGCCGCATCCTGCCAGACGGCCGCCGCCGCATCGAACGTGAGACGGCAGGTCGGCGGTGCGCCAGGCGCGGCCTGCGCCGCGCCGCCGACGAACAGCATCGCCAGAGCGGACAGCGACGCGATGAAGAGTTTCCGCCTATGACTGTGCGCGCGCATGCATGGTCCTTTCCGTGCCGGGTTCACGGGCGGCGGAACAGCATCGCCGCGAGCGTGGTGTCAACGCGTACCGTGGCCAATGACTGCGCCACGCCTCCCTTGCCGTCGCGCGCGGTCACCACGAAGCGAAGGATCCGCGGCATCGGCGGCAGCTCCTCGCCGGCGACGAGGTCGTTCGCCAGCGGGGCGCGGCGGGCGCCGATCTCCCGCCGGCCCGAGATCTGCGGACACCACGACCGGAACAGCGGGCGGGTCTTCGCGTCCACCTGTGGCCCGCGATCGAATTCCTCCCACGTGTAGAGCACGTCGTCACCGTCGTCGTCATGGCCCAGCGCCGTCAAGACGAAGTCCTGGCCGACGTTGACACTGGCCGGCGCGTCGATGCCGTCGATCGTGGGAGCCTTGTTCGCCGTCGCCGCCGCCGCGCCGCACCGCTGCCGCACGGCGGTTTCGATGCGACGGAGGGAATCGCCGTGAAAGTACGGATCGGCGTTCTTCTGCAGATTGGCCCCGGGAAACAGGCCCGGATACCCCATGATTGTGGAACCGCTCGCCGGCTCGTAGGCCGCTGCCTTGTCCGAGTACCCGTCCATGTTGTTGGTGTGGCGCCCGCCGAGCTGATGCCCGATCTCGTGCGTCAGCACGTCGATGTCGAAGGGATCGCCGGTCCGGTTCCTGCCGCCGCTGGCGCCAACGGCGCGGCGCGCCGTGCACACCGAGCCGATCTCGCCGTATCCGCCGCTGCCGGTAAACAGGACGTGGGCCAGGTCGTAGCTGCCGCCGGCGATGTGCGCGGCGGCAAGCGCGGCGTCGTTCTGGCGCGCGAGCGCCTGCGGATCGGTGGACGTCAAGGTGCCCGCCCCGTTCACGAGCACCGTGCGTTCGGCGGCGTCGTCGAGCGACAGGGTGATGCCGAACTCGGAGCGAAGCACGGCGTTGACGCGGTGCACGCTCGACTGGATCGCGCCGACGGCGCCATCGACGCCGCCGCGCCCGTTGATGTAGTCGTCGGTCGCGCTCACGACGATGCGGAGCGTGCGTTCGGGCGCGGCCCATCGCAGCGGGAACGTGACGGGCGCGGCGTCGCCCGCGTCCGGAGGCACGGCCAGCCGGCACGCCATGTCCTGCGCCACGCCATCCGTTTGCTCCGGCACGTAGGCGACGTACAAGGTCCGTCCGGACTCGGAATAGGGCTCGAGGTACCACGCCGGCTGACAGCCGTCGAAGACAACGGCGTGCAAGCCCGATGACGGCGTGTACTCGGCAAGCACGCGCCTCGCGCCGACGGTGGTGACGCCCGAAAACAGACCGGCGCGGCCGGTCGAGCCAGGGTCCGCCGTCAGCTTCACGATGACGCGTGCGTTCGCCGGATCGGGAAGCTCCAGTGTCGCCGCCGTTGCGGTCAACAAACCTGCCGGCGGCGGCCCGTCGTCGCTGCGCAGCGCCGCGGAGGCGGGCGAAAAGATCGGCGTCAGGAACTGCTGCAACCGCGGCGTGTTCACCGTGTACGAGTGATACTGCGTGCTCCGCAGCGGCCGGCCGGCGACGAGCGGCGGCTGCAGCGGATGTCCGATCGACGTCCACAGCGAGGCGACCTGTCCGGTGGCCCGATCGCCTCGCGCCCGTGCGGGCATGGCCGGCGGTTGCCTGCCGCACGCGACCACCGCCGCGGCGACGACGGCGGCGCCAGCCAGGCCGCGGAGCAGCGTCGTCACGCTCAGACCACCATGATCGTGGGCGGACAGTACGGTCCCGGCCTCGACCCTCCTACTTTCGGCGGCACCGAATTGGACCGGTGCACCGGCACGATCTGGGGCTGGTTCGGATCCGCCAGCAGCGCGTAGAAGGCCTTGAAGTGATCGAGCGACGTGCCAATCGGATAGAACTGATCGACGGTGGTATCGGGATAGTCGATCACGATGCGCAGCGTGCCGTTGGCGGTCAACTTGACGACGTTATCCGCACCGCCCGTGAGGCTGGTTTGTCGCAGCGTCACGGCAGGCCCGTTGAGCGGCAGGCGGTAGATCATGCGATCGGCAATCGACTGTTGCCAGACCGTCTGTGCTCCGTTCTCGAAGGCCCAGACGGCGCATTTTCCATCTTCATGGTCCGGCATCCCGGCTTCGAGCGAGCCGCCGCGCAGTTCGAGGATGCCGGCGACCTTCGATTGCCAGTCCGACGCGACCTTCGCGCTGGACGCGTACCAGGCCACGTTGGGTACCCAGTGAAGGGGGCGCCAGTCGGCGGCATTGTGGGGATTGCGCGGGTGCGTGGCGGGCGGCTTCGCCGGCGCCGCGTGCGGCGCGGCCAGCAACTGTGCCTGCGCATCGGCCTCGATGCGGGTGCGAAACCCTTCGAGCGTGATGATCGTTTCACCGGCTGGCGACGCCGCGAACACCGCCGCCGGCCGCTTGCCAGCGGGCGCGGCGCGGAGGCGCATCTTCGGCATCGGTGCGGCCGCCGCCGGCTTGCCGTGCGCCGCACCGATGAAGCCGACCTGCACGGCCGACGGATCGCTTGGCGAGAGGACATAGGCATTGAGGCCGATGATCTCGATCTCGAGCGACGGGGTGGCGGCCAGCAACGGCACGCGCGCCGCCAGTGCGCCCGCCGACCCGGCGATGAGAAATCCGCGACGACTGATCTGCATGGACTCTGCTCCTGTGGTTAGCTGAAGCCGATGACGTGAAACCCCGCCCAGCTGCGGGGGCGTGACAGCGTCGGATCCGTCGAGTGCGCGAGCGCCTGCTGCGCCGCACGGAGCGCCTCGACGACACGGCCGTCGCGGGCCAGCCGCCGGTGAAACACCTCGAACAGCGCCGCGGTCGCCGCGTCGTCGACGTCCCACGACGAGCCAATCACCGCCGGCACGCCGGCGGCCAGCAGCGGGCGCGCCAGACTGATCACCCCTTCACCGTTGAACGACGGCCCGCTGTCACTCCGGCACGTGGCGAGCACCACCACTCGCGCGCGAGCCGGCGGGAAGGCGGCCAGATCCTGCGGAAAGACGACCCCATCGTGCCCTGGCGCCGGGGCGAGGAACAGACGGGAGTAGCCGGGAAACTCGTCGTTCGCCGTCGCGTGCGCGCCGACGTGGACGACATCGGCGGTGCGCCACTCGGCGCGCAGCCTCGGCCATGTCGCCTCCCGATCCCCGAGGGCCACCGCCTCGGGATACATCCCGGCGATGGCCGCGGCTTCGCGCGCCGCAGAGGGCAGACGCGCCATGCCAGGGGCGGCCGGCTCACCGACGACCACGACGCGGCGGGGAGGCGTGGGTACCGCGGACCGCAACAACCGCAAGGACGGCAGGATGGCGATCGCGCGCTGGTCGATCAGGTACTGGCCGCGGCGATCGCGAAGCGCGGCAAACGGCACGTGCGACAGCGGCCCGTCGGGCACGAACACCACGGGCACCTCCGGCGGCAGCTTCGAGCGCAGCGGCGCGACGATCAAATCGTAGAGCGCGGCGGCCGCGACCGGCGGCCGCTCCTCGGCAATCTCGCGGCGCAGATCGGTCGTCAGCCGATCGAGGGACGCACGGCCCGCCGGAATCTCCACGGTGAGGCGGGCTCCGTTGGCGATCACCCAGGCGATCGTGCGCTTCTCCAGGACGAGGAACTCCACGGCGGCGATCGACGGCGGGACTGCCGGGATGGGTGCGTCTGGCGCTGCCGCCCCACCCTTCAGATCCGACAGAGAGCGGCTGCGGCCGCGCTCGGCGGCGCGCAAGGCGCCGTCGCCATCGCCCCGTTCGAGCCGCACATCCGCCAGCTCGGAGTAGAGGCTCCACGCGACGTCGAAATAGGAGATGCGGAGATCTGGTTCGTCGAGGCTGGCGCGATAGGTTTCGAAACGCTTGATCCCCTCCTGCAGCGTCGCGTCGGCAAGGTCGAGACGCCCCGTTGCGCGGGCGGCGCGCGCCTCCAGCAGGAGCACACGGGGCACTCGCTCGGGTTCGATGTCCTCGAAGATCGCGCGCGCGGCGGCCGCCGCGCCGGCCGCGCCCACGGGATCGCTGGCGAGCAGGGTCTCGGCGCGCGCTTGCTCCAGCGCGGCAGCCAGAAAGCGCCGCAACCCGGGGTCGGACACGCCGGCGAGCAGGGTCGAGGCCTCTGCCACGGTTTGCTGGCCGGCCGCGCGATCGCCGAGACGGGCCAGCACGGCCGCCCGATAGGTCAGGCTGTCGACGATCGGACCGGCGCCGCCGCGCTCACGCGCAGCGGCCAGGGCGGCGTCGTGAAAGTGGAGCGCGCTGTACCACTGCCCGTCGCGCTCCGCGAAGAGCGCCGCGTTCAGCAGCAGCACGTGCCGCCGGATCGGCTGGACCAGCGCCTGCACTCGCTGCAGCGCGCGCTCCATGAACCGCCAGCTCTGCTCACGCTCGCCGAGGGTACGCAGACCGTCGGCCAGCGCGCTGCTGACCGACGCATCGTACTCGTCGTCACCGAGCTGTTCCGCAATGGCGAGCGCCTCGCGGTAATCGGCGACGGCGGCAACCAGATGCCCGCGGTTGGCGAGGATCAGCCCCTGCATCCACTTGATGCGCAGGAGCAGCCCCGCGTACGCCCGCGTCCGGGCCACCGCCTCGATCGGCGCGATGGCGTCCCACGCGTCCTGCATGCGGCCACGCTGGTAACTGATCGTCGCCAGCGAGAAGGCGGCGTTCAGGGCAAACGGATTGTGCAGCCGCGCAAACAGCCGCTGCGACTGACGAAACCCGATCTCCGCCTCGCTGTAGCGGTCGCGTTCGGCGTTGCCGCGCGCCTCGATGAAGGCGCGCACGGCGGTGGCGAGGCTGCGCGCCGCCGCCGTACGGACCGACGGGGCCGCAACACGCATCGCTTCGGCGGGCAGCGCGTCGCCCGCGTCGGCCAGCGCGCGCGTTTCGACCGCGAGCGCCGTCGCCGCCGCCCGCAGGTCGCCGCCGGTCATGACGAGCGTCGCCCACTGCGGCAACAGGTCACGCTCGAAGCGTTGCCGATGCGGCTCCGCGCCCGGCTCGATCGCTTCACCGGCGCGCACGCGCGCGAGATGCCGCTTCGCCTCCGCAGCCCAGCCGCTCGTCGAGTCGACGCGCAGGCAGTCCTGCCAGGCCTCAGCGGCTTGCACGGCCGGCGGAATGGTCTCCGCCGCCAGGGCCCGATTGAACCAGGCCTCAGCCAGCGCGGGTGCGATTCGGGTGGCCCTCGACGCGGCGTCGAGCGCCTGAACCCGAAGGCTGAGGGCGCGCGAGGGCTCGCGTGCCGCCGCGACCAGCAGCGACGCGGCGTAATCGCTCCAGATCCCGCCGTCCCCGCTCAGCCGGCTGGACGCGTCGGCGAGATCCTCGATCGCGGCACTGACCTGCCCCCCGAGCAGCCTCGCCGCGCCGCGAGACGCGAGCTGCCTCGGATCCGATGGATCCGTCTCCTTTTCTACCCGCGCCGCGGCAATTCGGATGTCCGGAGGAATCGGTGTGTCGCCCGGGCCGCGCCGCACCCGCAGCTCGGCATACGGAAAGCCTCCGACCAGGCG
>Ga0070683_100004545_pt1 | contig 11451 bp, 9 predicted proteins | sample KBSC713LmetaG_FD_64662 | JGI IMG/M metagenome (GOLD analysis project Ga0070683, IMG submission 64662) | Corn rhizosphere microbial communities from Kellogg Biological Station, Michigan, USA - KBS C7.1-3L metaG | ecosystem: Host-associated > Plants > Roots > Rhizosphere ...
GCGAGCTTGGTGATCGCCTCGTCCGCCACTGGTACTCGGCCGGCCGCCATCTGGAAGCTGTGCAGCTGGCCGGGGAACACCTCCAGGTGCGAGTCGACGCCGGCCTTGAGCGCCAGCCCGTGCAGCACGCGGCTGTCGTCCACCAGCGTCTCGTCGCTGCCGGCCTGGATGGTGATCGGCGGCATGCCCCGGTAGTCGGCCCGCAGGAGGTCCACGGCCGGATCCTTGGGACTGGTCGACCCGAGGAACGACGCGGCCAGGGCGTCGACGAACGGCTTGTTGAACAACGGATCCCGGTCGGCGTTCGTGGTGTAGCTCGCTCCGCTCTGGGTCAGGTCCACCCATGGGGAGATCAGCAGCAATGCCTTCGCTTGTGCGCTTGTCGTCAACGACAACGTCAACGACAACGTCAACGACAACGCCAGCCAGCCGCCGCACGAGTCGCCGGCGATCACCGTGCGCTCTGGTTCTTGTTTCAGTAGCCACTCGTACCCGCGAGTGACCTCATCCAGTTGCGTTGGGTAGACATGCTCGGGCGCGTACCCGTAGGTGACGAGCAGCGCTCGCGCGTTCATTGCCTTGGCCAGGTGGCCGACCATCCGCCGATGCGTTGACAGGCCGCCGCTGACGAAGCCGCCGCCGTGGATGTAGAACAGGACCGTGACCGGGTCGGCGCCGGCCGGCTCGATCCACACCGCCGCTGTCCCGCCGGCGTCGACTTCTCGGTAGTCGACGCCGGCGGGCTCGGCGGTGAGTGCTTCCCAGGGTTCGCTCGCGCCTTGGGCCGCCAGTGTCCAGTGCCGGCGGACGGGATCCGCTTCAAGAGTCATGCCGTGTAGACCGGCCCGCCCCGGCAAAGGAATCGGTCAGCTGTAGTCGAGCGAGAAACTGTTGCAGGTGAAGTTCGACCGCCCGGCCGTACCGCTCAGCTCGAAGCCGAACTGGATCTGCCCGACGTTCACGTCGCCCCACCAGCCGTTGGTGCGCAGCCAGTTCATGACGGCCAAGACGTCGACGGTGCCGGAGTTGGTGTTCCCGGTCCGTACGAACGAGAAGACGGCGTTGCTGCCGTTCGACCCGCGGTAGACGTTCCAGGTGTGCCCGCCGACGCTGACGTTGCGCGCGCTCGGGACGGCGCCGTTCTGGTCATATGACTCCGCGATCGGCCCGACCGCACCGTGCTGGTTGGTCCAGATCATGACCTCGTACGCGTTGTTGTTGGCCCAGATGTCGTACGCGGATTCGTAGTCGCCGTCGCTGGCCACGCTGACGTTGAACGTGCTGCGGACCGAGCCGAGCGAGCTGAGCGTGCGGTTCAGGGTCTTGCCGGTGTGCGGGTATGACTTGACTCCGCTGGTACGCGGATGATCAGCGACGACGCCCCAGTTGGTGCCGGTGCGGGCCCAGATGGTCTGCGGGCCGGCACCGGAACCCCAGACGTCGTTGATGATCGTGTACCCGTTGTTGGTCCACGTATCCCACGCGCCGGTCGCGACCCAGGCAGCGTCGGACGGGACACCGCTGCTCGGCGGCGACGTGTTCGGCGGCGTGGTCGGCGTTGGCGGGTTCGACACCGTGCCCGTACAAGCGGTGCCGTTCAAGGTGAAGGCCGTCGGCGCCGGGTTGCTGCTCGTCCACGAGCCGTTGAACCCGAACGACGCGGTCCCGTTGGTCGCGACCGAGCCGTTGTACCCGGCGTTCTTCGCGGTGACCTGTGCGCCGCTCTGGCTGACCGTGGCGCTCCAGGCCTGCGTGACCTTCTGGCCGGCCGAGTAGGACCAGACCAAGGTCCACGCGCTGATCGGGTCGCCGAGGTTGGTGATCGTGACGTTGGCCCCGAAACCGCCGGGCCACTGACTGGCGATCGAGTACGCGACGCGACAGCCCACGGCGGCCGACGCGGGCCCGGCCGTCAGGACGTTGACGCCGATCGCGGCCACGGCGACCGCGGCCCCCGTGGACAGGGCAAGAATACGAGTTCGCATGGCCGCACGACCCTTCCTTCGCCGTTGTCGATGCGCTTCGACGCTAGAGAGTTACAGTGACTCCGGTCAATCCGCGCAGGCGATAGTCGCTGGTGGGCCCGGTGGCAGCCGTGAAAGTTACACTCAACGTCCCCTCGGGTCCTGTCTAAAGTGGACAGGATGGTCCAGTGGTCCCCGGAGGGCTCGAACGTCGCAAGGCCGGCGGGCATCGGTCCTATGCTGACCGGCATGATCCAGGGCATTCACCACATTGGGCTTACGGTCCGCGACGCCGAGACGAGCGCCGACTGGTACGTGCAGGTGCTTGGGTTCGAGCGCGATGGCGGGTACGAGTCGCCGGACGGGGCTCGACGCAAGGTCTTCCTGCGCCATCCAGGACTGGGAATCCGTCTCGGCCTCACCGAGCATCGCCCGAGCGCCGACGACCGGTTCGACGAGATGCGCGTCGGCCTCGATCACCTGGCGTTCGCGGTAGCCGACCGCACTGCGCTCGATGCGTGGGCCGACCGGCTGAGCGCTGCCGGCGTCGTGCACAGCCCAATCGCGCCGGCCAACTCGATCCCCGGCGCGGCAGTACTGGTATTCCGCGACCCAGACAACATCCAACTCGAACTTTTCACGGCTACTCCGGCAGGCGGGTGAGCCAGGTCCGGTCGACCCGCTCCTGCACCTGCGCGATCGCCCGGAAGGTCTCGCGCAGGTGCCGACGGGTGAGCGAGTCCAGTTCCTTCGGATCAATGAACGTCGTGCTCGGCGCATCGCCGGCCCGCAGCGCCTGTATCTCGTGGTGCAGCAGCAAGCCGTACACGCCGTCGAACCCACCCGCCAGCGTGTCGGCCTCGTCGATGGTGAGCAGGCCGAGCGCCGCTCCCCGATGGAGCCGTTCGACGGTGGTACCGCTGGTATCGCCGGCCGCGATGGCGATCCAGCGGGCGAGCGCGACGACCGGGGTGAGACCGCCCGGTTTGAGGTCGAGTTGGCCCCGGTGTTCGCCGCTGTGGTGGACGACGAAGTCGCGGATGAAGCCGACGGGCGGCCGCCAGCTCAGAGCCTCGTCGAGGAGCGCTCGCAGGAATTGACTGGTACGAGTATGAGATCGGACCGTCTCGGTGAGCGAGCGGCCCAGTTCCGGCTCGGTCAACGCACGGCTGTCGGCCACCATCGCCGACAACAGCAAGGCGTTTTCCTGCGTGGGGTCGTGCTGCCAACTGCGGGCCGCGGCGATCCAGTCGGCCCGGGCCCGGCTGAAGACCGGGTTGTGCGCGTTCGCGCCGTTGGCGCACAGCTTGAAGCCGCAGCGCTGCAAGCCACGCAGCACCTCACGGGCTGCGGCGCGGATCGCGTCGGCCGGGTTCGTCGCGTCCGCCCAGATCAGGGCGGTATCCACATCGGACAGCGGCAGCGGCTCCCGCCGAGCGAGGGAGCCGAGCAGGACCCAGGAGTGCCGTGCTCCCTCAAGTGCCGAATGGCGTTGCAGGCGAAGCGTACGCCGGACCGCGGCGTCGACGACCGCCGCGTGGATCGCGCCGATGTGCGCGGCGGGTACCCCGTCGTCGCCCAACTCGACGAGCATCGTGGGCAGCCGCATACACGCCGCAGCCAGTTCCTCGAGGTCTTCGGCCGCGTCAATCGCCGAGCGGATCAGCAACGGGTCGCGTACCTCGGCGCCGGCCAGGTCCACTGCTCGCAGTACACCCGCTGGATGCCCGGTCCGGTCGACGACGACCAGGTGGTGCACGCCGCGCTCGATCATCTTGAGGAGGCCGGTGGCCTGGCTGGCGTCGTCCTCGATCGTCAACGCCGGCCGCGTGGCCAGCGCGGTGATCGGCGCGTCGACGCTCACCTGAGCGGTGGCGACCTTCCGGCGGAAGTCCACGTCGGTCACGATGCCCAGGTCTCCGCGGGTACGGACCAGCGCGCACGACTGTCCGGCGGCGCCGATCCGCTCGGCGACGTCTCGTACAAGGTCGGTCTCGGCGCACCAGACGATCGGGCGCATGAGGCGGGCCACCGGCTGGTCCCCCCGGCCGAGGCCGGGCCGGGCCGCGGCGCGCAGACGCTGGGGCTGCGCGAGGAACGCCCGTGGATCCGGAACTCGCAGGCACTGACTCCGCTCGTGGGCCCGGACTTCAACCGGCGACGGCAGGCCCGACAGCAGCCACTCCAGACCGAACGTGTCGCCGGCCTCCAGAAGATCCACGACCCGGCCATCGTCGACGACCTCGAGTTCGCCGGTTCGGACGATCCACAAGTGGGCCATCCGCTCACCGCGGGCCACGACGGTCGCCCCGGCCGCGAAGTCCTCCATATCGACGTGAGTGACCAGCCGAGCCAGGTCGTCGGCGTCCAGGCCGTCGAACGGCGGCTGTTCACAGAGGAAGTCCACGAGCTCCTTCACGCGGAATCGCCTCCCGGTCCGAGGTACGACAATCCTCGCGTCCCGGCATGACGCTGTCGAGGATCGGAGCTGTCATGGCCACCTGCTCGATCATGTGCCGACGCCAAGCGTTGATCGACCTCCACCGTCCCCATCGAGAGCGTCGATGAACACCGCCACCAACCCCACCAGCGAGACGGGTTACGGCCGCGCCAGCCGGGTATCCAACGACCGACAGTTATCGCATGACGTTGATGGAGGCGAACAGATGCTGCCGAAGATGATCGCGCGTTGGGTGGTCGCAGCGGTCGCGGTACCGTTGGCGGTCGCTGGTGCGAAAAAGGTCAGCGACCGGATCGAGGCCCGTCGCGGCTCGACTCGAACCAGTCGGCTGCTGCGCCGCGGTGTGCGCGTCGCCCAGCGAGTGACCGGTCGTAAGCGTCGCCGTTTCGGCTGGTAAACAAACCTCGGGCCGCTCGCGTTCCCCCGCGTCGACCGCAAACTCGCCCACAAGCCGGGTCGCGTGCCCAGCGGCGCCACCCCGCCATTCGGCACGGGCGACTCTGCCTCGGCGGTCGCGCGGAACCATCGCCGCCGACATCGGCCACAAGGGGGGGTTGCGATTTCGGCGGATATCACTACGGTCCTTGCGGGGAGGAATCGATGGTCCGTAGGCGAACGGCGTTGGCGGCAGCGGCCGGAGCGGCCGGAGTGTGGGCGAGCGCCGCGTGCGGCGCAGGCAAGTCGGGCCAGGCCAGCGCGGCCTCCGTCACGCACAGTGGGCAGCCCGACGCGCCCAGTTCGGCGCCACCGGAAGCGCCCGGGGTGACGTTCGCACCGGCGACCGGTTCGGCCAACGTGGCCGTCACCGAACCGGTGACTGTCACCGTCCACGGCGGCACGCTCGGCAGCGTCACCGTCACGGCCGGGAACAAGACGCTGGCCGGCACGCTCGAGGCCGACCAACGCACCTGGCGGTCCGCCGGTCCGCTCGAATACGGCCAGACCTACACGGTCGACGCCGCCGTCGTCGACGAGCACGGCACCCGGTCCGCGCGGACCAGCAGCTTCAGCACCGTCAAGCCCAAGGCAGTGGCCGCCATCACGTTCCGCGCCAACGCGTTGCACGCGTTGAAGAACGGCGGCACCTACGGTGTCGGCCAAGTGGTCATGGTCCACTTCAGCCATGCAGTCAAGGATCGCGCCGCGGCCGAGAAGGTGATGACGGTACAGGCCGAACCCGCCGTCGAGGGCCGCTGGCGGTGGATCGACAGCCAGAACGCGCACTACCGTCCGCCGACCTACTGGAAGCCCGCCACGAAGGTGACCGTCGCGGTCAACGCGCACGGAGTGGACTTGGGCGGCGGCATCTACGGCGGCGCCGACGCGAGCACAAGCTTCACGGTGGGGCGGTCGAAGATCGCGATCGCCGACGGCAAGTCCCACCATATGCAGGTCTTCATCGATGGGCAGCTGGTGAAGGACATGCCCATCAGCATGGGCAAGGGCGGCACGGTCAAGGGCAACAAGGGCCAGGTCATCAACTACTGGACCCGCTCCGGGGTGCACGTGATCCTCGACAAGGCGCCGAACGTACGCATGACCTCGGCCAGCTACGGCATCACCGATCCCAAGGACCCAAACTACTACGACGAGAACATCACCTACTGCTGCCGCATCACCTACTCCGGCGAGTTCGTCCACCTCGCGGACTGGAACATCCCGGCTCAAGGGCACCGCAACACCTCGCACGGCTGCATCAACGTCGGCCCGGACAACGCCAAGTGGTTCTACGCGAACTTCGGGCTCGGCGACGTGGTCGACGTCAAGAACACCCCACGCCAGATGGGCCTCGCCGACGGCGTCGGTGACTGGACCGTCGCCTGGGACAAGTGGTGAGGCGCTGACTCGGCTCGACCAGCCCGATCACCCAGCCCGGGGCAGTGAGTCAAGCACGTCGAAGTGCGACGCCAATCCGGTGCCTGAGGTTCTGGGTCAGCGTGGCCCACGCCCGGTTCATGTCCGCCCGCTTCGAGGAGATCGGCGTCAAAGCCGTCAGCGGCCGACGAGAGAGCCGAGCAAATCCCGTAGCAGGCCGTTGTCCCCGCGAAGCGAGGCAATCGATGCTTCTGTGTTTCGCTCAGGATCGAGACCTGACCAGTCGACTGGCCACCCGGCCTCTCGGCTCATCTGGGTACGAGGGTCGTTGGCGATGAGCTTGGCCAGCGGCGCGTCGGCGCACTCGATGAGCCGCACGACGCCCCGGTCGCGGACCTTCGCCACGCGGCCGGTGACATCGGCGCCAGGGTGGTGAGGCCGGCCCCGACGAGTGGCAGCACGCTGAGCAGATTCGCCTGCGCCTGGAGTTCGGTCGGCCGAACGATCGGCTTGCCGTCATCCATTCAGACCCACCAGATCGAGGCGTTCGAGCAGGCTCGGCTTGCGCGCGTGCCGCGCACGCAGCTCGACGAGTTGCTGCCGGAACGACGTCGCCCGGCCGTCACGGTCGCTGAGCTCCCGCAGGTCCACCAGCAGTTGCACGGCGATGTCGTACTCGCGCGGCCGCTTCATGTCGATCAGCGTCGCGACCTGCCGCCAGGCGGCGGGCTCATCGACTGCCAGCTCATCGAGGTGCCGTTGCCGGGCCTGCCGGGCCGCCCGCTCCTGCCGGACCCTCGTACGCTCACGCTCCTCGGCGGTGCGACGTACCCGCTCGGCGCGGACCTGGTCGGCGGCCTCGATGAGCTGTCCGGCAGTGCGCGGCTCCATCACGGGCTGCTCGACCGGATGCTCGACGCGGTACCGGCGCAGTAGTTCGCCGCGCAGCTGACGGTCGGCGCCCGTGATGAGCCGACCGAGGATCGCGTCCTTCTCGGTGGTCGGCAGCCCGGCGATCCAGTGCCGGAGTTCGGCCGGTTTCGGTGCGGTGGTTGCCAGGTCAGGCGACGCCGATGCGGCCACGGCGAGGAGATCCTTGTCGAGGTCCAGGAATTCGACGACAGCGGCGAGCGACCCGGTCAAGTCGCGCATTCCCGCCGGTACCGGCGGCTCTGGCTCCTCATCGCTCAGCTCATCCGACTGCACACAGCGCAGCCAGGCCACGTACAGCAGCCGCAGATCGCCGGCCGCCAGCTCGGCGCGAACCGGAATGATGGAGCCGAGCCGGCCGTACCCGTCGATGCCGAACTCGTCCGACCCTTCGTCGTCTTGGCGATTCAGGTCGAGCACGACGTGGTCGGTCGTCGCCCACGCGATTGCGCTGTCCCCGACGCAGTACTCGGTGGCCGTGTCGAGGTCGAGCAGGCCGGCCGGCAGGCGAACCATCAGCCGCCGGCTCCCCCAGTTCGCCAAATACAGGTGCGCGTCGAAGTACCGCGCCATCAGGTCGCGCGGGTCGCCCTTGAAGTCACCCCACTCGTACGTGTTGATGAAGCTGGTCGCGGTGATATCGGCCCGCGTCGACAACGATCGCAACTCGGCCTGCTGCTGCCGGTCGAGCGGCCGATCGACCGCGGCGAACTCGTAATACTGATACTCGCTCACCGCTTCACCGCGCCCACCGCCGGTACGCGTCGATCCACTCAGCCCCCTCCGGCGGCGGCGTGGGCAGCGGCAGGTCCAGAATGTTGATGGCCTGCCGATGTCTTCCCGCACGGCACTGCGCTACCACGCCGCTGCCGGTCAGGTCGACCTTCGTCACGGTCACCTCGACGCCGAGCACTTCCGTCGTGAACGGCATCGCCAGGTCGTCCTCGATCGCCGTGTACAGACCCAGCCGCTGCTCTTCATCGCCGTACGCGTCCACGGTCGCCTGCTCGATGAGCGCATCGAGCGCGACCGTTCGCTTCGAGGTCACCGCGCGAGAATAGCGACCTCAATCGCGGCGGTGTCAGCAAGCCACGCGAAGAACCGTCAGTGCCGACGGCGGCGGCGCATCGCGCCCACTCGGGCGGCGGCGAAGGCCACAACGATCGGAACGGCGTCGCCGCGCTGGCACACTTGCGGGCATGGTCGACTGGTATACGCAGGTCGAAGTGGCGAGCGGCGTCATCCGGATCTCGGAGCCGCACGTCAACGAACTGCTGTCGGCGAACTTCTGGTGGTTGCGGGGCCACGATCGGGACATCGTGATCGACGCCGGGCTCGGGGTTGTCGCCTTGCGGGAGGCGATCCCGGGCGTGTTCGAGCGCGATCCGATGGTCCTGCTCACCCACGCACACCTGGATCACGTCGGCGGCGCAGCCGAGTTCGCCGACCGGGCCGCGCACCCCGCCGAGGCGGAGCTCTTGGCGGCGGGTGTACCGGCGAGCCTGTACGGCGCGGAACTCTACGCCAAACTGGGCCTCGACCCAGCGGGAGAACCTGTCCCGGAGCTCATGATCGACGTCCTGCCCGATCCCGGCTACGACCCGGCCACCTACCGCGTCGAACCCATGACCCTCAACCGGCTGCTTGACGACGGCGACCGCATCGACCTGGGCGGGCGAGAACTGACCGTGCTGCACCTGCCCGGCCACATACCAGGAAGCATCGCCCTACTGGAGGAGCGCACCGGGACCCTGTATTCCGGCGACATCGTCTACGACGGTGGCTTGATCGACAACCTGCCGAACTCCGACGTGACCGCCTACCGGCGAAGCATGCAGTTCCTCGCCGACCTCGACGTGTCCATCGTGCATCCCGGCCACGGGCACAGCTTCGACCGGACACGCCTTCGCCAGTTAGCCGAGACCTACCTACGCGGAAGGGCGGTGTAACTGGCAGGGTAGAGACCGTTGACGGCGTCCAATTGCTGCTCGACGCCGGCCTGGATCGACGGGTCACAAGTGGCGCCGCGTACGCCGACGAACTGTCCATCCGGTCCCTCGCGGAGATCAGTGCGATCACCGCCGACCCGAAGGCAAGCGTTGATCGACCTCCACCGTCCGTCGATCGTCGGGCACAGCGCGCTGGAAGGACCATGAACGTCTATGGACACGTGACGCTCGATGACCAGCGAGCATCTCGTGGAGCTGGCTATTGACGCATGGATCGACCTCTCCGATCGCATTCATTCACGCTCGTCACGGTGACTTAAAGTGATCATTCGAGTACACTCCGAATGTCGGGGATCGCCGACCGTCTGAGGCTCGACATGATCTTGTACACCCCCATCCTTCAGGCTCGACTTGGAGAGTTCACCGCGCTTGATCACGTCCCGGCCGGCGAGTTCGTGAACGTCATGCCGCTGTTCGAGGTCGCCAGCAGCAAGCGGGGCACAATCGCCGACACATACGCGTTCTTCAAGCGCACGAGCAAAAGGCTGCCCGCTGAACTGCGTATTGCGGTCGACCTGCACGGCCATCCCGATTTTTTGCCTGGCACACGTCAACCCACCATCGGCCTGCTCGAGGATCTGAACGCGTGGGGCATCCCGGCCCTACCGGTGATCCACATGGACGACAGCCATCGACGTCTAGCCGACTTCGCCGGAATAGCCACGCGTACGGGTCTCGGCGCGGCAATTCGCCTGACTTCACTGACCGAGCCGGGTGCGGTTCGAGCAACCAGCACGACGCTGCGAGCGATGCACAGCCAAACGGGACTGCAGCCGCAATCGTGCGACCTGCTCATCGACTTCGGCCTGCTCGCTTCCCGACAGACCATCGACCAGTTGTCAACCCGCCTCCGAGCGGTCATCGACTGGACCCTGCACGGCGGATGGCGCTCGGTCACGTTGGCCGCCGGCTCGCTCCCGGCCGACATGTCGAGATTTCCCACCGGTCGAGCAACTCTGCTGCCACGCCTGGAATCGATGCTTTGGAACCAACAAGGAAGAGCTGGCCTCGGATTCGGCGACTACGGCGTCCAGTCGCCCACCACGCGTAGACGGGCCTTCGCTCGACGACCGCTGCCAAACTTGCGATACACGACTGACGACGCGTGGCACGTATATCGCTGGCCCCACGTGACGGAAACTAACGAGCTCGGGATGTACGCCCTCTGCCGGGCTGTTGCTGCCGCTCATCTCGCTACCGCCGACAGCGCATTAATCTCGTGGGGCGACGCCGAGATCTTGAAGCGTGCGGCGAACCGCGCCTCGGCCGGAAACCCGACAGACTGGGTCGCTTGGTCAACGTCGCATCACCTCGCGCAGGTCCGCCGCTGGCTGAACGCCACACCTGCTCCATCAACCCGGATCCCAGGTCAACGGCGCACCCTCGACGGGCAGCTTCTCGAGCATCCTGACTTCTAGCCAGTCAGGGCGACCCTGGACCACTTTCGCTGGTGAAGACCGGCGTTGCTCGCAACGTGAACGCGGATACCGCGCGATTCCTCGGCCGGTTCGCACGTACGACACCCCAACCGGCGACAGCCGATAAACTCGCTTGTAACCTACCTAGATTTTTCTTAGGTAGGTTACATTGGCAGCGTGGAGACCGTTGACGGCGTCGAGTTGCTGATCGACGCCGGCCTGGACCGACGGGTCACGAGCAGCGCCGAGATCGAGATTGGTACCGGCGACGGCCGATGGTCGCGCCGTCAAGTCATGCTGTTGCGCCATTCGCCGAGCCCGCGGGAGATCGATCGGGCTGTGACGGCGCTCCGGCCGCACGTGGACGGGTTGCTCTTCGTGGTACCGCGAGCGGGGCGCGCCTTGAAGACGGCCGCCGAGCGGGATCACCGCATCGCCTACGCGGCAGTGGATGAAGGGATCGTCGCCTTCCAGGGCGAGACGTACCGGGCCGGCGAGCAACAGCCGGTCCGCCCCCCACATCCCGGACGTACGAGCTGGACCCGGCTCGCCATGCTCCGGCTGTTCACACTCACGCCGGCCGAGCCGCTGTCGCAGTCGGAGATCGCCCGCCAGCTTGGGGTGTCACACGTCGCGGTCGGCAAGCAACTGCCACTGCCCGACGAGCTGGTGACACGTACGCCGGCCGGCTGGCAGGTCGTGGACCGGGCGGCCTGCTGGGACCGGTTCATGGCCGACTACCCAGGACCGCGCGGGTTGACCACGTTCTGGGCGGCGACCGGTGACCCCGCGGCCCAGCTCGAACGCATCGAACACGTCGCCCGCGACCGAGGCGACGCCCTGCCGGCTGTGTC